>JACCDN010345633.1_pt1 | contig 112383 bp, 96 predicted proteins | sample 7441691 | NCBI WGS metagenome assembly JACCDN01 (sample SAMN15323439, study PRJNA562643) | freshwater metagenome | isolation source: river surface water | place: USA:Blue River Watershed | collected 2017-08-16 | reverse complement strand
TGCTCAGAAATGGACAATGCCGATTCAAAACTGGAAGCCAGCTATGAATCGGTTTATGATCGAATTCAGCGATAGAGTTACTGAATAAGGGAATGGCTAGTTACACAGAATATTTTACAGACTCTTTTTAAGTTTTAATCTCGAAAATTATTAAATTGCATAGGCAGCTCAATCTCTTCTGCTTTTTTTAATAGTGCAATACTGTCTTGTAAATCATCTCGATTTTTCCCAGTCACACGAACTTTATCGCCTTGGATAGAGGCTTGTACTTTCATTTTCTGGTCTTTGAGATATTTGACGATGATCTTGGCATTGGGTTGATCAATCCCCTGAATGAATGTCATGGTTAATGTAAACGTTTTACCACTGTGCACAGGCTTGTCTTCCATTTCAACCCCAGCAGCATTCACGCCTCTTTTACTGCAATGATTGAGAAACAACTCTTCTATTTGACGAACTTGAAAATCTGATTCTGATTTTAGCGTTACGACCAACTCTTTTAATTCAATCGACGCCAAAACACCCCGAAAATCAAAGCGCGTCGTTAATTCTCGACTGGCATTTTCTACCGCATGCCGCAATTCCACCTCATTCACTTCAGACACAATATCAAACGATGGCATAGCATCCCTCCTCTATAAACCGGTTACTTCGTAATAAAAAGCATATCATATCGCAACCCAATAAAATAAGCCAAGACAGACTTTTCCGGTAACTGAACTACGTATCCCCACGGGATGACGTATGCGGTAGACAGTTACTATTAACCCAACCACACTGTGTTGCGCAATTTTTCAATCAGTTTAATATTTTAATGACACACTGTTCTGTAGTTATATCTTAGTGGTTTTTGAGAAATATCTTGCATTGATGACATCAAATTGGGCAGTGACAAAAAAATTAGAACATATATAATGAGTAACTAGGATGGTACTTTTCGACAGGATGTCATTGCACAGGATGCGCAACATACCACCATGCTTCACGCTGCAGGGATGCAGCGCCTTTTTTTCATTCGCCACTACTCATATCTCATCATCATTTTATTTTTTTACTAGTTCTGGCTAGTCGCTTCACTCCACTAATTTTTTAGCGAGCCATCGAATCAAGGCTACTTATGTTACTATCTATTAAAATGAATCTATAGTTAAAGTATGATCAACTTCTAGAAGTACCTATGGAGAACCCTATGAGATGGATAATATTATTGCCTTTGAGCTGCTTGCTCACATCCTGTATTTTTGTGGAAGGACAAATCATCGAAGAACCCAAAGATGTTGTTGTCTCTCCACAAGCGTATCAATATTTACCTGACTCCTGCCAGTCAGTCTGCCGAGGTTAGCAAGGCAGAGCGGACTGTCCGCCACTGCGCTCGCTAATCTTGGCGAGAATATCCACAACCTGGATGGGGACACAATATTTGCCGACCTGAGCGTTTGGTTTCTTTAATGGTTAACAATGGCCAAGCGCATGAGGGACAAGGCTGATCAGTTGGCTCATTCCAAAGAGCATAATCGCATTTTGGATAGGCGCCACAGGAATAAAAAATCTTCCCCTTTCTGGATTTGCGTTTCACAATGGTAGAATCTTGGCATTTCGGACATTTGACTGCCGTATCAGCCGGTTTTTCCAAAGGCTCAATAAACTTACAGTTAGGATAGTTACTACAACCTATAAATCGACCATAACGTCCTGATTTTACATGAAGAGGATGACTGCACTCCGGGCATGGTCGATCTGCCACCACTTCAGGCTCCACCACGTCTCCAGCATTAGCCGCCATATCTTGAGTAAAATCACATTCAGGATACGCCGTACAACCAATAAATCGTCCACGTTTTCCTAAACGAATGGCTAAAGGCTGCTGACATTTAGGACATGAAGAATCTTCTAATATTTCAGTCGTCACATCTTTACGCCGCACTTGCTCATCAACTTCTTCTATCTGACGAACAAAAGGTTGCCAAAATTCATCCAGAACTGGAATCCACTCTTTCTCTCCACGTGCAATCGCATCCAAAGTATCTTCAAGTCCAGCTGTAAACTGATAATCCACATAACGCGTAAAATACTCCGTGAGAAAGCGACTCACTATTCGCCCCACATCGGTAGGCACGAATCTTTTTTTATCTACAACCACATATTCACGTTGTTGCAATGTATGAATAATCGAGGCATATGTTGAAGGTCGACCAATATCAAATTCTGTCAGCGCTTTTACCAATGACGCTTCCGAATAACGCGGCGGGGGTTCTGTAAAATGCTGATTGGCATCGAGCTCTAACAAATTCACCCGATCGCCTTTTTTCACGGGTGGCAATATCGTACTGTTTTCATCTTTCACATCATCTTGGCCTTCTTCATAGACAGCCAAAAATCCTGGGAAAACAACGGTAGAGCCATTCGCACGAAAGACACCATCTCCCGCTTGTAAATCAATTGCAACCGTATCCATCAGCGCTTCTGACATTTGGCACGCCAGCGTGCGCTTCCAAATCAACGTGTATAATTTTAATTGATCCGCATTCAAAGCCTTGCCCACCATCTCAGGTGTGCGCTTGATAGACGTAGGACGGATCGCCTCATGTGCTTCTTGCGCATTTTTAGATTTGGCTTTATAGACTCGTGGAGTTTTAGGACAATAAGCCGGGGCATATTGCGCTAGAATATACTCTCTTAGTTCCTCAATCGCTTCTGAAGCAATATTGACTGAATCGGTACGCATATAAGTAATCAAACCCATTGTACCAGAGCCAATATCAATCCCTTCATACAATTGTTGCGCAACCATCATGGTTTTTCTTGAGGTAAAGCCTAATTTGCGTGCAGCTTCCTGTTGCAAAGTCGAAGTGATAAACGGCGCAGAGGGATGGCGCTTGCGTTGCTTTTTCTCCACCTGCACTACTTCTAATATGCCCTGGGCTTGCTGTAAAAGTCGTGCTTTGATTTGCTCAGCTTGATCTGCTTGATGAATGGTAAATTGTTGTAACTTTTCTTGATCTAATTGAGTCAAACGCGCTGTAAATTTAGTTTCCGAATGATCGCACTGAGCGATGAGCTGCCAATACTCTTGCGGCACAAACCGCTCAATGTCATCTTCACGCTCTGCAATAAGGCGCAATGCAGGACTTTGTACTCGTCCAGCAGACAGACCACGGCGAATTTTCTTCCATAATAAGGGTGATAAATTAAATCCCACCAGATAATCCAAAGCACGACGAGCTTGTTGTGCATTCACCAAATTCATAGCGACGTCACGAGGATGATTGATTGCTTCTTGCAACGCTGTTTTGGTGAGCTCATTAAAAAATATGCGTTGCACCGATTTATTTTTTAATAAATTGCGCGCCGTCATCAATTCTTGCACGTGCCATGAAATGGCCTCACCCTCTCGATCTGGATCCGTTGCTAACAATAAGCCATCCGCTTGCTTGAGGGCTTTTGCAATGGCTTCCACATGCCGAGAATTCCGCTCTATGGGTTGATAAGTCATCGCAAATTGTTGATCTGGATTGACTGACCCTTTTTTAGGAGGCAAATCCCGAACATGACCATAGGATGCTAATACAGTGTAGTCTTTTCCGAGGTATTTCTGGATGGTTTTGCATTTCGCAGGCGACTCAACCACCACTACATATTTAGACATACATTGACCTTATGGAAATCTTAGGAACGGGCCCGAAATAACAGTCCATTCTGGTCCGTTCCTTAATGGCTAGACAAAATAGGCTACAGGATAATTTGGACTGACAATAAGTTCAAGCGTTTCACGCAATGTTTGACTGTTTCTTTTAACAGCCCACGTCTCAGCTTGTCCACAGAACGTAAGCGGTCTTGAAAAATGGATGGATTTCAACACTAATGTAGCGACAACCCGTCTTCTTTGAAATACAACACCAGCTCGAGAAATGCTAACTGAACAGGATCCAGTGTGTGTGCTAAAGTACTACGAATAGTCCACTTTGTTTCTTGTAAAGACACAAATCTCGAATCAGAGAAAAACAAACGATTCATAATTAATTCCATCGTATGCCTAGGAATAATACCAAGCGCACCAATTTTTACTATAAATTGATAACTTGCTTTGGTCAGCTTCATTTGCTCATCAAACGAAAAAATCCGCATTGCAGCTTGACTAGATTCTTTGATAATTTTAATTTCTAACCCAGCTTTCGCATCTGTAGCAAGCGTTTCATTTGATTTTGTATCCCGCAGCATCAATGATTCAGTTGTTTCCTGCTTTTCTTTAAGCTGAGTCAACGTTTTTTCAAATAAGCTTAAGAGTAGTTCAAATAAACTCGCTTTCATTATCGACACCTCATATACCCGCCGGGAACAACTTCAATCCAACCTTGCACGTCTAATTCGACTATTTTACATAGCACTTCGTCTACAGAAAAACCACTTCGGTCAATCATTTGATCAATCGTCGTTAATTCAAAGCCAATATGCTGCAACAAATGGGTATTTTCGCATATTTCCGGTAAAATTGATATATTTTTTATGCGATGAGTCCCCATTAAATTCATTTCATCATACACATCTTGCGCACTGGTTACCAAGCAGGCGCCCTGCTGTAGTAAACGATGACAGCCTTTGGCTTGCGTATGATAAATCGATCCAGGTATGGCAAACACATCGCGATTCTGTTCCATAGCATATCTTGCTGTGATCAGCGATCCTGAGCGCAATGCAGCTTCTATCACCAAAACAGCCGAAGATAAACCAGATATAATTCGATTTCTTTGCGGGAAATGCTGGGAAATTGGCGGACTGTTCAAAGGAAACTCACTCAGTAATAATCCCTGTTCAGCAATCTGTTCAGCTAAAATTTGATGACGACGTGGGTAGACAACATTCATCCCTGTTCCCATCACTGCCACTGTGTTACCTTCCGCGGCCAAACACCCTCAGTGAGCTTGCGCGTCAATCCCCAAAGCCAAACCACTCACAATCGTCAAACCCGCTTGGGCCAAATCGTGGGCAAAACGCCATGCAGTCTCTGCCCCAGAGGCACTTGGATTACGTGTGCCGACAATACCTAAGGTAGGCTGCGTCAAACATTCAAGTTGACCTTTTGCATATAAAATAGGAGGTGGATCGGAAATTTCAGCCAATAATGCGGGATATTGAGCTGTGCCAATCGCCAAAATATGCTGATTCGGAGCGCTCATCCAAGCCAATTCAGCGTCGATGGTCTTAAAATCAAAGCTGGTGATAGCAGTGATGACTGATTCGGATAACCCCAAAGCAGTCAGTTGAGCGGTGCTAGCATGAAATAAATCAGCCAAATCAGGCCAAATTTTCCGGCAACGAGCTATGCTACGAGGCCCAAAATTGGGAATGCGGTTGCAGGCAAGCAAAAAAGCGATATTATCCATAATTTAATTTTCCATTGTGCGAGTCATCACAGATTCTCTGTTTAAGAGATCATGTAATAAAAGGTTGGATCACGCGCTAAGGATAATGCATTTTTTAATTCACGCATAGCCGTCTGCATCGAACAAACCATACTGATACATCTCCTCGGCAGAACTCAATGATGCCATGAAAAAACTATATAAGAGCCGTTCATCGGAGCTGAATCCCTACAAAAAATTATATAAAATTTCTTTAATCTTAACTGAATGCGCGCTAGAAGCAAGAATTGGCAACTCCTGAAAAAATTGGGTATACTCATGCTCCAAACCTAGCGCAATAATGGAGAATCTTATGGCAAGAGGGATAAACAAAGTTATTTTAATCGGTCATATTGGTGGTGACCCAGAAGTTCGTTATATGCCGAATGGAAATGCGGTAGCGACCTTATCTGTGGCAACTACTGAAGCCTGGAAAGACAAGCAAACCGGAGACAAACAAGAACGCACTGAATGGCATCGTGTCGTCTGTTTTAACCGCTTGGGCGAAATCGCAGGCGAATATGTCAAAAAAGGCAGTAAATTATATGTCGAAGGGAGTTTACGCACACGTAAATGGCAAGATCCCCAAGGACAAGATCGTTATACCACTGAAATCGTGGCATCCGACATTCAAATGCTGGACGGTAAAGGCGCGCCCTCAGGCCAAGACACCTCCTCACAACAACCCGCCTATCAACAACAAACTCAAGCCAGTCGCCCTGCGCAAGCAGCTCGGCCAGCAATGAGTGCTCCTCAAGAAATGCTGGAAGAGCTGGATGACGATATTCCATTCTAAACCGCACTTTTTATTTTTGTAAGATATACCCAATAAAAGCCTATTTGAAATAGGCTTTTATTGGCATTTGATTACAATATGGTATTTGTGTGTTTTTTAGGAACTAAAAGTTGAATTTAAAATCACAAGATGATATAATTCGATACTTCAATCAGTCTTTTTTTCATTATTTGAGGTGTTTTTATGTCTCTCACCAATCTTATCGTACTAGGCAATACCCGTTCAGGAAAGTCGGAACTTATACAGCTCATGGCACCAGTTGCATCTCAAACAGATGAATATCTGCGGCAGATAAATAGTAGCTCACCATTTAGCATGCTCAAAAGCGGCCAAAAATATGACTTTATGTGCAAGGACGGTTCTGGGCAGGCAGCAGCTATGATAGAAGCCGAAACGATAACAGCAGACTATATTCTATATTGTGTGGATTTATCAACAGCCATTGATCTGGGCCAGCTGAATGAGACACTTAAGAATATAAGCCAAACTACTTCAGCCTCATGGTTTAAAGCAGCGTCGCAGTCCATCATTTTAGTCGGGACCAAATCGGACACGAGCGACCCAACTTTCCTTGAGGCGTTTAAAACCCATGAATTTTCTCCAGAATGCAACATTGTAACAGAGCGTTATATCACATCAGCAGTCAATCAGACCGGGGTTGAAGAACTTAAGGATGGATTATTCAAGCAAGTACAAAATAAACACTGGAACAAAGCTGTTACAGAATTGAGGTCTAGACTTCAAACGCGTGGACTATCTGATTTAGATGAAATTAATACACAGTTGGATGTATTGAAAGATGGATTGGATAACGGGACCGCGAATTTTAATGATTTTGTTGAAAATTGCCATCGTCACCTGAGCAACACCTTGCCAGCATACAAAACGCCACCCTTGAAGCAAATCATCACTAACTTCGCATATCATCTGCTATGGACGACATATGCAGCCACATTGGTGGGCTTTACAGTTGGTTTTATGCTTGGCGTTTGGTCTGGACCAGGCGCATTTGTCACCGGTGTATTGGGCGCAAGTGCTGCTGCACAAAACATGATGATAGCATCCGGATGCGTAGGTGCCATGAAAGGTGTTTACGAAACTCAAAGATTGTTTCGTCCACTTAACACTGCACAAGCAGACATTCGTAATTTTGCTTTTGATATAGAGCACCCAGATGCCACAGTATGGAAGACATACGGACTTTCATCATAATTCATCTTCATTAATGCTCGCAAAAACGACTTTTTGTGCACTCCCCAGGTACGTCATCTACAATCTGGGGAGTCACATTTTTTTGATTGGATTAAATTAACGCACTCATGCGCTCTGCTTATTTAGATAAATATACCAGAATAGACTATAGTTATATTAAATAAACACCCATTCGAGGATCGCAAAATGTGGTTCAGGTCCCTCATGTTAGCGACCACTGTGGCCATCATTTACCTTGGGTATCAATTTCTCTTTATACCTAGCTCTCAACCAGTATTAGCTATCAGCCCCAAGCCAACCACGCTCATTTCCCCTGCATCAAGCGCTATACCTGGTATAACGAGATCTCAAATACCCTTCCTTGCAGAAAGCGCGACCAAAAATTTTAAAGCTGGGTTCACCCAGCCAGGATTTGATCTCAATCCACAAGTATTAGATAGCATTGAATCTATTTTAAATTATGCGGATACCAATCAAATTGAACACAATCATATTCTGACACTCATTGATTATTCCATCCCCGCTAACCAAAAACGCCTCTGGGTTTTAGACTTAAATACCCACACCATACTATTTCATACCTATGTTTCACATGGGATAAAATCTGGTCGCTTAGAAACTAATTTCTTCTCTAATCGTTTTGACAGCAAAGCCAGCTCGATTGGCGTATATCGAACCAATAAAACGTACTATGGACGTCATGGCTTGTCCTTAAAGCTCGATGGATTAGATAGAGGATTTAATGATAATGCCGATCCAAGAGCCATCGTTATGCATGGTGGCTGGTATGTCGAAGAAACGTTTATTCAAAAATATGGTCGAGCTGGCCGTAGTTGGGGATGCCCTGCTGTGCCCGATCAATTGACAACCTCAATCATTAATACCATCAAAGACAAATCATTATTTGTCATCTACTACCCTAATCCAGAATGGCTTGTAAAATCTCGCTTTCTAAAACGCGAATCCGATGAAGCGCTGCTCAAGCCGACAGAACCACCCAAAAGTATTACAGCGATTGAAACAGAAAAACGCGAGGATGTGCTGTTAGCACAAATTCAAAAAAAACATAAATACCAAGAAACAGAGGCTATTTTAGCTATGCCAGCAGAGCGTTACATCAGTCTATTTCAAAGCAAAGTTCCGCTAGAGCGGATGATACGCCGCCAAATTGAAGACCAAGAATATATTGCACTCTCAAAAACTGAGTTCGACAAGTTGCTCAATACCTATCCGCGCAATAGCACGACCTTTCAAGAAATTTGCTTTATATTACCTGAAATCAAAATGATTCGCGGATACTATGTAACCGAAATGCATAAAATGAATTTCGGCTCAATTACTGATGTGGATCTCAATAATCCAACCCCTAGAAGAGAGGGTCGTGAATATACCGTACATTTTGCAAAACACCCTGCTCTCGCACTCAAATCCACACATCGATTCATTCGATGGTTGGGCTTATAGAAATTATTGGAAGGTAGCAAAGTAACGTTGGAAGATTCTATCATAAGTTCCATCATCCATCATGGCTACGATAGTAGCATTGATAGATGACATGAGTGACTGATTCTGCGTCGTAGACATAATGCCATATCCATTACCTAGATCTGCTGCATCACCAATAAATTTATAGAGACCTTTATTCGTGTTATACCAATAATTGCTTGCATAGCGGTTCACAAAAATCACATCCACTTCTTTGTCTTCCAACGCCTCCAAAAGCTCAGAAATAGTATAATACATTTTGATTTTAGGAGTCTGTTTAAACATATGTTTAATATACATATCGGAGTCAACATTCACCTGAAAAGCCCCCAAACGCACGCCAATTACTTTATTGGGAATATCATCCGTTGTTTTAATAGAAGAGCTACTTAAAGCCATAAATTGGCCATAGCTTGACAGGTAGGGCAAACTTAACACCAAGCCGTATAAACGAAATTTAGGAATAATAATGCTATCGATTGCAAAATCAATTTTCGTCAGTTCTAAATTTGCAATAATTTGACTGGCACGCACTGCCTTATAAGCACAATCCATTCGCAGACGGGCGCAAATTTCATTCATGATATCGATTTCGAATCCAATGAAATGATCAGCGCTATCCGTTCGAATCGACATGGGGGGATTAATTTGATCCACACCAATGACATAGGTTTTCGCATAGCAGAAGCAATGTACCGTAATACCGAGAAAAACCCCCATCATCCTGATCCATCTCATATTTGCTTCCTATGCAATAAATACCTTTTACCCCAATTTTAGAGGTAACAAGCGACGGAACCCATTAACAAAAACCCAATGATTACAAAACTAAAATATTTTAAATTACAGCACCGTTCTACCATGACACATTGCTCTAAGCCATGCAAGGTTCCCAGATATAAGAAAGTACCTGCTGAAATCGAAATTAAAATAGGATCCAAGATAGTTTGCGTATGCACACCATGTCCTAGATACCAGCCTAAATAAATCCCCAATGGTGTCATCAAAGCAAAAGCTAAAAATAAGCTTATGCTTTGTAACCTTGATAATGAGCTTTGGGATAATTGCATGGCTATCGCAAAGCTTTCCGCCCATTTGTGGGTAATAATGGCCAAAAACAACATAATAACCAATGAATATTCCTGACTAAACCCTAAAGCTGCACCTAATACTAAAGAGTGTATGGATAGCATCAACCAAGCCAATAGTGCGAACGCCGGATGATTTCCTTTACGATGGTGATACAACTCGCGACCCACATGTTCAAACCACAAAAACACTAAAAACACCAAGCCGGTGATCAAATATGCGAATGGATAAGTGTACCCGCGCTGCACAAACTCTGCGGCAGACTCTGGTAACATATGCAACAAACCCGCACCTAAAAACACTCCCGTTGCTAAAGTTTCTCCAATTGGTAAGTCTAGTGATTCCGCATTTTTTTTTCTTTTTTTAAAGGGATACCACCCCGCTAATAAAATGACTAAAAATACCGAAACTGCAAAAAATAGTTTAAGTGTTATTGTCGACATAATTATCCTTTTGGCTCAACACGTTGCATTAAAGTATGGTGATATAATAATTCAACCGCTGTGATCGCAGGATAATGATTAAAATCATCGCGAACCATTAACTCCAACTCTGACCATTTCTTAAATTTTTTATCTAATTTTATCTCTACTTTAATTTGACCATCCAAATAATGCAGCACAATGGATTGGATACCCGGAAATTGTTGTGTCCATTTATGAAATAATTTTTTTTCCAAACCCTGGCGACTAGGCAAATTAAGAGAAGGCAATATGAGTTCATCATCTTCAGGATCAATATGCACTGTCACATCTTTGATCTGAAAGTTTGCAGCCATCAGCTCAAAATGTACTCGTTGTGCAATCTGATGCCCTTCAGACACCGAGATCCATGGAGAAACCAACACATGGACATCCACGAAGATATCACCGCCCATTTTGCGATTACGTAATTGATGTACTTTACAAACACCATCAACTAGACTAATCACCTGTCGGATTTCTTCAATTTGAATCGGAGCCACGCCTGTATCCACCAACTCCTTCACACTATCCCAACCATAATTGAACCCCATTTTGATAATCAAGCCACCAACCAGAATGGCTGCAGCAGGATCCAAATAGGAGTATCCCAATAAACTACCAACAATCCCCAATACCACAACTCCTGACGAAGCTGAATCTGAGCGGTGATGCCATGCATTTGCAATAATCAACGGGGATTGAATTCGGTGTCCCACTCGTTTTGTTATGTAAAACAATATTTCATTGGCGACAACAGAAATGACAGCAAAGGGTAGCGCGAAATAACTAGGAGTCTGAATCGAATGAGTCAAAATATGTTGCAACGAATCCCAAGCAATGGCAATACCCGTCAAAATTAATAACAAAGACAGCATCAAGGTTGCTGCCGTCTCGATACGTTGATGACCATAGGGATGCGCCTCATCTGCATCTTGATTTCCATATTTAGAGGCAAACAAAACCATCACATCCGTAAACAAATCTGCAAATGAATGCAGTCCATCAGCAATCAACGCATGTGAATAAAAGAAAGTACCTGCCACCACTTTCATGATTCCCAAAAGTGTATTCACCCCAGCGCCAATCAAGGTAATATTTCGAGCCTGATGATAACGATGCTGCTGCGCCACAGTGGTCCTTAACTAATTAAATTTAAAAACTCGAGGCGACTACTGGGATTATCTCGCATATCGCCCAACATAACAGATGTCGTTAACACAGAGTTTTGTTTTTCCACTCCCCGCATCATCATACACAGGTGTTTCGCCTCCATCACTACTGCGACTCCTTTGGCGCCAGTAATGCTTTCAATACAATGAGCGATTTCACCCGTCAACCTTTCTTGAATTTGAAGTCGGCGCGCAAAATAATCCACAATTCTAGCTACTTTCGATAATCCTAACACTCGTCCATTTGGTATATATCCAACATGACAAGTACCTAAAAATGGCAATAAATGATGTTCGCAAAGTGAGTACATTTCAATTTTTTTCACAATCACCATTTCACTCATATCCGATTCGAATAAAGCCCCATTGATGATTTCATCTAAGCTTTCTTGATAGCCTTTAGTCAAATAACGCAACGCTTTGGATGCTCGTTCTGGCGTATCACGCAGCCCTTCACGATTCAAGTCTTCACCTAATTCGCGCAAAATATTTTCATAGGATTGTTGCATAAATACTATACCTTTAAAAAGTTAACCTGGAGGCCAAGTCATTTGTCGGCCACCCAAAAGATGTAAATGGATATGATAAACTGCTTGACCACCCTCTGGGTTCACATTAAACACCAAACGATAACCCGCGTCTTCACCAAACTGCCCAATGGCCAATTGCTGTGCTTTTAAAACCAGGCGGCCTAATAGCGCACTATGCTCTTCACGCACATCGTTAATGGTAGCAATATGAGTTTTAGGGATCAGCAAAACATGCGTGGGCGCTTGTGGCGCAATATCATGAAACGCCATCATTTCAGCATCGTCATATATCACTGTAGCCGGAATCTGATGCTGCGCAATTTTACAAAACAAGCAATCCATCATTCCCTCACATAAAACTGTGATTATATGCTATGGACTATTGCTAATACTAGGGTATTCTGCGTTTCAATGACCTTATTTTGACGCAAACAAACGTATTTTCAATAACGCTTAAAAATTATTGCTCAAATACAAAAAATAAAAGTCGACAGACCCCTGTAAATTTCGATACAATATTAGGCTATTTTGGGCCGTTAGCTCAGTCGGTAGAGCAGAAGACTTTTAATCTTTTGGTCGTAAGTTCGAATCTTACACGGCCCACCATAGTTTGCTGCTATTTGAGAGCATGTTTGTTGCTATTTAAATTTTTTCCGGTATGATCCAAAATCTCACTTTGGGCCGTTAGCTCAGTCGGTAGAGCAGAAGACTTTTAATCTTTTGGTCGTAAGTTCGAATCTTACACGGCCCACCATAGTTTCCCCAAGCATCATCTTGATGCCTGGAATCTTTTGCGCTCGTAGCTCAGCTGGATAGAGTACTTGGCTTCGAACCAAGGTGTCGGGGGTTCGAGTCCCTCCGAGCGCACCATTTAAATCCTTCGAAATCAATAAGTTAACGATTATGGCCGTACTTTTAGTGCTTGACTATTATGCAAACCGTGACGTAAACGCATCTTTAACCAGTGATTTATAGAAAAATATAAACTCATAAAGGACAATAAAAACACTACTTATCATGATTTCCAAGATAGAGAGCTTGGTTATTTACCAAGTACGACTCCTATAAAAAAATAGTACTCGGAATCGGAAAGATGGAAAACACTAATTCCGCAGAGTAGTATTGCTGAAGCAATGGAGTCGGCCCCCTTTGCTCTACAATAAATGGATTGAAATGATAATTAAAATAGCATATAATGCATTTTTATAACATAATGGTTATTTTATGGAAAAAGTTGGGCAGCGTTTTCTTACGATCAAATACAAACGATTTTGGTATCCAACACGTCCATTCTTCACTTTAGGTCTGGGATTTTTCTTGGCTAGTTTGGGTTGGATTGGCATATTGCCTCTTTCCTGGGCTTTATGGGCTGCCGCTGCTTTTGCTTTAGATGATCTCCCTATGACTCCGATCATAGCAGTAATGACGGCAAGCAATAATTTATTTCATGGGCGAAAAACGCTAAAAGCGCAAGTTATAATATCTACAATTACCATAGCACTAATCATTGGAGCGTCATTAGGCTTCTTTGTTTTTGCGCAAATGCCTGCCATTGTAGCAGGTGTTACTCAATATATTGCGTTAACGAGCTGTTCCCCAATTTTGATTTCTATTGGCGCAATTTTAGGCGGCTATATGGCGCATATCACTCACAAAATAAATCCTATTTTAGGCATGGTTCTGGGTATTACACTTATGTCTTTTGCACCCATCACCATTCCGCTGATTGTTGAAATTGTTTTTATCTCTTCTGCAAGTTTTGCATTTATTACCAGTATCGCGTCCAAGCAAGCTTTACGTTTCTATTTCAAATATCAATATGGTCATTCAAATGCTGATGGTTATAACCAAGCTCGTTCCCTAGAAGAACAACAAATATTTATTGAAAGTCAGGCAAATAAGTTTGCCGTAGAAAAACAAGCGTTTGAAAACTTAACGCAGTTCTGCCAGAACAGAGTCTCGACTATCAAAGATATGAGCTCTATTTTGACAGAACTCATGAATGGTAGAACAGGCATAAGCAATTCCTATAAGGATATCTATCATGGATTAATGAAACCTGAATTAACACCTGAGGATATTGTTTCTGTAAAAGCACTTATTGTTGATAGTGCTGTTGCGCCAATAATACCGCCAGGCGTAGACGTGTCCAACAGCCTTTTGCTCAAATTCATACTTGCAGCCGCACGTGTGCTTAGCGTCACAATCGTTTCCACCACAAACCCAGACAACCATACGTTAGAATCAAAGACGACAATGAACAAAATGATGCTCTCAATGGGTGGGGGTTTGGATGAGTCTTTAACAAGGCCATTTTCATGTCCATAATAAGCAGAAACCATTATTAGGCAAGTAATTTAAGATGCGTTTGCCCTGTAACACTTATACTCAGGACTACAATTAATGAAAAAAGATCCTATACTGACAAAGGGATCTTTCAAATCTAATGATAGGAGATAAGAATGAAAAAAATGATATTGCTCGCGACGTCAATGGTTTTATTCAGCGCTACGGCTTTTGCTGCTGCTGAAGCGATGACGACTGATCAGATAAACGAAAAATTACAACAGTTGAGTCTCATACTCGATGCTCAAGGTGAAGGTGAAGCCGTCGCCTGTTATGGTTTAGATTTTAAGGATCAGACACTAACCTGGGAAACGTCAGGGTCAAAAACCTATAAACTTAATACCTCAGCATGTGAAAAGGACCCAACTACCGGCCTTACCCCTATTACTTTCAGGGAAGGTGAGTTGGCTTGTTCCTCCCCCGCTCCAGCGGATGTAAAATAGATTTTAAGTAAAGACCAGTAGGCCCATACGACCAAATCCCGGGCCTCACTGGTCCTTGTCGCATTTACCCTAGATCTGTAACAACACCCAATATGCTCGCCTTCAGGAAAGATTAATTCTTTACAGGACTTACGCAAGTACTGATTGACTCGGTTACACCTCCCATTTCCCGATCTTTTTGTGAATAAAGTAGACGCACCACGTTCATATGACGTACAATTATCACTAAGAAATGAGGCTTTTGCCCAAATGATCTTATGCTTATTGAGGTGTGAACTTATAATGCAGAACAGACAAATGCGATCAGAAGACCCGCTAGTTGGGTATATGCGAAGTAAAGCAGAAATACGCAGTTGCGAAAATGAAATACGAAGAATAGTGCTGGGTGCGTCATCTGCTTCGAGCAATATGTGGCTTGATTCCTCATTGGGTCTGATAAAGTCGTATATGAACCAATCAGAGTTCACCAGTGTGGATCTTTGTTTTGCTTTAATCGCAACTCAATATGAAGAACTCTTGAATCACGACCCAGTTCAAGCAGAGCTGTTTTTTAAATGCTTCGTTAAATTGGTTGATGATCATGGATCACCTGAACTTGCCGAATGCTTACACCGATATACCATTCAGCGGGAAATTTTTGATCAAGATTTTGAACAAATTCAAACTAAGTTCAATCAAGAAATCAGAAAATCACAGCCTAATTGGATAAAGATCGAAACCTATTTTGAACAAGCTCCCTCACTTGATGTCAATATTAACGTTCATAATAAACCCGTGTTTGAGCAATTGGTTTACAAATACGTTGAAAATGGTAACCGTGCTGATTTAAAAATCATTTTAGCGTTAATGCGGGCATCTTCATTGCAAATTGATAAATCTAAAATTTCTACTCTATTGCAGAAAAAACTGGGCGTGATTTCTATTCAACAAAAACTAACACTTTCTTGTTTTTTTCGTGATCAATGCGTCCTAAAAAACCGACGAATTCACCTCATATTACACTCAATAAAGGATCCAGCTCGTTTTAACCAAGGAAGCTTATTGAGTTCAGAGTGTGATACTAAGTCTATTTTAAAGCAATTTCTGATAGAACGCAGTTGTCTAAATAATTTTCAACAGGCCTTATAATTTATTTAATTTATTCTCATATTTAGCCCAAGTTTTTTTCGAAGTGAAAATGTGATCCCAGAACGGTTGGCTTACGCGATAATGAAGTGCTTGGTATTGATGATGAAGATGATGATGTGCAACAAAGTAAGTGATAAATTTAGACTTGGAATCTGAATAATGGATTAAATGATGAATAATAGAATACCATAAATAGCCAAAGCATATTCCTCCTACACTAGCACACCCTAATTTAGGGCCTAATAAACTAATAAAAATTATAAAAAGACAACATATAAGCACAAACATCACCCAACTAGGTGTGGCTAGATAAGCTTTAGGTTCTTCATGATGAATTAAATGCATTTGTGCTATGTTTTTAGCTTTGCCATGAAAAAGAAATTTATGAAAGCAATACTCAATAACTGCACCATAAAACAAAAAGCTTGCAAAAAAAGCAACAATGATAGGGATATCAATAGTGTAATGAGTGTTTATGTAAACAAACACTCCGACCAACACGAATACAAGGAGAAAGAACCCGAAGTAGTAATTAAATTTGGTATTTATCCTATTCCAATCTTTGATTCCCATAATTTTTCCTGAAAATGTATGTTTTATGTGGATAATTTGAGTATAGACTAAATACTGTATATGCTTACGAAGCAACCCTGACATAATACCTCTAGAGGACCCCAGATACGGATATCTGCCTATGTTAACAATAAGAACAAATGCATCTTCTACCGTACTCTGCGTCCTCAGCCTTTGGGGCACAGCCACTTGGGCCGACACACAATCAGCCCACATCGACCATGCTGGATTTCAAATCAGCGGGTATGCCGGGGTGGCAGGCACTACTATTCACCCAGGAACTCTGCAGGGGTTTAACGAAACGGACTCCCTTCATCCCAATAAGAATCATCAACAAGAAGACTTTACCTGGGGCTTCGGCGCTGCTTACCGTTTTATGCCACCTGCTGTCACTAGAAATTTATTGCATGATATCTCTCTCGGCCTCGACTTCATGTATTTTCAAACCAATCAGAAAGGCTATACTTGGTTGTATGAGCAACCAGCTTACAACAATTATACTTATCAACTACCTATTGATAGTCTGTGCTTACTGGTTGATAGTGAATGGTCCTTTCATTCGTTGTTACGCCCCTATTTATTTCCGTTCATCGAAGGTGGCATCGGCTTTGCTCGGAATACCGCTAGTTATAATGACAGCCCACTCATTGCAAACACTGAGGGCCTATCCATTAACAGCAATGCCCAATATCAATTTTCCTATACAGTAGGCGGCGGCGTTAAGATTTTATTGCCATTCAATACTGAATTATCAGTTCGCTACTTATATGCTGATCTTGGCAACGCCACGACTTCTTCCAACGCAAGCGTACCATTAGCCGCCCCCATTACGATTCCTCTCTCAACTCAAACATGGCTAGCTGGATTGACTTATTTATTCTAATTGACTTATACAACAAGGAAATAATTCATGAAAAAAAACTTCTTCCTCGCTGTCGTATCGTTCCTAATCATGGGATATGCTACGCTATCGCTGGGCAGTCAACCCATATTTAATATAACGAGCAATACACCCGTTACCCAAAACATGGTTCCGAGTAGCACTCAGGGACTCAGTTACACAATCAATGTGCCCTTCCCACCCCAAACAAGCGGAAATGAAATAGTCATAAAATGCGCGCTCTCAATTGATGATACCAGTATTGTCAGCGCTCCAAACTTTAATACAACAACCAATGGTTGCATCAATGGTTCTGGTTTTTCTGGCATCGTCACTTCGGCACTCGTCAACATTCCTTTGGTTGCCAATGCGCCAGGCACCACTAACATGACGCTTACTTTTACCATGACTAATGCGGGTGGAACGCACAAAGTACCGGCACCACCTGTGACTATCTCCTCTCCCATCACGGTCACCGCCAATGCCAATCGTACGATGACATTCAAGAATTACTGCCCCTTCCCTGTTTTTTTTGGGCTTTCTTCTGGTTCAGCACCTGCTAAAAATGCCCAAACCACTAATACCGCTTGCACAACAGATTCAGATTGCACTGCATTATCTGCTTTTGCACAGTGCCAAAATAATGGCTACTGTGGAGGTGGGTTTTGTGTCAATAACAACGATGCTGGTTATAATAGCACCAGCACTGACTGCCAGGTTACGACCGACCCCAATTCCAGTCCTTCCGCTAGCGATCTGTCTCCTTGCGCGGCTAACACTTGTACCTACTGTAACTCGAATACAGATTGTATCGCAGGTTCTTCATGTAGCTCGTCTAACCACCAATGCTATTGGAACCCACCTGCTCCAAGCGACTCATCTACCAACCACTATCAACTGACCGCTTATTCTGGTAGTGGCGCACCCGCGCAAGACTCTGTCACATTCACCAGCTATTCCAGTACGAATGGGTATTCTCTACTATGGAGCGGTGGGGTTGCAGGCCGAACTGGGTGCGGTAATGGCACCGCTGCCATACCTTATACTGGTATCAACAGCTGTTTAACTGGAGGCTGTAATTTGGGTTCAGATCCGGGGACAGATGATAGTGCGAATGGTGGCTGCTATCTGGGGCAAGGCTTTGGCTCTAGCTCCACGTCTTCAGGCGGTGCTAACCCTGTAACCCAAGCTGAATTTACATTGGTTACCCTTACTCCGGACACCTATGATGTCACGGTCATCAATGGTACGAATATACCGGTCAATATGTACCCCATCACTGACGGAACAGGTGCAGCAATCGCATCCCCTGCGACCTATGGCAACCCATTTCAATGCGGCAGTACTGGTAGCAACCTTGCCACATCCATGAGCCCTGCTAGTCCTACCACCACTTTAGGGGCCTGTTCTTGGAATTTTGAAAACTCATTCCTTACCAGTAACTACCCTCTCAATCTTGCTTATCGATGGGTGGGTAACGAAAATACTACGGCCTGCATTGCGGATTCTACTTGCACCGCACTTAATACAAACTATCGCTGCGGACTCACATCCTCTGCAGTCGGAAATACGGGTAGTGGCTCTGCTCAAACCACCTGTGGAAATCTGCTCGGATACTGGACTCAAGATGAAATTTGTGCAGCAAACGCAACCTATAACCCAACCGGAAATCCTAGCACAGAAATTGTCAACTGCACGGCTGGTACCGGTGGTACGCTCGGCGGGAATACATTGATTAATTTGCTCTCCTGCACCGGCCCTGCCAACCAAAGTTGTTACACCGCTGGCGCTAATTCAAGCATATGCGGAGGCTGTACCGACTGGACGCAAGTTACCGGAGTACCCTCAAGCCCATCTGTTATAACGGCTTGTACCACACCCAATACTCAGTACTGGGTCGCTAATGTGCTACCCGGTTTGAATTTTCTAAAAGAGGCTTGCCCGTCCGCTTATGTTTACCCTTATGATGACAAAGCATCTACGCTTACTTGCCCACAAAACAGTGGCCAAAATGGTGTGGATTACGTCGTAGAATTTTGCCCAGGTGGAGAAACCGGGGGCTATACCGGCGGATAAATAACCCGTAAGCCCACTGCGCCATATTGAATATGAATACCAGGAAAAGGACTCATCCAATTGGTTTGCCCATGCTTGCTCACTTGTCGATTACAGCCATAAACCATCACGGGTTCAATGGCACCATCCCCCAGGGTTTGACGTACTGACGTGATTAATCCAACCGCGATGGATCCATCATAATCCGCTGAATTTTATGAAGAACAATTTGGTGTAAGACATGCGCCTGCCGTCATTCTTGGTAAATATTGGTCACATGATTTGTTCCCCCACATACTATAACAGGGGGCAATTGATAACCTTGGGGAACTCACGCATAAGCTAGAACGGATACACCACGAGATAGTTTAAAAAAAACACAACATGTAGTTTATATAATGTAAACCCAACATGCAAATTCAGGGAAACTGTATCCTAAATAAACCTTAATAAGGGGTTTTATTTTGAGTGCCACGCATCAATTTTTACAAAATTCCAAATCTAGTCTATACCTAATAGAAGAAGAATAACTTAAGGGCCTGCCATGACATCAACTAAAAAAAACAGTATTATCAAAACCCCTCCACAGCAAAAAAGGCAATTTGACCATCGGATTCTTTTATTAGGATTTGGTAGTATTGGACGCGGAATACTCCCCCTGCTTTTAGAAAATCTCCAAATACAAACCAATCAAATCACCATTATTGCCCATAACAATGATGGTGCAAACATTGCTAAAGAGTATGGGATAGATTTTCAGCTGCATGAGATCAAACCCAGAAACTTCGTGAAAATCATTGGCAGTCAATTAAATGAAAATGATTTTCTTGTGAATTTGTCTTGTAATCTTTCCAGTGCTGCTCTCATTAAATTATGTGATAAAAAAGGCGCTTTATACATTGATACCGACAATGACATTTGGGCCTCTAAAAGTAACGAGAATCTTACCTGGGAAGAATCTACTAACTATATGATGAGAGAAACAACTTTAAAATTAAAATCCAAGATTAAAAAAACGGCCATTATCACGCATGGTGCTAATCCAGGATTAGCCTCTCACTTTGTCAAACAAGCTTTGCTAAACATAGCCGCTGATAATAAGCTCGAGGTTAGCCAACCCAACAGTCCAAAAGAGTGGGCTACTTTAGCTAAAAATTTAGGGATCAAAGTGATCCACGTTGCAGAAAATGATACTCAAATCAGCAATAGTCCCAAAGTGCCTAATGAATTCGTCAATACTTGGTCAGTAGATGGGTTTATTCAAGAAGGATCACAGCCGGCTGAATTAGGTTGGGGTACGCATGAAAAACACTGGCCAGTGGATGCGCACAAACAATCAGTAGGGTCAAAGTGCGCAATTTACTTAGATCGACCAGGCGCAAGAACCAAAGTGCGTTCTTGGACACCTACTTATGGACCCATCCATGGGTTATTGGTTACACATGCTGAAACGATTTCTTTAACCAATTTTCTAACTTTAAAAGAAGGAAGAAAAGTCGTTTATCGTCCTACGGTACATTACGCGTACAATGCATGTCCAGATGCATTAGTGTCTTGGATTGAACTGAGCAATGCGGAAGGAGTACAACAAGAAAATCAGCGTATTCTTTCTAATGAAATCGTGCAAGGTATCGATGAATTGGGCGTTCTGTTAATGGGTAATCATAAAGGGGCTTATTGGTTTGGATCTACTTTATCCGTGGAGGAAGCACGTAAATTAGCACCTTATAATAGTGCAACCAGCTTACAAGTCGTTGCGGGCGTATTGTCCGGGATATTATGGGCATTAGACAACCCCAATGCTGGTTTAGTAGAGCCAGAAGATATCGATCATGAATTTGTTCTTAACGTTGCCAAACCATATTTGGGTAAGCTTGAAGGGTATTATTCAGATTGGACACCGTTAAAAAATCGTGGATCACTATTTCCAGAACGCACGGAACAATTAGATCACTCAGATCCTTGGCAATTTGTTAATATACGAGTGAGTTAAAAACTTTTGCCCTGATGAGCATTGTAAAACTGCTAAAGTTCAGTAAAATTCAAATACAGTTGGGTTGCTCTGGAAATATGTAACCGTGTTGACAATACCTATATTAAAAGCGGGCGATAAAGTTGAAATTATCGCCCCTGCCTCTCGCTGCTCCGATGAAGATCTAACAGCTCTAAAAGAATTATTAACTTCGTGGCAACTACATTGTGTCGTGAAGGAGCATATCTTTGGTCAAGATTTGTTATGCGCTAACTCTGATAAATTGCGTTTTGAATCTTTAAAAAATGCGTTACTCAATCCAGAAACAAAAGCCGTTATTTGTGCGCGTGGCGGCTATGGTAGTCAGCGTTTGATTCCTGAACTGGCTAAAATTTCTTCCCCTAGCACCCCCAAGCTATTCATAGGGATGAGCGATATCACTGCCTTGCATTTATTTTTACAACAGACATGGCAATGGCCAGTAGTCCATGGCGCCCTGGCCCCAAAAAAATTGTCACTCGACTCTATTGCCGCAGTAAAATCGCTAATATTCGGTGAAACTGATCGCATAGAATTTCATGGAGAAGCATTAAACCTTGCAGCCAAAAAGAGTACCACACTTGAGAGCACGCTAACCGGCGGCAATTTGTCGCTAGTCCAGACCAGCATTGGCACTATTTGGCAAATGGACGGACGAGAAAAAATTATTTTTTTAGAAGATGTAGGGGAACGCGGCTATCGAATTGATCGTATGTTAGAACATTTACGCCAATCCGGTATATTTAAAGACTGCGTTGCCATAATATTAGGTGATTTTACTGAAGGGACTGAGCCTAATGGCACCTCTTTAATCAATCCCGTATTAGAGCGCTTTGCCTCTGCGTGTGAAATACCCGTTATTAAAGTGCCGGGCATTGGTCATGACCCTATTAATCACCCATTGCCTTTCGGGACAAAAGTCCGATTAGCATTAGGAGATAACATCAAACTGACATGCATGAGATAATCGGTAAATAATAACAAACCTGGATGCAGCCAGTCCTGAGACTGGCATCCAGAATATCCAATATCAACACCAGGTTAAAAAAGCCTCGTTCCAAAACCTAGTGTATTGTCTGCAATGTGGCGGAACAATCTATCATCGACTAGGCGGCCTATTTGCAACGGTACTTGTTGGGGGTTGGGATCGACTAACGCCTGGTCAGCAAACAACCTAAACATTTGTTGCTTCGCTCGAGCTTGATTGTCTTTATTTATTGAGGAAATGACAGAGTACAATACTAAGGCACCTACTATAACGCTAACAAATATCATATTATCATTTTTTTGATTTTGTTTTGCTAAATCAAAGACAAAGGTCGCTGCAAGATTATTGTATAACATCCCAGCTGCCGTGCTTATTATCAAAGCTATAGCAACCTCCTCTGTGCTTGTCAAGGACAGGGTATCGACATTCAACATGGAACTAGAAATTGCTTGCAAAGCTACAAAACGTAAACTTTCTATGGGTAATTGCAATGCGTCTGGGCTAATTAGTAACACTTGCGATTTTGCATTAGTGCAATAAAAGGAAATTGCTTTATCTATAGATGGACTGATTAGGATAGATTGAATACGCAGTTTTTCAGGCACTTCAGGTAACACATTAATGGTTTGGATCAGCGTTGTTGCTTGCAAAATATCTTCGATTGTAAACCCGTCAAATTGATTGGGGACAATTTTTCTACAGCGTTTGTTGACGAAAACAGAAATAGGACTATCGAGTGGAATCGCATTTTTGGGATCAACCAAGCCGTTGGCATTATTTTCTAAATGAGAAAATATATTTTTGACTAGAAAAACAACCAAATGTGAACCGGCAGGTTGATAAAATAGAGCATCCATTCTACTCATTGCAGTCAAATTGGTATTAAAATTATTTTTTAGAAGCTCGAACCAAGACATCATAAATTACCGATTAAGAAAAAGAGTGACCTAATATATCAAAAAAAGCTCTTTTTATCAATGTGGTTAGTGTATAATATGCTATTCAATAGCCCTATGTGTGCAACATGCGCTCCCTTTGGCTTGATTGAAAACTCTCCATCCTCAGCGCGTCTTTTGGCGCGACGGCTCTCCGAATTAAGCACCGTGCCGACTTCATGAGATCCTTCACTGCGCTCAGGCTAGCGTACCTGGGAAGTTTTTTGATTGGACACCTGACTTTAGGAATTTATGATTAATCCTGCAGAAATAAACCGCTCCATAACAAGCCGCTATCTATTCGATATTTCGAGACATTATAAAATTTGGTTTAGTGTCGATCCCGATACCTGCTTAGGGTTAGAAAATGAGCTGAACTTGATCCGATTTCGCCATAACAATCCTGAGTTCCCTTTATCGCTGATATATAGCGTTGATTGCTTGTCGCCCAGCGCCATTGTGACATTAGAACAATTCTGCCTAGATCATCAAATTGCACTCATTCAATTTGAAGATCTCGAAGCACGTCTGCAAGAACCTAGTGATAAAGAGTTGTTTGCGATTGCACAAGCAGAAATTGCGCATGCCAAACATTTCTCAGATCAGGGCGGCAATATGGCTTCCGCCGCTGATGCGACACGCCTCATACGTTACGTGATAGAAGCCTATGGGAATTATAGTGAGTTTGATGGCGAAATTCATTTATCTCAATTAAACACAAAGTATGTTGAGCTGAAAGGACCCGTTTTATTTCCGACCGAAATAATTGACCTCGGTACGCACTATCAAGTCATGTCCAATTCAGATTTTCTGGCATTCTCACTAGACAAAAGTCTGCGGCGCTTATCGGCTGAAGCATGGCAAGGACTGAAACACTGTCAATTAGAGATCATTGAGCATTATAAAGGGAACTTTGTTTTTGAAAAATTCTCTCATGGCCAAGTACCGCATGATTTCTCAGAAAAATACCCAGAATTACTCGAGATCCTTGCCGATTTTTATACGACATACCCTAGCCCGCGTACCGTGTTTGATTTTAGAAAGTATTTGAGCACGCTCCCCGCTTCTACCCTAGATGCACAGCGTTCAGAGCGCTTTGCCAGCTATTTTATGCGTCTTTCTGTCGTCGCGATGTCAGGCCCGACAAACACATTACTGTTCTTTAAGCATCTATTCCCTACCGGGCAAACGCATATACCCATATTTATTTCCAAAAAAGACTTAAAAAAATGGCAACCGTTTATCTCTGCATTTATGGCCAGTGGTATTGGCTTTTACAATCCCATTTATGCAGCTATCAAAAGTAACAATTCAGTACAAGCTTCGCTGCAGGCAGCACTCACTGCGGAGCCCACTCTATTATGTCATCAAGCGTGGACCAAGACCGGTAGAGACGCAAAGCTCGCTCGCGAACAGACCCTTTATAACCATGCAGAAATGGTTCTGGGATTTTGGCAACGTCATTCAGTAGGCAAAGAAAATGTGATTCATAAGCATTTGTTTACCCACATTAAAAGAATAGGTACTGCGAAAACGATTCTTACTGCTGTTGCAGAAAGAAGCTATTCACTCGCCTTGCGTAAAGCATGTTTTGGATTGCAGTTACCGGTGGTGAAATTGTTATTGCAAACCAGCGGTATTAGCCTTGAGATCAATGAGTTAACCAGCAAAAATCAAACTGCATTAGACTTGGCGCGATCCGCCAAAGGTAATCAAGAGGATAAAGCTCAAATTGTTGCTTTAATTCGAACAGCAGGCGGAAAAACCGCACAAGAACTAGAAAGCTGTACGCATTCCATATAAAGAAAAATAGCGAAGGATTTCAGATTGAGCCAAAATCAGGAGATCCTTCGCTGCGCGCGGTATATAATCATAAAATCTAAAAAACAGGGTTTGCAATGAAAAAAAACACGCCGTTATCAGTCACCCAATTTATATTCAATATCGTCAAACCCTATAAAGGATATCTTGCTATTTTTGCATTGGTAGCCTTATTTTGGGCAATCACCAATACATTACTTCCGTATATCATTAAAATCATTATTGATAAAGCGGTCGCATTCCAAGGCCATCAAGCAGCTGTTCTTCCTGCTATCCGGCCCTATATTTTTTTGTACGTTGCCTTATGGATAGGCCTGTGTCTGGATATGCGGTTATTAGATTGGGTCAAGCTTAAATTGTTTCCCAGCCTAAGACAGGACACGATCTCAAAGATGTTTGCTTATTTAAATCAACATTCACATCAGTATTTTCAAAATAATTTTGCAGGCAGTTTGACGAATAAAATTGCAGATATGCAAGGTGGCGTGGTTGATATTTTAACTATTCTTGATGATATTTATGCTCAAACTCTGGGACTAATCATTGCCGTTATAACTCTATTATTCATCCATCCGATCTTTGCCTTTATTTTGGTAGCCTGGGTAGTCACTTTTCTCCTCATCACTTTTTTCTTTTTGAAACCCATTCAGAATTTATCCCATGTTTTTGCAGAAGCTCGGAGTTCCTTAATTGGACACATGGTGGATAGCATCAGTAATATTGTCAATATTCGCTTATTTGCCAAACACCGTTATGAAAATAGCTATATCAATGCCTCGATTGCTGACACCATCCAAAAAGACAGAACCATGTTAGGTAAAATCATCCATATGCGCGTCTGGTGGGATGTCAGTATCGTGGCCTTATTAGGAATTAATCTTTGGATCTTGGGCAGCATGTATAGCCAAAATTTGGTCACTGTCGGAGATTTTAGTTTTATTATTACCTTATCCATTAGCATATTATGGAATCTTTGGTTTGTAGCGGGTCAATTCGTAGCGTTTTCGGAGCAAATTGGGAAATGTAGACAAGCTCTTACTATTCTGAATGCTGCGCATGATATTAAGGATGCAGAGAATGCATCACCTTTGGTAGTGAGCAAAGGCGAAATTCAATTTAACAATGTGAGTTTTCATTATAGTGAAGGCGCACAATTATTTAATAATCAAAACATCCAGCTTCATTCTGGAGAAAAAATAGGACTCGTGGGTTTTTCGGGAAGTGGCAAAAGTACTTTTGTAAATCTTATTCTCAGGCTATTTGAAGTGGAGGTGGGAGCGATTACCATTGACGGTCAAAATATTAATGCGGTCACCCAAGAATCCTTACGCGAAAGCGTCGCCTTCATTCCGCAAGACATCTCATTATTTCATCGCACGCTCATCGAAAATATTCGCTATGGACGTTCAGATGCAAGCGATGCAGAAGTTATCGAAGCTGCAAAAAAAGCGCATTGCCATGAATTTATTAGTCAATTGAATGACGGCTATGAATCCATGGTAGGCGAACGTGGCATCAAATTATCCGGGGGCCAACGCCAACGGATTGCTATCGCAAGAGCGCTGTTAAAAAATGCACCGATTCTCATTTTAGATGAAGCAACTTCTGCGTTGGACTCCGTGACAGAAAAATATATTCAAGATGCGTTACATCATTTGATGCAAGGAAAAACGACGCTCGTGATTGCACACCGGTTATCTACCCTCTCTGCAATGGATAGAATTTTAGTATTAGACAATGGCCAGATTATTGAAAGCGGAACCCATGCTGAATTGCTCCAACAGCAAGGACATTACGCCACCATGTGGCATATGCAAGCGGGTGGATTTCTTCCTGAACATGGAGAAAATAATGTTTGAAGTCTGAATTGGGCGTGTTTACAATTCATCCCAGACGCCTACGTGCCGCGGCCATATCATTACCCATAATTCTAACGCTACGCCCTGCAGTTTATCCGCAGGGCCCAGAAGGTCTCTTTTCAAAGAAATAATTTAATGTGTTAAACATATTCTTTTCATTTGGTTTTCGAGATAATATCCGCTTTTTTAGGGATATTTTCCATGGATTGGATATAAAATGAATACGACTCCATGAATATCGGTGATGAACGTTTAAATAAAAGAGCAAAAATTGTAAAGGTTGGTCTGAAACGAAAGCTGCATATCAATTTTTTGGAAACGATTTAGTTACCGCCAGAAAAATTATCAAGCCTCATCGGATATCTACTTTAAATCGAATAAAAGCACATCCGATTGTTTTATTGATTCAAGATACAACCACGCTTAATTATAGTGGTCAAAAAGAGCACCAGGATACAGGACCTATTCAGCAAGATAATGTACGCGGTATATTTTTGCATCCGACGTTAGCAATCACTCCCAATCGTGAATGCTTAGGTATTATTGACTACGAACAATGGTCTCGAGAAAAATTTACGCATCAAACATCGGAAGAACGAAAAACGCAGCGATATTACAAATCTATAAAAGAGAAAGAAAGCTATCGCTGGGTTCGTGGGTATAAAAAGGCAAGTAAATTAGCGAAGGCGATGCCTGATAATCAGTTTGTTTATATTGCTGATAGAGAAGGCGATATCTATGATATTTATCATGAAGCAAAGAATGCATTTTGTAACAGCACCGCCGAATGGGTGATTAGAGCTACTGTCGACCGTGCTATTTTAGATACAGAGCATCCTAAAGAAAGAAGTCGATTAAAAGCAAATGTCAAAGCGAGTGATAGTGTAGGTAAGGTAACATTCACCGTTTCTTCGTCTGGAAATCGGAAAAAACGTGAGGTAACACAAGATATTTTTACAAAACAAATCACCTTGCTTCCCCCGCGTGAAAAGGCAAAAGGTGGTCTTAAACCGGTTCAAGTAACAGCAATCATCGCAACAGAGACGAATCCTCCTTCGGGAGAAAAAGCTATAGAATGGACCTTACTTACGAGTATACCAGTGTTTGATTTAGAGGCTGCACTGCAAATTATTCAATGGTATTTATGTCGCTGGCAGATCGAAATTTATTTCAAGATTTTAAAAAGTGGATGCAATATTGAAAAACTACAATTAAGTGATAAACAACGATTTAATCCCTGTCTTGCTATGTACATTATTACCGCTTGGCGTATTTTATTTTTAACGATGTTAGGTCGTGCATCTCCTTCACTAAGTAGTGAGTGTGTATTTGATACAATAGAGTGGCAAACAGCATATGTCATGATATATGAAAAAACACCACCTCAGGAGATACCCACATTAGCTGAGGTTTTAAAAATGATTGCTCGATTAGGCGGTTTTCTTGGACGAAAACATTATGGTGACGCAGGCCCTATCGTTATGTGGAAGGGCATGAGAAATCTTTATCAGCATAGAAGAGCACGGGAAGCTTTTCAAAACGCCTACGGCCATACTTATGGGTAATGATATGAGCGCGGGACGTAGGCGACCAGGGTAATTTATAGACACTCATGCTCTTACCCTGGTTCAATCGGCTATACAATCACATTTGGGCTAAAAAATGATAAGTATTTAATGAGCCCGCGTATGACAGCATGTATTGTTTAATTCACCCTGCGCTACTCAAAATTAGCCGAATTTTTTCCCTTGTCTGGGCTCCATCCCTTCGTCATGATTGACCGATTCGTCTGGATCAGTCTCTAGTTCCAGAGGTCGCTTTGCTAATGAACTTGTGGTTGCTAGGAATCCAATATTCGTTCTTTTGGGACAACGACTTTCTGGTTCGTTCGCGCGCGTTCTTTTTCCGGAGATGATTTGTTGTGATTGTGGTTGCAAGCCTAAAAGTTCAATATGCACTTGCCTTAAGACTGGGGTGTAGATTTTTTTTGCTATATGTTTTTTTAAAATATGTTTTGCGATGTTTTCGATCAAATATGCCCCGCAACTGAAGGGATCGTCTTGGTAATAATAAGTTTTATCTTCAATCATCAAATGAGTAGGCTGATAAATCTCTTGTACAGCATTTTGAGCGATTTTAATCACGATATTTGAATAAATTGAATGTCTTAGGCTGTCATAATAAGCAATGTTGGCATGGCCTTGTTCGATGAAGATTTTAATAGCGACCCAATGCTGATGGATACAAATGGGAACAATCAAGTGGATGTTATCCCTCACTTTATGGTTGCCTAAAAAGTCGAGAAAATGCCGTAGGAAATTAATTTCCGAGGGCGCTTGATGGTAATCGAGTGGCGCCAAGAGATAGAAATTGGCTTTATCATTCAATTTTTTTTCCAACAAGCGGTTCACGTGTTCGGCAGTATAGTACGCTTTTTGGTTGGGTTCTCCGTTTGGTAGCACCAATGGCTCTTCTTGAAACGCAGCTGCGCTTGAAGAGCTAGATGCAGGCATCAACTGCTCGGGCTCTTGTGTCACAAGCAAAACCTGATTTCTAGTACAGGGTTGTTCTGCGATAGGACTTGGTATTGCCGGCTCTTCTGGCGCTTCTTGTTCACCAAAAAATTGTTCTCTTTGTTCGCGAATGACATCGAGTTGCTGAATTAGTTTTGGTGTCACGATGCGATGATGCTCGGAATGAAACTCAATTGCTTTATCGAGCAATAAATACTGCAATGGTAGCAGTGCTTCAGACTCGGTCGGTTGTGATTGTTTTCTTAAAAACAAAGCCTCAAGCAATGCGAGCGTTGCGCGATGATCTTGGTAAAAACCAAGTTTTATTAACTCATTGATCATCTTTTTCAGTTCATTGAGCGGCAAATAAAGAATGATCGGGTTTAAATCATGCGTAATGGCAAATTGATATTGCACATGTTTACCACAGGCATGTAATAAGCGCTGAAAATAATCGTGCGTTGATTCTAAAATCAGCATTTTTAAAGCCACAGCCGGGGTTTTTTTCAGGAAGTGTGTGACCATGACGTTGGCCGTTTGCTTTCTATCAAAAAAGACTTCTGTCGTTTGTTGTGCCGCGGTTGGCGTGCGTGGTCCTGCAAAAAAAGACGTATTCGAGCGTGCTTTAGGGATTAACGGTATTTTGGGGGAATAATGCTCAAGACATAATAGCTGCTCCAGTGCCTTGATGTTTTGATCGGCAATGACCTTAAAAAGAGAATTTTGATAAGCCGCATCCCATTCTGGCAATTGCCTGGACAAACGAACCGGGGTGTTGCGAATTTGAAGAATAGGTTTGATGGAGGATACCACCGGTGCTTGTAACCCCAGCTGCGTGCTTAATGCGATTTTTTCTGCTGCGGGCAATCGCAAAAGAATACTATTCAATATTTGTTGGCGTTCGCGGCTACATTGAGCGAAGGTCAGATTAAATTGATACAGTAAACGTTCAAAGATTTCTGTGTTTAAGCCTATCTGGTTCGAAGTGAGTCTTGCGTAACAATCTAAAAGTGTAATCACTGCATTGGGATGAAGATAAGCCAGATTCAGTGCAGCATCAAAGAGACTATTCAACTGAGTTTGGTCTTGGTATTGCAGTCTACTTAGTCCTTGTAGCAATTGGTTTAGCTCAAGGGAGTCATACTTTCGCAGCTCTACGATTGAAAGCATCTCGGTTAGGTCTAAGGACGTAAAATCTCGCAAAAGATTTGTTTCAGCTAATTCTCCCAAGGCGTAAATGGTGTTGGCGATTTCTTGGCTTTTTGGGTTGCTAGTGCTAAATTTCTCAAGAAGAGGCTGCAATTCAGCGACAGTCATTATGCCTTGTAATTGTTTTGCTTTGGCTAATTCCCCTAAGGCGTAAATGGTGTTGGCAATATTCTGGCTATTGGGGGTGCTAGTGCTAAGTTGCTCAAGAAGAGGCTGTAATTCAGTGACTCTAATGGTGCCTCGTAATTGTCTTGCTTTGGCTAATTCCCCTAAGGCGTAAATAGTGTTCGCTATAGCTTGGCTATTGGGGGTGCTAGTGCTAAGTTTCTCAAGAAGAGGCTGTAATTCAGTGACAGTCATTATGCCTTGTAATTGTTCTGCTTTGGCTAATGCTCCTAAGGCGTAAATGGTGTTGGCGATTTCTTGGCTATTGGGGGTGCTAGTGCTAAGTTGCTCAAGAAGAGGCTGTAATTCAGTGACTCTAATGGTGCCTCGTAATTGTCTTGCTTTGGCTAATTCCCCTAAGGCGTAAATGGTGTTGGCTATATCTTGGCTATTGGGGGTGCTAGTGCTAAGTTGCTCAAGAAGAGGCTGTAATTCAGTGACAGTCATTATGCCTTGTAATTGTTCTGCTTTGGCTAATTCCCCTAAGGCGTAAATGGTGTTGGCTATATCTTGGCTATTGGGGGTGCTAGTGCTAAGTCGACGAAGAAAAGGCTTTAATGTATTTGCTCCAATCTTACCCAGTAAACGTTCATTTTTGGCGACCAGTCCAATTCCATAAAGCGCACGTGCAATCATTTTGCTGGTGATAGCATTGCTATAACTAAGTTCGGTGATAATTAGAGATAGCGCAGAAGCATGCAGAAATACGCTGGAATAGCGACTAACTTTACCTAGATTGTGTAATAAAAATGCAATATCTGCTGTTTTAAGGCTTTGAAAAATCAATCGAGCATTTGCCTGATGGTTGAGCATTTGGTTGATGCGGTGTATCAAGGGAGTGATTCTAGCGCTATTAAAATCACGCTGATTGAGGGCCGCATTTTTAATCGAGTTCGCCAATTCTCGCATTATAACAATCCTGGTTGTGTAAAAAAGCTAATTGTATTATAATTAATCGCAAACATCTACTATTAATCATTCGTCAACCGCGGACATGCCATGCGATTCATGCCATAAGGAGCGTTTGCTTGCATTCACTTTCGCCATTCTAAGATCTTGCACTGCTCTGTTGTTTGTAAAAGGCACATGAGGCAACCGAGCAAATAACAAAACGGATATCTCAAATTTACTCAGTCTCTACCAAAGGTTATGCGCATCTGATTTAGTAATGCGGCCTCGTCGCTTATCAGTTTTTTTCGAAATTTCAGGCATCTCTTTTTTGCCTGCCGTAAGGATTTTTTGGTAAATGCGCCCAAGCTTGAGGTATTCTGTTTCAGTCAACCACTTTTCTTTACGGCCAGACACTATTTTACAAACGCGTTGCAATAATCGTTTCATTTTTTTCGCTCAGCGATAGCCATTAGAGTCGATAATAAAGGCCAACTCTCGTAATAAATGAGAACCACATAAGCCATGCTTCAAGTGATTATAAGATAATTAGGATGCCCAACAATCATGGGTCATCACCCCGCCATAATTCGGAATGATAGCAATATCGCCCATGGCCTCTTTCCCTCGTTTGCGATGGAGAAATTTCAAGGTCAAATCACCTGCAGAATACAAATGAATCCAGTGATTTTGCTTATCCACACGCAACGATGTTTCATCGGTATGCGTAGAGGGAGATGTCATCAACTGGATGGTGGTGTTATTTTCCCAAAGCGCCAAAGCAGTATGCAAGCGCATAGGGAGGGATGCTTGAGTTTGATGATGTTTTCTTGGTGGTATTTTCCATAGAAATGCTGAGGATGATGTTAAACAGCATTATAAGCGTGTTGAATAGCGCCGCAGTCTCACTGGATACCTTGCCAGATTGAACCTGCTCGTCAAAGCTCACTTTTATTTTATCGAAATCAGCTCAAATCGATTGTTTATCAATGCTTGCCATCAATTTATACGCTTGATTATCAATGTTAGTAAAGAATGAGCGTGTTACTTTTGATTGGTGCCATTGAAACTTTTGTGTGTTGGTTTACAGGAACATTAGTACGTAAACGGGGAGGCATGGCTGATTATCAAGCCCACTCAGTTAAGTTCAGATCTGTTTTATCGGTGGTCTATTTAGGAAGAGAGGTACTCAAAAAAGCATTTAAAATGACAAAAAAGGAATTTACTTTAGTTTTGAATAACCTTATCAATATGGCCGCGGCACGTAGGCGTCGGGGATGAATTGTAAACACGCCCTTGTCAAAAGCCCCTAAGATCCATATGATATCCATGAAATTATTCACTGCTGAATTGGACTATTCAATCATCCTGCAAGCGCAACAAGAACATGCTTCGGATCATTTTTTATCGCTCTCAACAATGCTTTAGCCGGACCGGTAGGCTCACGTCTACCCTGCTCCCAATTTCTCAATGTACCCAGTTTAACATCAATTAATTTGCAGAATTTATCTTGGGTTAATCCAGTTGCCATTCGAATGCTTTTCACCTGAATGGGATCAACAACAAATTCACTGGATGGCGCCCGTTCACCATCGATAATTTCATTCATTTGAGTCATGCTTTCAACTAATTTATCAAACAAATTGCTGTCCATGATCACCACCCCTAATTTAATTTACGTAATATTTTCTTTTGTTTTTCAGTCAAATTATCTTGTATGCCCTTTTTATAAACTAAGGACTTACAAGCATATCAAAAGTATACTCTAGATACGCAAGTAAGTCAATGGCGTATAAAATGAACTGCCTTCGAATTATTAAAAAATTAAACCTCATTCAAAGCCTGTATTCATCATAAACAATGCAAGGTTTCTACCAACATTGATTACTTAAATAATTTGTAATATTTGCGTCAGCATAGCATAATTTATACCAGGAAGTTTGCCTCTCTAGTTTGGAAATACCGCATGCCGAAATCTAAAATCCTGATTGTTTGGTCAAATTATTACGGCGAACTTGCTGAACAACAATTGGAAAGCTGTGTACAACTCTTACAACAGTCTGAATATGCCTATACCATAGAAACCGTAGCCGCCGGCACTTATGAAATACCGGTTGTGATGCAATATTATCATCGCAATGAGCCTTTTGATGGCTATATTCCACTGAGCTTATTGCTCCAAGGCAGCACGGACCATTACGAATTTATTTGGGAGCACGTGAAAGAATGTTTTATTCGCTTTGCTTTGGATGGCTTATTACTTGGCAATGGCATCATCTCTGCGCCTAGTCCGGAAATCATGCGAGAACGAGTTGCGAATGGTGAGCGGGTCAAAGAAGCTTTTCTTGCCATCGATTATTTAATTAAATTTAAAAACAGACATCGAAAATGAGGTAAGTCCCCGGTACGCCATCCTGAGCGTAGCGAAGGATCTGGAGTTAGAAAATGAGTAAAATTTTAATTGTTTCTTCGAATATCCACCAAGAGCTGGCTGCAAAACAACTTGCTAACTGTCTAGACATCGTTAAAGCATCCGCATACGATTTTCAAATTGAAACCGTTGAAGCGGGTACTTATGAAATTCCTTTTGTCATACAGGCTTATCATAAAAATCATAGCTTTGATGGGTATATCGCGTTGGGACTGGTATTAAAAAAAAATCCAGATCATTATGATTACATCATGTCGCATATCAAAACCTGCTTTACAAAATTCGCCCTGAAAAATATAGCCGTTGGCAATGGCATCATTACAGGCTCAGATATGCAGGAATTAGCAACCCATATTGATAGCAGCGATCCCTGTCTGTCTGCATACCCGTCTGCGTTGCATGCGGTTGATTATCTGATCAAATTGAAGAATCGTTTATAAAAAGATCCCACGGACAAGCCGCGGGACTTAGAAATAAACGGTTGCGTTACCAATCAAAATTAACTAGAAGCCACCGCCACTATTACTTCGACCGCTGCCAAGGTCAGTACTGAGATCATCAGCACGGCCAGATCCACGATGAGCGCTAGCGCCAAACATACCTAAATTGTGGGTAGTTGCCAACGGAACCGCTGCTGTGAAATAAGTCGCTAATCTAGACGCTTCCTGTGAATGTAATGTTTCTGCAAAGTCTTTAATACCCGCCATTATTGGCTCAAACTTTCCAGCGAAGATCGCATCCTTTTTAGGCGTGACCTTTTTATATTCTCGAGGCTTAGGGTCGTCACGTACCTCAGCTGTTGCACTTTGTTGATGTAGTAACACGTCCTGTAACTCATCTACTAACTCAGTTCCAGATTCAGTCAAGGTAGTAACTGCTGCACACACCTTACGCTGCCATTCATTCTCAGGAGCCAGCACATTAAACTCAACATCTTGGCATTCTGTAAGCTCGTCCAACAACGCTTGAAGCGCTTGTTGTTTTTTATCAAGCGCCGCACCCTTAGCTACAAACTTTTGTATGTCGTTAAAAAATGTACCCTGATCAATCGACCTAAGTTGCTGTTGAAACCCGGTTAACTGTTCTCGAATGTTATTATGAAACGCAATTAATCGATGAATTTCTTCTCTAACCGGCTTAACCGAACTCATAATTTCTAAATCTTTTTTAGGTTGTTTTTGGGTAGCATTTAAAATATCGGTTAAGTCTGACCCAACAGCATTGTAAACACCGCGCTGCTCTTCCGTTACCATGAAAGTACTTTCCCCCACAAATTGATAGGCAAGGATTTTATTAATCGAATTTTGCAAAGAGGCACAATCCGTTTGATAAAAAGTCTTTTTACTCTTGGATTTGTCGGTCTCTACTTTTTCTTGAAGGCGTGTAATACTATCCCTTATGTGATCAATGATTGTTTTATCTTCCTGATCAGCACCTTCTAAAAGAAGATCTTGCGAAAGAGGAATGTTGGGCAGCTCCACTTCATCATTAGCCTCCTGCAACTCTTGAAGCTTCTCTGCCATAGCAGTCAATGACGCTTTAAATGCTTCTTTTGTCACTCTACAATTGTCCCACATTTCGTTTACTTCTTCTTCGGAGCTTTCAAAATCCAGAATATGTGATTCGAATACGTAACCACTAGCGGCTGATTCAGATTCGTCTTCTGATCGATCATGAGCTTCTTCTCGAGTTCCCGTAACCTCATTTGCTATTTGCTCCAAAAGACCTGTAGTTAGTTTTTGCAATATACTTTGCTGTACGCTTTCCAATATCTCTTCTTGCGCCTTAGCCAAAACCTGGGTCGCCTGCCTTCCGAGCGCTGAGGAATTTTCTACCTCACGTTCTCTCCTCACCGCCATTTCTACCGCTTGCTCTAAATTTTTAATTCCATGTTCCATCAATAGCCGAAGCTGAGGTTCTTCATCCATATCTTTTATATGAGTAATTGCAAGATCTTCTATTTTACTTTGCAATATCTTATCGAGCGTTTGACCTTCTCCATAATGTTTTGCCAGGATGGCTTGAAGCTTGTCCTCATCACCATCCTGTTCATGTTTTCGACCCAAAATCTTTTGACGCCACTCGTCCATGACGACTAAATGTCTATCTGCCCCGTAGTGTTTGTCTACCATCGCTTTAAGTGCTTGGTCAAGGAATGCGCTTTTTCGCATTTCTTTAATAATATTTAAGGTGTTATCTACTTCATTTGAAAATAACCAATTCGAAGCCTTAACCAACCACGCGCTATCATATTTCTGCATTGCATCTGCCAAATGCGTATAATTTCCCGAGTCAAGATATTGTATAATGTTTATCATGACATCACGCATAGCTGGATTGATATCCTCCCTACTCAAATAAGTAGAAATTTTTCCATACATACCCTTAACGATATCCGCCACCAGCTGCTCTTGGGTACGAGGATCATCGTGTTTTGCAAGTTGCGTACGAATCCCTGCGTGCTGTCTTAAGTTCGCGAACAAGGGAATAAACTCGGGTTCGATGAATCTATCAAATTCTGCTAATGGATTAAGAGTTAAGACATGGTGGATTAACTGAATATATTTCTCTGGTTGCAATGTTGTGTAATTTGAAACCAAACCTAATCCAACAGCATATGAAGGGCTAAACAAGGTTGGAAACAAAGTCTGGATAAATACCCAATCTTGAGCAGCATTAAAATCACAAAGAACTTTAGGTTCTCCTGTTCCATCAAAATAGGATAATTGTCTGGTACGCGTATTTAAAATATATCCTCTTGAAGTAAGTGAAGACACAGGATCTGCATATATGGGCAGCCCAGAAGTAAAATAAGTTAAAACTTCTTTATTTATTTTATCCCAAGCACCTAACCCACTAACGCTTGGATTGTCAGCATAGCGGTTTAATTTTTTTGCTAAATTGTTGTAAGTCTCATTACGCGGAATAGACTCATGTGGTTTAGGCTGTCCCTTTATGTCTGACTCAAGTCTGACGCTCTCAGTAACCAAACCTGCATGCTGAATATCGCGTTGCAATGTATGGCTAGTCGAAAAAACTCGATATTCATACTCACGCAGACCTCGATCATCAAAACTACTTGTCATCACATTCCCCTTAATGTGTATATAATATACAATATAGATTACGTTTTAGCATAAATCAAATTTTTAGAGCTTGATCACACCACGCGATTTTTTGCGTTTATATTTCTCAATCCGTTTAACCAAAAAATCCAGGACGACGCAGAGATGGATCTACAACCGTCACAGGGGAGTCATCTGTTGATTTATTTTGCCCCAATTTATTCATCTCAACCTGTAAGCCTTCAGGGGTTAAATCTTCAGAATAAGCGTCTGCTAAGCGTTTTAAGAAACCGATATCAGCGTGATTAAACTTGTTAACCGTAGTAAAAAATTGTTCGCGCTTTTCTAATGTAGGGAAGTTAAAGAAAATACCACACCAATTTTTATATTCGTCTTCATTGATAGGCGTAGTAAAAACATCTTTGCTTGCAATGAGACCATAAGCGAACAAGAAGTCGTTAAATGCGGTCGCTGCAACTTGAATTCGGTGGATACGTTGTTGCAGAGCCACCCCACCATTATCAAAGCTATGCCTGCCAGGAAGATCCATTAAATCTTTCAGCACCACTCTCGCAGGCATATAGGGAGGGATCCAAGCTAACAGCGTCAAGAATTTAGCTTGATCTTCCTCATTCACAATTCTATCTACTTTTGCTTGCATGTCTCGATAGTCCCTGCTTGTGTAGCCAGGCCTTTGATTGAAAAAACTCAATAATTCTGCTGTTTTTTTGCTGCAGTCTAAGGTACTAAGAGGCGTATTCTCCAAGTTTTTTTGGAATAGAGCCCCGATTAAAGGCCTAATCATATACGGCTCAGCCTTCAATACTTTATGATTCTTTACAAGATATTCTATGCATCGCGGTTCAAGCGCTTTTGATGTGTTTATTTTGTTTAAAAAAAACACTATATCTTCTTGCGTCATGCAAATCTTACATAAATCAACGATCGCTCTTGGCCATAGATTCACTTTTTCTAAAAGCTCTCCGTGGTCTCTCACAGGAAAGGTGTCGTGGACAATCTCTTGAATAAACCCAATATCAGGTGTCCCAGCAACGGCGGCAAGAAATAATTTGTTGAAAGCTCTTAACTCTGCAGCATCTTTTGGAACTCGTATGTTTTTGGTAAAAAATTCATCCAGACGCGCTGCGTACGTCTCAGCAATATCTGCATCATTCGCCAGAAAATCCATCGCTGCTACCCAGGATTCACCAGAAATGCTATGACAGTTAGGATATGTTTTTACTAAGTGAGTAAAGGTTGCCACTTGCTCGGCATTCAGCAATGAAAATGCTTGGTACATGTTGTCAAGCTGCTCGCCGTCTTCTCCATACAAAGCTGTAACGGAAGGACCAACACGCCGCTCATATTCGCTTCTAGTTGTTAACCATGCTTGGTGGAATGCGATCAGTGCTTCCATGCGAACATCTTCATTCCCTTGTAGATAATGAGCTTCAGAGGGATGCTTAAGCATCTGCTCAGGTTGCGGAGGTTGAATTCGCGTGATCGCATAAAATTCATCTAAAAGAGCACGCGATTGTGAGCCATCTAGATCTGTGGCCCAAATGGCTTCAATCGCTTGTTTGCATGCTTTCCATTCTTGCTTGAACGCACTCCTCACTGCAGCAGGTATCTCAGATAAATATTCAATCACTTGACCAGAGCCTTCTGCAATCAAATCATCGCGTTCATTCGTACGTTGCTTACTTTCTGCTTTAAGTTGATGCTGTAACCTAAGTAAAGTACGTGTGTGTAAATACTGTTTTTTGATGTCAGAGTCGCCTATGATCATCCGCCACTTCAAATTATTGTCGCCTTGGTGTTTTGCTAATTTTTCATCTAAATGCCCTGTTTCATATTCAAGTAATGCTGCAAAGCGCGCATCGCTCTCCAGCAAATATTTTTCCACTTCTAGTTTAATCGGCTCATAATTGATAATATCTTCGCAGACACCGCCCGCGGCGTTGCGGCCTTGTCGGCCTGTTTCTTGTTTCTCAACTTCTGGCGCAGCGGGATAAGTTCGGATAACTTTTAAGCCTAAGGCTAGATCATCAGGTTTGATATCCGTTCCGCGCCCCATCCGAGAGCTGATGGTAACCGCCCGGGCTTTCCCTGCATCTTTAACAATTTCCGCTTCACTCAAGCCTTGGGCATTGGTATCCAGCACAACACCACGTTCTCCTTGCAACGCAAGTTGAATTGCTTTACCCATACGATCAACTGCCTTATCATCCTCACAAGTAATCAGGATAGGCTGTTCAGGATTCGCTCGAATAGAAGCGATGATTCGTGCGATTTGTTCTGCTTCATTCACTGCGTAAACAGGGGGTAAAAATATCGTTTTGACTTTTTCATGGGTTGGGAGCTTGATAACAGTATCAATACCAAATTCTCTTTTATAAAATGCTAAAGCTTCCTCATTACCGGGTGTTCCAGTACATCCTTCAAGATGTTTGTAATAATTCTTTAACACATACCGTGCATTTAAAGACAGAGCAATTTCAGATTCAGGTTCTATAAAGAAATTGGGCCGCTCACCTGCCGAGATGGCTTCTTGATTCAGCCTCACATGCAAGAATTGTTGGACCAAATCGCTGTAGGTAGAGCCATGGTAGACTTGGTTGTTGATCATGACCTTGGCAAAGCGTGTATCTAAGGTTACGGAGTCAGATATTTTCTTTTGATCATCCATCACACAAAATTCAACGCCTTCCTCCAGTCCTTTCGCCATATGGGCGGCAGACAATATTTTCAGTAATTTTTGATTACGTAATGTCACATCTCCAGAGGCCAGGTATTTTTGAAAAAAATTGGATTTATCAGGTGCTATGCTCAAAGAAGCCGCTTGTAATTTCTGATAAAGCGCTTCTAAATCTGGTTTTTCAGCAATCTCGAAATGATTGCCTGCTAAGGTGTCTTTATTTTCTAAATAAAAATCATACGTAACCTGATACACCCATGCGTCAAAATTATAAACCGATGTGGCGTCAGCTTGGTCAGAATAATTAAACAGCGTGTTTTCAAACCGCATAATGTGATCAGCTTCATCCATGAAGGCGACCCGATTTTCTGCATGCATATCAAATTGGGCTTTAGCATCCCAACTTAGTCCAGATAGAAATAAACTAAAATTACCTATGGTGGCATAATGCACTGCACCAACACCGTGTTCGTTACTCGCATTGCAATAGTCCTCAGGATTGGATTTATCCGTGATGTGACTATGAGGAATACCGAATGCATCGAATACCGGTGAAAACTCTTGATGATCTCGAGATGATAAACTTTCTTTAGAACTAAACACGTCAACAACTTGGCCATTCAAAGCACGATAAGCCACGCGCATCAGGGTGATGATACTTTTACCTTCCCCAGTACGAATTTGGTGTAATAAATTCTCATCGTTATGCATCACACCATAGATTAAATCGAGCATCTGCGTGTGATTAGCCCATTTACCAGTTTTACGTAAGACCATTTCACGCATACAAGCCAATACTTTGGCTTTGGCTTCTTCCGTACCAATGCTTTTATTGGTTTGGATCAAAGCTAGGAGTTCTTCAGGACTTCTTTCTGCAAGCTTCAGTACTTGGCTATATGTATTAATGTAATAGAGTGTATTCAACAGCCCCGCTTTTTCGACTGAAGTAAGATTGCGCTGGCCTTTTAATTTAAACCCATTCAGAACGCGTTGAATATCTTCTGCATCTTGTCCATCCCCTTTTTCATCGATGCTATAAATACGTTTATTGCCTGCTTGAATCACCCTTTCATAATAATTAATCAGCTCCATTAGAGATCTTTTTTGGGTTAGCAAGTTGTTCAGTTGGGTTAAAGTTGGTTTGGGATCAGTTTGGTAATATGCCGCTAATTTCTGCAAATCATTTGGTTTTAATTGGATGAGCTGCGCTTGGACCATCTTAATGAGCATCTCATCGTCATTTTCATCTAACGCCGCAGTCAAAATCGCCCGAACATATTCATGATCACTATTCACCAAAAGATTGACAGTATTAGCAGGCAGCGTTTCTTTGGTGAGGCCCTCAAGCAATTTGATTTGATTGCTTTCCCACAATGGTTGCAAATTTGCATCCTGGGTTCGGCAAGGCAATGCTAATTTTTCCAACATGGCCAAATTTTGCAATAATATCTGTGGATTGCGCTTTAATTGAATGGTTATAAAATCGCAAATCGCAGGGGCCACCAAAGCAGAGCTTTGATTAAATATCGTCTCAACCCGAGCAAATAACATTTCCAACTCATGCAAAGACTTAAATTCGATCGCAAATTTGGCTAAAGTTTGCTTGGCTCGATCTGACAAATGGGACAAATTAATATGCGCCATAATGGCTTGGAGTGGTTCAAGACTGGCATCGTGGGTCGTGAGTTGATGTAAATTTTGATTGATTAAGCTTGAATTAGGATCCTGCAATGCGTTCGTGAGTAATGCATTGATCAGAGAGATAGGGTAAGGTTTGGTCTTAAATGCGTTTTCATCAAATACTGTACTGATCCAAGTGGTGAGTTGCTCGACTGAATAATATTGATTATTGCGGGATTTCTCTACGAGCAAACCAAGCAATTGACCCAACTCATCGTAATAGCTTTTTCTATCTAAATGGGTGAACAAGCTCAACAATTTATTAATTTTTTCTTGCGTATCACCTTCTTCTTTAATGGCCAAATGCTCAAACAATTTTGCTAATAAGAGACGATTTTGCCCGCCAAATGTTTTGGATAAATAGACGCCATCCAACAAACGCTTTTCCGTGGGTTTTAGGAGACGAAACTCAGCATCTTGATCGGCGATATAACAGTCTAGATCTATCAAAGCACGGACCGCTTGATGTCTATCTTCTGTTGTCTCAATTTTGGCTATCATTGGAGCTAAAGTAGCTTGGCTTGGCAAGGTTGAGCTTGCAAAATGAATAGAGCTTAATTGTTGGTAAAATTTCATCTGCTCTGGGTTATTGGGATACGCTCTTGCATGCGCCTCTGTCACTAACCAAGGATAAGCAGTCACTAGAGGATGCTCAAAACCAAAGTCGCGTCCGAACTGAATTAAGCGCTGCAATTGCGTTTTTTTGTCGCCAGCAAACGATTGCAAAGCACGGCCCAATGCATTGATACTATTTAAATCTAATTCAGGTAAATTAGTTAGACCTACCTCAGCCAATACTTCTACTAATATCGGCAGATCACCCATCTTCAGCTGATAAGATTGACTCATCAGCTCTTTCGAATCCAAGTGCAGTTCTTGATTAATACGGATTAGAATAGCTTGGTAGTCTGAATGACATAATTGTGCCCACACGTCTGGATGCAACACAGCGAGCGTATCTACCGTATCCAGACCTAGGGCAAGCGATGTGGTCATGAGACGAAAGAGTGCAGCGTTCTCTATGGGATGTTGCTCAGTAATACCGGCCAAGATCGCATTGAATGTATCAAAATCTGTTTTGGGTAATTTCAAGCGTTGGGCAGCATAGCGCAAGGTGAAACCTAGCTCATCAGAAATCTCAAGATCAGCATTGTCCCAAGTAACAACATACGTAGGTGTTGCAAGATTATCCAGGCGACGCAGATCACTGAGATCTAATGAGCGATCCCAATAGGGGTAATTTTCGTGAACACAAGCATAATAAAAACCATTTTCGCGCCAATCAATCGCAGAAAGGTTGTCTAAAATATCTTGTTGAACCAGGTGACTATCTGGCCTATTACCCGTTTGTTGGAGTACTTCATATAAACGCCTTAAGAATTGGCTGGCATTAAACTCGCCCTGATATTTGAGGATGGCGTTAAGAAATTCTGTTTCATGTTTAGGTGTATTTGTTTTTAAATTGTTGGTATCGATATAATCAATCACCCGATTAAAAGCGCGCCAAACTTCGGCGGCGTGCATAGGGATCACATTGCCGTCTTGATTTTTAATCACGGTATTACCATGCGTATCAATCAAGGTCCAAAATATATTTTGATACGCTGGGTGAGCATCCAATTTTTGCATACTCGAGGTGAATGCTTCGACCTCCTCTTTTACTAAACATTCTGACCAATCAGCCACAGGATTTAAGAAATGCTTTTTATAGATAGCAAAATGAGCTGGGTTAGGGAATTTTTGATACATCTGATGCATCAAATACAACCAATTGTCACTGCCTTTTGCGTCATAATGATAAAATAATTGACCAAATGCCTGTAGATTTTCCGGGGTCAGATCATCAAATAACGCGGCTAAAAAAGCCTCATCATTCCGATCGCCTGACTGCTCTATGCGTGCTAGCTTTGATCTTGACCAGTCTTTAATCATTGCAATCAAAGTTGCTTGATCGGATGACTTCTTCATCTTGGTAGTGACATCTCGGTACTGCATAGACTCTGAAGTACTTGGATCGCAACCTTGATCTACCAACCACTCTTGTATGGATTGAGATAAGGTTTCATTGGCTAAATGATGCCAAACTGTGAGTTCTGGATCGACGCCGGGGACTGTCAGTGTGTGAAATTGTCGATAGTCGCCACAAAATGGCGTAGCGTGTTTTCTATAATTCAGCTGGATAGCAAATGGCTCTAATTTTTGATTCTCTATATCTTCTAATTCAAGCGTGGGGTCATAAGTTAAAATAAGTTCTTTGGTTTCGGGATTTAAATAATTGAGCCTAAAACCTGGTGTGTTTTTCCAATCGACCCCGAATTGAAACAAAGAGGGAAATGCTTGTATTTTTCTGAATGCAGCGGGATCCATTCCTTGAATCACAAAGGAAGCATCAACCTTACTACCAACCCAGGCTGAAAAATCTTCCCCAGTGGCTCCGGTGCCATAGCTGTCCACATTATGGCGCGTGATGATCTCACCACCCGCAAACTGTCCAATTTCTCGTTCCGCGGATTTGGCTGGTTTTTGTTGTTCCGCATCCTGTTGAACATCTTGAGCAACCTCTTGTTGTGCTTGTTGCTGGATGCCTACACCCCCCGAAGACAATTTGTAAACCTTATCACTACGCCATGACGCATCCGCGGTAACCGGGGATGTGCGTTTCAGATGACTCACCGGCAGAGGTCGATGAATAGACAGCGTATTGGCCTGAAGTTGGGATTCCCGTCCCCGGCGAATATTCGCCAATATCATATTTTGTAATTCACGATAATTGGCTTTTAAACTCCCACTTTGTGGGTTAGCAGCAACCGTCTCATCCCATTCTGGAATTTTTAATTGGAGCAAGAATGGATTAGGGTTGGGTGTCGCTAAATCTTTTAATTGAGCGATAAAGTCCAAGCTTACGCCAGCTGGATTGTGCAGAGTCAATTCAGGCATTTCGCCACGCGCATTTAATACGCTGATCAAAGCAATCAGCGCTGCTTGCGTAGACTCTGTGAGTGGCGATTGAGGTAAAATCAGGTCTAGCTTGGTGAATAAAGGTCTTTTTCTACAAGATTGGATTTTATTTGCCAAATATTGAATGTATTCGCTGCTCTCAATGGTTTGTCCACTATTTAAATCAAAAGTGCAGGTCAAAGCTGGTTTTGACACCGTATTTACAAAATTAAAAAAAACATCGAGACCTTCTTTGCCCATTTCTGCGATGCTGGCTAATTGCCCGCTATTTGGACGCGGATTATTCTTGAAAAGTTGATAGATATAAGACCCAGTTTTTTCCCAAGCAATTTTACTTGCTTCTATGTTATTGGGGATCCTCGTAAAAAAGTCTGTCTTAGCTAAAAACCGGTTACGGGCTGCACAAGCATGGGCGTAGGAATATTGTGGACTAAGGACAGATTCAACCCTGGTGATATCCAGATTGTATTCGAACCAGCGTTTCGATGAATCTTCGAGCGGGATAAGAAGTTCTAATTTATTAACGCGCTGATAATAAGCTAATTTCATAGCTTCTAAGAATTGATCTGGGTTGGTAATGGACAATTTGTTTTCAGTAGGATCGAAAATAATGTCTCTTGTATCCAATGCATTGATGACGTTAGATGCAGGAGTCTCTGGGATAGCAGGAAAGAGATAAGTCGTTTCTGGTGGTACAGAGCGTAATTCTGCGGAATACAAATCGCTTGCATCCAATAAAGATAATGGCCTACGTTTGGCAAATGCTTTTTGAGAAGCAAGCCCATCCTTTTTCTGTGCTGGCAAACAGCTTGCTTCCAACGCATTCTGGAGTAGTAAGGGAACAGGTATCGTGGCTCTGAAATCCTCTAATGGAGATTTGTGGGCCTGAATTGAGCGGCACCAAGGCAATACCCGCGATAATAACACTGCATGCCAATCAATCACATCGGAGTAGATGGTATGACTGACATGGTTGACCTCCTGGAACTGAAACTCTGATAATCCGGGTATACCCTGACATCTGTTTTCCAAACCTGGTGGCGCATAAATCGTCCAATCACCCTTCTTTTTATCTAACAATACCCATTCCGGATCTTCTTCTGCACCTATATTAAGCAAAATTGTTTCGAAATTAATCCATTCTTCAGGAGTTAAATGCGGTAACTCTGTATGATGTAATGGCGCCATTGCAGTGCTTACCACACCATTAGACAATTTTTTTGCTTTGAAACTTCCTTCATAAGTCTTTTTTAACAACCGATAGAGATCGTAGCGCATTGGGGATTGAGAAAACGGTGATTCTAGATAGCTTGGTAAAGGACGATCATTATAAAAATTGGGATCAGACAGAGGATACCCTTCGATTTGGGTCGCTAACGATTGAGGGTTAATCGCTGCCCACGTGAACTGCATTTGGGGATTAATGAGAATATTTCCCCATTTTTTAGCTTTTGCAGGTTTGTCTTCTAACAAATCAAACAGAAGATGCTCTAACGTTCTACGTAAAAAAATGTTTTTTAGGGATTCTTGGGTTGATGGTTCCTCAAATCTGAGCCAAGGATGCCGTGCTAACACCGCATCTTCGGCTATTTGATGAAAAATACCATATTGCTGCGCCACAACACCTTTAACCACAGGAGACCAGCAAGCCTGAAAGTCTCTAGACGCTTCTTCAGTTAAGGCTTTTCTTTTACGGCTTCTTAAAGCTCCTGATGCGGCATCAGTTCCTAGAATTTCTTTTACTTCGGCATTGATGCTTGTCTTTTTTGCCTCCGTCCAACATTCTCTCAACTCTGCTTCGATAGCAAGCAGCAAAGAGTCTTTTAATTCATCCATAATTGACTTTTATTTGTCAGTATGATTATATTTTAGACCATATTTGCTTGATTTCAATTTTATAGAGAATTGATTTTTGAATATGCTGCTTTAACCAGATTTAAATTTCGTTTACCCTATATTACTGGCTCCAATCCGGAACCAGCTCTTAGCAACCGATTGGTCGAGCATCTGCTCAGACAAATGAATATACGCAGAGGCTTGCGCCAACGTTTTAATCCCACCCGATATTTTGATCCCACAAGCGCCTTGACTATCTTTGATAGCACTAAGCATGGCAAAAGCCGCTTGTAAACTTGCTCCGATGTTTATTTTTCCAGTAGACGTCTTCAACATATCACAGCCAGTTTCGATGACATCGCAGCTTAATTGATAAACCATATCGACTGAATGCAAAGCACCTGTTTCCAAAATAACTTTGAATAAGCGCCCCTTTTGCTGGCAAAGCTCATACGCTTCTCGACACCAAGCCAATGCATAGGATTTTTGACCGGCCAAATAGGCCGGATAAGCGAAGACATAATCAATTTCATCTGCCTGCTGTTGCTGAATCGCATGTTCAATATCACGCAATATTTGTTCATGAACACCCTTACCCGTCGGAAAATTCACGACAGTCGCGCGTTGAATAGGCTCAAGCGGTGGAATCCAAGACAAATGTTGTGGAAGAACACAAACGGCTGCAACGTGCTCTTTTTGGGCTTTGGCCACTAGGGCATCCATATCCTCTGCAAGTGCTGCTTCATCCAACCGCGTTAAATCCAACAACGGATACACGCGTGCCGCAGACAGTATATGCGTGTCTAATTGCTCGATGATCGTATCAAAACGCGTTTCTAACGATAAGCTCATTAAGTGCTCCTTGAAAAAACAGCAACTAGATCCCAGACATTTTGTCCCAAAAATAAACTTACTTTCTTATTAAACAACTGTGTGATAAAGTCGCGAACTAAATTTTTTAATAAAATAGGATTTAATCATGTCACTACCGCTATTACAAGCCGCTGAAGCGCGCCTTCTTGATGACGTCATAGAGTTAGTCACCGAAGGCGCTAGCGTTAATTACCAGAATCCCGACCAATCAACCGAGGGACACACCGCATTAATAGAAGCGACCCTTAATCTGGATATTCCCATGATGAGATGGTTACTAGAAAATGGAGCACTGGTTAACGCGGAAGATTATCACGGACTGACGGCAATCAATCATTTATACACAGAGTATGTTGGTAATAATGAAACAGACCTCATGCCAGCGCTTGAATTATTGCATGAGTTTCATGCAGCTCTTGAACATCCGAATCATGCTGAAGACAGTTTTATTCAATGGGCTGCTTTTAATGGGCATATCGGCATTGTGACGTATTTATTGGGCACTGGCATAGATCCCAATACCGCGATAGATGATGCGCGTGAAGGTGAAAATCCTGCTATGATAACACTATTAGAAAACGCAATTGCGGATAGAGCATTGGATAATTTGATAGGATCCGAGCTCGACGATGAAGTTGGAAGAATAGGCTTTAATCATGCGAGGCAATAACAAAATATGAGCGCTAACGTCCCTCGACACCATAAATACCATGTGATTTTTGATTTTGACGGGACGTTGATCGACAGTTTTGCATGTGCCGTACGCGTTTTTAATGCATTAGCTGAGACCCATCATTTCCGCCAAATTTTGCCGGAAGAGATTACCACTCTGAAGCAGATGGATTCGAAAGCGTGGATGCGCTATTTCCAAGTTCCTCTGTATAAATTGCCAGTGATCATGTATCAAGCCGCGCAATATATCCAACACGATTTGCTATCTTTGCAACCTTTCCCAGGTATTGCAGAGATGTTGCAACATTTACATGCCGCAGGTTGTCAACTGAATGTGGTTTCCTCAAACTCCAAGAAAAACGTAAAAACGTGGCTAGCGCACCACGATTTGGCGCCACTGTTTCACCGCGTCGCTCACGCGCCGCATTTTTACGGTAAGGCCAAAACTCTCAAACAGCTCATCAAACAAGAACACTATACCCCTATCAACACTTGCTACATTGGGGATGAAACCCGGGATATTGAGGCTGCACAAAAAAGCGGGATTGATAGCATTGCCGTTACCTGGGGGTTTCATGCAGAAACCCTACTCATACAACATCGCCCTAATATTCTAGCACGCAGTCCACAGGACATTGTGGCTGCTATTTTAAATCCATAGGAAGACTTCATAGGGCGCCTTTTAGCCACCCATGCATAGTGCATCTTTTTATAGTATGCGGCTAAACATTGAGAGCCATTCAGAGAGCGTCCCTTATGAATCAATGGTCATTGCTCACTTCTCGCCAGTTTCTACCGCAATTTATCACTCAATTTCTGGGCGCTTGTAATGATAATATTTTCAAAAACGCACTGATCATTTTAATTTTTTTCATATTGTCTCCGCCTTAAGTCTTATGGGACTCACGAGTATAGGCTGTTCGCTATTGATTTTAGATATTGGATGCGTGCCGATTAGTGCTAAGCTCTATCGACAAAGGACTTGCATTCGGTGATTGGGGTTGCGTGGCATTAGGCCTGAACATACTAATATTGGGTATATAAGGCTGACGATGGACATATCTTTCGAATTTAATCAAATCTGCTTGCAAAGCATTATGCGATTCCCGATCTGGATGGAGTAATTCAGACATGCTTTGCACTCGCATGGTGTAATACAAAACAAGAGAAGCCACTACCATTCCAACCACTAAGGCAAAACCCAGAGGAGACGACATAAACGAGACATGCAAAGTCACCAAAGCAGTTTGGGCCATAAAATAACTATCCGCAACGCAAGACAAAGCGCCAAACAACACTACGCCTTTTTCTACTCCGATTAGCAAATTAGAACTGACATAATTTTGCATTTCGGTATTTTTATTCAATAAATGGCCATTAAAAACATCCCTGGCTGCGTGATAAGCTGCCTTGTCACTTTCATTCCAATGATCGGTTTCTTTGCCGTTTAAAATGCAGTTAATCTCCATTACCGATTTTAGTTGTTGTGCATAGGTTTCATTCAATAAACTTTTAGAATTATCTGTAGCAACAATCCCCAATGCTTTTTTAAGAAATGACACTTCAAATGCATAGAACAGAACAGCATCCAATAAAGTATACACGCTGATCAACGAATATAACGCAAACTGACTAATTCCTGGAATAATTATAAACAAATTAGAACTAAATAAAAAACTACTCGCACCATTTTCAAGCCCCCCAAAGAGCAGACAAAATAGATAAGCAACTTTTAACACCGATTGGGAATAAGCTGAAGATTTGGGATCTTCTGCTGCGATAACATCTGCGGAACCTTTCAAATGCGCTAACAAACGATTTACAATCATTAATTTACGCGTTTCATATTCTTGCTTATTTAACTCGTTATCCAAGTTCTGAAACTCGATCACCAATTCAGCTAAAGATTGTCGGTTGTATATTTCTACAAACTGTGCTGGAAATGTAATTAGTTCAGCCATAAATAAGTTCTTATAGAATAAAAATGGTCATTATACACCAAAACTGAACAACAATATAGCATTAAATTATGCTTGTTTGACAAAAAAGAGCACTGTCATAAAATTGACAAATAGTCACCATATGCTATAGAAACTAGAGGAGTAATCAGTTTTGTGAGATCAACATATGTCAAATAGACTATTTTCTGAACGTTTGAACGCGGAATTAGATGAGATAGGCATGCCGCAACGCGTGGATGAGCGGATTGAGACGTTTGCCAAATTTATCGACCTACCCAAATTCAAAGCTCAGGCCGTCTTAAATGGAACAACCATTCCAGATGAACAAGTCCTGGCGCTTCTTGCGCGGCAGTTAGAGGTGAATGTATTGTGGTTACTAGGTAAAGCTGACAGCAAACATTAAGGCCTGTCGACAATTCTACTATCTTGGCCAAAAAAAACTGATTTTCTGTGCTCCGATGCTCACATACTAGGTGTATGCTGCGCTTCGGTGCTCGAAAATCAGCGTTTTTTGGCGCAAGCTAGCGAATTGTCGACAAGACTTATTATTTTTCAAACCGCGTTTCGCGCTTATGACAATGCGCGCCTGTTGGGTGCTTGGTGTAATAGTCTTGATGATAGTCTTCGGCTGGCCAGAAGGTCGTCACAGGTTGCAGCGTGGTGGCGATCTGATACCTATTGTTCTCTAAACGCTGTATAAGCTGTAACGCTTCTGTATTTTGCGTCTGGTCATAATAAAATACCGCGCTCTGGTATTGTGTTCCGCGATCGGGGCCTTGCCCATCTGCTTGGCAAGGATCGTGAATCTCAAAAAAATGCTTTAATATCGTACTGTAGTCCGTGATTGCCAAATCATATACCACTCGCACTGCTTCATAATGTCCAGTCGTCCCGGCACAAACTGCTGTATATTGCGGAGACAGCGTATGACCGCCGGTATACCCTGATTCAGCTTTTACCACCCCCGGAATTTGTTTCAAGGCATGCTCTATTCCCCAAAAACAACCACCGGCGACAATGGCCTCAGCCGTATCCAAAACGTCACCATACAACACAAAGTCCAAGGCCAGCGAATTCACACAATACCGCCGTGACTTGGCCGTCAATTGTTCTCCCAAAAAAATGTGCCCTAAATGGGCTGTACACCGTCCACAAACGATTTCTGTGCGCATGCCGTCCGGATCCGGCGAGCTCTGTACGCGCTGTAACAGATCATCGTCAAAACTAGGCCAACCACATCCCGCGGTAAATTGGCTTGAAGCTCTGAATAATGCCCAACCACAGCGTCGACACAAATAGGTGCCCTGGGTTTGCAATTGATTATAGGCACCACTCCCTGGTGGTTCCGTGGCTTGTTCGCATATAATCTTACGCGCATTCGGGGTCAAACTGGCTAATTTATCCAGCATTTTTATCCTTGAAAACGTTGGTTTCGTCCTTTTGGTTTCGCATTTTTTTCAATGTAGCGAATGATTTTGCGAGCAATATCAATCTGCGTGGCGCGCTCAATCCCTTCCAAACCTGGTGAAGAATTAATTTCAAGGACTAGTGGGCCTTGATGCGACCGCACCAAATCCACGCCGGCCACTTTCAATCCCATCGTTTTAGCCGCAGCGATGGCAATACGCCGCTCGTCCGTACTCAGTTTGACTTTCATAGCTTGTCCACCTTGATGGACATTCGCCCGAAACTCTCCTTCTTTGGCTTGGCGTTTGATAGCAGCCACAACGGTATCCCCCACAACCAAACAACGGATATCCATGCCACGCGATTCTTGAATAAATTCTTGGACCAAGATATTTGCATGCATTTCTTTGAATGCATTGATGATGCTCACTGCTGATTGATGGCTATCCGCCAAAATAACCCCTTTACCCTGTGTCCCTTCCAATAATTTGATCACCAAAGGCGCGCCGCCCACCATGCGAATCAAATCCTCAGTATTATCGGGTGATTGTGCAAACCCGGTTAACGGCATAGGGATTCCTTTCCTAGCTAGCAACTGTAAAGAACGAAATTTATCTCTGGAACGAGCAATAGCCAAGGATTCATTTACAGTATACATTCCCATGGTTTCCATGTGCCGCAAAACTGCAGTACCATAAAATGTATTGGAAGCCCCTATTCTAGGAATCACTGCATCAAAATTGCTTAATAAGACCCCTCCTCTATAACATACCGTTGGGTTCGAAGCTGCCACATTCATATAGCAATATAATGGATTGATGATACTCATCTCATGCCCACCATCTTCGCCTGCTTTCACCAAACGCTTATGGCTATATAAATTTGGATTCGTGGCCAAAATAGCAATTTTCATACCCCATACTTCCTTATTTTAGAGAGATTCACTTGTAACGGCTCACACGTCATCCCGAGCGTAGCGAGGGATCTCCAAAACATGGCGCAGCGCCAGAATCCAGGAGATCCCTCGCTACGCTCGGGATGACGTACGGGCTTCACTTTACCAAATGTTGATAATCGTTTACCAACTTATCTGCATGATGCGGAGGAGTAAAGAAGGCTACCAATTCTCCACGCGGATTTAACAACATAATTGCCCCAGAATGTTCAATACTATAATCATTGGCCTGTTTTTGCACCTGGGAGTTTACTTGAGTAAACGCAATCCCCAAAAAACGCGCCAAATTATGAGTTTCCTCTTCTGAACCGCGCGCCCCGAGGAACTGAGGGTCGAATGATTGCACATAATCTTTCATTCTCACCAAACTATCCCGTTTCGGATCCAACGTAATCATGACCACTGCCGGGCGGGATAAATTTGGCTGCTGAGCCATCAAATGGGCCATCTTCGCCAACTCTGCCATCGTCACGGGACAAATTGACGCGCAATGCGTAAACCCCATAAATAAAAACGTCCAATGACCTTGTAAATGTCGATTATCTATAGCATATCCTTCTGTCCCTTCCAACGTAAATGCCGGCAACGGACGCGGTTTATTTAAAACCGTGCCATAAAAAGCGTAGGGTTCCCGAGATACCTGTGCCCACCATTGCTGCGCCGCTATACCCAAACCAATGGCACAAACCAAAGATAGCACGCCCCAAAAAACCATTCTCTGCGGATAAGAATTTTTCATATAATCTACTCCTATTTATACCCAATAATGATCGAGCAACAACAAAACAAATAACACCAGTAAATAAATAATTGAAAAACGAAATGTTTGCATGGCAATCCTGGGTGTTTCACGATACAACAATTTAATTGCCCAATATAAGAAACGCATACCCAATAAGAATGCGCCCAAGCCATAAACCCAACCACTCATCCCAACCACACAGGGCAAAGCACTGACCAACAACAACAAAATGGTGTACATCAGCACATTGAGCTTGGTGTAGCGAATCCCGTGCGTCACAGGCAACATGGGCACATCGGCATGCTGGTAATCTTTAAATCGATAAATGGCCAAAGCCCAAAAATGGGGCGGCGTCCAAGTAAAAATAATGAGCACCAATAATAATGCATGGGGATCCAAATGATTGGTCACGGCCGTCCATCCCAAAAGTGGTGGCGCTGCCCCGGCTAACCCACCAATCACAATATTTTGCGGCGTAGCCCGTTTGAGATAACCGGTGTAGATGCCTGCGTAGCCGATCAACGTTAAAAACGTCAGCCACGCGGTCAGACTATTCACCCAAACAAATAGCAAACTCAAGCCCGTAGTTCCGAGCAATAGTGCGAAACCCATCGCGTGTCCAACCGTGACCCGACCTTGCGCAATCGGCCTTTGTTGCGTCCTGGCCATGAGCGCATCAATGCGGCGATCCACAATATGGTTGATTGCTGCTGCAGCGCTCGCAACCAGGCCAATACCGCACAAACTTGCCAACAACAAATCCATTGTCACGTGTCCTGGCGCTAAATACATACCAACCAACACCGTCACCAACATCAAAGCGACTACTTTTGGCTTACATAAAACCCAATAATCCCGCCACAAAAAGGGTTCTCTTTTAAGATGTGCGATCATGAGAAACTCCTAGTGTTCCAACCGTAAAATGTAAGCTTAATACCGCCGCAAACAGCAATGCTGCCACCGCATTATGTGCCACTGCTGCCCACAGAGGGAGCATATATATCACATTCACGATACCTAATGTGAATTGAATCATTACACAAGCAAACACCGCACCAGCCGCCCATCTGAGCAAACTAGACTGCAGATTGCGGAATAAATAAATCCCCAAACTCATAAGATAACCCAGCGTGATAGCAGCACCGAAACGGTGAACCATTTGAATAGTGGCTCGACTCGCACTATCCAATACACCGCCTTGATAATTAAGTCCAATCGACGACCAGAATTGAAAACTCGATTGCCAAGTCATAGCCGGTAACCATTGACCATTGCATTGTGGAAAACCAATACAGGCCAGACCCGCATAATTGGCACTAACCCAACCGCCCAAAGCGATCTGACCCAAAACAATGCCAATGGCACCCCACAGCCAAAACCGCCAACGCGTCTTAGGGACATAGGGTACTTTGAAATGTAAAGATAAATTTAGATACACCAAGCCACCAAAAATGAGTAGTCCGCCTAATAAATGGCCCATCACCACAATGGGCAACAGCTTCAAAGTCACTGTCCACATTCCCAAAGCGGCTTGAAACCCAATTAAAGCCAACAAAAATAAAGGGATACCTAACGTTGCCCCCTGCTTTCGATAACGCCAAGCAGCAAGATTGAGCCCCACAATCAGCAAAGCCAAAGTCCCAGCCACATAACGATGAATCATCTCAGTCCAGGCTTTACGTGCTTCCAAAGGTAGGGTCGGATACTGTTGTTGTATGGCCAGTTGTTCCTGAATTTGCGATGGAACCACCATCTGCCCATAACAACCGGGCCAATCAGGGCATCCCAAACCAGCATGGGTCAAACGCGTATAAGCGCCCAGCATCACAACTATAAATGCTAAACCCATGGCCAAAAAAGCAATTATGCGGAATGATTTCATTTGTCGTGCACCATTTTTTGCAAATCTTGAAAAATATCTTTCAGTGATTGATCACTAGAATAAGCTAAAATCACATAACCCTGAGGATTCACCAGATAAATGGCTGGTTGCGAGCCTAAAATCTCGGCTTCTTTTCCAGCGAGTTGTGCCCAATGACCATCGACCGTTTCTAATAGATTCTGGGTCGTTTGAGACGCAGCAGAGCGCGCCGTTTGGCTTGCTAAAACCAGATCGACATAATACAAACGCCGGCCCAACGCCAAACGTAATTTCGCCAAATCATCCATACGTTGCAGACAATCTTGCGTGCAGGCTTGCGGAGTCCAATACAATAACTGCCATTTCTCGCTCTGTGACATCTGCTGCAATATGGGGGGAGGCTGCAATAATTGGCCATGATTAGTACGCGAGCTGATCCATTCAGGATGCAGATAGACGATATAAGCGATAGTCCCCGGTGCAGCAAACAAAAAAAGCAACAACCCGATGATCCCAGCAGAACGCTTCATGTCAGTCTCTTTGTGTGGAAAACGATAAACATAACCCCTACTCCCAGCGCAAAAATAAACCATTGTACTGCATAACCTATATGCCGCACAGGACTACTTGCTACAATGGGCCAGTCCCGTACAAACCTTGTCTGCCGCTCAGCAGACTGGCGAATGATAAACGGATATACGGGTTTATGCAAAAATTGACTGATCATCGTCATATTTAAACTTTCAATGACAATTATATTAGGCGTTTTTACTTCCAATCCAACGCCTAAAACGAATGAGCGTGTTGCGGGATAATAGACTTGACCACTGTAATGTAAATCGCTCTTTAGACCAGTCATATCGGGTAAAGATACGCGACTAGGGTCGCCAGGCACCCATCCCTGATCAATCAACAGCACGTTACCATCATCCATGAGTAAAGGCGTCAATACATCATATCCAAATTGATGCGCATGGTGCTGATTATCCAACAATAGCGTGATCGGTAATTGAGCCAGGCCCTGTACTTGAACACGTTGATATTGTTGCGCCGACGTACCTGAAAGCGCCACGGGAGCACGCTGCATTTGAGTTTGATACATAGCCAGCAATCCCCGTTTTTCTGCTGCGCGATGCAACTGCCAAATACCGAGACTAATCAACAAGCAGATGCTGACCAATGCCAAACACAGCATTTTCCAAGAAGACGTGAAAGAAAAACGAAAACCAGTTACACTAAACATACAATCGTCTCGTTAGTAATCGGGGTTGACTTATGGTCACTAAACTCATCGTCATTGCGGTTATGATCATCATTGTGGGTGCATTGGCCTCTTCATTGATTTTTCTGGTTCGTGACAAAGGATCGAGCAAACGCACCGTCACGGCATTGACTTGGCGTATTAGTTTATCATTATTACTCTTTCTTTTTCTATTATTAGCTTTTAAACTGCATTGGATTGCTCCTCATGGGGTTGGCTAGCATGGTGGTATCAAAAAAACTATCTTACAGCACATGTCTGCTGCTATTCGTTCTAAATAGTATGCTTGCGCTTTATGCAGATACCATGGACCACTACATGGGGATCGTAAACAATATTCCCAAAATGGAAATCAAAGCAGATGGTCAAGCACAAATTTGGGCAAAATCAGCTAGGAATGTCCTTGTTCTCACCTGTGAGTCCGTCGCTGAAAGTTTGAAAATTGCTAACGATACGGCTAGTCGACAAAACATGCCCTTGTTTTGCATGCCTGCCACCACTATTTTAGATGGCCCTATGTTGCATGATTTGGTACAGCAAACTTATCGCGATATTTCAAGCCAAGAAAGCGATAAATCTAAAATGACGGTGTCCGAGGTAGCCTTAATCGGCTTGACCAAAGCCTATCCTTGCTCCAAACAACTACAACAATCAGATATTCGGATGCAAAGCGCAAAAAGACTAAGCACTTGAAAAATGAACCGTTTTGGCTGAGAAAGCGCTTTAGCGCTATCTCGAATCCTCAGTTGATGATGAATGGCTTCGAGACGTAGCTACGCTACGCCTCAGCACGAACGAATTGAAGAGCACACTTTGACTCTTAACTCGAACTTCTACCCAAATTTGCTCTCTTTTTAAGAGCTTCATGCGCATCATCATGCGCAACCTCACCTTGGTATTCCCGAAAAAATTCAAATCCACGTGCCTTGGGAGCATGGACGTCACGGTGAATATAAGGAAAATAATGATTAGCTTCAGTCAATAATTGAACTATTTTCGGGTTTTTTTGATAATCATCATGCTCTTGCATCGCCAACTTTAATTTGGTTAACAGCGAAGGCGTCGGGTAATTTAAAAATGCGCCCAATGCTGCAGTCACAGGGTGCATACGCCCCATACGTGTGACTTGTTTAGATTTCTCAATCAAAGACTGTAACAGCTCTGACGTAAACAATACGGGTTCTACCACACAACTTTCCTGCGCTTTTTCAACGGCTTCAATTTCTTGATTCAAAGTTGTAAGCGCTTTTTTCTGCGCAGCTAGGTGCGCAGCAACCGATTGGTAATCAGCTCTGATTGCCTCAAACTCCTGGAAAAGGCGACGATCTTTTTTGATCCGGTCTAATTCCGCTCTTGGCAGGTAAGTCTTTATATCTTGCCCTACCATGCCAGTATATTCTTTATCTAATTTGCGTAGAGACTCTTCCAAAGAATGCATCTCTACCGCCATCGCGACACGCTGATCCGTCAAACGATCATATTGCTCATTTAATATCGCTAACCGATCTGCCACGCTATTCATATGATGTTGTTGAATATCCTTAATAGAAGGTAACTCTACGTCTTTCACCCAACCTTCTATAATTCTTCCATCCAAGGATCCCGCCTCTTCGATGAGACGTACGAGATCCCTGGACTCCAGATAACTTTGGTCTTGTTCCATCACTGATTTCAGTGCCGCCAAACTTACATCAGTTCGGTAGGTTAAGAAATAAGCTAATGCTTTAGCCAATGGATGTTTACTGCGTTCACATCGCTGTTTTAAGTCACTGACTTTGATCCCGTCGCTTTGTTGGCGTGCCAAAGCATGGACTCTATCAAGCAATTCACTGTGATTACCAGTCAAAACATCACGATGCAGCAATAGAAGATGGCTGATCTCAGAACTGATCTTATCCCTATCCATGAGCAACTGATTTAAAATGCTACGTCTTTCAGGACTGTCTTCGGCTTGCAATTTGACATCAGTCGATTCAATCACTTCTTGGAGTGTCACCAATTCTTGCTCTTGCAACGCCACATAATCAAATAAAAGCTGTTCTCTATTTTTTCCCAAGAAAATAGCCGGATAGAGGGTATTAGCTTCCCACACAATATCACCCACAGTCCGATCTTTGAATATCGTCTTGTCTTTGGATATTTCAGCTTGCAATGTTTGTAAACTCACATTAGTTTGGCGTGATAAAAATGCTAATAATTTGGGAATAATAGGATGCTCAACCTCTGCACAACGCTCTTTGAGGTCAGCAATTTTTTCTAAATTAGCCTCTCGCTGCCCAGATAAAAAATCTTTTGGCACATAATCTGGCGAAAAATTATCCAACAATCCAGCCAGCCCGTTCACTAATCCTTCGGTTTTATTACACAAATCGTTAATATAACCGTTTAAAATTTCACGATCTTCAATATGCTGAGCCAATTGCTGTTCTAGTTCTAATCTATCTTCGAGCTTACCTGATTCTAGTTTAAGCAATAGGGCATCCAGACCTTCAATCACTGCTTTTAAATCAGCCAATTCCTTGGTTCTGTTACTAACTTCATTGGAGTATAATTTTATTGTTTCGATCGATTCCTGCACAAGACTTAACTGAGTGTGATAAGCTTCATCTTGTTCCTGATAATGCTCCTTTAAATCCGCCTTTCTTTGCTTTAGTTTACTGATTTTGCTTTCTTTTCCTTTAATCAAAACTCGCCAAATTTCTTTGAATACACCCACAAAAATAAGTACCCAGTATCTACGCCTGGCCCATCGAATTTCGGTTCGCTCAGCTTCATAGGCTTGCGTAGCATTTGCGTATTCTTCTGCGATCTTCATTTGCGCTTTTAACAAATCATCTAAGCTTTGCTCTTGCAAACTCAGCAAATATGCCGCAATTTTTTCGTCACTATAACTATCAAAATCATCTTTATCTAATCTAATTGGGCCAGTCATGTCGATCACCTTTTGATGTATACAATAGTATAAATATAGACCATACACTCAAAAATACACAAATAAAGATCAAAATGACTTTTTTTAACATAAAAAGCAAGGAATTAATTGCATTGTCTATAGGGATATCGACACGGTGTGATGGCTGTATTAGATTTCACACAGAAGCACTTAGCAGTTGAATCGTAGCAAGAGTGTCTAATGTTTTAATTGATAATTTCCACGACAATAATCGTTAAAAAATTGTCCTTTAAATTCATGGGTTTTATTATCAAGTTGTCCGGATGTTAATGATGGCGATATTAAAGTTTTTTTGCCAGGTAGATGTATTATTACCTTGCTGCTTACATAACGCGTGGTTAATTCATCACTAATGTATTTGTATTGAATTTTTCGGTTGATCTGGTCATAAAACTTCAAGCGAACATCTTGTCCATGCAATGCTGTTACCAACTCAGCACTATCGGAAAAAACTTTATTACACTCAGCATCGGTAATAATGGCTGGTTGTAATGAAACAACACTAGAATGGACAATAAATAGGGGCTTTTTTTCTAATGTAAATTTTGAAGAATCTTCTGCTAAAGCTGCAAGATTAAAAATAGCGAGTGCTACAAAAGTAGTTATTTTATATTTCAATTTTATATCTCCTAATGAATATACTCTAAACACATAAATTTTCGGTTTGAGTATAGCTCTTTAAATATTTCCCTCTTATGAAAGATTATCTGAAAGATAGACTGAGTTCAAGGCGCTTTGATACAAGGCAGAATGGCGCCATATCGAGTCATCTTAGGTTTCCACTGCTTTTTCTAGGATTATACATTAACATAGTAAATCACACTTCTGGCATAAACGTTTGTGTTTAGAGTATATATTGAGGTATTAGCGTGGAACTAAGCGGCGCACAAATCCTGGTTCAGACCCTTATAGATGAAGGCGTAGAATATGTTTTTGGCTATCCTGGAGGGGCGGTATTGCATTTATACGACGCCCTTTTTCAGCAAAAAAACCTGAAACACATCCTGGTTCGACATGAACAAGGCGCAGCCCATGCCGCGGATGGTTATGCCCGCGCCACCGGTAAGCCCGGCGTAGTAATAGTGACATCCGGCCCAGGTGCTACCAATACTGTCACGGGTATAGCCACGGCTTATTTGGACTCAATCCCTATGGTCATCATTTCCGGCCAAGTGTCATTGTCCGTAATAGGTAGCGATGCTTTCCAGGAAGTCGACATGATAGGCATTACCCGCCCCTGCGTGAAGCATAGTTTTTTGGTCAAGGATGTAACCCAATTAGCCCTAACCATTAAAAAGGCGTTTTATATCGCAACTACGGGGCGTCCGGGACCTGTCGTAATCGATGTGCCGAAAGATATAACGTCGCCATACATTAAAGTACCTTATAAATATCCTAAAAAAGTGTCTATACGCTCATACAACCCTATCGTTATGGAGCATAAAGGAAAAATAAAAAAGGTCGTTGACTTATTACTGAGCGCTAAAAAACCTATTATTTATTCTGGTGGCGGCGTAGTGTTAGGCGAAGCCAGCAAGGAACTAACCGAGCTTACCCGTACACTGGGCTATCCGATTACCAATACCTTAATGGGATTAGGTTCTTTCCCAGCATCAGATCGGCATTTTATCGGCATGCTGGGCATGCATGGCACTTATGAAGCCAATATGGCCATGCACGAAAGTGATGTAATTATCGCCATCGGTACGCGTTTTGATGATCGTGTCACCGGCAAACTGGATTTTTTTTGTCCTTACGCCCAGATCATTCATATAGACATAGATCCGGCGTCTATTTCTAAAACCGTCAGAGTCGATATTCCTATCGTCGGCGATGTGAAGCCGGTACTGCAATGCATGCTAAAGTTAATCAAGGATGGTTCAAAAAAGCTCGACAAAAAAGCATTGGCGCTGTGGTGGCATAAAATCGCACAATGGCAGGCGGTTAACTGCCTGGAATTTGATAGGGAAAGCCCGTTGATTAAACCACAATATGTCATTGAGCAATTATTTGAAGTGACCAAAGGTAATGCTTATGTAACATCAGATGTAGGCCAGCACCAAATGTGGGCAGCGCAATATTATCGTTTCGACAACCCGCGTCGCTGGATCAATTCAGGAGGACTCGGTACGATGGGCTTCGGCTTGCCTGCTGCCATTGGCGTTAAACTGGCATTCCCCAACGCGGATGTGGCCTGTATTACCAGCGAAGCCAGCATTCAGATGTGTATACAGGAATTATCGACGGCATTGCAATATAAAACGCCAGTTAAGATCATTAACTTGAACAACTCTTATATGGGCATGATTAGGCAATGGCAGGAATTTACTTACGAAAGCCGTTATTCGCATTCCTATATGGATACGATTCCCGACTTTGTAAAACTGGCAGAAGCTTATGGTCATATCGGCATGCGGATCGATAAGCCCGAGGAGGTCAGACCGGCTCTGAAAGCCGCCTTTGCCCTAAAAGACCGTACGGTATTTTTGGACATCATGACCGACCGGACTGAAAATGTTTATCCGATGATTGAGGCAGGTAAAGGCCATCATGATATGAAATTACGAATTGCTCCGGGTAGAAAGATAGACAGAGAATTGGCATAATGAGACACATAATTTCCATTTTAATCGAAAACGAATCAGGCGCCCTATCGCGTGTGGCAGGCGTGTTTTCTGCTCGGGGCTATAATATTGAGTCACTCACCGTCGCGGCAACTGAAGATCCCAGTCTATCGCGTATGACCTTAGTCACTCGAGGCAGTGAAGAAATAATCGCGCAAATTACCAAACACCTGAATAAGTTGATTGATGTCGTCAAACTGATCGATTTAGCCGAGGCCTTTCAAATTGAACGTGAACTGATGATGATTAAAATTAAAGCCATCGGTGAAATGCGCGATGAAATCAGACGTGTGGTGGATACATTTGGTAGCAAGATTATTGATGTGACGCCAGCCACCTATATTATTGAAATGACAGGCCCTTCGGAAAAAATCGACACGTTTATCGCCACATTAGACCCTACCAACATTATCGAAATGGTACGTTCAGGCCCGATCGACATATCCATGGGCGAAAAAGGCATTCTCTCTCAAAAAGGGCGATCATTGCCTTGAATGAGCTCATCATGAGCGAAGCTATATAAGATCTTTTCAATTAGGCAACGTATTTTGCTTGTTTATAAATATAATAATTTATTCTTAGCGTACGTTTCCGGTCATCTGGACTTCAAACCCCTACTGTAACGCTTTGATAAATTTGCTAAATAAATGTCCATATTTAGCACCCTCATAAAAATGTCCCCTTTTTAGTTCGGTAACATTAGTTATGATGCAACGCGGGAGCAATTTAGAATTGTGTGCTTAATATGGCTTATCTGATACAATTGTGCACGACCATATTTAATGGGCAGGGCTACCATGCTAAATTCAGATGAAATTAATCATCAAAATCAAAGTGCATTCATACATCGACAATTAGTCGTCACCGTTATGGTTACTCTCCCTAAACTATTTTCTGGGGAACACGATAAAGATGTTCTAGCGCAAAATTTACGCTCACTCATGAAACTTGATATCAAATCCTTAAAATGTTTAGTGAATAACCCACGCACAAATAATGGGCAACTACTTAAATTATCGTCCCTATCTAATTTTGATGAACTTATGCGTATTGTTGTTTTCGATGACAACAGAACAAATCCTGTGCTTTTCGAAGATGACGTTCTCGAAGAAACCCAGACATCTTCATCAAGCACTTTAGATCATACTTCTACACCAAGGGTGATGGAGTTAACGCATCAAAATTTCAGGGATGCAGAAACAATAGCCTTTATTATTTGGTTGCTTCCGAATGTATTGACGCTCAATCGTCATGAGGAATACTACCATCGTCAATATATAGCACACGATGAAGCCCGACAAGTAAAAAGCAATCTTGTCAAACTCTTGCAATTGACTTCGGAACAATTAAGGTGTTTTGAGTCCGCAATAATGAGTGCTATGTCTTTAAGCGAATTCAGGAACTTACTAGATCACGACCAGTTTGATCTTATAACGACATACCCTGATAAAATTACAGTACTTCTTTCTGTTGTTGATACTCTTTCAGTAATAATAGAGGATAAGGTTCTTCGCAAAAATATGTATTGTCTAGCGGCAAAAAGCCTAGATCCTAAAGCAATGGCCTTTGTTATATGTACGACTTTTCATAACCATCGAGAGCAGGAGTTTATGCCTTATCTCGAGCTTCTCGTTGATCACTCATCACCACAGTTAATCATTGATAATTTACTTAAATTTTGTCCCCAAGATACTGATACGGCAGAGATCTTAAAAATCATTCACAGTCTCAAAAAATTAAATATACACGCCCTATATTGGATATATAACGATAAGCTCTCTTTATTTGTGGGGGACTTTGCAAAAGATAATTTGGACGCGCTTATATCATTAGACATGTATAGCGATATGTTTGATTTAATTGACCTATTACCTGGATCTTTTGGGCAGGAAAATTACAACAAAATCATTCGTTACCTCAATTATAAACCGATACACCGTATTTCATCTATAGAAAAGCTATGTCAAGCAGAGGATGGTCAGGATAATTTTGATCTGATATTTGATAGCGTCTTGAATAACGTCGATCCGAAAATATTTGATCCGAAAGCGTTGACTGACACGCTTAAAAATCTTCAAAGATCTGGTCTGCTTGGGCAGTCTAATCGAAATAGTGTTTCTCAATGTGACAACATTGATGCTTTATGTTTGGCAGTAAAAGCTATGTCTGACACGACTTATTATTCTACCTCACGACTTACCCAAACTAATTTCACACAATTGATAAAGTTTTTTTCAATTCTCTTTGATCATTCTGGTGATAATTACAGATGGGTGAAAATGCGATACATTTTGTCTCTGTCTAAATTCGACGAAATCATTTATATTTGTGAACAAAATCAAAATGAACCTATCGAAGTTGCTCAGCAAGCTTTTATTCAATTCGTAGATCCTTTGCTCGAAGGCACTGAGAATGAAGTTTTTCTGCGCTTGCCGTCGGATGTTCAAGAGCACAGTCGACGAGCCATGGATAATAGTTTGCGCGCTTTTGCCACAGTAATAAATTCTCAGGCGGCGCCTAATCCAAACCGAACAACGCTAGGATGTTGGTGTGCCGTTATTAGTATAACCACCTTGGCTACTTTATCGGCAGCTCTATATGCAATTGCATTTCTCTCACTTCTCGGATTAATCATCAGTTTATTATGCTTAAGTCTGACTGTGTATCTTGGCTTAAAATACTTAGTACCCGCAATTCAAATTGAAGTCCTCGTAGAACAAATACGAGAGAGCAATCCTAATCCTGAGTTTGAAAGGCCTCGTAATAGCGCCTACACCTTTTTTAATAATTGTTGTAGGGCTTTTTTCCCTGAGGATTTAACACTTCAAATGGGGCTTAGATAGCACGAAATATTCCCAAGAAGAGTCTGATGTATGAAAAAGGTGATGGTGTAGCCCAAAGCGATAAAATAGCCTTAGATCTATATAAGATGGCTCAATCTTACGATAGCTCAAATGTAGTTTTAGCTGATAAAATAAATCTTTTAGAAAGGCGTTTGCGTGAAAATGCAGGAGTGAAAAAACCAGTCGGTGTAGATGCTGAAATTCATAGAGCGCCAGTATCAGAGGTTGATAATAATGCAATGTATCGCAACCACCTTCATCAAATAGTTGTTGGGTTAAATATAAACGCAGAATTTTCAGCTGAATTAAACAGAGGAACAGCAAGCACCCCAGGAGAGCATTTGCGTTTTTCTGCTTACCCAGAAGCTTACAATGAATTGGCTGCATTAAAATCAGCACTTGATGAAGCTGGTATATCCTACGAAGAAAGAGTAAAGGGCATGGGTGGTGTAGAGAAAATTCTAGTTATTCGAGAAGTTCCTCGTATAAGACCTGGCTTTGAAACAAAACTAAGGCAAAATTATGCTGCTGCATTAGATAAAATTACGGCTGAAGCAAGTGCCAAGCATGCTAGAACTGATGGTGAAGTTGATAGAAAGCAAGAACTAGATACTTTACGGGATAATTTAAAAGCACTATCAGTTTCATCAATGGGCGCTGACCCATACCAAGGCAAAAATTGGCACTAGTTGCCTAAGTCTCTACTTTTAGCTTCGGTTAAAAATGGGGGGATTACCCATGCTTCTGATAAATATATTTCTTTTTCCGAAGCCTGGGAAAATATTCATTCAGGTAAGTACATGCGCATCCAAACTGATGCTTGTGAGAGAGCTGTAGAACTAATTAAAAGTGAACCGAGATCTCCTGTATGGCCTAAGACTCTTTAAACTCTTAACTAATTTTAATGATGGTTGGCTTTTTCAGAAATATCTCTGGATTCCAAATCATCTAATGCCATATGAACGTGTTCGCACAAATTATCTAAAACCTTGTGAGCATCATGCTCACAGAATTTTTGATGTAATAAATTACCAAGTGAACACTCTACTCCGCGCAACAGCATTTCTGGTTTTCGCAATGATTGCGGTAATTCATGAATCGATTTAAATAAGGTTGTTGAAAGCGCCTGTCCGATATAATTCATGGCACTTGGAAAGTCATCTGGAGCGATATCCGAAATAGAGTATTGATTTTTAGATGTCGTCTTATCTTGAATAAACAACGATCATAATTAGGACGTTTATACTTTCTCTTGCATCGCACGCGCAATATTCCAACCACCACCCAAAGCCTTGATCAAATTGACGCAAGCCATCTGTCCCTGAATTTGCAATTCAATAAGATTAATTTTATTTTGCAAAGCTTCGTCCTCTATAGAATAAACACCTAAATACGTATCCATCCCATTCACCATCCGTTGTTTGGCTTGATACAGTGCACGAAATGCCGCTTTGGTTGCGGCTTGTTGGCTCTCCATTTCCTGATGCAAACGATAAGTTGCTACCAGACCATCTTCCACTTCTTGATACGCAGTTAACACGGTTTGACGGTAATTGTTCACGGTTTCATAATAAATTGCTTTTGCCTTTTTCAAATTGGCTTGTAAATAATAACCATCAAACACAATTTGACTAATTTGCTGTGGCATCATCACGATCCCAGAAGGAGGGCCCAATCCCCAAATTAAACTAGGTTGCGAAAACAATTGGCCAATCGATCTGGTTTGAGCACCAATTAATGTATTGAGATTAAACGTTGGAAAAAATGCTGCACGCGCCACACCAATACTCGCATTCGCCGATTGGACGCGTTGCGCCGCAGCAGCCACATCCGGCCGCCTTTGTAATAAAACGGAGGGCACATCGGGCGAAACCGGCACAAAGCGCATAGGAACTTGCGCCGCTTTCAGATGAAAATTAGCCGGAATTGCACCTGTTAATACCGCCAAAGCGTGTTCTAATTTGGCTCGCGATAAACGCATATTGGTCGCCGCAGTTTTGGCCCGCTCAACGGTTTTAACTGCCTGGTCGTCTTCCAATGCAGATAGCGCCCCCCCGATATGGAGTTGATGAATCAAAAACAAAGCATGTTCATCTGCTGCTACAATTCTATCTAAAGCCTTTTGCTCTTCATCTTCACCACGCAATTGGAAATAAATATTAGCCAAACTGGCATGTAAGCTTAAATCCAATGCCGCTACGTCGAACTCTGTTGCACGCGCTGCGTGAGCACTGGCCGATACAGTGTTCCGGATTTCGCCCCACACGTCGACTTCATACGATAACAATGCCTGCAAGGTAAAAGTATTGTAGATAAATTGCGTACCATTATAAACATTCGCGATGCTTTGAGAATTATCTTGGCGCCCGCCTCCACCCACCCCCAAAATAGTCGGGTATAAAAATGAGCGTGCAGCCTGGACCAAAGCGCGCGACTCTTGGAAACGAGCATAAGCTTGATCTAAGCTTGGATTGGAGCAAGTCAATTGGTCTTCCAGCTCATTTAATACCGGATCATGAAACGCGGTCCACCAACGACGATGTTTGCTTTCCGTCGCCAATGCCGGTTTGGCCATCACCCAACGCATACCTTCTTTATACTTTTCCGGAATAGGCATGGGCGGCCGGTGAGATTTAGGCGCAAACGAACAATGAGTCGTCATCAGCATACTGAGACACAACCCCACCCCCAGGCGCCAACGACGCGTAGCGTTCATCATAATGCGGTTTGAATGTTGGCATCCACCCTGTCAACTCGTTGTCCTGCATACAACGAATCGGGTGGATTAATGATAATGTGCTCCCCGGGTTGAATACCATGTTCAACACGTACCTTTTTACCAAAATCAGTTGCAATATCAATATTTTTGAATACCACATGCCCCGTCTCATCTACCGTTGCAATTTGCAGACCTGCAGCTTGAAAAATCAACGTGTTCACTGGCAAAATCACCGATTCTTGCGGATGCTCGATAGGAATTTCTACCATCGTATACCCACCTGGAAATAACGCGCCATCTCGATTATCTACCCAAAATTCTGCTTGTAAAGTTTGTAAAACCGCATCAATATTTTCTGCAGTTTTGAGCAGCTTTCCAGTAAACACACGGCCAGGATGTTCTGCGAATCGCAAATACACGGTCATATTAGGAGTGATTTTGGTGGAATAGGTTTGCGGCACATTCACATACAAACGCAATTTATCCGATTGTACAATCTGAAAAAGCGGTTGGGCTTCAGCGGGATTAGAACCAATATTAATCAAATCACCAATATCCGTTTGTCGAGAACTAATTACGCCATCAAACGGAGCAACCACGGTTTCAAAATTTACGAAAGCTCGCAATTTGTTAAAATTTGCTCTGGCCTGAAACATGGTAGCGGCCAAAGAAGCAGCACCGTATGTTTTATCGTCGGTCGCTTGTTTTGAAACTGAATCCGTTTTTAATAAATTAACCCAACGTTTGGCTGTAATTTGAGCCAAATCATTCTGTGCAGTTGCATAGCTCAAATATGATTCTGCTTCATGTAATTGCGCATCCAATTCTGGGCGATCAATCACCGCCAAAACATCCCCTTTGCGCACATGATATCCAATATCCACATACCAAAACTTTAAATAACCTTTTGCTCGGGCATAGACTGTTGCACCATGCCAAGGCATAACAAATCCAGGAAGATAAATTTTTTCGGTGGCAGTACTATTTTGCGCAGTAATCGTTCGTACCAACGGCACTGAACTAGCCAACGTGTTTCCCTTGAGCCGCCAATAAGCAAATAGCCTTACTGTAAAAATCGCCACGACCAAAATGACGACTGCAACGCCAATCCATTGCCAACGATGTTTACGCCAATTTATACTTTCATACATCTCATCAAACATGGGATGGTTCCTGAGTTCTATGTAAAATTTTAAACACGGTCGGTACAAAAAATAAGGTCGCAAAGGTTGCAAAACTCAACCCGCCGATCACTGCGCGTCCGAGTGGCGCATTTTGCTCCCCACCATCTCCCAAACCCAATGCCATGGGTAACATGCCTATGATCATGGCCAACGCTGTCATCATAACGGGGCGTAAACGCGTCACCCCAGCTTCTAACGCCGCAGCCTGCGGGGTTTGTCCTGCCGCTAAATTGGCCCGCGCAAAACTTACTAATAAAATACTATTGGACGTTGCTACGCCCATACACATAATGGCACCAGTCAGAGCCGGGACACTTAAGGCGGTGTGTGTTAAAAACAACATCCAAGCAATCCCGGCTATCGCTGCTGGCAATGCGGTGATAATAATAAAAGGGTCTAACCACGACTGAAAATTAATTACCATAATCATATAAACTAAGATTACGGAAAAAAGCAATCCAAAATATAAGGTTTTAAACGTGGATTGTTGCGTTGCAATTTGCCCACGCACAAAAATTTGCGACCCCTCCGGTAAATCTTTTGCCGTTTCTTTGATAATACGATTCAGATCAGCGCTCACAGCACCCATATCACGTCCATCTACGCCCGCTAGAATATTTAACATCGGTTGTACATTATAATGGGACGCGACCAAAGGGACCCCAATGCGTTTAATACTCGCCACTGCTCCTAAAATTTGCATAGGCGTGCTGACCGACGTATTGGTAATTGGCATATTCAACAAATCTTGAACCGTATCAATTTCATATTGCGGCATTTGGGTTGTTATTTGGTAGTTCATTTTATTGTCCGGATCCACCCAAAAATTGGGTGTGGTCTGAAATGCACCGGCCAAAGCAATCATTAAATTATTACCAATATCTTGCTGCGTAAACCCTAACTCCTTCGCACGGGTTCTGTCCACATCTACAAACAAAGCAGGATATTGATCCGATTGCCGAATTCTCGAATCCACAATCCCAGGAATGGTCCGGATCTGTTGCAATAATCGGCGCGCATAATTATGGTTAGGGCCGTGGTGCAACCCAATAATCTGAATATCGATATCTGCAGGGTGACCAAAATTAAGAATTTTTCCTACCATGTCAGCCGGTAAAAAAGCAAAATCCACTGATTGGAATTTCTCACGTAATTTTTCGCGCAACAAACGCGTATACAGTTGTACCGGGTGATGATGCTCTTTTAAAGCAATAAACGTATCCGTATCATTAGCCCCATTGGTACCCGTATCGTTATACGTTAAATTCACACCACTAATCGGAAGACCAATATTATCTACCGTAGAATCCAACTCATCGGCAGGAATGACTTGCTTAATTACCGTATTCACTTCAGCAGCAATTTTCGCAGTTTCTTCAATTCGGGTACCTGCTGGCGCAGAATAATGCAGCAATATTTGTCCTGCATCTACTTTCGGGAAAAAATTGGATCCCAATGCCGGCCACAATACCAATATAGACAAAAATGCCACGCCAAAAAACACGCTGGCAAACTGTTTTTCATTGCTCAAAACCCAATCCAGATTCTCTTGATAACGAGTTTGCAAACGTCTAAATTTCTCATCAAACCAATGATGAAAACGAGCCAAATGCGTGGGTGCTTGCGCCGTGTCTGAGTGAGGCGTGTCTAATAAGTACAATGCCATAGTCGGTAACAAAGTTCGGGATAAAAAATAGGAAGCGATCATGGCAAAAATCACGGCTTCGGCCATGGGAACAAATAAATATTTGGACACGCCTTCCAAATAAAACATGGGAATAAACACAATACAGATACACATGGTCGACACAATCGCAGGAATTGCAATTTGATTAGCACCTTCTAAAATAGCCTCTTTCAATGGCTTACCTTGCTCCAAATTCCAATTAATATTTTCAATCGCAACGGTGGCATCATCAACCAAAATACCGACCGCCAAAGCCAGCCCACCCAATGTCATAATGTTGATGGTATTCCCCAACGCTGACAGGATTGTCAACGAGGCCAATATAGACAAAGGAATGGAAATAGTAATAATCAAAGTGGAACGCATACTACCCAAAAACGCTAAAATCATTAACGCCGTCAAACAAGCTGCAATCACGCCTTCGGTCACCACCCCCTTAATTGCTGCCGTCACAAATATGGCCTGATTACCAGAAATAGACAAAGCTAGCTCTTTGGTCAAATTAGCCTTGATCAAGGGGATCAACCCAATCACTCGATTAATAATATTTAAAGTAGACGCACTACCGGTTTTCTCTATGCCCAACATCACGGCACGCATGCCATTGTGATTCACAATATTGGTTTGTGGGGGGAAACCATCGCGCACATGTCCCACATCGCGCGCATAAATGATTTTATTGTGCGCAGCCAGTACAGGCATATAATTCAAATCTTTGACTTTAAGCGGACTGTTATTAAATTTAATGATGTATTCAGTGAGGCCAATTTTTTCGGTCCCGCCGGGAATAATCAAACTTTGATTATTCATTGCCTGATTCACATTTTGCGCTGACAACCCGAATTCTTGCAGTCTTTTATTATTCACATCCACCATAATGACGCGCGATTTTCCTCCATATCCAGGAGGTACTGACGCACCCTGCACTGTCGCCAATTGCGGGCGCACAAAATTATTGGCCAAATCATTCAGTTTTTGCTCGGGCAATGTATCACTTGACAACAATAGATTCACGACAGGCACCGTAGCAGCGTTATAACTTAAAACAAAAGGTGGCGTGATCCCAGGTGGGAGGTATTTCAGCATGGTTTGCGCAATCGCGGTGACTTGAGCAAGGGCAATCCCTATGTCGACCCCCTTCTGGAAATATAATCTGGTCACCGAAACCCCAAGCAAAGATTGGGATTCCATATGCTCAATATCATTCACAGTGGTAGTCGCGGCTAATTCAAAAATAGTGGTAATGCGATTAGCCATATCGTCTGGTGGCATGCCAGAATATTGCCAAACAACAGAAACAACGGGAATATCAATAGACGGAAAAATATCCGTAGAAGTACGTAGGATTGATAGCACACCCATGAGCAATAATAAAATAGCCAACACAACAAATGTATACGGTCTAGACAATGCAAGTCTGACAAGCCACATAGCAATCCATGTCTACTGGTATCAACTCATTATGATGAAAATTTATTTTAAACACAATGGGAACGAAGATGACTTATAGGATGAGAAAGTATTAAAATTACCAACTGTATGAGATTATGAGATAAAGAAGAGCGAACTATGAAAAAACAAAAAAAAGACAAGTTTACTTGTTTTGTTTGCCAACAATCCTTTTTAAACCACGAGGTGATTGCGGGAGAATTAGTGCAGAAAGAACTTGCTCACGAGATTAAAAAAGTTGCTCCCGATTGGAACGCTACTCATTTTATATGTCATTCCGATCTAGCAGTCATGCGCTCTCATTATATCCATTCATTGCTCAATACTGAAAAAAATGAACTAACCTCGATGGAACGCTCGGTTTTGAAAAGCATACAAGAGCATGAACTTTTATCCACCGATATTGAAGAAGAGTTTGATAAAAACTGGACATTTGTTGACAAACTCACTGATAAAATTGCGAAATTTGGTGGGAGTTGGGGATTTTTGATTTGTTTTGGTATTTTTCTCACTGCATGGATGATAACCAATTCGCTCATCCTATTTTTAAGACCACTCGATCCTTATCCCTTCATTTTTCTTAATTTAATTTTATCCTGCCTTACAGCAATGCAAGCTCCCGTTATCATGATGAGTCAAAATCGCCATGCTGAGAAAGATCGATTTCGGTCGCAACATGATTATAAAGTCAATTTGAAAGCTGAACTGGAAATTCGCAGTTTACATGAAAAAATAGACCATCTACTGTCGCATCAATGGGAAAAAATGGTAAAAATACAAGAAATGCAACTTGAAATGCTAGCCGAGCTAAATAGCGCGAAAAAAGCCAAAGTGCCTGCTAAGCGCTTAAAACAAACTGATTGAAATTGGACTTTTGAGCACGCCCCTTAGTGAAGAGGTTTCTATAAGTGAATAAAGCATTGCAGAGTATCCATACGAACGTAACAACAATTATGTTGCTGTTTTTAAGCTTTGGAATTTCTATTTTTTCGCCAAAAATCTGCATAGCCGGTAATGACTGCGTGATATTACTCCATGGCTTAGCAAGAACCAACCACTCGATGGCAAAGTTAGAATCAACCTTAAAAAAACACCATTATATGGTCGTAAATGATAATTACCCGTCGACTAAAAAATCAATCGAACAGCTTGCCAACGAGTTCATCCCACCGATGCTCTATCAATGCCTCAAACACCATCCTAAATACATTCATTTTGTGGCCCATTCATTGGGAGGCATGATGGTAGAACACTATTTACAAACTCATACGATTACTAAACTGGGCACGGTTATCATGCTCAGTCCCCCGAATCATGGTAGTCCTTTAGCCGATCTCTTACATAACAATAAGATTGTACAGCTTATTTTAGGGCCCTCTATTCAAGCGTTAACCACTCAAATAAAGGAATCGTCTCTAAAACGTGGCCCCTACAAAATTGGCATTATTGCCGGAAGCCGCAGTTTAAATCCTTTTGGCGCATTTATTTTTGATGAACCAAATGACGGCATAGTCCCGGTATCCAGCACTAAAATGAAACCAATGAATGATTTTATTGTTTTGCCAGTAACCCATACCTTCATGATGCGAAATGAACAGGTAATCACGCAAATTTTATGTTTTTTAAAGCGTGGACATTTTTGTTTGAGGACCGACAGGTGTTGAAAACAGAAAGCATTTACGGAATAAACATACATGCTCAGTCGAAGGACAACCTGGTTTCGTTTCTTCAACCGATTGAGATGCTCTTTTTTCTGATTTACCGGATGGAGTCAGATAATAATTTTATAAATTGGTTTATTACCAATGTTCGCAACCCGATAAACAGCAGTTTCATATGCTTGAGTATAATTTAAGGTGCTGTTTTTGTGTCTTTAGTGATAAAACAATCAGCACACCCAGCAGTGTGAAACCGCACCTTAAATATATTTAATTTTGACTTCGAGGTATAAATAGCATGCTAGTATATGTCATTTCATCAACAAAAATTCGTATTTCACATCCACATGAAAATTCAAATTCAAGGCAAACATTTTTTCCTGTTGCACTTGTAAGCAAACAAGACATAAAGACGCTTTTGAGAGAAGCTACTTTAAGTGTTTATCAAGACCGAAGGATGGCCCTTAATAGGTCATTCAATGAATCAATAGCTCACACAGAACATTCATCAGGACAATTTTCTCACGCATTTCCAGTAATTTGTATATACATGACTGAAGAGGAATACGACACATTAGATAAAGACGAGAACCATGCGATGGCTAAAAAATTCTCTGGTTTGAACAAACATATAGAGCCAAAAGGATGGGCATATTACAAGTTAGTGCGTGAGAACAAAAAAGAACTGCATGAGTATGATTTCTACAAACAAGAGGATAACCAGCCTGAATGTTGCCGTATATCTTAATTTTTTTCGTCGCCTAATGGCTATGTCGGACACGCCCTGTCAGAGTCTTCTTTCACTGAATGCAATCAGTAAGGCGTACTTTGAGGTCGGTGGAAATTTTATATTGTCTTGATTAAAGGGGTGTACTGCGAAAAGTAGGTTGGGCCGTCATGACCCAACCTACGAGATAAACGCCCTAAATTCTAATACCGATAAGCATCCGGCTTATAAGGACCCTGTACTGGCACCCCAATATACTCGGCTTGTTCTTTGGTTAACTGAGTTAACCGCACACCGATACGCTCCAAATGAAGTCTCGCGACTTTTTCATCCAAATGTTTCGGTAATACGTACACTTGATTAGCATAGTCTTTTGCTTTGGTGAACAACTCAATTTGCGCCAAAACTTGATTGGTGAAAGATGCCGACATAACGAAACTAGGATGTCCCATCGCACACCCCAAATTCACCAAACGACCTTCCGCCAAAATAATCAAACGTTTCCCGTCTGGAAACACAACATGATCCACTTGGGGTTTGATATTGTCCCAAGTATAAGCACGCAATGATTGCACATCGATTTCAGAGTCGAAATGACCAATATTACATAAAATGGCTTGATCTTTCATTGCCAACATATGCGCATGAGTCACGACATGGAAATTACCAGTAGCAGATACCAATATATCTACTTCGTCTACCACATCCTCTAACGTCACTACGCGATACCCTTCCATCGCAGCTTGTAACGCACAAATGGGGTCGATTTCTGCAATCGATACAATCGCGCCTTGACCACGCAATGCTTGCGCACAACCTTTGCCCACATCACCGAAGCCAAGAATAATGGCTTTTTTACCGGCAATCATGACATCCGTTGCACGTTTAATCCCATCTAATAAAGATTCTCTACACCCATATAAATTATCAAATTTAGATTTGGTCACAGAGTCATTCACATTGATTGCAGGGATTTTTAATGTGCCTTGTTTGGCCATCTCATACAAACGCGCTACCCCTGTTGTGGTCTCTTCAGACACGCCCATCAAATTGGCGAGTAACTCAGGATATTGCTCATGCATCACGACGGTCAAATCGCCACCATCATCTAACAATAAATTCGGCGCCCAACCATCTGGTCCACGAATAGTTTGCGCGACACACCACCAATATTCTTCTTCAGTTTCGCCTTTCCAAGCAAAAACTGGAATCCCTTTGGCCGCAATCGCCGCAGCAGCATGATCTTGCGTAGAAAAAATATTACACGATGACCAGCGAACATCCGCTCCCAAAGCTAATAACGTTTCAATCAATACAGCTGTTTGAATCGTCATATGCAGACAACCAGCGATTCGTGCACCACGTAGAGGTTGCGATTGAGCAAACTCTTTTCTAATGGCCATCAAACCAGGCATTTCTGTTTCAGCAATCGCAATTTCTTTACGACCCCAAGCTGCCAGAGACATATCAGCGACTTTATAATCTTGTGTTTGCACTCGTTCACCCATTACGACAGACATATGTCATCCTTTAAATTAGAAAAATTAACGGCTTTACGCAATTCAGCCACTTTATCCGTCCGTTCCCATGGAAAATCAGGACGGCCGTAATGCCCATAAGACGCTGTTTGACGATAAATGGGTCGCAACAATTGATGATGATCGATGATACCTTGCGGCGTCAAATCAAAATGCCCATGAATCAAATCAATAATCTTCTTGTTCTCAAATTTTGACGTACCAAACGTTTCAACGTAAATAGAAGTTGGCTCAGCAACACCAATCGCATAAGAAACCTGAATTTCACATTTATCGGCAATCCCAGCCGCTACAATATTTTTAGCCACATGACGGGCAGCATAAGCGGCAGAACGATCAACTTTCGAAGGATCTTTCCCAGAAAAACAGCCACCACCATGTCTTGCCATCCCACCGTAGGTATCCACAATGATCTTACGTCCCGTCAAACCACAATCACCTAAGGGACCACCAATCACAAATCGACCAGTAGGATTAATAAAGTAGCGCGTAGCAGACGTTAACCAAGCAGCTGGCAACACCGGCTGAATAATATGTTCTCGCACAGCTTTTACCAATTCGGCATGTGAAATATCTTCTGAATGTTGTGTAGAAAATACAACCGTATCTACGGCTACGGGCACACCATTTTCATAGCGTAATGTTAATTGGCATTTACCATCTGGACGTAACCAAGGTAATTCTTGAGTTTTTCTCAGCAAAGCATGACGTTCCATCAAAAGATGGGAATAAGCGATCGGAGCAGGCATCAATACTTCGGTTTCACGCGAAGCATAACCAAACATCATGCCCTGATCTCCCGCACCTAATTGCCTGGTTTGTTGATTATCTACACCCTGCGCAATATCAACTGATTGTTTGCCAATAGCAGACAATACCGCACAAGATTCCCAGTCAAAACCCATTGCAGAACTATTGTAACCAATATCACGGATCACACCGCGTGCAATAGCTTCTACATCAACCCAAGCTTTGGTAGTGATTTCGCCACCAACTAGAACCATACCAGTTTTAACAAAGGTTTCACACGCCACGCGTGCATGCGGATCTTGCGCTAAAATCGCATCTAACACGGCATCAGAAATTTGATCGGCAATTTTATCTGGATGCCCTTCGGCAACCGATTCAGAGGTAAACACATTTGTTTGATTCACAGATTTTTACTCCTTTAAATATATTTAGCTAACGCGACCTAATTTGTATAGCACGATGCACGCTCATATTATGAATAAATTGTTCAAAAATACTTTGTATATCATGCGGTCCCGGGCTTGCTTCTGGATGTCCTTGAAAACCAAAAGCCAAACTATCACGATGTATAATACCTTGTAAACTTTTATCGAACAAGGAGCGATGGGTAGCAATCAATTCTGCAGGCAAACTAGCTTCATCAATGGCAAAGCCATGATTTTGACTGGTAATAAATACGCGCTGTTGCCCAGCAATTTCGGCCACAGGATGGTTCGCCCCATGATGACCACAATTCATTTTGACCGCACGCGCGCCGCAAGCAAGCGCCAAAATCTGAAACCCCAAACAAATACCAAAAATGGGTTTGTCTGCAGCAAGATAAGCTTGTGCCGCGCTAATCGCATAACCACAAGCAGCAGGATCGCCGGGGCCATTCGATAGAAATACCCCATCTGGTTGCATAGCAAGCACATCAGCAAATGGAAAATCAGCAGGCACCACCGTTAACGCACAACCCAAATCACGCAGAATTCTCAGAATACTATGCTTCACCCCAAAATCATGCACTACGACTTGATACAACAAGGGGTCTACGTGCTTAGCCCAAGCACCTTGTCCCAAACCCCATTGCCGAATTTCTTTTCCAGAAACCACTTTTGCTAGATCCATGCCATGCAATCCAGGAAACGACGCTGCACGTTGCTTAACACGTTCTAAATTTTGACCGTCGGTTGTCAAGCAAGCATTCATAGCACCTTCTTCTCGAAGGCGATGCGTAAGCGCCCGCGTATCGATCCCTGCGATGGCCACAACATGATGCTCACGAAGCCAATCAGATAAAGAATGCGTTGCACGATAATTACTTGGAGTAGTCGTTGCGTCGCGGATGATCAAACCTGAAGCCCAGACTCGATCCGATTCCATATCTTCAGGATTACATCCGGTATTTCCGATATGAGCGGCCGTCAATGTAATCAATTGCCCCGCGTAAGAAGGATCAGAGAGAATTTCTTGATACCCGGTCATGGCAGTATTAAAGACCAATTCCCCTACCTGCTCTCCTTCAGCTCCGATAGAGACCCCTTTGAATACGGTGCCGTCGGCCAGCACTAGCCATGCAGATTGATTTGACATTAAAATTTCATATCTTCAAAAAACTTTTTCACTCCTGCAAACCAAGAGCTGGATCGTGGGGAATGACTATGTTTACTTTCATCTATCAATTGTTGAAATTTCTCGAGCAATTCTTTTTGTTCTTTACCTAATTGCACCGGCGTTTCAACAATCACCTTACACAATAAATCGCCTTTACTCTGATTGCGTGCTGAGTGTATCCCTTTGCCGCGTAAACGAAACGATTTCCCTGTTTGGGTTTCAGAAGGAATTTTCAACGTAACTCGCCCTTCTAAAGTCGGGACCTCTATTTGTCCCCCTAACGCTGCAGTAACAAAATCGATCGGCACTTCACATAAGAGATCTCGATCTTGTCGTTCAAAGATATTGTGGGGTTTGATCGCGACCTGGACATATAAATCCCCTGACGGTCCACCATGCACACCAGCTTCACCCTCTCCGCTTAAGCGTATACGATCATTAGAATCAATTCCAGAAGGAATTTTAACCGTTAATTTTTTCTGCTCACGAACGCGACCATTGCCATGACAGTCCATACAGGGTTCTGTCACAACTTTGCCCACACCCTGACAAGACGGGCAGGTTTGTTGAATAGAAAAGAAACCTTGTTGCATCCGAACTTGTCCTACCCCATTACAGGTTTCGCAGGATTTTGGCTTACTTCCTTTTTTAGCGCCGCTTGCATCACAAGCTTTACATCCAACGTGACGTGGTACGTTAATTTCAATTTGCTTGCCCTGAGCGGCTTCTTCAAGCGTCAGCTGCACGGTCATCTGCAGATCAGCGCCCCGTTGCGCACGCGATTGACGTCCGCCACCTTGGCCTTGTGAGAAGATATTTTCAAATATGTCCCCAAATACATCGCCAAAACCGCCAGAAAATCCACCGAATCCACCAGCACCGCCCTCTACACCAGCATGACCATATTGATCATAAGCCGCCTTTTTTTGGCCGTCAGACAAAACAGCATACGCTTTTTGAATTTCCTTAAAGCGCTCTTCTGATTCATTATCTCCAGGATTGCGATCCGGATGATATTTCATCGCCATTTTTCGATAAGCTTTTTTTATCTCCGCATCCGACGCATCGCGGCTAACACCTAATAACTCATAATAATCATGCTGCATGCCAATACTCACGTGAAAAGGGGCTGTTGCCAGCCCCTATATTAACTATTCTTTGTCTTTGACTTCGTCTTTGACTTCCGCAAACTCTGCATCGACGACACCACCGTCATGATTTGTCGCATCACCCGGTTGCGTAGCTTGATCCGGAGTTTCTGCCGCTTGCGCTTTTTTTGCATAAACGCGCTCAGCCATTTTACCTGCAAAATTGTTTAAATTCGCGGTTTTTTCTTCAATTTGTACTTTTTCATTGGTCTTCATTGCTTCTTTTAACTCTGCAATAGCCGCTTCAATGGATTTTTTCTCATCTTCGTTCATTTCGTCTGTCAAATCTTTTAAAGATTTTTCAGAACTATGAATCAGACTATCAGCATGATTACGCACTTCAATCAATTCTTTGAATTTTTTATCATCCTCTGCATGCTCTGCCGCATCTTTAACCATGGCTTGCACTTCCTCGTCACTCAAGCCACTAGAGGCTTTGATCACGATAGATTGGGCTTTGCCAGTTGCTTTGTCTTTGGCTGATACGTTCAAAATACCATTTGCGTCGATATCAAACGTTACCTCGATTTGTGGCACACCACGTGGCGCAGTTGGAAGATCCGCCAAATCAAAACGACCCAATGATTTGTTAGCAGAAGCTTGCTCACGCTCTCCCTGCAGAACATGGACTGTCACTGCCGTTTGATTATCATCTGCTGTAGAAAACACTTGATTCGCTTTGGTTGGGATCGTCGTATTTTTTTCAATCAATTTCGTCATAACGCCACCCATCGTTTCAATTCCTAACGATAAAGGGGTTACGTCCAACAACAGAATGTCTTTCACCTCTCCTGACAATACCGCGCCTTGAATCGCAGCACCGACTGCCACCGCTTCATCTGGATTCACATCTTTACGCGGCTCTTTGCCAAAAAACTCTTCTACGACTTTTTGCACCATCGGCATCCGCGTTTGTCCGCCGACTAAAATCACGTCGTTAATCTGAGCGACCGTCAATCCCGCGTCTTTGAGTGCTGTTTTCAAAGGAGGCAGTGTACGTTCTACCAATTTTTCTACCAATGACTCTAATTTGGCACGTGTCAATTTGATATTTAAATGCTTTGGACCCGATGCATCGGCTGTAATATAAGGCAGATTCACATCAGTTTGCTGCGCGGAAGACAGTTCGATTTTGGCTTTTTCTGCTGCTTCCTTTAAGCGCTGCAATGCCAAGGGGTCACTATGTAAATCAATACCGGTATCTTTTTTGAATTGATCGACTAGATATTCAATCAAAGCCATATCAAAATCTTCTCCGCCAAGGAAAGTATCCCCGTTCGTAGCCAGTACTTCAAATTGATGCTCTCCATCTACTTCAGCAATTTCAATGATTGAAATATCAAAGGTACCGCCCCCCAGGTCATATACCGCAATCACTGAGTCACCACGTTTTTTGTCCATACCATAAGCTAATGCAGCAGCAGTAGGTTCGTTGATAATCCGTTTGACATCAAGACCTGCGATTCGGCCAGCATCTTTGGTCGCTTGCCGTTGAGAGTCATTGAAATAAGCTGGGACCGTGATAACCGCCTCAGTAACTGGCGTGCCTAAATAATCTTCCGCAGTTTTCTTCATTTTTCGTAAGACTTCTGCAGAAATTTGGGGAGGCGCTTTATTTTCATCTCGCACACAAACCCACGCATCGCCATTGTCAGCTTTGACAATCTTATACGGCACCATTTTAATATCTTTTTGGACGATGGGATCTGAAAAATTTCGACCAATCAAACGTTTGATAGCATATAAAGTGTTATTCGGATTAGTAACCGCCTGACGTTTTGCCGCAAGCCCCACTAATACTTCGTTATCGGCAGTATATGCGACAATAGAGGGGGTCGTACGCTGCCCTTCAGCATTTTCCATTACTTTCGGTTTGCCACCTTCCATAATCGCAACACATGAATTAGTAGTTCCTAAGTCAATACCAATGATAGCCATTTTTCACTCCAAATATTAATAACATAATATATCTTAATTCCTGATATGGGGAATAATCTGAGATTTTCAAGAGGTAAGGTGAAAATAATCTTGATTGGCATTTTTAAAAGGTATGCCCGCGAGCCTTTGCTGCAGAGGATACTTCGTTACTTTTTGCCTCACCAGGCTCATCTGTGTCTGAATTCTCTTCAGCTTCAGCTATCGGCATAGTCTTCAAAGAAGAGGCATGTATAACATCCTGCCAGTTTTTGAGTTTCTGAATAATCGCAGCTTGTTTAGCATTATTCCGGTTTATTATATCTGCCAGAGACTCTTCAAGAACAGGAGAAACCGTCTTTAATGATTCTAAATTCATCGCATTTTCGGTTAACGCTGGGCTCTGAACTGGCTTAAAGAAGTTTTCTGGATAAGAGTTACGGCGCTCACGATGCGTGCTTTTCTTCATAAGGCTCCATTTTTGAGTTTCGGACAAAGACAGTTTATCAAGTATTCATGGATAACAAACCCTGATTAAGCGATAATCTGTGCAAACCAATCTTATTATTTCACTCTAATTCACGGACAGTCATGAAAAAATTATTATTCTCTCTAATTATCCTCCTATCTTCATGTTTATTAACGGGATGTTGGTCTGTCCAAACAGGACAAAAGTCTGGCGTTATTGTCAAAGTTGCTAAAGAGGGCAAACTTTGGGGAACTTATGAAGGTGAAATTATCTTAGGCGGCCTAGAAAATGCCAGTGGCGCTAGCGGCCGAGCCTTCTACTTTACTTTAGGTCAATTTAAATCCGAACTGGTAAAGCAAGCCGAGTTCGCTATGCAAAATAATAAACACGTCATCATTAGCTATCATTGCGATGCTTATATGCTCCCTTGGAGTGGCGAAACCAAATGTTTTGTAAGTAAAATTAACGTATTACCCGAGAAGTAACCGTAAATAGGGCATGCTTCACCAAGCCATGTCAAAATTGTGCATTAAATTCATCGCCCTATTTTTCCGAAAAATCCTCTATCCAGATTTGAGACAGCCCCTCACGAAAAGAGGGGTATTGCAAAGAAATGTTCAGTTCCTGTTTGATTTTTAAATTAGATACGCGTCGGTTGTTTGAATAAAAATCCTTTTCCATGGGTGATAAAGGAGCTTTTTCAAACGGAAGCAACGGCAATGCGGCCCGTTTCAATAACAAAGAAGCGTAGGCATCAACCACATGTGAGGCGGCAGGCTCATCATCCGCGACATTATATATTGAGAAAGGGTGAGGGGCGTTTATTGAGGCAAGCAAAACAGACACAATGTCGTCAACATGTATCCTAGAAAAAAGTTGCCCTTCTTTGAATATACTATATTTCTTCCCCGCATAAATACGTTGCATAGAGTTTCTATCCGGCCCATAAATACCTGCCAATCTAAAAATATGTAAAGGAATTTGATTTAACTCAGCAAAAGCAAGCCAAGCTTGCTCTGCTTTGAAACGTAAAAGTCCTGATACACCATGTGGATTACACTCACTTTCCTCATCAACCCAATTCCCCTGGTGGTCACCGTAAACACTGGTTGATGAAAGATACCCTACCCATTTAATATGAGCAGCGTGTTTCTTAATCAACTCACCATATTGAAATAGAACAGGATCTCCTATGTCGGGATTGGGCGGAATACTAATTAATAGATATTGGGCTTTACTAAGATAATCATCTATTTCTGCAGCATTAAAATCAATCAGTTTCGTGACTGAAGAAGCGCCTCTTTCGCTTGTATGATTCTGACGGCTCGTTCCAATAGACTCGATGCCAAGTCGATACAGCTGTTGAGCCAAGGCTTTTGCTGTGTAACCGAAGCCATACATAAAGAAATTGTCACTCATGAGAAGCCCTTTTTTTTAATTGCTGATAATAATTCAGAGCTCTGATTCTTGCAGCTGAATGATCAATCATAGGTTTTGGATAAAGTGTATTCGCATACATCGATTCAGAATTGGCGTCCTCCCAAGGAGCATGTATCGATTGGCTTTTAATTGTAGCTAGCTCAGGAACCCACTGCCGAATATAGGTTCCATGTGGGTCAAATTTCCGACTCTGTAATACTGGATTGAAAATACGAAAATAAGGCGCCGCATCTACGCCACATCCCGCTACCCATTGCCAACTTGCGCTATTGTTTGCGAGATCTGCATCTACTAAGGTATCTAAAAACCAATCGGCTCCGAGACGCCAATCAATCAGCAAACCCTTGGTGAGAAATGAGGCCACAATCATACGCACACGGTTATGCATATAGCCCGTTGCCCATAGCTCTCGCATGCCAGCATCGACTAGAGGATACCCCGTCATACCTTGCTGCCAACGAATCAATGCTTTTTTTTCATTTTTCCAAGGAAACACATCAAATTCATGTCTAAAATTATCGGATGGAAATTTAGGAAAATGGTAGAGTAGATAGACTGAAAACTCTCGCCATCCAAGCTCAGATAAAAAATGCTCAATTGATGCTAAATCACATTTAAGCTCTAGTTTCGCCAAGTTAATCGCCCTTAAGATAGTATAAGGACTGATTTCACCAAAATGTAAATGAGGCGACAGCCGTGAGGTTGCATCCTTTTCTGGGAAGTCTCTATTTTTTTTGTATCCAACCAAATTATGATGAATAAAATCATCCAGTTTTTTCTGCGCCCCTTTTTCTCCCGGGGTCCAGAAATCAGGAAAGCGAGATGCCCAAGAGACACTTGGCAATAACCGCCATTCATTAATATCCTCACTTTTAACTTCGAGTCCCTGGGGCCGCTTAGTTAAATGAACCTCAGATTGGATACTCAGAGCTTGTCTGCAATGTTTCCAGTAAGGCGTAAAAACTTTATAGAAACCGCCACTTTTATTTTGAATGGTCCAAGGCTCATGCAACAAGCTACCATTCGAACTGCAGACTTCAATACCCTGTGCTAATAACAATGCTTTAATTTTTTTATCTCGTGAAATAGCTACCGGCTCATAACAACGATTCCAATAAACTGCCTGGATAGATAGTCTCTGGATTAAATCCACAATAATTTCTATTGGATTTCCTTGACGCAATACTAAGCATAAGCCCTTCTTATCCAAAGATTTCTTTAAAGAAATAAGGCTATGATGCAGCCACCACGCTTGTGCATCCCCTAATACACTCGTCTTCTTAGTATAAATATATAAAGGCACAACAATTTTGTGATGCATGCAAGCTTCGATAAAAGCAGGATTATCATGCAGTCTCAAATCCTGCTTAAACCATACTAGTGCGATAGTCATAGTGTCCTTTTAATTTTATTGTAAAGATTTAGGCTTCAGAAGATCTATCAAAAATTGCAAGCACATCTTGACGAATGGTGTTACAAATTTTATCCAAGGGTAAATGACTAAGATTTTTGTCAGAAAAAGGATTTTGTAGTTCAACGCCTATTTGGTCTAACGCAAATAATGCATAAGCAACCAATCCTGATATCACTGGGCTAATAGCTAAATTTGAAATCTTTATTAAACCGAGTGGTAGCATTAATAAAAAACATAATATGAATCGCCGCGATTTTACTGCCATAACAAAAGGCATAGGCGTTTTTAAAATTCGTTCACAACCGCCTAGTGCATCTACAAGCCGCGATCTTGTTTCTTCTGCACGAATAAATGCAAATGAATCTAATAAATTATGCATGCGGGCGTAATTCAATTCTTTTGCAATTAAATCGCCCAAAGCAATACAAGGTGCATCAGCTTGCGTAATAGTAAAGTAAGCTTTTTCATCGAGATATTGTTTCAACAGTAAGCTATCTTTTTTATTACGCAAATGATTTTTCATAAGATAGGGAAAAAAAATCGTATAATGACAAAGTTTAATTTTCCATTCTTTAGTTTGTTCTGTTGCAACATATTGATTGAGAATAATCGCTAAATTGCGGCAATCATTGACCACATTACCCCATAACTTCCTGCCTTCCCACCAACGGTCATATCCGGCATTGACTCTAAACACTAAAATTAATCCCATAATTAGCCCCCCATATTCAAAAGGGCCAATTGGCAATACCAAATCAGGAAACCGATGATTTAACAATGAAATTAAACTAGCATACAACATCACCAATATGACTTTGCTGATGACTTTGGGCGTTATGGAGCCTCTGATGGCTACAGCATTTTGCAAGAAACTATCATGTTCGCATACATTTTCTAGCATGATGTTATCTATATTGAAAACATATCAGGTATTTTAACCGATTAAACTGCGAACCGCTATCACCTGCGTGCATGAGAGGTAGGATGAACCGCTTAGATTTTCATCACTACAGAAAGAGATTTTACAAAGCATCTTTCATTAGATGAGCACTGAGTCCCCGAGCAACCGCCTGACCAGAAAGGTAAGCCGCTTCAACCCTTGCTCCTTGTGTCCAATCCCCACACATCGCAATGTAATTTTCTTTATCAAGTACTAACGAAGCTTGCAGTGGTTTAATACAATTTGCATAGCGCCAATGATGCACACTCATATGATCAATTTTATTACTTGATAAATCGAGGATCTGTGACGCAGCAGTCCATAGTTGGTTCTGCACTTGTTGTAAATCTGCATTAATATGGTCTTCAGCCCATTGGTTGCTGGATAATACCACTAGCGTTGGCTCTGGTGCTCTTTCTGGTTTGCTGCTGTTACATGAAATCCATTGAATACAGGCGCTTTGAATGCTGGCTCCGCGCCAACTTGGCAAAACAAATGTATCATTACATCCCAACATTAAAACATAACACCCTTGCGTCCCGACATAGGATACCCTCTCAGAAAATGGATTTCCTTCAGGCAACAGCGATTCTGCTTGTTCTGCGGGTATGGCGAACAGGACCCAATCGAATTTTTCAGAAATCGTAGCCTGATTAATCTCTAATTGCCAAAAATTATGACCACGAATAAGCTTAGTCACTCTTTGGTTTAATAAAACGGATAAGCCCCGCGCAAGATATTTACCCACAGCATTCATTCTAGGAACACCAACATACCGGGTACGCCGGTCATTCAATAGCACGGATGTTTTGTTGTTTGATATTTCAACAAAATCGCCTTGCCATGCATTGACAATACCTTCGGCCTGCATATGATTTACGAGTTCAACAAAAGAAGCGCTTTCTGCCGTAAAATATTGAACCCCATGGTCAAACTCAAATGGGCTGGCATACCGCGTTGATAAACGGCCACCCAGACCACGAGATTTTTCGAAAACAGTAACCTCGAAATTTGCCGCGAGTATTCGCGCAGCAGCAAGTCCCGCTATACCTGCACCAACGATAGCTATTTTAGGTCTCGGTAACATGGAAATCTAATCCTCACAGTCTTTAAACCTGTCTTGCTTTTGCAAGCCACCTCGATGCGCTGCCATAAACCATCGTTTACGCTAAACGGATCTACATTTGATACGACTTTATAAGCGCATCAGCGGCTTGATGAGCTTCTCCATCCATAAACTCCTTCATAGGATCTGGTAAAGGCCGCAGCATACTTTGGCAGGCACCCTTTTGCACAGCTAACCATTCCGGATTCACTTCAGAAAAAACTCGCTCGATAAAATAAATAAGTGATAATGCCTGAATCAGATCTTGCTGAATTTCGGTAGGCGCAAATCTCTGTGTTTCACTCATCAAACGCAATTTGCAGGGTATGTACAAATACAATCCTTCTAATGCATTTATAATGCTAATTTTTTTAGCAATAATGCTTTCTTGCAACAAATTTTGTCCATCCTTAGCGACTATTAATTCAGCGTTTAAACTTTCAATCGTATCAGTTGGACTCATGGTTCTAGCGGCATCACGAAAGAGTCTAGCAAAACATTTCATTCCTATCTCCTTAGAATTTTCCGGATCTTTGGGATTTGCTAGGCGCCGGCTCTTCATTACTTGTAGATATTTTTTTAGACTCATGCGCAGGATTTTTTTCGCCACGAATATATTGCATGGCCGATCTAAACATAGAGGTTTTAGGCGGATTGGCGATGACATCGAACCGCTGCATTAATTTTTCATTTTTAGACAGATCTGATGACTGTGACAAGTCATCTCTGATAGCACATAGACTGATTATTTGTTGATTATCAGGTTTTTTCTTTGCCATAACTTCATCAATTTTTGCATCCATTTGTGCAAGGGCTTGTTCGCGTTGTTGCTCAATATAAACTAATTCAACCGTATCAAAAACATGAGCATTGATAGAATTATTGCGTTGAATACCATTGCGATCGGTGGATAACCCTTGTTCTATATACGTATTAAAACTAATTTGATTGTGCATGGGCCTCTCGGCTTCCATTGGATAGTGCTTTACATACTCATCTCTGGTTCTTAACGACTGCATATTCCAAAGAAAATTGGGTGGCAAAACATCCCAAGGAAAACTGTTGATCTCATCAGATCGAGCTTTTACTGCGCTATGTATCGTGTCCGTTGTGTGAGAAAATTGCACTGCATGATCCAAGGCAAATAAAGGACAACTATAAACATCGGTTTGTAAGTTTCTATCTGAAAAAGAAAAACCACACGCAGTATGCGTTTCAAAGCCTGCCGCATTAAAACAGTCTTCTGCAGCCAGATATCTGGGATCATTAGCTGCATCCAATAATACGCAAGACTTTGTCCCATCCTGCACTAAAATATCCGCTGTCATGTAATGATTTCCTTTATAAATAATCAATTGCTTTCTGCCTTCTTCCTGATGAGTCGCCAAATAATTAGCTAAGTCATCCATCTCCAATAACTGAATATGAGCACTAGGATTGTCCCGATTCTCACTTTCCACGGAGGCTTGAATCATAGCATGGACCTCTTCCGGACTATATAGTCCCAGGCCCGCGACTTCTATATCTATATCCTCTATTCTTTCGTCCATATCCAACATTAAATTTGGTGGCGATATTTAAGTATAGTTGGGTTCTGTTAAAAAACGAGTTGCGGCGATCGAGGATTCGGTCCCGATCCTTTTAATAAGTTCTTCGCTATATGTCACCAAGTTATCTTATCTTGCTTTCATGCCAAACAGAAAATGGCTGCCCACTTATAATTTTTTTGTCATAAATAGAGACCATTTATTATAGGCGTGGTGCTATTTGCGCTTTCCAACTCATCGTTGTTGGCCATAACGGTATCAAATAACCGCAACTTTCTAATAGCATGCCCACGATAATGTGCCTGAATTTTGGTGGCATTAACCGTCAATTGCTCCCATCCTAAAAGGACCGATGTAACCAACTCTCGTTGCACTGCAGGAAACGTAAATAATGTTGAAACAGCGGCCTTCGTCTTATCTTTGTCTTCTATTACTGTTTCAATAACAATCTCTGGAATTCTTTTTTTGAGGTACGCGATTTGTCTTTCATTAACAGCATTGCCCCTAACGCGATCTAGCTTTAATGGTCCTCTGATAGATGCTAGAAGTAAGGAACTTGCCATAAAAAAATGCGTTATTTTAGAATGCGCTACAACCAGTTCACCTTTTTGATCTGCAATGATACGCATAAGCGCTTCTTGCTCTCGGTCATCGTATTCTGGCATAGGATATAAGATAGGAGCGAGTTCTTGAATACGCTGTATTGAGGATAGTTCTTTGAGATCTGTGAGGGACCGGGTGATATGGCGTCTAGTAAAAAAGGGATGCAAATGCTTGTCACTATTTTTTTCCCAAGTGACCGTTAGGTCGGCCATATTATGCTTCATGTTTTCAACCAACGCTTGACAAAACTCCACATCATTCAAATAAAAACGACAAAGAATCAGAATGGCAATTTTCGAGCTATGGCCTTTTATTTCACGACTATAGCGCTCGACTTTATCTTTAAACTCTATAAATGGTGGAAGATTGTCCCATTGTAAGAATGTTTTATAAAACTTACGCTCTAATGATTGAGACAGGTAGGGCAAGTTATCCGAATTTAAGAGTGCATCCACAAAAATAATCACGAAACTTGGACTTATCTGTTTAGAAGATGAAATGGCAAAAATTCTTCCCATTATGTCAGGAAAAATCTTGTCCTGATTTCTTTGGAACTTATCTTTTCCAATCAAAAACTCTCGATCAGTACAACGTCGTAACTCACTTGTCATCACTCTGCTGTCATTTAATGACGCTCTTAAAAGTGCGACGATATACAACAGGTGGGCGTGCGTGTCTCGACACAGCATCGCATCAAGAAAAAAATGATAATAGGCATCATGTACATACATACTAAGGGGCAATACAGTTGTTTGATGAGCTACCCTCGGATTTGTAATCCCGGGCGCATAAATACTACCTATTCGTTGATTTAAATTAGAAGAATCTTCAATTGCTTGCGGGGTAATTATGCCAAGTCGAGAGGTGTAAGTCACCCCTCTATCTGGATGAATCACTTGATGATACTGTTTTAACATCTCCATGGAAGGGAGAAGTAGAAATAATTTATCATTCTCTTGATAAACATTCGTAAAACTATTCTGATTCATCACAATCATATAAAATAGTTCTAACCCACTGTTTTTCAACTCATTTACAAGTCTAGGAGGCGCTTGAAAAACAATTTCACCTGCTTTGGAGCCTTTAAAATATCGTTTATCCAGTGTAATTTTCTGAATGCACTTTTCAGCATTCGGCACTTTATGAAATGCGAGCCTGAACGGCTCTATTCTTGTAGTGATGATATCGTTAACGACTTCTCGATTTGCCACGTCTTCAATAGAAAAAATTTTTTGAACCAGGGCCGACCCTATTCTACTGATACGCAAACTATCGCCCTCAAAAAAAGGAACATGCTCAATCTCTAATTGTGCGTCAAGACAGTAACTGACCTGTAACATTGCGCACATTTGCTCTATTGATAGACTAAATCCACACTCTAATCCATAATATAAACGCAACACCAATGGCCATAGCGTACCAGAGCCTACGGTGATAAATTGAGCGTAGTAAGTACCTTTTTTTATCTCTTGCATTAAATGTTTGAGGTGCGGATTTAAGTCTCCGTTTTCATCATTCTCAAGCACGATATAAATAGGCTCGCCTCTTTTCCATGGCGTATCAATCAGATCTTTAAATGCCTGAGTAGAACGAACATATTCATCTGGGGTCAGTGTATTATCACGCGCAATAGCACGGCAGCTTGCTAGTTCACGTTGCTCTATTTCTTCAATAGTACGCAACGCAATAGAGGATTCGGTTACAGCTCTCATAAAAAGTGTTGATTCTCACATAAACATATGAGCCGGATTGTATCAAATTATTCTTATGAATTTATTAAAGGGTTCATGGTGAGAGCGACTTTAGTGCTCACCGGGGTTGTTTTGAAAACGCCTGTTTTAGCATGAAGACTACGATGCGATGGGCCGAAGCCCACCAAAATTATTTTGCAACCACCACCCGTGCTGGACGAATGACGCGATCATTTAGTTTGTAGCCTTTTTGAAACACCATGATCACTGAAGAAGACGGGGCATCCGATTCTTGCATGGACACCGCTTCATGTTGATTGGGATCAAATGGCAGGCCTAATGGATCCAATTGTGTAACTTGGAATTTTTCCATGGTACTGAGAAAAAGTTTCATCGTTAATGTCAGACCTTCGAACATTGCTTGATCAGAATCCTGAGCTACCGATTGTAGGGCTTGCTCTAAACTGTCGATAACCGGCAGCAAGTCTTTTGAAAAACGCTCTAAACTATAAAGATGAGCTTGAGATACATCACGCTCTGCACGGCGTCGCACGTTCTCTAATTCCGCCATCGAACGCGTCGCCTGATCACGATATTGAAACGCTTTTTGCTCTGCTTCGGTCAATTTGTCTTCTAAAGCTTCATAAGACAGATGCTCCAATTCCTCGGGAGGATGCTGGGCATCACTTCCAGTCCTAGTGCCGCCACCCTCTTCATCTTCATCCAGCATATCGATATCCACTTGCTCAGTATCCGCATCAGCATGTTGTTCTGTAAAGCTTTTCCAATCTTTTTTTGTTGTGTCACTCATCAGACGACTCCAATAAATATACTTTGTTAAAACCTAATATGGGGATGATAAAAGAAATCTCAAGACTGGGGGCCTAGATGTTGCGCAAAAAATTCTGGGATCCGTTGATCCAACCAAAATACAGGCCGCCCTGGAATAGCCCCCGTCACGAAACCAACATGTCCACCCCGCTCACTTAACTCCAAAGTAGTACTAGAAGATAAATCAGCAAGCGTCGGAATTGCTGCTGGCGTCATAAATGGGTCATCTAACGCATGAATAATCAGTGTCGGAATCGTAATGTGAGCCAAATACGCTTTTGAACTCGCCTCGCGATAATAGCTATGAACACTATCAAACCCATTCAAAGGCGCAGTGACTTTGTCATCAAATGTCCAAAAACAATGACAAGCCTTCACTATTCGTAAAAATTCTTCGTTGGGATTGTGTTCCATTTTACGGATAAATTGGTTACGCAAATTATGCAGGAGATGATTACGATAGAGACGAGAAAAACCTCGATTCATTCGGTCCGCCACCAAGTTCAGTTGAAACGGCACCGATACCGCCACCGCTGCGCTAAACACTGTTTGCGTACTATTTTCTCCCAACCATTTTAATAAAACGTTTCCGCCTAAAGAAAATCCTACGCCCATTTTTTGAGTATGAGGTTCGCGTTGAGCTAGTACCTGCATAAAGTAATTTAAATCAGCCGTGTCTCCAGAATGATAAGCACGCATTTTGCGATTCGGCTCAGAACCAGCTCCCCGAAATTGCATGACCACAGAGCGCCAACCCATTTGTTGATAACGATTTATCTGAGCTTTGATATATTGTGAATCCCCTGTGCCGCACAATCCATGCAATAACACGACCAACGGTGCATCCTCAAATAAGCCGCCTTCTACCCAACTCAAATCAACAAAATCACCATCCGGCAACTCTAAGCGTTCACAGCGAAAATAAGGCGCATCCACATTGCGAAAAACATAGGGGTACAGTGTTTGCGCATGGGCATTGGGCAACCACCAAGCTGGCTTAAAGGTGCTTTTTAGAATCATAGCTCACCTTGAGCATACGCAGGACTCAACTCATGGACCGCATCTACCAAAACTTTAACATGCTCCACCGGAACATCCGGCGTAATGCCATGACCCAAATTAAAGACCAAACCCGGTCCTGAGCCAAATTCAGCCAAAATTCGTTTTACTTCGGCACGAATACAAGCGGGAGAACTTAATAGTACGGTCGGATCTAAATTACCTTGCAAGGCGACCTGTTGGCCCACTTGTTTGCGAGCCACAGCCAAATCACAAGTCCAATCTAAGCCAACGGCCTGGCAACCCGTATTGGCCAACGCTGGCAACCATTGCCCGCCCCCTTTGGTATACAAAATAACTGGCACCGCAGGATGTTTGATTTGTAAAGCTTCCACAATAGCGCGCATATAGGCCAAAGAATAGTGTTGGTAGTGGTGCGTACTCAGAATACCACCCCAAGTATCAAACACCATCAAAACCGACGCCCCCGCCATAACTTGTGCAGATAAATAATCGATCACGGCCAGCGTTAATTTTTGCAGTAATTGCTGCATAGCTTGTGGCTCAAGATACATCATGCCCAATGCTCGCTTAAACTCTCGACTACTTTCCCCTTCTATCATATAACAAGCCAAAGTCCATGGACTGCCAGCAAATCCAATCAAGGGGATGTGAGAGGGTAACTCTTGACGAATCAAACGCACCGCATCCATCACATACGCTAATTCTTCAGACGGCTTAGGAATGAGCAACGCATCAATTGCAGCGGGATCTCGAATCGGATGTTTGAAGCGCGGGCCTTCTCCTTCCAGCAAAGTCAAACCCAATCCCATTGCGTCCGGAATAGTCAAAATATCAGAAAATAAAATGGCCGCATCTAACGCAAAGCGTTGTAAAGGTTGTAAAGTGACTTCGCAGGCTAATTCTTTTGATTTGCATAAGTTTAAAAAGCTACCAGCGTGCGCACGCGTCGCACGATATTCCGGCAGATAACGACCTGCTTGCCGCATCAACCAAATGGGGGTTCTCGGAACGGGTTGACGGCGCAGGGCACGCAGCAATAAACTCTCAGATAAATCAGACATCAATGCTTTCATATTAGGTAGGAAGATCAATCTACATCATACCACAATTAGACAAGGAGAAACATCATCGATACATTACGCATCACTAGTCTCAAAGTGCCCACTCGCATTGGAATCTATCCTTGGGAACAACAAATCGACCAAACACTCTCATTCGATCTGAGCATCCCGATTGATACCAAGCGTTGTCAGGACGATTTGGCCAATACTTTAGATTATGCAGCAGTTTGTCAGTGCATAACGCAATTCGTGAGTCAGCAGTCGTTCTATTTAGTAGAAAACGCTGCGGAACAAGTGCTCAAATTGCTGCAAACCACTTTTTCCTTGACTCATTTAACCCTGACTGTCACCAAACTGTTTGCCGTTAAAAACGCAGGGGCCATTCAAATCACATTAGAACGTTAGCGTAAGTAAGCGGTAGCGTTGGTTGTACACTCAGGTTTCCACTTGCTAAGGACGGGTTCATGCCAAACATGCTGGATTGCACCAGCAAACTTTGAGTTGGCAAAGGTTGCTGTTTAAAATAGTACGAGCTAAGAATAATAAACCCAACTTGAATGACCATCAAAGCCGCACAAACACCCGGGTGTAAGACGAGACCCAAGGCTAATACTAAGCTATTGGTCAAGATCACAATCGCCAGATTGTAAATCAGACTTAAATAAAGATTGAAATTAATCCGCCACATGGCTTGGCTTGCAATGTCCAACGCATCCACCACCGTCAGCATATTGCCATTCAAAATTCTGGCTTTGGCTTGATATTGGGCACCTTCATCACTCAAAGCATGCTTCATGGCGATGCTCGCATAGGCCTCTTTCATCGCCGGCCCATCATTTGCACCATCACCTATCATTAATACGCGATGCTGGGTTTGTATACTACGCAGTTTTTCGACTTTGGCTTGCGCATCCGCAAGTCCCGAATAAACACCATCCAACCCAGGTAACGCTTGGGCATATTGATTGGCAGTTTGTTCGTCCGCACCGGTGAATAAAAAAACTTTTAACCCACGGTATTTCAATTGTTCAACTGTCAATGCAGCATCAGAACGCAACGGGTCATGGAGTTCCACTGTTGCTATACACTGATATCCTGCCCCTGCTTGTTCTAATAAATACGTCCTATTCGGTCCAGGGTTTTCAAGAGTTACCCCAAACTGTTGCGCTAAATTATAATTTCCCAAAATATAATGTTTGCCCTGTACCGATGCCCCAATCCCGCCAGGATACTTTTCAATGTCAGTCGGACGTAATCTCTCTGTATTCAGCAATAAATCATCGCCCTTCACCGCAGTATAGATAGCCTTGCCAACATGGTGATCAGAATGTTGTTCCATGCGCGCCAAATGCGTTTCAATTTCCTGCAGTCTATCAGGCTCATGCACCATCACCCGAGCCACAGGCTCGCCTTTGGTCGCAGTGCCGTGAATATCCAGCAATACCGTATCTACTTCAGTAAAACGTTGAATCGCATCAGATTGACTAAAAACAACGCCCGCTTGTTTGCCTTTCGCGCGCGCAAAATCCATCACCAAAGGGGTCACAAACCCCAAAGTACAAGGGCAGGCTGACACCAAAATTGAAATCATACAGCGTACAGCAATCATCGGAGAAAAAAAGCACATCACCACTGCACCAGAAATCAACGCCACTCCCAGTACCACGGGTACAAAGTACTCCAATATCTGATCCGCCTTGTCTTGGATAGGCGCGGCTCGACATCCCGCATCTTCGAGCTCTTTTTCTAAGCGCGCCAGAGAGGAGGTCGTTTGGAGCAGACCCATGGCATCTGCATGCTGTACCAACGCACGGGACAACAATTGTTGATGCGGTTTTGACAAATGAGTCAATACGGTACCTAATTTTAGCGCATTCAAAATCGTTGCAAAATAACAGTTTCCTGCTCTGTCCGTTAAATTTACCGAAGACAATACAAAATGCACAGCTTTATTATCTCGATCTGATCGCGAGACAACGTTGATCTCATTTCCTTCAGGATAAACCCATATTTGTCCTTTGGGACAAGTATTTTTTGGTTTTTGCTCAAAATAACTTAGCTTATGACCTAGTCCGACTTGCATGACACAATCTGTTTGAGCCACCATACCCGCCATGACTGCATCATCCACACGGAGGTGTTCCGGCAAATAAGCCCCTCTAATTCGTTGGACATTCATGGCATAAGTCTGGTCAATTAATGCATTTTGCTTAGGAAGCAACCAGCCATCGACAGGAAGCATTTGTCCTGCTTGAATAGTCAGCGCTTCACCTGGAACAAATGTGTCGTCTTGATCTTCGGTGCGCGAGAGGTTGTTCGTCTGGAGTCGTTGATAATGCACCGGCAAATTCGGCGTGGAGTAAATCGATTTTTTAAGCGCTATCCCAATATGCCGAAACCCCAAAATTAATAAACTGGCTTCAAACATCAACGGCATGCTTGGCATTACAAGTCCAAACAGAGACATCAAAGTCGCAGCACCCGTACTCATCAGAAAAAGGCTATCCATAGCCGGCTTTCTACGTTGCCACTCTATCTTTGCTTTGCGGAACGATTCAGCGCCTAATAATAAACTGAGCCCCACACTTACGGTGGCAGTCAGCAATTTAACTGGCCACAGCACCAATCCATTCGTCACAGCAAGGATGAGAATAATCGTACCGATTACTAAGCCCAAACTGCCCAATATCCAATAGTATCGAGCACCTTCTACAATGAGTTCGTAATCAGATCCGGCCAATGTGTGATTGATATAACGCCGCACTTCTTCTTCAGAGATGGGAATATCATTGTCTTCAACTTCAACCACTAATTTTTGTAAATTAGACGACACATCAATGTGTTTAAATTTAAAATATTCTGGCTTAGTGTCGACATCCAAGAGATATATCAGATTACCCTTACACCCCGAACAAGTCACACCTTTCAAGGGGAAAACAAATGTAGTCATGAATTATCCATCTATTTTACGGATCATCCCCGTAATATGCTCGCGACGAGAAAGTGACATTTGCACCTGTTGGGCTTGTGCCAAAGAAGAAAAGGGACCTAGCACAACGCGATACCAATAAGACGATTGTTGAGTGACTGATACGATAGTTGCCGGATATCCTTTCATACCCAATTTATCTCGCATCCGTTTTGCTTCGGTAGGAGAGCGAAAGGACCCTACCTGAATCCCATAACGTCCTCGGATTTTATCCGCAATAGGTACGGGTGCGGGTCTCGATTGTGTGTATATCGGCTTGGGAGCTAATGGCATAGGTTCAGAGTGTCTGGAAACAGGCGCTGGGCGTCTGAACACCGGTTGTGGAGGCACAGGCAGCGCCGCTGCAGGCGCAGTGACCGCCAACTCCATTGGCTGGGACGGCAGTGCTTGAGGCACCATATTAGGCGTTTTTTCTGGGACATTTTTATATTGCATATCTCCAGTCGCCGCTTCTGTCGCATTTACCTGAGCTGAAGACGTGGCATGTAAGCCTGAATCATTAGCCAATAACGTATAAAATTCTAATTTCGGATGTTGCTCAACCGCTGTGGCCACGTCCTCCGGTTTTTTTGCGATGCTTTTCTCGGCAGGAGGATGACCATTGAGGTGTGCGCCAACCCAGGTCACAAATTGATTGACATCGAACCAAGAAGCCGCTAGATAACCAACCACAAACATCAAAAAACATAGCCACAATGCACTTAGTTTTTGTCCTGGTTGTGATCGAGTAGATTTCTTTTCAATTTTTTTTGTCATGACCTGCAATATTAGCGTGGGCTTAAAACTATTGTAATAATTTTTTGATCATTTGGCGAGATATTCTCATTTGCTGAGATATCCTAGCTTCTGGTATGATTTAAACTCAATACTATCAGCATAATATAGAGTGCCGTGCTCAGCCAATCATGTATCGATTTACCTGGTGTTGGACCTACTATGGCTAAGAAATTAGCAATATGTGGCATCCATACCATCCAAGATTTATTATTTCATCTTCCTTATCGCTACCAAGATCGAACCCGCATCACTCCAATCCGAGATTTACGTCACCAAGAATGGGCAGTCGTTTCGGGACAAATTTGCAAAACTGAAATCAAATTTGCACGACGCCGAATTTTACATTGTTTTATCGAAGACAAAACGGGCATGCTACGCTTGCGATTTTTTCATTTTAATCAACAACAAGCCAAAGCATTACAACCGGGGATGTCCCTGCGCGTATTCGGAGAAGTCCGACATTTTGATGGCTCCTTCGATATGATCCATCCAGAATATCGCCTGTGCTCAGAAGACGAACCGCTTGTCATGGAAGAAACGTTAACGCCAATATACGCAACCACAGAAGGCTTGAGTCAAAATCGCATTCGCAATTTAGTAAAAATTGCTTTGACAAATTGCCAGGGTTATTTAGACAGCCTAGAGTGGATGGACGCAGCACAACTCAATACCTACGAATTTACGCCGCTTGCCAGCGCGGTTCACACTTTACACCAACCCCCACCGGACAGTCCGATTCATCATTTAGAAAATGGGCAACACCCCGCGCTGCGACGTTTGGCATTCGATGAGTTAATGGCACAAAGACTGAGCATGCTCTTTGCTCGGCAACAACGTAGCAATTTATCCGCACCACCGATGCCGCATAATTTGCAGCACTTCAACCAATTTCTCCAACAGTTGCCTTTTCAACTTACTGCAGCGCAAGCCAAAGTTCATCAAGAAATCAGTCAAGATTTGGCCCAATCCCAACCGATGTTACGGTTGGTTCAAGGCGATGTTGGTTCCGGAAAAACAGTCATTGCAGCCCTTGCCGCCCTCCAAGCCATTGCCAACGGCTATCAAGTAGCACTCATGGCCCCGACTGATATTTTAAGTGAACAACATGCACAAACCTTACAACGCTGGTGTACGCCACTGGGCATATCTGTTTATCGCTTATCTGGAAAAATGAAAACCCGTGAACGCCGCGAAGCACTCCAGGCTTTGGCCCAGCATCACTGTCATTTTATTGTGGGTACACACGCATTGTTTCAAGAAGAGGTCACCTTCGCACGCTTAGGTCTCATCATTATCGATGAACAACATCGTTTTGGTGTTGCACAACGCTTGCAGTTTCAGCAAAAAGGCCAGCAAGGGCATTTATCTCCACATCAACTGTTAATGACCGCCACCCCCATCCCTCGCACATTGGCCATGACCCAAATGGCGCATCTGGATATTTCCGTTATTGATCAATTACCGCCCGGACGCACCCCCGTCACCACATTGGTCCTAAATCAATCCAAACGCGATGCCATGATTCCGCGCTTACGTTCACATTTAAACGATGGACGCCAAGCCTATTGGGTTTGTACTTTGATCGAAGAATCAGAAAAACTTCAGTGCCAAACGGCAACCGACACCGCGCAGCAATTACAAACGCTTTTACCAGAACTCAACATTGGCTTGGTCCATGGGCGTCTCGCCTCGCAGATCAAAGAGCAGATTATGACCCAGTTCAAAAATGGGGACATTCAATTATTAGTGGCCACCACCGTCATTGAGGTGGGCGTTGATGTGCCGAATGCCAGTCTCATGATCATTGAAAATGCGGAACGCCTGGGACTGTCACAATTACATCAATTGCGTGGCCGCGTAGGTCGAGGCGCGGTCCAATCCCATTGCTTGCTCTTATACCAGCCTCCTTTGTCCACCATGGGTCGTGAGCGCTTACAATTCATCCGCGAGACCCATGATGGGTTTTTGTTGGCTGAAAAAGATCTGCAATTACGTGGCTCAGGAGAAATTTTGGGCACGCGCCAAACCGGGTATCGAATCTTTAAAATTGCCGACTTACAACGGGACCAAGCGCTATTACCCTGGCTAACGCCCTGCGCTAAACAATTACTTGAACATGCCCCTGAGACGGCGCATCGGATTGCTACTCGCTGGTTAGGTCACTTCGAGCCGTTGATAATGACGTAACAACGCCGTGTGAAATATCTGAGCGCGCAAAGGTAATCCAGTCCACTCATAATGATGTCGCTGTTGTTCTACTGCAAGGGCAAACTGCTCATATTCAGGGGTAACGCCATTCAGATTGTCAAAACTTAAGCGAAATGGATACCCACATGCGTTAGATAGTATCCACTCTAAAGCCTGCGGCTTCACCTCAACTTGTTGAAATAATGCCTGTTGTTCTTCCGTACGACCGTCCGGGGTATACCAATAGCCATAATCCACCAAAGTTCGCCGCTGTTCCCCTGCCAATAACCAATGCGCACATTCATGAAGTGCCGAGCTAAAAAACCCATGCGCGAAAAAAATAATATGGCAAGACTGAGCCTCATTGGCTGGGACATAAATGGGCTCATCCTCTCCATAAGCCAATTGTGTACAATGGCTTTGTTGAAAGCAATGGTTGAATACTGTGATTAAATCGTCAGGATGGTGGGTCTCAGTCATAAATACAAATGCAGCATTAAATAGAGGCTGATGATACCAAAAATTCAGAATTACCGCATCTTACGGTCACGGCTCGGACGCTTTCGTTGAAAATCATGGTTTTGTGCTGATGCACTTGGTGGTATAATCGACAAACTATTTCAAATTGTAGACCAAATGCCCGATCGTAACAGTAAGAAAATTATCATCGAAGGTGTCACCAAACAAGGCAAGGAGTTTCGTCCAAGCGATTGGGCGGAGCGCATGAGTGGCGCATTGGCTAGCTTTAAAAACAGTCGAATCCATTATTCCCCCCTCCTGCAACCCAGTATCAATAATGAAGGATACAAATGCATTGTGCTTGATCCAAAACTCAAAGAATCCAGCCCACAAATATACCAATCCCTACTGGATTTCGCCAATGCGAATGATTTGAAAATCTGTAACGACAAAGAAGATGACCCTAAAGACTCATCCGACTAGGATCCTTAGGATGGCGGCTGAATGACCGTCATATTTATTAAATAATTCATGATCGTATTCATCATATTCACTGTTGAATGAAAATTAATCCCAAACAACCCTGCAACAATAAAGAGCATGCCCTTTCCGCCATGTCCTTTTGAACCGGTACGCCCTTGTTCAGGATGACTAGAGTGGGATAATAAGACACAGCCTCGGATAAACCAAACTAAGCCGACTGTTTCAATCAGAATGGTCACTGACCCATAGATATCAAAGGGTTGGTAGCCATCATATTGCAGCACGCTCGTGTTACTCCCAAAGAGCGTGGTAGACAATGCACCGAACGTCGAAGGTAAATATAATAAAGCCGAGCCGATCAGCAAATAAGTGAAAGGGACAATCATTTGAGAGCCCGGATCACTACTCTGCCCTTTTTCTACATTATCTTTGAAACGAAACAGTGCCGTGATACAAAACCCAATCCCCATAATATAAGATAGCCCGCCCAGTAAATATTGCACTGCCGGCAATGATTTACTCAAATTACTGAGCATCCCGCTTAGGTCAATCATATGCTCACTCTTAAAAGTATCGTTGATTCGACAAGCTGTGTCATCCCCGCATAGGCGGGGATCCATCCTCAATAAGGACCTGCACCAAAATGAGCATGGATTCCGGCCTTCGCGGGAATGACATCACTCGTCAAACATACTCAAAGTATCGTTCCCTCTTGCAAAGTATTTTTTTTCCCTTACTATAGGAACCTTCTTCATTCTATCTTCAATCATATACCATGCCTATCAAGATGTTTCAATTTCAATTAGAAAATGCCCACATGATTTCTCCGAGAGTCAAACACTTTGTTATTTCCAACACAGACAGTGAGATTTTTGACTACTTACCAGGGCAATTCATTACCATTCTTTTTGAGCATCAAGGTAAAACATTGCGTCGCAGTTATAGTATTGCTACGCCCCCCCAAGGCAGTAATCGCCTAGAGTTTGCGGCTTCATATGTTGAGTCTGGACCAGGCTCCGAATATTTGTTTGACCTCAAGCCTGGAGACAAAATCCAAGTTTCCGGCCCATATGGTAGATTAATTCTCAAAGAACCCGCTCCGCGCCGCTATATTTTACTGGCAACCAGCACTGGGGTGACGCCATACCGCGCCATGATCCCCGCATTAGAGCAACATTTGGCCTCACATCCAGACGCTTCCGTTGTCGTATTTGAAGGCGTCCAAAATCAAGCTGAAGTTTTATATTCTGAAGACTTTTTAAATTGGGCGGCACAATCACCCCGCGTGTTATTTCGCGCCTATTTAAGCCGTGAAAAGCTGGAACAAAAACCCGACCATATCCATTACGGCCATGTCCAAGCAGGGTTTCCTGATTTGAATTTAAATCCAGAGCAAGATTTTGTATATTTGTGCGGCAACCCAGCTATGATTGACGAAGCGTTCGAATTATTAAAAGAGCAAGGGTTTTCAACACAACAAATTGTCAGAGAAAAATATATTTCATCGACCAAATAGAGGATAGCATCATGTACTACAACGAATTATCACAAATCATCGAGAAGCTAACGCAATCTGGAAAAGGTATTTTAGCTGCGGATGAAAGCAATAGCACAATTGGCAAACGCTTTGCTGCCATCAAGCTCGACAATACTGCGGACAATCGCCGTGATTATCGTTTATTACTCGCCAACACACCGGATCTTGAAGAGTACATCTCTGGCGTCATTTTGTTTGAAGAAACGTTTTCAAACCAAGACTCAAACGGACACAGCGTTCCGGACATTCTATTAGCCAAGGGCATTTTGCCTGGGATCAAAGTTGATAAAGGCCTCCAGGAATTACCCCATACGCAGAAAGAACAAGTCACTTTGGGCTTAGACGACTTACCTGAGCGCTTGGCCGCTTTCAAAGCCAAAGGTGCGAAATTTGCCAAATGGCGGAATGTATATAGCATTACAGAATGCACACCCAGTATGGCTGCCATCAAAACTGGGGCAGAAAATTTGGCGCGCTATGCCGCTGCTTGCCAAGCAATCGGCATTGTTCCCATTGTAGAACCCGAAGTTTTAATGGATGGCGACCATACCATTGATCATTGTGCAGAAGTGTGTGAATTGGTATTACATGAATTATTTCATGCTCTGTTTATTCATCAAATTGCACTCGAACATATCATTCTCAAACCCAGCATGGTCACCTGTGGCAAATCCGCCAAACCATTTAGCACACCTGAAGACATTGCCGATTATACGTTGAGTGTTTTCCATAATACGGTATTGTCAGCTGTGCCCAGTATTAATTTCTTATCCGGCGGACAAACGCCTGATCAAGCAACAGCAAACCTCAATGCCATCAATAGCAGCGGTTACCAACCGTGGAATCTCAGTTTTTCATACGGACGGGCTTTACAAGAAGAATGCATTCAAGTCTGGCAAGGAAAAGCAGCGAATGTAAGCAAAGCTCAAGCCAAGCTTCTACACCGCGCCCGCCTCAATAGCTTAGCCTGTTTGGGAGAGTATCAAGTCTCTGAAGAAGTTGCCGAAGTGGCAGGGTAACCCATTAAAAAAACCCGCGGTCATAGTATGCGCCGCGGGTATATTGCCTTTTATATTGTCAAACGCTCATTTAGCAGAAAGATCCGATTCCCAAAGTAGCCGTGGTCTCATCAAACCCAATGTGGCGCGCAACCGTAAATGATTCTTCAAAAGCTCTCGGTAAATTAAGTTGTTGGCGGTTGGGCTTATGTTTGACCACCTCCGCCACCACTTGCAAGGCATTCAATAACGTATAGAGCGTAACTGCCACTACCGCAGCAATAAAGAAAGGTTGCACTGCAAGACCCAACACCCAAGCCCCTACTGGCATAGTGAATGCTAGTAGGGCTAAATCAACCGCTGCTACCAAGTAACGAGATTGAGCATTAAAGTACCCAAAATGATGCATAGCTAGTCGCAGAGCGACCGCTGGAGCATACAATGCCAACCCACCCACAAAGCCCGCCGCTGCCGCAGTCCCTAACGCACTCACAGTCACCGCGGTACCCAGAGGCAATACACCCGCAGAAAAAAAGCCCATGGCACCAAACATAGCGCCTTTCACACCAGAGTTTATGAAATAATTACCACCAGATGACATATTAACCTCTATAAATGAACAAAGAACGCATATTATACACAGACTCATAGGTTACTCATAGAGAGTCACGTGAAACGAGGAACCTCCAGGAAAATCATGGCGATCCTTCGTCGCAAGCTCCTCAGGATCACGTGAGTGGTTTTATTTTTTTACTTTTTCTGATTGCTGGGAACGTTAGGTTTGGCATTATTTACTTTGTCACAAACATCCTTGGTGATTTTTGTTTTCGGTGCCACATCACAAATAGTTTTAATATCAGTAACTTCCGGATGTTCCTTCGGTTTATTATCTTGCTTCATAGAACCATCTCCTTGTCATAAACCAACTTTACCACATCACACTATACTGTTTCTGGTCCCAATGTAAACTTGCTATATTCCCTAGTATCACATCACTCACCCCCGCAGGGGTTCCCGTAAAAATAATATCCCCTTTTTGCAACGGGAAACAATGACTGATATAAACCAAGAGGTCTTCAGGAAGCATTATCATATCTCTGCCTTTTGCCGATTGACGTATTTGCTGCTCTACACAAAAGTCAAAGCTCACATCTAAATAATTCGGAAATAAGTCATAAGGAATCCAAGGGCCTAAAACCGCAGCATCTTTGAACACCTTGGCTACGGTCCAAGGATGTCCTTGCTTTTTTAATTGACTTTGCTTGCTGCGTAAGGTCATATCGAGGCCCAAGGTGACGGCAGAAATAGCTTTTTTTGCCTCATCTTGCGTCATTCGATATCCATCACATCCCATACATAGCACAATTTCACATTCGGGTTGCACCTGCGCTTCAGCAGCGGGATAGTCTAGCAACAACTGCTCGCCCCAATACGTGGCTTGCTTTAAAACGCTAGCCGGCTTTAAAAATAAGACCGGCTGTTCTGGGACACGATCACCCAACTCCAACGCATGATCCAGATAATTTTTTCCGACACAGACAATTTTATCAATCGTCATTTTGATATCCTTATTTTTAGAGAGCTGTGTCATTCACGCGAAGGCGGGCATCCATCTTTTCATTGGTAAAACGCCTAATCAGAGATGGATCCCAGCCGAAGCGAGGATGATACTTTTATTAAGTATTGTTTTTTATTTAAGCCTATCCCTCACAATCACCATAATCAATCACCACTTCATCTAAAGCATCTTTCACATCGTCTTCTGAAAAACCCAAATCTCGACTAGCCGCCAAAATCCCACATGCCCCTTCTATAAAATTCGTAGTAGGCGTCCAATAATCCATATTGGCTTTCACCATCACATGAAAAGCCTTTTGGGGATCCCAACCCACATGATTAGCCAACAGATAATAGAGATAATTATAAACGCCACTACTGTAATGCACATCCATGCCAACTTGATAATCGATGGCTCGTTCAATCGATACCCCATCCCGACTAGGATGTTGAAACCAACGCAAAGCACCTTTGCTTTTCAGTACATCCGCCCCCACATGCCAAGTCGCCTTACCATAGACATAATACTCTGCCGCTTGCGATGCCATATCTGAGAACGCTTCATTGATTCCACCCGCTTGCCCACGATACAGCAACCCAGAGTGCTGCTGGGTAAAGCCATGCGACAGTTCATGCGCTGTAATGCTGAGAGCCACTAACGGATGCAGCATGCCATCCCCATCTCCAAAAGTCATTTGCCGACCATCCCAAAATGCATTCGCAAAATAATTGCTAAAATGGACCCGGAATATCATTTTCATGGGCTGACTCCCCTTCTGCAAAACCTCTACGCCATATTGTGTGCGATACATGGTTTTGACCAACGCTCCAAAATACATCGCGTCATTAGACACAGAATAACTGCCATTGGCTTGATCATATCCATCCCCATCATAGCCTGTCCAATACAGATGCTCTGGATTATCTTCTTCGCAAAGAAAACTCATGGGATGATTAGGCCGCAGGGTATGATGTTGCATGTCCACCACCATAATATGTTCATTTTCTAAAAAACAGAGGCCAGGCCGCTCATCTCGGAACAGCTCAAGGTACGGCAAGTCTTTACCATATTGATATTTTCCGGTACGCCGATTGCCACCAAATCCCAAGCCATGGACCGTTTGTTGCAACGTGGTCAAGGCATCCCATTGCAACAAAATTTTTCCCGTCTTTTCTGCGATAATCGCCGTTGGTTGGCTGGGCAATCCCTCTTTTGGTTGCAAATACACTTGGATTTGATAAGCCCAATACGCTTGATACTGTTCATCTATATACACAATCGCTTGAATAGACTGGTCTACTATTTTATCTTGCACAAACGACTGACGATACATTTGCAATTGATTGCTCGCTTTGGCCACAAATTCTGGTGGCGGATTACCTAAATCGTCATGTAGTTTTTGGTAAATACTCCCCGTCATACGCACTGTCGCAGCAGAGCCCGGCAAATGCTTACGATGAAACACTGCATACCCGCCAAACACTGGGAATCCCATATACCGTTGCTGCATATGAATATGCTCCGTCTGCTGTGCATCATGATGGCGCCCCATCAATAAAAAATCTTGCGGCATAACCAAAGACGGATTAGTAGGCTGTTGGGATAAGCTAACGGGTATTTTACTTTGCAGACTGGCGAAAGACATCTGAGTGAGATCAAGGCGCTCTGCTGCGTACAGTGAAAAAGAAATTAATAAAACAAATAGCGCGATAATGCGCGACAAGACAGGTCGTGAATAATCCATTTCGAAGTACTCCATATACTTAGGCTACGCAAAAAGCGCAGAACTAAGCTTGCGGTTGGTTGGACAAAGGCAAGTTCCATTCTTGCCACTACTAGGACCACTACTGTGGACACCCAGCACGAAGAAATTCTAATCAATTTTTAAGCGTACTTCAATCCATTAACCGTCGTATTTTTATGATAAATATAATGCTGTACGATTTGATCCGCTTGCTCAGCACTTAATGGCTTGCTGATCACCCCGTCCATGAAATAATAATCGCAATCATATTTGACCAAATCAGCCTCAAATGATGTCAGCGCAATAATGGGAACATGAAATTGGGTGCCTTTTTCTAATTGACGAAATTGCTTGGAAAGCACATACCCCGAGGTATCTTCCAAACCAATATCCATAATCACCAAATCGTAAGTGCCAGGGTGGAACAAAGCCATGGCTTGTTGACCCGTATCCGCACAATCCACATCACAATTCAGGGCACGCATCAAGGACTCTTCTACTTGTTTCGCCACCAAATTATCTTCTACTATCAAAACCCGAGGCGCGCGATTCTCTGGACCTTTAGGCAGGGCCTCAACGTGGGGTTTTTCTTGTTTCGGGCGCGGCTCAGGCACTTCAACCAGCACCACGACTGCACCCAGTACCCGACCGGATTGATCTAACAATGGGTCGCGATTACAAATAAAATGATGGATCGTACCATCCTGAAACAAAATGGGTGGCAAATCACGGTCGTGCATAGCTTGTCCGGAAAAAACGACGGACATGTCATCCAAACGAAATGCATCAATCACCGTGGGAGACCACTGAGCAACCTGAGCGAGTTTCGGATATGGCGTTCCTGAAAAATCTCCGAGGGTTTTTAAGCCTAAAAATTGAGTAAACCGCATATTACACCCTTGCAGTATACAATCTTTATCAATCCAATATACCCAATTTGGCACGCAGTTTAAGATGGCCGAGTAATATTGGTGCACATCCTGGAGCTCAACTTGTTTGCTTTTTTTATTCTCATCAACCATTATGTTGACTCCCCTATCTATCCCTGACAAGAAAACACCGCACATATATCCTACAAATTATTATAAATAGACTTGACGCTGAGTTAAGATGGCACTAAAATCGTCAACCTAACATAATCAGTAATGATATTTTTATATCATACTATACCCCACAGGGTAAGTATGTAGCATAATGAGGAAAAATTGAATGCCCACAGTTCGCGTGAAAGAAGGCGAAAACCCTGAATACGCACTACGTCGTTTTAAACGTTCGTGTGAAAAAGCTGGTCTTTTAACTGAATTACGTCGTCGAGAGTTTTATGAAAAACCGACTGCTGAGCGTAAACGCAAGCAAGCCGCTGCAGTCAAACGTCATCTTAAAAAAATCTCTAGAGACGTCATTACTGGTCGCAGTGACCGTCGTAGAAGACGAAGTGAATGACCATCAAAGAGCGCATTAACGCTGAGATCAAAGATGCAATGCGTGCACAAGATAAGCAGCAATTAGGCACCTTACGCTTAATTACTGCCGCTATCAAACAAATTGAAGTCGATGAGCGTATCGAAGTTGATGATACCCGCCTTCTGGTCATTTTAGACAAAATGGTCAAGCAACGAAAAGAATCCATTCATCAATATCAAGCGGCTAGTCGTGATGATTTGGTAGCAATCGAAAATTATGAACTAGACATCATACGCCGCTATATGCCAACGCCTTTGTCCGAGGATGAAGTGAAAGCATTGGTGGCAGAGGCCATTCAAGCAACTCAAGCAGAAAAAATGGCTGACATGGGCAAAGTCATGGCACATCTCAAACCTCAGCTTCAAGGCCGCGCAGATATGAGTACCGTCAGTGTCTGGATCAAAGAACGTTTGGCGTAAATAATTTGTACGTTGGGCCTTGGTCCAACGTAGCTTTTTTGTTGGGCCAAGACCCACCCTACTAAATAATACACAAAAAGACTGCTCTCAAAATAACCAAGAAATCTTTCTGCAAATTTGGTAAAATACCTTTAACGCCATCCTAGTGACCATATTTTTATGCAAGGTCTTATACCACGTCAATTTATCGATGATCTATTAACCAAAATTGAATTAGTAGACCTCATTGATGCCTATGTCCCCTTGAAAAAGCGTGGTCTCAATTATTTGGCCTGCTGTCCTTTTCATAATGAAAAAAATCCCTCTTTCAATGTGATCCCCAAAAAGCAGTTTTACCATTGCTTTGGCTGTGGCGCGAGTGGAAATGCCATCAGTTTTATTATGAATTATTTGCATCAATCCTTTCCACAAACTATTGAAACATTAGCCGCCAAAGCAGGCATGGTCATACCCAGAGAAGCTTTACCAGATCATGTGAAACAAACCATTAGCTTGCACGCTATTTTACAGAAACTGAATGAATTCTATCAAAACACATTGCGCACTCCCGCAGGCGCCGTGGCAATTGCGTATTTAAAACAACGTGGGATTAATGGCAAAATTGCGCAGCAGTACCAAATCGGGTATGCACCCCAAGGCTGGCATACGATCGCACAACATTTGCCCCAGCACCAAGCCGAGCTAATCGCCACCGGCATGCTCATTCAAAAAGATAATCAGCAAACCTATGATCGTTATCGCCATCGCATCATGTTTCCCATTCATGACCGGCATGGTCGCATGACCGGGTTTGGCGGACGCGCGCTCGACAATGATCAGCAACCCAAATATTTAAACTCACCTGAAACGGTTTTGTTCCAAAAAAGCCACGAATTGTATGGTTTATATCAAATCCTCCAAACGCGCTCTGAATTTTCTACGATTGTGATCGTGGAGGGCTACATGGATGTGATTGCTTTAGCGCAACATGGGATCTCTTATGCAGTCGCAACTTTGGGTACAGCAACTACGGCCCACCATATCCAGTTATTAAGTAAATACACACAAGATTTACATTTTTGTTTTGATGGCGACCAAGCTGGTCGCCAAGCCGCTTGGCGTGCACTCGAAGTGGGATTGCCTTATTTAGACGCCGGATTGCAAGCACATTTTATTTTTTTACCCGATGGCCATGATCCGGATAGTTTCATTCGATCTGAAGGGAAAGATGCGTTTGAAATAAGGTTACAAAATGCGGTACCGTTGCACGAACTCTTGTTTACTACGCTGATGAAAGATATTGATACGACTGACCTCACCGGCAAAAATCGCCTGATTCATGCGGCCAAACCCTATTTGGCAAAAATTCCTGATTGCCCTTATAAAACTCTGTTAATGAGTGAACTGGCAAGATTGACACATATTGATCAACATAGAATTGAGCAACTATTAGAGGCCCCTCCTCCGCCTCAAGTCGAAAAACCAGACCATGCCGCACCTCATTGGCAACGCACTCCGTTGCGCATTGCTTTGGCACTCCTCATTCAAAACCCGAGTTTATTCGCTCACGACCTACCACAGCTTGATGGCTCAGCGTCCACAGACCCTGAACAAATTTTGATGACCATGCTCATGCAACATCTGGCGCAACAGCCGCATTTGAATACCGCGACATTACTTGAACATTTTCGTGACACGCCATGGTTTGACGCTCTCAGCGAATTGGCCGCCTGGGATCATCAAGTCCCCGACCAAGGACAAGCCAGTGAACTAACCGAAATGTTACGGTTTTTAGCCAAAAAAACTCGTGAATCCCTCATTCAAACCTTGATTGGAAAATCAAAACAACAAGAGCTCAGCGCACAAGAACGCCAGGCTCTACAAAAAATGCTTCGTGAACGCCACATTTAGCCCTATACCCGATAAACTTCAAAATACAATGTTTTGATTGTGTATTGTTTTTCTTTGAAAAAGCAAAAGATCAAAAATAGCATTTTGGAGTCTATTGGGTATATAATAAAAGTTTACAAATAAACAACCTCTTATGATATCATCTTAGCCAATATTCATAGCATATGAGCGTTTTGAAATAAATCTAACAATATGCTGGCAAGTTTTTTTTCGTCAGTTTATAATCGAGGATGAATTAAGGTAGATGTATTAATATATGAGCATCATAAACGAACAAGAGCAACAACAACATCAAATCACAAATGTCATTCGCCTTGGTAAAGAACAAAACTACCTAACGCATGCGCAGCTTAATGATTTGCTTCCTAATTTGGTCGATACCGAGCATTTCGACGTGATCGTTCATATTTTAGAAAATATGAACATCAAAGTCTTTGAGCAGGCTCCAGGCGAAGACGAACTCATCGCATTATTTGGGAGCACTGAAGAAGTCCCCGAAGATACGGAAGAAGCCGCGACTATTCTTGCCTCGGTTGACAAGGAAACTGGCCGTGTTACCGATCCTGTTCGTGCTTATATGCGTGAAATGGGCACAGTGGAATTGCTCACTCGCGAAGGCGAAATTCGCATCGCAAAACGCATCGAAGAAGGTATTTATCAAGTCCTTCATTCTCTCGCTCATTACCCAGAAACGATTAAATTAGTACTCGATGACTATGACCGCTTTTTGAATGCAGAAATGCGTTTGAACGAAATTATTAGTGGGTTCTCAGATGATGAAAGCGGCGCCCCCCCTTCTAGTATCGGCTCCATGTTGGAAGAATCTCAGCAAACAGCAGAACCTGCTGACTTAGATTTATTAGATGTGGATGAAGAAGAAGGTGGTGATAGTGGAGAGGGTGGCCTTGAAGCGGAAGATAGTGGTCCGAACCCTGAACAAGCACAAATTTATTTTGATGAATTACGCGAGTCGTTTACAAAAGCCTTAAACAGCTTACAAGAGCACGGACGAACTTCACCGATTACTCAAGAGCTTTTAGGTATCATGGCAACATCATTCCTAAAACTTAAATTGACTTCACGACAAGTTGATCGACTCACACGCCATTTTAGACAGTTGCGCAATCATGTACGCGAATTTGAGCGTAACATCATGCGTATTTGTATTGAAAAGGCAAAAATACCGCGTAAATTGTTTATTGAAACCTTCCCTGGCAATGAAACAGATCAGGAATGGATAGAAACATTGGTGAAGCAGCACGGCAAAAAATTAGACGTGGCTAAGATTCAGGAATTAACGCCTGAACTCAAACAATTGCAGAAAAAACTTGCTTATTTCGAGCACGAATATGGTTTGATTATCAGTGAAATCAAAGACATCAATCGTGAAATGTCGTTGGGAGAAGCCAAGGCTCGACGAGCGAAAAAAGAAATGGTTGAAGCCAATTTACGGTTGGTAATTTCTATTGCCAAAAAGTATACGAATCGTGGTTTGCAATTTTTAGATCTGATTCAAGAAGGCAATATTGGCCTGATGAAAGCGGTAGATAAATTCGAATATCGTCGCGGCTATAAATTTTCAACCTATGCAACTTGGTGGATACGCCAAGCGATCACACGTTCGATTGCGGACCAAGCACGAACCATCCGAATTCCGGTTCACATGATCGAAACCATTAATAAATTAAATCGGATTTCGCGGCAAATTTTACAGGAAACTGGCCATGAAGCCAGTCCTGAAGAATTAGCTGAAAAGATGGAATTAAGTGAAGACAAGATTAGAAAAGTCTTAAAAATCGCCAAAGAGCCTATCTCGATGGATACGCCAGTGGGTGACGATGACGAATCTCGTTTAGGCGATTTCATTCAGGATGATAATATCGAGTCTCCGATTGAAGCTGCTACTGCTGAAGGGTTACGTGAAGCCACATTAGAAATCTTGGCAACGCTCACCCCACGCGAAGCAAAAGTCTTACGTATGCGTTTTGGTATTGAAATGAACACCGACCATACATTAGAAGAAGTAGGCAAACAATTTGACGTAACCCGAGAACGGATCCGACAAATTGAAGCGAAAGCACTGCGCAAACTTCGCCATCCATCACGTTCTGACAAACTCCGCAGTTTCTTAGAAGGTGATGAAAAATAGTTAATTCGGGCCTATAGCTCAGTTGGTTAGAGCAGCGGACTCATAATCCGTTGGTCCTAGGTTCAAGTCCTAGTGGGCCCACCAATTAAAACCAGCAAAATCAATAAGTTACCGTTTGACATCCTAATCCCGTAAAATCCACTTCGAGATTTCTTCGGGACCTAGCTTCAATTTATAACGATACAACCGTTGCATCTTGTTTAGTATTACGCTTTGATTTAAAATTTGGATTATGCAATAAACTCAGTACTACTCCATTTTTTTGCCTCTCACAAACGTGATCTTGGCTGGGAAAATTGGACACCTTGCTAAGCAACTTTTCTGACCTCGTAGAAATCTGGGGATTGATACCCTAATCTTGAATGAAGCCGTTTCCGATTATAGTAGATTTCAATATATTCGAATATATGATTTTTAGCGGTAGCGCGTGATAAAAATTTCTCCCCATGAATGGCTT
>JACCDN010139533.1_pt1 | contig 112514 bp, 94 predicted proteins | sample 7441691 | NCBI WGS metagenome assembly JACCDN01 (sample SAMN15323439, study PRJNA562643) | freshwater metagenome | isolation source: river surface water | place: USA:Blue River Watershed | collected 2017-08-16 | reverse complement strand
TAACTCCATCTTGTTTGATCAACGGTTGTTTAGACATACAATTTTTGGGGCTGCAAAGATATTAGAATGCAACCGAAATACGAAGAAAACGGGGAAAAATTTACAGAATTTGTGAAAAATTACGTAAGTCCTTGATTTTCAACGTTTATTTTGGCTATTTGAATATGGTAGCTAACTTACTAGACAGTTCCTCTCCCCTAATATTCTTAGCAATGATCTTGCCAGCAGGGTCAACAAGGAAGTTTTGCGGAATTGCCTGAATACCATATTGTTTGGCAACCTGATTGTCCCAATACTTTAAATCAGACACCTGTGTCCAGGTTAAATTATCGTCATGGATAGCCTTCATCCACTTGTCTTTGGCACCCGGCTGATCTAAGCTAACACCTAACACAGTAAAACCTTTAGCGTTGTATGTTTGAAAAGCTTTTACCACATTTGGATTTTCTTGACGGCAAGGACCGCACCAGCTCGCCCAAAAATCAATTAATACATATTTACCCTTAAAGCTTGAGAGTGAAACAGGCACATCTAATGTATCGTTTTGGGTAAAGTCCATCGCCATAGCACCAACCGCTGTTTTTTTAGCCGTTACTATTTTTTCAGCAAAAGCTTTTCCACTTGGGGTGGCGCGGGCAGATTCAGACAATGCTTTGTAAATAGGCTCCACTACCTCAGGATTGATATCCCAACCAGCCATCTGGCCTAGCGCATACATGGCAATTGGAGAATTATTGTTAGCATTTAAATAACCCTTGTAAACTTCTTTCATTTCGGCATCAAGTGCATCAAAGGTTGCATCGAGGGTTTTCATAGTTGCCGAGTCTTTAGCTTGGTATGCAGCGCTATATGCTTTACTAGCCGCCTGCATTTTATCGTTTACTGGTTTTGTTTGCTTCGTTAATGCTAGGTAAGCGTCATGCGCTTTAGATCCAGCAACGGTTACATTGCTAAAAGAATCTACCGAAGTAACCTGAATAGAACCTGCTGTTACAAAAACAGAAGCATAGTCACGAGGTTGAAACATTTTAATAGGCTTACCTGCGGCATCATTCTTATATCGTACAAATAAGGTTGCCATGATAGGCTCTGAAGTTTTACCAGAGAAACTATATTTCCCGTCAGTTGGCGCAACGCTATCTCTAACTGTTACACCATCTACTCTGTAAGAATAGTATACCTTATTTACGGGTAAAGAAATATTTTGAAGGGTACCGCTAACGGTAAAATTTTGGGCTTCCTGTGCATTTGCGGCAAATGACGCAAGCACCAATAAAGCGATTACTAATTTTTTCATGGTTTAATTTTTTCGATTACTATATGGTAGCGAATATACTAAAGCCTTAACAAGAATAAAAATTAGGTTGACAGAGGCCAATATTGAGTAGTTTGCGAACGGATAATTTAGATACATGAAACGGATAGGCCTAATTTCAGATACCCACAGCTATTTAGACCCCAAGGTAGCGCATCATTTTGCCGATTGCGACGAAATCTGGCATGCTGGTGATTTTGGAAGCTATGAGGTTGCAAAACAGCTCCGCGCCATAAAACCACTACGTGGTGTTTATGGAAACATTGACGGACAAGATATTAGATCTGAATTTCCAGAGTGCCTGCAATTTGAAATAGAAGACATTAGGGTCATGCTATTTCATATTGGCGGCTACCCGCCTAATTATAATAAAGTAACAAAGCCAATCATTGCTGCCTATAAACCGCATTTATTTATTAGTGGCCATAGCCATATCTTAAAAGTAATGTATGACCCCGCAATGGCTTGCTTACATATCAATCCTGGAGCGGCTGGTAAGCAAGGATGGCATAAAGTTAAAACCCTCATCAAAATAGATATTGACGGGACCGACATTAAAAACTGTCAAATTATTGAATTAGGAACAAGGGCTTAAAAGGCGATTAAAAATTACATGCCCGGGAAAAGTGGACGCGCAATTTCTATTCCTCTAAACGGCCAAGGCACACCAGCTAATATTAACACGAGTGCAACCACAAAAAAGTAAAACGCTTTTTTATACTTGGTGGTACTATCCAAACTCTTTTTTGCAACGCCATGTGCGAGTGTTAAACATAAAATCGCAGCAATCATGGTAACAGGATGCTCTACCCAATAAAAACGGAAAAATTTATCCTTCATTACAGAAGTGCCAGCCGCTAACTCAGTGGTAAAAATACCAATACGACCTGCCAATACTTGATAGATGCCAAGTAACAAAGTGATATGCCCAGCTATCATAGTAAAGAGCCATATTTTTTTATCTGCAGCAGCGAACTCTTTTTTAGACTGCCAACCCGTGTAGGCTTTTACAATAGATACGATTAATAATACAAGAATGATCCAACGTAATAAATTATGTAAATGTAAAAGTCCGGTTGCCATAATAATTGATTTTGATGATGCTAATATAGTGGATTTGGGTTTATTCTACCCAGTCTGCAACAAACAAGTTGGTATCTCTGGTACCACCATTGTTTCGGTTAGAAGCAAAAATAATTTTTTTACCATCAGGGCTAAACATAGGAAATGCGTCAAATCCTTTGTCTCTACTAATTTTTTCAAGCCCCTTCCCTTCCAAATCTATGCGGTACATATTAAATGGAAATCCTCTTTTGTATTCGTGGTTGCTGCAAAAAATAATATGCTTTCCATCGGGTGTGAAATTGGGCGCCCAGTTGGCCTGACCTAAAGCAGTAATTTGTTTGGCATTAGTACCGTCGGCATTTGCCACAAACACTTCCATATTGGTTGGTGCCACCATGCCTTCTGCTAACAATTCTTTGTATTCATTTATCGCTTCCGGTGTTTTTGGTCTAGAAGCACGCCAAACTATTTTGGTTCCGTCGGGACTAAACCATGCACCACCATCATAACCCAACTCGTTGGTTACACGAATTTCTTTTCCCGATTTTAAATCCATGACATAGAGTTCTAAATCACCACTTTTATCGGAACAATAAATCATTTTTTTGCCATCCGGAGAAAGCGTTGCTTCTGCATCATACCCTTTGGCACTCGTAATTTGTTTTACAATTTTACCGGACATATCTGCCATAAAAATGTCGTAACTATTATAGAGCGGCCAAATATATTTATTGCCATATTTTGCTCTGTCAGGAACTGGCGGACAACTATCTGCACCCAAATGTGTAGAAGCATAAATAATATGTTTACCATCCGGTAAAAAATAAGCACAGGTAGACCTACCCTTTCCAGTACCAATCATTGTTGGTGTAAATTTTTGCGCGTCCGTTAAAGGAAGTTTACCCGCAAATATTTGATCACAAAAAACACCTTCTTTTGGATTTGTTTTTTGAAACACTATAGACTTTCCATCATAACTCCAATATGCTTCTGCATTATCACCCCCAAAAGTTAATTGCCTAACATTTTTAAAATATTTTTCGCCGGCAAAATGCACCGAGTCTTGGGTGGCATACTGGGCTAAAACAGGTGTGCCAGACACAACAAAAAGCAATAAATAAATGAAGTGTTTAATTTTCATGGTATTGAGTTAATAAGTTGCAAAAGTAAGGGCCTTTCAAGGTTTTTATGTCAGAACAATGTCATGATAATTGAAAATGTGGGTATTTTTGGAAATGCGCACCATCCTATTTTTTGCTTGTCTCACTACTTTGTATGCTTGCAATAACAATCAAGACAAACAAAACCAAGAAAAGACAACTACTACATATCCAAGTTATGTAACCGGTTTATTAAAAGAAATTGACCGGTTCCCCGACAGTGCTGAGCTTCGCGTGCAAGTTATCGATACCATGGACAGCCTAAACTTAACAAAAGATGCGCTCTCACAAATTGATTCCCTAATTACAAGAGATCCTGGTAATTATGGGGTATGGTTTAGAAAAGGTGAACTCGCCAACAAATTAGCGGATACTGCACTTGCCATTCAAAGTTTTTCAAGCGCTGCAAAAATCTATTCCAACCCAGATGTTTTGTTGACAATTGCTAACCTGTACGCTGCTCAAAAAAACAAATTAGCACTTGAACTATGCAATAATATTATTGCACAAAAACCTGACAGAACCTACATTGCACATAGCTATTACATCATGGGACTCTATGAAGGAAACATGGGTAACACAAAAATTGCAATTGATAATTTTAATAGCTGTATTCAAAATAATTATTTTTATATAGACGCCTACATGGAAATAGGTTGGATTTATTTTGACCAACAAAAATTTGAAAAAGCAAAAGGGGTTTTTGAAACTGCTGTTGCCATTAAACCCACAGAGGCAGCGCCACATTATTGGCAAGCAAAATGCTTCGAAAAATTAGGCCAATCAAAAGAGGCATTAAATGCCTACCAACTTGCATTCAATTTAGATAATAGCCTACGTGAGGCCGCCGAAGCAATTTCAAGAATAAAAGCCACAAAAAAATAGCAGGGTTGACTAAAAAAAGCAGAAATTTGCACAAAACATACTTATGCCAATCATTGCTCCTTCCTTATTAAGTGCCAATTTCTTATCCCTTCAACAAGATTGTGACATGCTTAATAAGAGTGAAGCAGATTGGTTTCACCTAGATGTTATGGATGGCAGGTTTGTTCCTAACATTAGTTTTGGCTTACCCATAATTGAACAAATCAGAAAAGCAACTTCAAAAGTTTGTGATGTACACGTCATGATTTTGGAGCCAGAAAAATATGCAGAAGCTTTTAAAAAAGCAGGAGCAGATGTTTACACCGTTCACATAGAAGCATGTCCGCACCTTCATAGAAATTTACAACAAGCAAAACAACTTGGTATGAAAGCGGGTGTAGCACTCAATCCACATACCCCTATTCAAACACTTGTTGACGTGATACAAGATATTGATGTGGTATGTTTAATGAGCGTTAATCCAGGATTTGGTGGTCAACAATTTATTCCGCAAACCATCCAAAAAATTATTGAATTAAAATCGCTCATCACACAAAAAAATACAAATACCCTCATTCAAATAGATGGTGGCGTAACACTTTTAAACGCACCTGCAATTTTAGCGGCTGGAGCAGACGTTCTTGTTGCAGGAAACACCGTATTTAAGTCGGAAAATCCTACACAAACCATCGCAGCACTAAAGGCGCTTTAAAAGAAGCTGTATCAAAATATTCACAAATTGTTCATAAATAAGGCTTGGAAAGTTGCTATCCAATAAGTTAAATTTGGATAAAGACCTCACTAAAACCAAGCAAGTTGACAGAAACAATCATCAACCTCGACTCCGTTAATCCCATCGAATTTTTTGGCGTTAACAACGGAAAATTAGACGTACTAAAAAAGAAATTTCCACTCCTTAAAATTTTGTCCCGTGGCACACAACTAAAGTTGAGTGGTGCACCTGAGCAAATTGATATTGCAAAAGAAAAAGTAAATTTAGTACTGCAGTATTTAGAACGAAACGGGCATTTAAGTGAAGCTTATTTTGAGCAAATTTTAGGTGGCGATGACCAGGAAGTTACCGACCATTTTATTGATAAAAATCCAAACGATATTTTAGTGTTTGGGCCTAATGGAAAAACGGTTAGAGCAAGAACACCCAATCAAAAAAAGATGGTGGCTGCTGCAGATAAAAACGATATTGTTTTTGCAATCGGACCAGCAGGTACCGGTAAAACATATACCGCCGTTGCACTTGCTGTTCGTGCACTAAAAAACAAAGTAGTCAAAAAAATAATTTTAACAAGACCTGCTGTAGAAGCTGGAGAAAATTTAGGTTTTTTACCTGGCGATTTAAAAGAAAAAATTGATCCTTATTTACGTCCATTGTATGACGCATTAGACGACATGATTCCTGCCGAAAAATTAGGCTATTACATGAGTACGCGCACCATCGAAATTGCACCACTTGCCTACATGCGCGGAAGAACACTTGATAATGCATTTATTATTTTGGATGAAGCGCAAAACAGCAACGACCTTCAATTAAAAATGTTTTTAACGCGGATCGGCGCCAATGCAAAAGCAATTATTACTGGCGACCCTACCCAAATTGATTTACCCCGTAATATGCGCAGCGGACTCGAAAAAGCCAGTCGAATTTTACAAAATATCGAAGGAATTTCTCATATAGCCCTATCGGAAGAAGACGTTGTTAGGCATAAACTCGTAAAAGCCATCATTAAGGCCTACGACAAAGAACATGAGAAAGAAGAAGAATTGTACGGTAAAAGGTAGCCCTAACCCCCTCAAAAAGGGGGTTTTTTGCTTAAAAAGGCGTTTTTTACCTAAAAAGTGCCAATTTGTTAATACTCTGTTGAAATTAGTAGCGGAATATTCGTTTTCTTTGCAGCTGAAAAATCAAACTTATGCTTAGTAAAAAACTCTTGCAATTTGTACTTGCGGTATTAATCCTACCAGCATTTGCACTAGCACAGAACACCACCAGTAGCCTGAGTGGTTCTGTTAAAACAAATACCGGTGAGGTATTAGTTGGCGCAACCGTAACAGCAACCCATGAGCCTACCGGTACAACCTACCGTGTACAGAGCCGTGCAGGTGGCCGTTTTGACATCAGCAATATGAACCCCGGAGGTCCATACATTGTTGAAGTTTCTTTTTTAAATTATGCAAACGAAAAAAAGACTGACCTCTACCTTAGCTTAGGTGATGTTTTAAAAGTTGATTTCGCCCTTGCCTCTAAAGTAAATAACCTCGGAAACGTAACAGTAAGTTCTTTACGTAAGACTACTGAAACTTCTGGTAAAGGTGGTGCAGAAACAACAATTGGTCGTGATAAAATGGCGAACTTACCTACAGTAGGTCGTAACATTTATGATTACTTACGTGCTGTTCCGCAAGCTAAATTGGTTAATGGTTCTGAAGGTGCTGTATCTATTGCAGGCCAAAACAACCGTTACAACGCATTCTATGTGGATGGTGCTATCAACAACGACGTATTTGGTTTATCTGCTTCAGGTACCAATGGTGGTCAAGCTGCTATCGCTCCATTATCTATCGATGCGATAGATCAGTTCCAAGTTGTTATCTCTCCATTTGATGCATCATTAGGTAACTTTACAGGTGGTGGTATCAATGCGATCACTAGATCAGGTACCAACAAAACTTCTGCATCAGTTTACTACTTCTTACAAAACCAAGATTTGGCTGGTAAAACACCAACTGGTTTAAAAGAAAACGCTACAAGACTTAATAACTTCAGCAAAAAAACTTATGGTTTTAGACTTGGTGGAGCTATTACAAAAAATAAATTATTCTACTTTGTAAACATTGATTTACAGAGAGATATTCGTCCTCAACCATTTGACTTTAGCCAATACAATGGTAATACCAAAGACATCAATGTAATCAATAGCTTAGCAGCAACGTTAAAGTCGAACTATAACTATGATGCTGGTGGATTCTTGGACAACACTGAAGAAGTAAACGCAGATCGTATCACAGCAAGACTAGACTGGAATATCAACGATAGACATAAGTTATCTTTGTCTAATAGATATACAAAAGGTATGCGTTTAAATACCTCTACTTCTAGTGCTGGTACGATTAACTTTTATAACAATGGTTTCCAATTCCCTACAACAACAAATTCTACTTCTGCGGAATTAAAAAGTTTAGTTGGTAAAAATGCAAGTAATAAAATGCTTGTTACTTACACTGATGTAACCGACGATAGAAGTCCATTAGGACAAAACTTCCCAAGAGTTCGTATTAATGATGGTTCTGGTGCAATTGTTTTTGGACCAGACAACAGTTCTACTGTAAACCTACTTACGCAAAAGAATTGGTCGTTTTATGACGAGTTTAAGGTAACATTAGGTAAACACGCGCTTAAGTTTGGTGTAGATTATGAGTACAATGATGTTTTCAATGCTTTCATTCAAAACACATTTGGTAACTATACCTATGCTAACTTAAACGACTTTTTAACCAATGCAAGACCTCAGGCATACCAATACGGTTTCTCTCAAATTGATAATGGTAAAGGAGATGCAACTGATGCTGCTGCTAAATTTAAAATTGCTAAAGGTTCTTTATTCTTAAATGACGAATTAAGACCTTCAGACAATTTAACATTGAGCTTTGGTGTTCGTGCAGACTATTACAAGTTTTTAAGTAAGCCTTGGGCAGACGATTATACCAACAACGTTGCGATTCCTAAATTTGCTCAGTACTACGATTTACAAGGTGCGCAATCAGGTTTAACGCCTAAAGTACCTATCGCTATTTCTCCAAGATTTGGCTTTACTTATAAAATCCCAGAAGAGAATTTAATTATACGTGGTGGTATGGGTATCTTTACAGGACGTATTCCTCTTGTATGGCCTGGTGGCTTGTACAACAACAATGGTATTTTTGTTGGTGGTTACTCAGCTAACGCTACTCAATTAAATACTGTTCGTTTCAGACCTGACCCTAACAACCAATGGACACCAGCACAAGTTGGTGCAGGTGTAACAAAAGGACCTCTTAACTTAGTTGCTGCTGAATTTAGCACCCCTCAGTTATTTAGAACTTCTATCGCACTTGATAAGAAATTTGATAATGGTTGGTCAGGTACTTTAGAAGGTATCTTCAGCAAAAACTTAAACGAAATTTACTACACCAATGTTAACTTGTTACCTCCAATGGGTGTTTCAAATGGTATTGGTAGCAGAAACGTTTATCCAACTGCAAACCTTGGTCGTATTCCATTAAATGCTGATGGATCAAACCCTTATGATAACGCTGTATTATTAAGTAACAACCAAGGTAAAACTGGTTATTCTTATAGCTTTACTTTAACAGCTAGCAAGCGTACAAACACTGGTTTTGCATTTGATGTGAACTACACCTTTGGTAACGCAGTAGCGGTTAATGATGGTACAAGTTCTGTAAACTATAGCCAATGGCGTTTTATGGAAACTGTAAACGGACGTAACTATATCACACGTTCAAATTCAGATTTCAGCGCAGGTCATAGAATTTTCACTTACTTAAGTAAGAAATTTGAATATGCTAAAAAATCTTTAGCTACAACAATTACACTTGCTTACACTGGTCAATCTGGTGCGCCAATGAGCTTCACATATGCTGGTGGCCCTGTTAGAGATCACAATAATGGTAGCGGTGAAACAAACGACTTGATTTTCATCCCTACACAAGCACAATTAGCTGCTATGCCATTCGCAAGCAATACGGTTTCTGGTGTAACCTACTCTGCTCAGCAACAAAAGGATGCGTTTGAAGCATTTATTCAGTCTAATCCATATCTCAGAAACAACCGCGGTAAATTTGCTGAAAGAAATGGTTCTCGTACTCCATTCACAAATATTGTTGACTTAAAAATTGCACAAGACTTTAATATTAAAGTAGGTGCTAAGCGTTACCAATTCCAGTTAACATATGATGTGTTTAACTTTGGTAACATGATCAACAGAACTTGGGGTAGAAACTACTTCCAATCAAACGACAACTTCCCAATTCTTACTTTTGGAGGTTATGCAAGTGCAACAGATTTAACACCTGTTAACTTCAGATTTAACCCTAATATCAGAACTCCATGGAACGTAAGCACCACTACAAATGCTGCTTATGCTGCAAGATGGATCAGTCAAGTTGGTTTACGTTTTAACTTCTAGTATTACAATTTACCAAGACATAAAAAAGGTCGAATCTTAATTGATTCGACCTTTTTTTTATGGGAAAAACGAGGTATTTTTAGTTGCTTCATTTGCCACTCAAAACAAAACAACATGTCTAGCGTTTCGCCTACTCTATTTACACTTGGTGTAGAAGAAGAATATATGGTCATTGACCCGAGTTCTAAAGAACTAACAAGTCATGAGCAGCGAATTGTATTAGAAGGGCAAAAAATACTCAAAGACAAAGTCAAGGCCGAAATGCATCAGGCCGTGGTGGAAGTAGGTACCGACATTTGCAAGGGCATAGAAGAAGCACAAAAAGAGGTTACCTCACTCCGACAAATTGTATCTACGATAGCAGGTGATTTAAACTTATGGGTAGGTGCTTCAGGAACACATCCCTTTAGCCAATGGCAAAACCAACTCATTACCGATCATGTCAGGTACAATCAAATTGTCAATGAATTACAAGATGCAGCAAGGAGTAATTTAATTTTTGGACTACATGTGCACATAGGCATGCAGGACCGAAAAATGGCTATGCATATTGCTAATACGGCGCGATATTTTTTACCACACATATATGCCCTTAGCACCAACTCTCCTTTTTGGGAAGGCAGGCTTACTGGATACAAATCTTACCGTACAAAAGTGTTTGATAAATTCCCAAGAACAGGCATACCAGATTATTTTGAAACCATTGAGGATTACGAAAACTATGTGAACCTCTTAATCAAAACCAATTGCATAGACAATGCTAAAAAAATATGGTGGGACGTAAGGGTACATCCTGTATTTAATACCGTCGAATTTAGAATTTGTGACGTGCCTTTAACCATTAAAGAAACCACCGTTATTGCGGCTTTGTTTCAGGCCATATGTGCTAAAATTTATAAGCTCCGTCATCAAAATTTAAATTTCATGAATTACCAGCGCTCGCTCATTAATGAAAATAAATGGAGGGCTAGTAGGTACGGAATTGATGGTACACTTATTGATTTTGGTAAAGAAACAGAAGTTGAAACCAAGGCGCTTATTTATGAGCTATTAGACTTTGTAGATGACACCCTTAACGACTTAGGAAGCAGAGACACATTATCGGCTATTGACAGCCTATTTAAGGCAGGCACTGGCGCCGACAGGCAACTAGCAGTATACCAGCAAAATAATAGCTTAACTGAGGTTGTAGACTATATTCATGACCAGTTTTTAGCCTAGCCATACTAATACACGCCCTTAATTGTAATCAAACAGTGTAGCCGTAAATATGGCGCGTTCCCGTTTTTTAAAAACCACATCCCAGTTGCCCTTGTACCTGAGCGTTTTAGGAACCGTGAGTCCATTAAATTTAGTCATTTCTACTTCCATGGAAACATCAAAATCATAGACCCCTGCTTTATAACTTAAGGCGTAATTACGCCCTAACACTTCTAGGTTTTTTAGATCAAACCAAGTATTCATTTGATCCACTACCACACGGTCACTCTTAAAAAAACCAAGACTCTCTTTTGGTTTAATTGAAAACAAATAACAAAGTGTTCCTTTATAATCCACCACATCTAGGCGGTAATCATAAAGCTCATGTGCTGCTTCGTCATACAAATCGAGCTTGTCACCAATAAACGGGATACCAGGGATTTTTTTTCCTGGATTAAAAAAAAGCATTTTTAATTGGTCTTTGTGCTTTTCCAAACCAGACTTACTACTCGTTAATAAGTTACGACCCTTTACAATATTATTTTCGCCACAAATTTTTCCTTTGGTAAAAAATAAACTGGCATATAATTCTGGTGTGAGGTAATTGTACTTGCCAGTAGCCGAATAAAAATTGCCGGTGGTTTGCTCTTCTAAAATATCCATGGTTCGGCAATTACCAACATGGTTTTGACGCGTTTTACTATTTAAAGAAGCTTTAACGGCGCCTTCTTTATCAAGCATTTGAATGCTGTTATAAGAAGAAAATCCAATGATGCGAAGGTTTCTGAAGGCCTTGTAAAATGTAGTGTCCTGTTTGACAGCTGCGAGTACTGCTTTGTAATCAAAATTATTTCGAACCACTACTTCAGATAATGTAAATGCCTGATTGTCTATTGCAATAGTGGAGTCTTGTGCATGCACTGCTCCTCCCATTAACAATAACAACAACCAAGTATACTTTATCATTTTATAAAAATCATTTTATAATCGATGCGGGTTTTGCCTTTAGAGATATCGTTGAGTTTTCCTTGGAGTAATTTTTTACGAAGTGGCTTTAGATAATCAATAAATAATTTACCCTCGATATGATCATACTCATGCAAAATTACACGGGCTGTTATGCCATTATATGTTTCGGTGTGGGTATTAAAATTTTCGTCTTGGTATTCTAATGTAACCGTTTCGTGCCTAGGCACATCTTCTCTGATATTTGGTATACTTAAGCATCCTTCGTTGTAAGACCATACCTCACCGGCTAAATCAATAACTTTTGCATTGATAAATACTTTTTTAACCCCAGGTGCATCCGGATATTTACCAATTTCGTGTGGCTCCAAACTTTCAAATATTTGAGCGCTATCGATAACAAACAACCTGATGTCTTTATTGATTTGAGGTGCAGCAAGTCCTACCCCATTACTAGAATACATGGTCTCCCACATATCTTCTAGTAATTTAGGAAGCGCCGGATATGAAGCGTCTATAGAAGCACTAACCTTTCTTAAAATTTGGGCCCCATAGGCTACAATTGGAAGAATCATGACATTTGAGTTGTTGATGAATAGCTATTAAGGTGCAAAAATACCCCCAATTATGCCAATCAACAAAAATAGACCTTAACGGTTTGCTAAATATTCCTGTAACATAATGGTAGCCGCTATTTCATCGACCATTTTTTTATTTTGTCGATCCTTTTTTTTCATACCCATATCTACCATGGCTTTAACCGCCATTTTAGATGTGTAACGCTCATCTACGGTTTGAATGGGAATGGCAGGAAAGGTTCTTTTTAACTGACCAATAGCCGCCTTAACCAGCGGCGTTGCGTGTGTGGGTGTATTGTCTAAACTAAGTGGTGCGCCAATTAAAATAAGCTCAATGCTTTCCGTTAATAAATAGTTTTTTATAAAAGCATGCAAGTCTTTGGTGTCAACGGTTGTTAAACCCGTTGCAATAATTTGCAATGGATCTGTAACGGCTAAGCCCGTTCTTTTTCCGCCGTAATCGATGCAAAGTATTCTAGCCAAAAGAGTAATGAATTTTATTGTAAAAATAATGCCACCAGCACATGCACACCAAATATAACACTTGCGATACCATTGGCTGTCATAAATGCAATATTTACTTTGGTTAAATTAGTAGGTGAAACAATCGAGTGTTGGTAATACAACATACCAATAAATACAAGGGCTCCTTCCCAGTAAAAATAGCCATAGCCTGCTAATACACCAGCTACAATAACCAAAACCGCCGCAATAATATGTAATAGCACCGACAAACGAAGTGCATTTACTTTTCCTAAATAAGTAGGAATTGAATGCAAATTTTGAGATGCGTCAAAATCAACGTCTTGCATGGCATAAATAATATCAAAACCACTCACCCAGCAAATAACAACAAGTGAAAATAAAATAGGGAGTATTGCAAACGAGCCTGTAACCGCTAAATAGGCACCAATGGGCGCTAATGACAATCCAAGCCCAAGTACCATATGACACAGTGCCGTAAAGCGTTTGGTGTAACTATAAAATAAAATAACAAAGAGTGCTACTGGCGATAAATAAAAACAAATAGGATTGATACAATAAGTAGCAGCAATAAAAATAACCGCATTTAAAATTACAAACCTCAGCGCACTAGATGCAGCAATGACACCACTTGGAATTTCCCGAATGGCTGTGCGCGGATTTTTTGCATCAAAATGCCTATCGAGGTATCTATTAAAAGCCATCGCAGCACTTCGAGCAGTAACCATACATACGAGTACCAAAAAAAATAATTGCAACATTTGTTTTTGTAATAGCACATCCAACATGGGAAGGCTTTTTTGTTGCGCTTCAAAAAATACGCCCATAAAAAAGCCAATGAATGCAAATGGCAACGCAAAAATGGTATGCGAGAATTTTACTAGACTTAAATATTTTTTTACCATCGGAATCCCTGCGTTAAATGTTTGATTGTTTGGTTCTCACCATTTCCCAAAGCACAATACCTGCTGCCACCGAAATATTAAAAGAGTGCTTCATGCCCTCTTGCGGAATTTCGATACATCCATCGGAGGCAGCAATCACTTCTGAAGCAACCCCTTCTACTTCATTACCAAAAACAAGTGCAACAGGCGCATTGTTCATGCCAGAAAATTTTTCTAGTGAAATACTGCCCTGTGCCTGCTCTACAGCATATACTTTATACCCCTTGCTTTTTAAATCCATAACTGCATCGAGGGTATTTTGCACATACCACCAATCTACCGATTCGGTAGCGCCTAGGGCTGTTTTTTGAATATCTCGGTGCGGCGGTTGAGGGGTAAAACCACAAAGGATAATGCCCTCCAATAAAAACCCATCTGCAGTTCTAAAAACGCTCCCAACATTGTGCATGCTTCTTATATTATCCAGAATTACCACAATGGGCTGTTTTTGGGCCGCTTTAAATTCGGTTAGGGATTTTCGGCCTAACTCGTCCATGCTTAGTTTTCGCATGCCACAAAGGTAGTTTTAACCGCTCAAATAGAGAAGTGAATGTATAGCGTAAGATTGCTTATATTGAAATTAGTTTAATTGCAAAACCTTAAACAATTGATATGAACAAACAACTCATTAAAATTGGCTGCCTTGTTGCCTTGGCCTTTCCAATGGCTATTCATGCACAAGAAACCGTAGACCAGGCCATGATGCAAAAAATTAGGACCGAAGGATTACAACATTCTAAAGTCATGGATATCGCTTTTAATTTAACCGATAAAAGCGGTAGTCGATTAACCAATTCGGCAGGCTTTAGTAGAGCTGCCAATTATGCAAAAGAAACACTTACTAGTTGGGGTGTTTCAAAAGCAGCCATTGAACCATGGGGTGAATTTGGTAAAGGTTGGGAATTAGAAAAAATGTATTTCGCTTTAACAGCACCTTATTATAAACCCTTAATGGCATGGCCTAAAACATGGACTGCAGGAACCAAAGGATTAAAAAAAGGAACTTTACTTTTAGTAGATGCAAAAGACACTGCAGCACTAGAAGCCTACCGCGGACAATTAAAAGGGAAAATAATTATACTAGATCAGCAAAATGTGTACAAGCATAGTTTTACTGCTGATGCTAAAAGATACACAGACGAAGAACTTGCTGCTATGGCAGCGGCAAAACCAGCAGCACCAAGAGCTGCAGCAGCTCCCACCGATACAGCAGCTCAGCGCAGAATGCGTGATGCCATGCGCGCAGGTGGCGGTGGTGGTGCAGCACGCGTTATGGCCTTGTTAAAAGCAATGGCGATACAAGAGGGTGCACTCGCTATGATTTCAACTTCTACCAGAAACCATGACGGAACCATTTTTGCACAAGGCGGTGGTGCTTATAAAGGAACAGATCCAGCTAATTTTTTAGACATGGCTGTTGGCGTAGAAGATTACAACACACTTTTAAGACTTGCTAAATCTGGCACACCTGTAAATTTTGACCTCGATGTAAAATCAAGTTTTCAGGATAAAGATTTACAGGGCTATAATGTCATTGCAGAAATAGAAGGAACCGACCCACTCTTAAAAGATGAAGTGGTAATGATTGGTGCGCATTTAGATTCATGGCAAGCAGGAACAGGTGCCACAGATAATGCATCAGGATCTGCAGTAATGATGGAAGCCATGCGCATTTTAAAAGCCATTGGTGTTAATCCACGCCGTACCATTCGTATTGGTTTATGGAGTGGTGAAGAACAAGGCTTGTTGGGTTCTAGAGGTTACGTTAAAAAAACCTTTACAGGTGATCAGGCAGCTGCTGCCGATAAATTTTCGGGGTATTTTAATATTGACAATGGTACCGGAAAAATTAGAGGTATTTATTTACAAGGCAACGAAGCTTGCGGCCCTATTTTTAGTAGTTGGTTAGCACCATTTAAAGACCTTGGCGCAAACACGGTTACTATTAGTACCACCGGCGGCACTGACCACCAAGCATTTGATGGTATTGGGCTTCCTGGCTTTCAATTTATTCAGGATCCTATCGAGTACAATACTAGAACGCACCATAGCAATATGGACGTGTATGACCACTTAATAGAAGACGATTTAAAGCAAATTGCAACCATTGTGGCTGCCTTTGCTTATAATACCGCTCAAAGAGACGCTAAGCTCCCTAGAAAAGGCAAAAATTAGCCGTAGCTTCTTATATTTGCCCCTATGGCAAAAGCGGCTTCAGAAACTCCTTTAATGCAACAGCACCGGGCTATTAAACAAAAATATCCTGGTGCTGTTTTGTTATTTAGAGTCGGTGATTTTTACGAAACATTTGGTGAAGATGCCATTGTTGCATCAAAAGTTTTGGGTATCACACTTACCAAAAGAAATAACGGTTCTGCTTCTGAAAATGAATTGGCTGGTTTTCCGCACCATGCACTTGATACCTATTTGCACAAACTGGTTAAGGCAGGTCACCGCGTTGCGGTTTGTGATCAATTAGAAGATCCAAAATCGGTAAAGGGTATTGTAAAAAGAGGTGTTACAGAAATGGTGACGCCCGGTATAGCCACTTCCGATAAATTATTAGAGCAGGGCAGCAATAACTTTTTAGCTGCTGTACATTTTTCAGATAAAGAAGACAGTTTAGGTGCTTCGTTTTTAGATATTTCTACTGGCGAATTTTTTGTTGCAGAAGGCAATACCGAATACATAGACAAACTACTCCAAGGATTAAAACCTGCCGAAGTTATTTTTCAACGCAATTTTCAAAAACAATTTGTTGAAAAATTTGGTCCAAAGTTTTATACCTATACCATGGAGTCATGGATTTTTGATGAAGCTTTTGCTACCGAAAGTTTACTCAAACATTTTAATACCCATTCGTTAAAAGGATTTGGTATCGAAGCCCTACCCCATGCGATCACTGCTGCAGGGGCCATCTTACATTATTTAAAAGAAACCGAACATCCAAACCTGCTGCACATTACAGGTGTGCAGCGCATGGAACGTGAAGACTTTTTGTGGATGGACCGTTTTACCATCAGAAACTTAGAATTACTCGGCGCTGGTGTAGACCAGGGTAATTATTTATTAAAAGTTATTGATAATACAGTGAGTCCTATGGGCGCCAGATTACTGCGCCGCTGGTTAATTTTCCCGTTAAAAAATACGGCGGCTATCAATGATAGATTGGACGCCGTTGAAACACTTATAAAAGACCAACCACTTGCTACCACATTATCTGCCGCCATTAAAGCATGCGGTGATATGGAAAGATTGGTAAGTAAAGTGCCATTAAAAAAGATCAACCCAAGAGAAGTTGTTCAGCTCGCAAGAGGATTAGAACAAATTAGTATCATAAAAGAAGCTGCATCAAAAAGTAACAATAAAAAAATTACGGACGCAGCTGCCCTACTAGATCCTATTCCAAATATTGTTGAAACCATCTATCAGCAAATTGCAGAAAATCCTCCAGTTACAGCAAACAAAGGTGGCGTTATAAAAGATGGATTCCATAGTGAGCTTGATAGTCTTCGAAACATTGCAACGGGTGGTAAAGATTTTTTAGTAAATATTCAACAAAGAGAAGCTGCTGCTACCGGTATCTCTTCTTTAAAAATAAGTTTTAACAACGTTTTTGGCTACTACCTAGAAGTTACCAACGTACATAAAAACAAAGTGCCTGACACTTGGATTCGCAAACAAACACTTGCTAATGCCGAGCGGTACATTACGCCCGAGCTTAAAGAATATGAAGAAAAAATAATGGGCGCCGAAGACAAAATAATTGCCATCGAAATTGCATTATTTGACAGCCTATTATCTACCCTTCAAAATTATATTGCGGTTATTCAGTTAAATGCACAGGTCATTGCACAACTTGATTGCCTTTGTTGTTTTGCAAACAATGCCATTCAATTAAACTACTGCAAACCTAGCATCCACGAAGGTTACGACCTACATCTCACAGAGAGCAGACACCCTGTTATTGAAAGAAATTTACCACCGGGTGAACCTTATATTTCAAATGATATTTTTGTTGACAACACAACACAGCAAATTATTATTTTAACCGGACCCAATATGAGTGGTAAGAGTGCCATTTTAAGACAAACGGCGCTTATTACACTACTTGCACACATGGGTTCTTATGTGCCTGCCACAGCCGCTAAAATCCCTTTAACGGATAAGATATTTACCCGTGTTGGCGCTAGCGATAATTTAAGTGGTGGTGAGTCTACCTTTATGGTGGAAATGAATGAAACGGCTAGTATTGTCAATAATATTTCGGCCCGCAGTTTAATACTACTGGATGAAATTGGAAGAGGCACCAGCACATACGATGGTATTTCTATTGCATGGAGTATTGTAGAATTTTTACATGGCGCCGCCGCAAAACCAAAAACATTATTTGCCACGCACTACCACGAATTAAATGAATTAGAAACTTCATTAACAGGTGTCAAAAACTTTCACGTAACACACAAAGAAGTTGGTAATAAAATAATTTTCTTACGCAAATTGGCAGCTGGCGGAAGTACGCACAGCTTTGGTATTCATGTTGCCACCATGGCTGGCATGCCTCCTGCACTCATTAATAGAGCCAATGAAATACTTGCGCTATTAGAAGCCAAAACAGAACATCAACAAGAAAATACACCAACACAAAAACTGGCAGAATCTGGCGCCAAACAAACTAAAGTGCAGCTGTCTATTTTTGATGAGCATACCGTTACTTTTGATAGCATTAGAACGGTGCTCAATAGTATTGACATCAATCAGCTAACGCCTGTCGAAGCACTTATGAAACTCAATGAAATTAAGGCTTTACTAAAATAATTACTTCGCTAAGTAGTTTTTCACACGGCTGTAAACTGGTTCACTTAACGGAACCACTGGTAAACGAACTTCGTTCTCCAATAATCCCATTTCATGCATAAATGCTTTCACACCTGCAGGATTGTTTTCTGCAAACATAATATCATACCCTTCAATTAAAGGATCATTGATTTTTTTTGCTTCTACAAAATTGCCCGCTAAACATGCACGAACCATATTTGAAAACTCAGAAGGATAGGCATTGGCTGCAACACTAATTACGCCTTGCATACCACAAGCAATTTGAGGGAGTGCTAATAAATCATCGCCACTAACAACCACAAAATCAGAAGGTGCATCACGCAAAATTTCCATACACTGCGCCATATCGCCACTGGCCTCTTTCATGGCCACAACATTTGGACAATCTTTTGCCAAACGAATCGTAGTTGAAGCAGACATATTACGCCCTGTTCGGCCAGGTACATTGTATAAAATTACTGGCTTAGGGCTAGCCGCCGCTACGGCCTTATAATGCTGGTAAATACCTTCTTGAGAAGGTTTATTATAATAAGGTGCCGCACTTAAAACAGCAACCGCTTTATCTAAAGGAAACTTTTGTAAATCACTTACCACTTCGGCGGTACTATTACCACCCACACCAACAATAATAGGCACCCTTCCAGCAACATGGCTAAAGGTGAAATTGATAATTTCAATTTTCTCTTCCTTGGTTAAGGTTGGCGTTTCACCAGTTGTTCCAAGCGTAATTAAATACTCAACACCACCATTAATAACATGATCAATTACTTTACCCAAAGATGTAAAATCTACACTACCATCTTTTGCAAATGGCGTTACAAGTGCTACGCCTGTCCCTTTCAATTGTTGCTGTACTGTCATTATCTATTATTGTGCGGTTGTTTCTTCCCAGAATCCCATCTTGCAATATTTATCGATGCGCTGGTTAATTCGGTCTTGTGGGGCAATATGTTTTATTACCTCGAGTTCTTTAACAATAGCTGTCTTTAAAAGTTCGGCAGCTTCGGTGTAATCCCAATGTGCTCCACCTAAAGGCTCATGCACAATTTCATCCACAAGGCCAAAACCTTTCATATCTGTGGCCGTTAGTTTTAATTGCTCGGCGGCAAGTTCCTTTTTATCCCATGAACGCCATAAAATAGAACTACAACTTTCTGGAGAAATTACCGTGTACCAAGTATTTTCCATCATCAGCACCCTATCTCCCACACCAATACCTAATGCACCACCACTTGCGCCCTCACCAATAATCACCACAATTACGGGCACTTTTAAGCGGATCATTTCATAAATATTTCGGGCTATCGCTTCACCTTGTCCACGCTCTTCTGCTTCGAGCCCTGGAAAAGCGCCTGGGGTATCTACGAGTGCAATAACTGGCTTATTAAATTTTTCTGCAAGGCGCATTAAACGCAATGCTTTTCTATATCCCTCCGGATTGGCCATACCAAAATTACGGAGCTGTCTCATTTTTGTATTGGCTCCTTTTTGTTGACCAATTACCATTACGGTTTCACCATTGAGCTGCGCAAAACCACCTACCATTGCTTTGTCGTCTTTTACATTGCGGTCGCCATGTAATTCAACAAAATTGGTAAACATTTTGTCGATGTATTTTAAAGTATAGGGCCTGTCCGGATGTCTACTTAATTGCACACGCTGCCATGGTGTTAATGAAACAGTCAGCTCTTTTCTTTTTTCAAGAATAGATGCTTCTAGTTGTGCAAGCGTTTTACTATAATCTATTTTTGGGTTCTTCTCTTGTAACTTTTTAGTATCCTCGATTTGCTCAAATAATTCCTTAATGGGCGTCTCAAATTCTAAAAATTGTCTATTCGGGTACTGTGGCATAATAGCTGCGAATTTCGGTAAAATTAGGGGTTCAAATATTTTTCTTAAAAGATTTGTTTATGAAATGTGTTTACCCTTATCTTTGCCGTCCTGAAAACGACCTGTAAAGGTAGTTTTTGGAGGTTTGGATCGGTAGTTCAGTTGGTTAGAATGCCGCCCTGTCACGGCGGAGGTCGCGGGTTCGAGTCCCGTCCGGTCCGCTAGGTTAAATCACCTAGATTCAAAATCCCTTGTAATCCTAATTACAAGGGATTTTTCTTTTATTACCCTTCAGGATATTTCGCAAAATTTCGCTAAATTGTTTCAACAAGGATTCAACGAATTCAAATTGTTTCAACATGGCAGCCAAAGTATCTATAAAGTACTACCTACTGACAACTAGAGCCGTAAAGGGCCAATTACCTATCTATTTACGCATTACAATGGACAGGAAGAAGGCTGAATTACATTCTGGGTACACTTGTACCCCAAAGGAATGGCTCCAAGAAGAGCAACTTACAAGGTCAAATAACACCATAAACAACGAACTTGTAAAAACACGCTCTAAAATCTATGAACTAATAATTGACCTTGAAAAGAGGAATAAGCCGGTATCGGCCTCTATATTAAAAGAACTCCTTTCTGGAAAGGAAAAGATAGAAATAGGCCTTCTAGCCTATTTTGAAAGGCATATAGAGGAAATAAAGATTAAAAATGAAATAAAGGCTATTTCGATTAACAAATACAAACAATCCTTAAGCACCCTAAAGGAATTTATCCAAAAAAAATACAATAAGCTTGAATTTAATATCGAACAAGTCGATTATGAGTTTATCAATTCCTATGACTTATTCTTAAGAGAAGTTCACTCCTTACATAAAAACACTATCAATAAATACCATTCTAGGCTTAGAACGATATTATTAAAGGCACTAGCAGAAGGACACTTATTTAAACAACCCTATGCCAACTTCAAATTAAATTCAGTTAAAACAGATAGGGAATTTTTAAGTCAAGAAGAATTAAATAAAATAATCAAACTTGATTTATCACATAACAAAAGCCTTGATAAAGTAAAAGACTTATTTATTTTCTCAGTATATACTGGTTTACGTTTTCAAGATGCACAAAGTTTGACAACAGACAATCTTGGCAAATACAAAAACAAGGAATTTATAAAGTTTATCCAACAAAAGACAGCAAGGGCAATTGAAATACCATTATTACCAGGGGCAATAAAAATTATTGAGAAATACTCAAAAACTCCAGAAAGAGAGGTGTTTAAAAAACTATTACCTGAAATAAGTAATCAAAAAGTTAACTCCTATTTAAAAGTAATTGCAGATTTAAGCGGAATAAATAGAACAATAAGCCATCACATAGCCAGACACACATTTGCAACCACAATATGCCTTAATAATAACATGGCACTTGAAGATGTAAGTATGCTTTTAGGTCATTCAAGCCTAAAAACAACTCAAATCTATGGCAAGATTACACAAGACAGACTTCACCAATCAATAAATTCAATAAGTAAAAAAATATAGTTATGGATTCAACAGAAAAGGCAAACTTTATAAATAATCTACGTTTTCACATTAAAAACTCAAACAAAGGATTTGAATATTTTTTAGAAAAATGGAATGAGTTATCTAAAGAAAATAGAGATTCACTTAAATTGGCTTTAAAGATTATGTGTATGCAAGAAATGAACAATGTAGATACAATCACTTCGTCTTTTTTTGAATTTGAAAAAGTATCAAAATATATTGATGAGTCAGAAACATACTTTCCAGATACTGAAAAATTTTTAACTCAGAATGGAGCCAATGACAAAGCGATTGTAAAACTTTTTATGGAATTAAGAAGTAGGGGCTTTATAGACAATACAAACGAAGAAATTGCAAAACTTATATCGAACGTATTTAATATAAAATACTCAACAGCATACAAATATTTAAAAAATCCAAGTGAAATGGGAAAAACAAAAAATTTACTAAGCTGATTCCTTTTTCAATAACCCACCAATAATTTTTTCTGCATGAGGTGTTAAAACTTGAACTACTAAGCTTTCAAACATTGGTTTTGGCATACCAAAAATCATAGCATTATCTTCTTTATCTTCAACTTCTTCCATTTCATTTTCTAATACTGACACTTCAGATATCAAGGCATTAACTTGCTTAGTCAATTCCTCATTTCTAAACTCCAGCATATTAATCCTTGACATTAACTCGAAATTCTTACTTTTCTCATCTAGGATTGCTTTATAAGTTTCGGGGATATAGAGGTCTTCTTTCTTGACTTCTCTTTGTACATTGGCTGGGATACTTGCTGCATTATGATAAGAGTCCCCAGATATAATATTTTGCTCAAATGGTTCAGAATAACTACGTTCTTGTAATTCCTCACTGCTTTGGGATTGTATTGAGTTTTTTGATTCATCTTCTTTCTTTTTTAAATAATAATCCTTATTTCTGCACTTTGCAGAACAATACTTTGTTAATCCATGCAACTTGATGTCTAACAATTCATTACAATAAATACACTTTTTTTCCATTACTTTCCTTTTCACCTTTAATTAAACATTTAAAAAACATTTAGCAAATAACAATTACTCATTAATTCCATTCCGTTTCGCAAGTATACTTATACTAAATCCGAAACGGAATAGATATTTAGGCGAGATTACTAAATGATTTAGTAAAGATATTTTAATATAATAGCGTAAAAAAAATTCCTTTTCCGCTTCGGAATTACCGAAACGGAAAAGGAATAATAGAAAAGAATTAAAGATGTTTTAATTTTGAAGGTGAAAGGGAAAGTGATTTTAATTTCACTTACCGAAGCCTCCTATTCTTTATGAATTGGGGGCTTTTTATTGTATAATTAGTTGCCCATCAACTAATCTTATTATACCTTTTTCTCTCATTTTTTTTAATTTATCATAAACTGCAGTTGTTTGTAAATCATATTTATCCATTAGCATTTTAGCTATATTTTTTTGGAAGCTATCTTCAGTAACAACTGCATTATTTATAAATTCCAATGTGGCATTTTTAAAAGCCTCATCATCTATTTTAGAATTACCTCTTTTTATTGGCATTTTCCCATTTGAATCAGATATGCCAGTGATATGAATTTTATCATTATTATCTTTTTCAGTATGTAAATAAAAATAATCTTTTTCTTCTTTTACCTCTTGATACTTACTTATATGAAATTCTACCTTATGTCTTTTTTGTTCATCAGTTGAATCAATTACTAATTTTATTGCACATAACCTTTCTAGTGATGTACCAATTGAACCCATACTTATTCCTCTTTTTTCTACATCTTTTAAACTATGGTGTATTGTGATTATCAAAGTACATTTTTCTAATTGACCAACTAACTCATCAATAACTCCTTGATTATTTTGATTATTTATATCAGATGTTAAGCAAGTACCTACATCTATACAAATTACAAAATGTGTATTTGGATATTTAGTTTGTAATTGTTTATAAATATCATTTATACAAATAATTCTATATTGACTATTAATTTTTTTTAAAGTATATATAAATAATTTTTTGCTAATTGTTTCTTCTATATATTCATTACCATATTGATTATAAGGGGCCCCTATTGACCAATCTGCTAACCTATTTTCACTCATTTCTGAATCAAAATAAATAACCTTAATATCTTCTTTAGTTTTTAGTTCAAAGCCTAAATCTAATTCGTCTAATATTATTTGTTTAAGTAGAAAATTCATTAATTTACTTTTTCCTGAGTTTTTACCTCCAACAATTAATGTCATTTCACCTTTCGCCAATAATGTTTTGCCCTCACATACTTTAATTAATTCTTTATCTAAATTTAAAATACTATTTTTTTCAATGTTTGTGTCTATTTCACCGTTTAAATACTTTCTAAGTACATTATCTTTTATATAGTCCATTATTTTATTGAATTATTTTTTTTATTTGCAATTATGATACCATCTGTCCAAACAACCTTACCATTAAAAACATACTTACGAGGAATTTTTTGTTCTCTTTCTTCTTTTGTTTGCATTTCAAAGAATTTAATGTTGTTACCATTTAGGTCGAAGTAGTCAGAAATAGAACCCATATAATTGACGTATGTACCATCTTCTTTTCTAATGTTGATTTGAATTAGTGCGCTCATGTTACTTTTGTTTTGAAGTTTCTAATAATTGATTAATTTCTTTTTTTGAATAGTAAATTGATTTTCCAATTTTCCTAAATGGTAAGAAACCATTTTTTCTCATTTGCCAAAACCAAGTAGTCTTTTTTTGCAGAAGCTCCTTAGCTTCTTTTTCTGTCAAAAATTCATTTTGATTTAGATGGTCAGTTGATTTTAACAAATCAATGATTTGGTCTTGTTTCTCATTTATTTTCTCCAGAAATGAGTCTGGCACGATTGAAAGCATTTGTTTCATATTTATACGTTTTAATTAGGTATAAAATTCCAAATGAAGCACCGCATAAAAAATGGGGCCCATAAAATGCCCCATAAAATAGTTTCTTAAATAGCTGATTATTAATTCGTTATTATATATTGTTAAAATGCCATATTTAATGGTTTATATTAATATCTTTGAAACTTATAAATAAAAAATCCTGTTAAAATAAATAAAAATGAAAGCTAAATTATTGCCAGTCCTTTTTCTTTTATTCTCACTAAGTTCATTTTCTCAGTCGTTTGATGGAGTAGCGATCGATGGAGAGCTTTCTGTAGCAATATCAAAGTATAAAGAAAAAGGCTATGAAGTAATTAGTAAAGAAAAAGAGCTTGCAATTCTTAAAGGAACCGCTGCTGGTAAAAAAATAAATCTTTTCATATTAACTACGCCGAAAAGCAAAATTATTTACAGGGCTGTCATATTTCTTCCTACACAAGAGGACTGGACATCATTAAAAAATGATTATGAAAAATACATTGAAATTCTAACAAATAAATATGGAAAACCAACCAGTAGTTACAAAAGCTTCAAAGATCCTTATACCGAAGGAGACGGAAACGAAATGACAGCCGTAGTTACTAAGAAGTGCCAATATGCTACATATTGGCTTGATGACAAGGACAATACAAATATTGCTATTGAAATTTCCAACACGAAAGAAGTTCAAATTACTTATGAGAATGTGAAAAATACTATGCTAAGAGACAAGGAGAAATCGGAAATTGAAAAGACAGTATTTTAATATTATTTTTTATCCTTGACAGCTCTAACATAAAATTTCCAGCTCCTCGCTTGGGGCCCAAAACCGCAATTACCACAAAAGGCTATATTAAAAGACTCTTCCCTCATTTTTAACCATGAAATATATTCAGCTTCAGTTTGTTTTCTATGCTTTCCGTCTAACTCAGCGAATTTATTGGTGTCAATATTTTCAAGATCTTCTTTTATCCATTCATTACCCTCTTCATATTCGCTTGATGTCCAGTAAAAATCCAATTTTAAAGCCATAGGATTTTCTTTTATTGCGTTTATTTGCTTACTTTCTTCAATAGTAAACATTCTCCAACCAGGCCCTAATGCAGAACAAGCCTTTTTAGCTTCATACCAATTCATTTTATTTGGAAAATCATTTTCAGCAAAAATCAAATTATTGTAAACTACCGTTTTACCGATTATTTCAGCAGGTATTATTGTAATATTGATTTCTTTGTTACTTGATGGGGCAGCGATTTTTGCTGTACTATCTGGCACTGAATTTTCAGGTGAACTACTTCTAAGACTTCTTACAGCCCTAACCGAAATACTGCTTTCAGTGTTTTTATAAATAGATTGCATATCGCCATTAGAAAAATCTACAACCAGAAACTCATCTAATTTATTTGATGAATTACTCCAATACTTATCATGTACAAAACCTCCAAAGGCATTTTTACCTTTATATAAAAAATACAACTCACTAAAGGTTGGCAATCTCCATCCTGCTCCCAAACTAGCGCACTCTCTGATTGCATCAACTTCAGACATTTCATCAGGAAAGTCATATTGAGCAATTTCAATCTCCAAATCCCTAATAATAATTGGTATTCCTATAATATTATTTAAATCTTTACTTGAATTATGAGAATTAAAATTTCCACCACAATTAGTTAATAAAACAACAAGGATCAAAACAAAGTAGAATTTTATATTATTCCCTTTCATAATAACTTATATTTTTTGTAAGTTAAAAAACTAATAATCATTTTATGGAATTAATTCAACTCTGTTTCAACAATCAAAAAATATAACTCACAATAAGTTGATTAACAATTAATAAGATTAAAATTTCGAGTCCCGTCCGGTCCGCAAAAGCCCTTAACTTTCAATGAGTTAGGGGCTTTTTCGTTGGCACCTACTTACCTGAATACCTAAACCAGTCAAAATCGGCATAATTACTAGATACGGTTCCATTACTACTCGCATACATCCCAATATAAGTGCCCGTAAAACCTCCTGCATTTATCCTGCTTAGCGTTCTACCATCTACATTACTAATAATCGTTTTCCAGCTACCATTGGGTTCTTTCACCTTAAAACCATACGCCTGACCATTTGCAAAAACACCCAATTCAATAGATTTTTGATTACAAGGAGCAGTCGCCAATATTGTTTCTTTTCCTGCGTGTCTCTTTGTTACAACCAATTGCCATACCCCATCTTTATTCATTTTTTCAAACCTAAAATGAAAGTCGTTGTTCATAAACAAAATCAAGCCTGCGGTTTCATTTGGTGACTGAGGAGAAAATGTCATTTTACAGGAAGCTTCAAAACTTGTGTCTTGTTGACGTCTACCTATAAAAGCAGGCGATACAAGTTGTGTGATTTTTTCTGACAATAAATGAATGCGAAGCGAACCCTTATTTTCTTGCAAAGACCAAAATTTATTACGAGGCGTTCTTAAAAAATTCCATGTAAATGCTAAAGTATCTATATTAAAATCATCAATCGCTGGTTGCTTTTTGATATTAAACACGGGTAAATTAGGCCCTGCCTGACTAAACAGGACTTTCCCTATTCCTGGATTTACTACTGGCCAATTTTCTTCCCAAGAAACAGGCGTTAAAAAAGTTTCTCTACCTAGGTTATAATGAAAACCTCCATAAGGCCTTACACCAAGTAACACCATCCACCATTCGCCATTTTGTGTATCAACAATATCCGCATGCCCTGTACAAGCAATAGGGTAACTACGTCCTAAGTTGCGGTGCGTAAGAATGGGATTTTTTTTATTTGACTCATAAGGGCCTCTAATATTTTTACTTCTAAATACTGTGACGGCATGATTTTCACCAGTACCACCTTCTGCGATGATTAAATAATAGTATCCGTCTTTTTTATAAATGTGTGGCGCTTCGGCACTTTGTGCATCATGTAGTGCGCCTTCAACTAAAATAACCGTTTTTTCACCCACTAGTTTTTGTTGCTTTAGATCAAACTCTTGCAACCAAACATGTCGTTTTTTTGAGTCTGGGGTATTATCAATGGGCCTTCCATTTCCAGTATAATATACTTTATCATCTGTATCAAAAAATAATGAAGGATCTATACCTGGCGCATCTTTTATAAAAATAGGATCAGACCAAGGACCAGCCGGATTTGTTGCGGTAACATAAAAATTACCTCCCTTTCCTATTAAAGTATTGATCACATAAAAAATGCCATTATTATACCGAATGGTAGGCGCATAGACGCCGCCAGAAACACGTATGCTATCTAAATTGAGTTGACTAGGCCTGTCTAAAACATGTCCAATTTGCTCCCAATGAACAAGGTCTTTACTATGAAAAATTGGAATGCCTGGATAGTATTCAAATGAAGATGTTACTAAATAATAATCTTCACCTACCCTACAAATAGAAGGATCGGGATAAAACCCCTTAAGAATTGGATTATCAATTATTGGCCTATTACTATTTTGAGCTTTTAAAAATATAGAAACAAAAAATATGCAAATGGTTAATAATCCCTTCATAATTATTTGTTTATGACTTCTTTAATAATACGTAAATTCTTATACTCTAGCACCGCCTCAGACATTGAATGAATACTATCAACAATCAATGTTCGCTTTTCGGGATCATCCCATACTTGCTGCAATGGATGCATTTCTACTTTTACAAAAAACAAACAAATATCACCACCAATACCAACTGTTGTTTGGGTTTCCGTTCTAAAATAAAGATCATTAATTGATTGTGGCGTTGGCTTAGTATAACTAGGCAATTGACTTAAAGTAGGTAGTGATGTAAGTGTCCAAACATACCTTCTAAACATGGCATCTTGTTTTGAAATAAGCGCCGATACTTTTTCACTTGACCTTCGTAGAGTATCTCCATCTCCTGCCGGCAGGTGCATATCAAAAAAAGAAAGTCCTATTTTTTGTGCCGGATAAAATCCACTTGGAAAACAAAAGCCTATCGCATGTAAATGACCATCTTTTAAAATTGCGACATCTTCTTCTAACCTTACACATATTTCTAGCATTGTGGTATTTATATCAAACCCACAATAGGCATTTAGGTGATGCAAATAATCATTACTGATACTTCCGCAAACTTGCGTTCCATGTAATTCAAGCTCCTTCGTTTTTTCTAATAGATATTCAGAATGCGGATCCACATTAAATGCCGGCCCATCATATTTTACAATATCAGGCCCAACCGTGTATGGAACTTTTACTGGAAATATCATTTGAAAATTAAAATATCTTTTACAATAGCAGCGCCCTGTTTTTCTTTTTTAATAAAACCTCTATACATGCCTTCGGTGCAAAAAGGAAGTGCAATATTGCCATTTTTATCGACAGCAATAAGTCCACCATCACCACCAAGTGCTGGAAGTTCTTTCATGACAAGTGTTTCAGAAGCAAGTGCCAAACTTTGACCTCCAAATTCCATTCGGTCACTAATACTTTTTGCCATTACAAGTCTTAAAAAATATTCGCCCCAACCAGTGCAACTAATAGCAACTGTATTATTGTTGGCATAAGTGCCACTTCCAATAATTGGCGCATCACCAATTCTACCCCACTTTTTATTGGTCATACCACCAGTACTTGTGGCGGCTGCTAAATTACCGTGTGTATCTAGTGCTACGGCTCCAACAGTTCCATATTTATCTTTACGACGCTGCTCTTCAATATCAGTTTCGTAAGCGACTTGTCCAGCCTTCTTTAATTGATCCAAAGAATCTCTTTGTTTTGCGCGCTGCAAACCCTTCCATCTTTCTGGGGTGTAAAAATAGGATGGATCAACTATTTCAATGCCTTGCGCGGCAGCAAACGTTTCGGCACCTCTTCCGCTTAATAAAACGTGTTCCGATTTTTCCATTACAGCTCGTGCTGCAGTAATTGGATTTTTAATAGTTCTTACACCGGCAATAGAACCCGCTGCTAATGTTTTTCCATCCATAATGGCTGCATCGAGTTCATTAACCCCTTCGCTTGTAAATACAGCACCTTTACCTGCATTAAATAGCGGATTATTTTCTAGTACCTTAACAGTAGCTTCAACAGCGTCTAATGCGGTTCCACCTTTTTCTAAAATGGCATTGCCTACAAGTAGTGCGCTATCAAGACCACTCTTATACTTAGCTTCAAGCGCAGGTGTAAACTGGCTTATATTAAGGGTACCAGCACCTCCATGAATTGCCAATACATATTTTCCGGTGTTCGTTTTATTTGGTACTGTTTGTTGTGCAAATATTGAGCTTGAACAAACAGTAATTAGTATATAAATAAGTGTACGCATAACTAGTATTTAAAGCAATTTAATATAATCTGCGGATTTTATTACCTTTAAATCAATGAAGAAGCCAGCTTCTATATTTTATTATTGGGTATGCATATGCTGGCTTCTGTTTAATGGTTGCGCCAAAGACCTCTCCTATGAAGACGGCGGCACCGCAAAAACAGCCCCAGTTGCAGTTGCGGGAAAAGATCAATCCATTGTAATACCTCAAGATTCTGCCTTTTTAGATGGCAGTAAATCGTATGATAACAATGGAAGTATTACAAATTACAAATGGATAAAATTAAGCGGCCCAGCAAACAATAGTATTGTATCACCTACCTCAAAAACCACATGGATCAAAAAATTAACTGAAGGAAAATATGTTTTTGAATTATCGGTTACCAATACTTATAAATTAACAGCAACCGATACACTTACCATTTATGTCGACAAAACAAAAATAGCTAGACCCCCCGACGCACAGGCTGGACTTGATCAAACCATTCAACTTCCTAATAACACCGTAACACTAGACGGAAGTGCATCTTCAGATCCAGACAACGACATTAGTGATTATTTATGGACAAGAATTAAAGGCACAGGCAACACAATATATACTTCGCCAGCAAATGCCATAACAGATGTTATTAAATTAACTACGGGGCTTCATGTATTTGAACTTAGGGTTACAGATGCTACAGGACTCGTTGACAGGGATACACTTTCAGTGCAAGTCAATGAAGCACCAGGTGTTCCTCCAGTTGCTAATGCAGGCGCGAATCAAAACATCCCTTACGATTTAACAAATTGCAGTACCAACCCAGAAATTATTACACTTAATGGATCAGAATCATTTGATCCGGATGGTACCATCACAAAATATAATTGGCAAATTATTTTCCCAATAAATGGATCTATTGCAATAACTAATCCAAACAAAGGACAAGCATCCGTTACAGGGCTTTTAGCAGGAAAATATATTTTTGAATTAAGTGTAACAGACAATGACGGCAATGTAAAAAAAGATACCACGCAATTAAATATTATTGCAACCAATAGGCAAATCATGCAGGCAAGGCTAACACCTGTTGGATTACTTTCTGAAAAACGAAAAGTATCTGGTGTGGCTTTTTTAGGAAATAAAATATTTTTAGCAGGAGGCAGATACCAACCTACAGGGCCTGGTCCAAATTTTACATCAAGAGTAGATATTTACGATGTTGTAACAAAAGACTGGTCTACCACCGAGCTTAGTCAAAAAAAATGGGGCGTTGCAGCAGCTGTTTCTGGCAACAAAGTATTTTTTGGTGGAGGCACAGCGTTGCAAGGCAATGCATCTGCCACTTCAAGGGTAGACATCTATGATATTGTAGATCAAAAATGGTCAACTGCAGAACTACCTAAAGCTGGACAATACACTGCTATAGCTCAGGGAAATAAAGTTTTATTTGCTGGCGGAACTGCGGTGTACTTGTATGATTTTTTATCTGAAAAATGGAGCAGTAAAACACTCAGCCAACCTCGGGTAAGTATTGCCGCAACAAGCGTTGGGGGCATTATCTATTTTTCGGGTGGTGCTACTAGCAGTGTGGGGGGCACCCCATTTAACAACATCGATATGTATGAACCAAAAACAAATAGTTGGAGTGTATCGAGTATGAGTAAAGCAAAATATGCACTTGCATCTATTGGCCTGAGAGGAAAGGCACTTTGGGCTGGAGGTATCACTGACAAAGGAATTACAAACGAAGTAGAAATACTTGATTTACTCGGAGGAAAAGGCACAACTTTTCATTGCTTGTTTCAGCCCGGATCCTTTAGTACCAACAGCATGGGAAAACTTGGCAACTATATTGTTTTCTTTCCAGATGGTGGTGATGATAAAACCAGATTTGACATTTACGATTCCCTCAACGACAAATGGTATATTGGTGTATTAGATAAAAAAATTGGCCCTGCCATTTTAATTACAGCAGGGCCCGAATTATATGTTGTAGGCTCTTCTACCCCAGGCATCGACTACTACGATCAGCTCTGGAAATTAGATTTTTAAAACTCAACTATTAATCCAATGCTAGGTAGAATGGTTGATTGAGAATTTTTCAAATACACTGGTACCGCATTACTACCATCCGGCATTAATGGTTTTCCATCAGAAGTTACAAATGCTGTATTTGCCTCGTTTCTTTTAAATGTATATAAATCTGCTTCCTTGGCTTCTGAACCATAAAAATTGGTGATATCGATGTAAAAATCAAGCGTTGTTTTTTTGAAATTCCATTTTTTATCGATTCGTATATCTGCTGCATTAAATGCCGAAAGTCGTTGAGAATTAATCCTGGAATAATCAAAAACACCAGCACCAAGGATTAAATAATTAGCTCTACTTAAAGGTTCGTTGTATGGCGTAAATGGAGCAGCACCTTGGTATCTAAATTTCAAACCAATTTCCCAGTTTTTAGGAAGCTTATAACCAGCTGTCATACTAATAAGCTGACGATTATCCCAGCTAGCCGAAACAAATTTATTATCTAGCCCTGTAAATTCACTTCTGTAAAAAGTATAACTCAATACCCCAAAAAAGTTTTTGGTTAATTTTTGTTGTGCAAAAAACTCAAAGCCATATGCACGACCTTTTCCAAATTGTGCAATGGGTTCATTCCCAATGGCTCCAAATTCCAATCCTTTGTTAGCAATACTTATACCATCATTAATACTAACAGGATAATTACTGTAAGCTTTATAGAATCCCTCAACAGTAATTCTTGTGGTATTTTTAGGAAGGTATTCAAAACCTGCAACATAATGCGTAGATTGAATATATTGTCCTGGATTTGTTTTTTCACCTGTACTACTACTACTAAAATTTAACTGCGTGTAAGTAGGTAATCTATAATAAATACCATAGCTCGCATTAAAACGAAGCACATCAGAAATTGCTAAACTAGCACTCAATCTTGGACTTAACTGTTTTAATGGATTGGATTCGCTATTGCTTAAATTATTTGCATCCATACGTATACCACCACTTAGTGATAGTTTGTCATTGAATACTCTTGTACCAATTTGTGCAAAGCCACCGTAACGAATAAAATTTGTATTGGTATTACTATTGATCGTAAGCGCAGGAACAGAAGGACTTGTAGCCCTCCTTAATACCTGGTAAAAAATATTATCAAAACGAATTAATTGACCAGTAAGGCCATAGCTCAATGTAACATTATCATAGTTTTTTGTTACATCCCATCTAATTTTACTTTCGGCTTCAATACTTTTTATTTTTAGGGTACGTTGCTGCTCAATCGGATTTTTATTGTCTTCAAATTTGTTAGCTTGATTGTCTAAAAAATTTCGGCTGATACTCAAATTCCAATAACCTTTTGGAATAATTTTTTTAATAGTAGCACCGATTGTATAACTATTTTGATCGATGGTTGGGCTATTTCCAAGCACATATTGATTTTCGGCAGTTAAACTATCGGGTGTGATAAATTTAAACCTGTCAATTGCACCAACACCCAAAAATGTTAATGTTGTTTTATCGTTGATACGCGTGGTGGTTTTAAACTGAAAATCTGAATAGTTCGGCAAAAATGACCAGTTAAGAAGTCCCGCAAGTATACCTAAACTACTTTTACGAGCAGACGCTACAAAAGTTGTTTTTTTAGACATGGGACCATCGAGTGTAAGTACACTTTCTGTTAAACTAAGTCTGATATTACCCTGAAATTTATTAGGATTACCATTTTTTTGCTTGAACTGAAATACACTACTTAAAGCATTATCATATTTAGCATCAAAAGCAGAAGTACTAAGCTTTACATCTTCAATTAAGAGGACATTTAAAATTCCAGCAGGTCCACCACCACTCCCCTGTGTTCCAAAGTGATTAATAATTGGAATTTCTATTCCGTCTAAATAAAAAACGTTTTCGCTTGGGGCACCGCCTCTAATAATAATATCATTTCTAAAAGTACCACCAGCAGCACCGCCACCAACACCAGGAAGCGATTGTATAACCCTACTAATATCAAAAAATCCACCAGGGTTATTTTTAATATCCTCGGTAGTTAAGCGCTGAATACTTAATGGACTTTCTAGCGTTGCGGCTTTTGCCGAATTTCTTCGGCTCGTTACAGTGACATTTGATAATTGATTAACAAGCTCCTCAATTTCGATTTGAATATTATTTTCATTACCAGTGGTAACAGGAATATTATTAAGCTGCTTGGTTTTAAAACCAACCCCAGAAACTTCGATTGTGTAAGCACCAGGTTTTAATTGTGAAAACCTAAAATTTCCGAGACTATCAGAAACGGTTTTAGTATTTCCTGGAATTACTTGTACCGTTAAGCCAGGCACCCTTTGCTGTGTTTTTTTATTGTATATGGTTCCACTTAATTTTCCTGTGGTCTGACCCAAGGCAAAAAGAGGTCCCAAAAGGAAGACAAAAAAGGCTAATTTTTGTGCAATTTTCATATTTCGATGCTTTGTTGTTGTTAAACAAAGGACAAGGTCAAATGTTTGCCACTAGACAAAATTTTACAAGTTTTTGGTTGATTTGACCTAATACATGCAATATTTGCCTAATTCATGCGTTAAATTCGAATTTTTTCTAGCGTATTTATACTTAAATTAGACTTAAATCGGCTATTTTTAAGGCTTATAAATTGAACTGTTGGCTATCTATCCCCTCCAGCCGGTCCAGTTTCAATTATTTGTTTGGGCTATGCCTGTGGATGGGCAACCCAATACAAAAAAAAGTAAGTATGAATAGACGTATCAAGTTTTCCCACTTGAAGCAGTATTGCTTTGCATTTTTTTTGGTGAGTTTTAAGCTAGCCAGTGCACAAATGATTCCGTTTACACAGAATTATTCGGCACCATTAATGGTCAATCCAGCAACCAATGGTTTGTTTAATGGTCGTGCAAGTATGCAGTCCAATTTCAAAAGTCAGTGGGGCAATGTTGCCTACCCTTATGTTACAGGGGTATTTAATGGCGAAGTAAGAATCCTAGATAATTTTATTGGCGCAAACGATATTGCCGCAGTTGGACTTTTGGCAGTATATGACAAATCCAACGACGGCGGATTTAAGCAAACACAAATTGGTGGAAACTTTGCTTTTCATAAAGCCATTGATCAATCTGGAAGTTTACGACTTGGATTTGGAGCACAAATGAGCTACCGATCGTATTTACTTGACTATACGAAACTAACATTTCAATCCCAATTCGCCCCATATATTGGGTACAATAGTAGCATACCAAGTGGCGAAGGTTTTGGATTTTCTTCTAATATATTTGATTATGGCGCTGGCTTGTTACTTTCATACTTAGAACAAGACTTTAGCTACTATGTTGGCATTGCGGGGTCCCATTTAAATAGACCTACTAGCAATAACAACAATTTATCATTTAGCATACCTCCAGGGCTAACTGCTCATGGTGGCATTTCTTTAAGTGATAAAAATGAAAACCGTTTATATGGTTCATTTGCCCACACAAGATCAGAGGCTAGCAATTTTACTACGCTTGGAATTGTCTACGGAAGAAATATCAATGGATATATTGATGAAGATGGTGATGAGTTTCAGATAGGCGCATTCATGCGATTCAAAGATTCATTTGCACCATACGTAGGCTACAAAAAAGGAAACTTATCGGTGGGCTTGAACTATGACATTACCACTTCCGAGTTAAGACTTGCCAGAGCAGGCGCAGGTTCTTTAGAACTTAATTTAAAGATGATGTTGTTTGATGATCCTAACAACGATCAATTAAGAAAACTAAAGTGCCGATTTATTTTGTGGTAACACAATTCTCCAAAATTATTATTTAAGAAATTTAATATAGTGCTGAATGAAAAAGACGTTACAAAAGTCTAGCTTATTTTTAATTGGAATACTGATATCGTTGTGTGCGCTTGCGCAAACTCGTTCAATAACTTTTCAAACAATTCCAACTGGCGCCTATGGACAAAGCTCTTCCATTGCAGCTCTTTTTACGCCAGCAGGAGTATTTCCGGTTAATAATACAAGATTCAACCTATACTTATCTGATCCTGATGGAAACTTCAACTCAACAGTTTCAAATACAGCAATTGGAACAGCACAAACACACTACATAACATTTATAAATGGTCAAATTCCCGCTAACGCAACTGCGTCGACCACATATAAATTAAAAATCACCGCTGTTGATGGCTCTGGAGGTGTTTTAGCAACAGCAACGAGCTCCTTTTCAATTAATATTCAAAATACTACTGGAACAAACGGAAATGCGACAAGCCAAACATTTACATCTCCAGCGGATGCAAGTCCATTTATAAGTTATAGCGTTAATAGTAGTATTGGATTATTTGGAAGGTGTGTAGCTTCATCAGATGACGTATATGTTCAAAATAATACAAGTACTTCAGTTTCACTTTCAGTTAAAAATGAATTTGATGGGACAACAATCCCTGCCTACAATAATGACGCGTTTGCTTCACAAAATCAAAATGTAACTGTAACAGCAAATCAAAAATTAAAATTAACTGGGAGCCCTCAAAAAGTGCACTATCGTTTTTTTCAAACAATTACAGATGCAGCTCAATCAAATACCATTTCAACGAAGGCCTATTTTTTCATGAATAATGATTTATCTGCACCCTTTTCGGCCTTATTAAATGTTGTATGTTATGACCTAGGCTCACCTGGTATTTTTACTTTCAAGACAGATATTGACCCAACAAGGGTTGGAAGCGCTTATTTTAATTATCCCGGAAATATTTACACTGCAAAATGGGATGATAATACCCCAAATTATGTAACATCCATTCAAGATATTATAGATAAAGCTGGCTTGCTAACACACCCTTATTCTGAAAGTTCATGCGGTAAAAACGTAATTGCTTCGGGCCAAACAATTTATAACTCATTTGGCCCATCAATGACTGTGGCCGAGCCATCAAATTGCACACAAACCCAAGAAGCACTGACACCCATACAAATATTTCCAAAACCTAGAATTAGTTACACAGGACCAACTAAAGGCTGTGTTGGAACTCCATTAACATTTACGAACACTTCAATAATTAGTCCTCAAGGTTCAAAAACAGTTGCAGGCTGTAGTACTCCAAACGTTTTATATTACTGGTTTGTGGATGGAGTTCAGGCTTCCATTTCAACAAATTTTACTACAAGTTCTTTATCACTAGGAAATCATACCATTCAACTCGCTCCATTTACTGGCGGAACAACCTATAGTTGCACTCCAGCTCCTTACGAAACAGTTGTATGTATCGAAGCTGCGCCTCCCTCAGATGCTGCAAGATTTGCATTAATCGATACTGATAATAACAGAAATGCAGATACCACAATTTGTCCTGCAAATAGTCCTTTTTTAGTAGTTAATAAATCTTCGACGCTAACCTCCGGTTCATATTGTAGCATACTAAACTACAATTGGAAACTAACTGGGCCTGCAGGTTTTACAGAAATTAATTCTACAGTTAGCTCGAGTTCACCAAACTTTACAGTTCCAACTTTATCATTGAAAGGTGATTATACGTTAACATTAACTGTTTCTAATCCTTGCGGAACTTCTGCTGCATTTACAAGAAAAATTACCGTTCTTGAACGACCAGAAATAACAGTCGACCCTACTAACAAAACCGTTTGCGATGGCCTAAACACTACATTTACTGCTACAGCAGTTGGATCCAACTTGGTATACAGGTGGCAGGTTAAAATCCCAAGTGGAACTTTTACAGATGTTACCAATACAGGGGTATACTCAGGAGCAACAACTGCATCGCTAGCTATCACTGGAGCTACTTTAAGCATGAATGGATACAAATACAAGCTTATAGTAAGCGGAAGTTGTTCGCCAAATGATGAATCACCCGAAGTAACACTAACTGTAAATCCAAGACCAACAAGTGTAATTACCGGATCAACAACCGTTTGTGAAAACACACCAGCTACAATTTCGATTGCACTTACGGGAACAGCCCCTTGGAACTTCACTTATTCCGATGGTACAACAACTTCATCAACTATTACTACGAGCTCTTCTACATACACATTTTCTGTTTCACTTGCATCTACAAAAACATACACTGTTACATCGTTAACAGATGCAAATTGTACAGCTGCTAGTGGAGATAGAACAGGCTCAGCAGTCATAACCATCAATCCACTGCCTACAATTACAGGTACACTAAGTGCTTGCGTAAGTAGCACCACACAATTATCAGGCTCAGCAACAGCAGATGCAACAACACCATGGTCATCTGCAACAACAAGCGTTGCAACAATAAGTAATACTGGACTTGTAACAGGAGTAAGTGCAGGGACATCTGTCATTACTTATACGAATAGTAACGGATGTGTAAGAACTGCAACGGTTACAATACATGCATTACCAACAGTAAGTATTCCAAACACAAACCAATCATTGTGCAAAAGCAATGGAAGTCCAAGTGGCTCAGCAATTACACCAACAACTACAACAACAATCAGTTCTTATCAGTGGTTTAGTAATACGACTGCTTCAAATACTGGTGGAACTCAAGTTGCAACGACAAACACATTCACACCTCCAAATACAAATACTGGCGAACTATTTTATTACCTAACCGTTACAAATAACAATGGTTGCGTTGCAACAAGTAATGTATCTGGTAGCATTAAAGTATATGGTCAACCAACTATAAGTTCTCTTCCTACAACAACAAGCTATTGTATCAATGCAGCAGCTACCACACTAACACCTACAATTACAAATGGAGGATATGGTACGCTAAGTTATCAGTGGTATAGTAATTCAACCGCATCTACAGTAGGCGCACAAGCTATACCGAACGAGACAGGCGCAACTTATACCCCTACAACAACTGTAGCAGGTGTAAAATATTATTATGTTATTGCTACCAATGGAGGACCAAGTTCTGCATCAAATTGCAATACCCTTACTTCTAATTTTGCAGAAGTAAAAGTATTTGGTACACCTACTATTCCAACAGATCCTGTAACAGCCACCTACTGCGCAACTGCAACACCAACAGCATTAACCGTACCCAACGCAACTGCTGGTGGTTACGGTACTGCAACTTACCAGTGGTATTCAAACACCACTGCATCTACAGCTGGAGCAACATCAATTGCAGGCGCAACAACTTCAACATTCACGCCTACCATTACTACAGCAGGCACTACTTATTATTTTGCTAACGTAAGCAACGGTGGAACAGGCGGCGCTGCTTCATGTAATAATTTAAATTCTGGTATAGCTACAATTACGGTTCATCCATTACCTGTAATTACATCTGGTACTTTTGCTACAGAAAGTTTATGTATAAGCACTACAGCAACTAGTATGACGGCTTCTGCAACCACCGCAACTGGAACCATTGCTAGCTACCAGTGGTTTAGAAATTCCAACGCCTCTAATTCGGGTGGAACATTAATAAATGGAGAAACAAACGCAACATTTACACCGCCAACAAACGCAACAGGAACAACATATTATTATTGCGAAATAACAAATAGCTGGGGATGTAAAGCAACTACCCCAGTTTCTGGTGCTATAAAAGTTTATTCGGCGGCCACTATTAGTACTCAACCTATTGCAGCTGATTATTGTGTAAGCCCTACTGTTCAAGCAACTGTACTTAGTGTAACTGCAGCAACAAATGCGCCTGGCTCTCTCACCTATAGATGGTTTAGCAACACAAGTAATTCAAACAGCGGTGGTACTTTAATTGGTAGCGCAACAAGTGCATCGTATAGACCTGCAATCACAGCTGCAGGGGCAACATATTATTATGTAGAAGTTGGCAATGGCGGACCTGTTGGATGTGCAACTACTACTTCAAATGCTGTACTTATTAATGTATTTAGCGCCCCTACTATAAGTGCCAATCTTACATCTTCTAACTATTGCAAAGACGCAGCTGCAAATGCCATAAGTATTACGGCAAGCAATGGCGGTGTTGGTACACTCACCTATCAGTGGTACGAAAACACAACTGCAAGTACAGCCACAGGAAGTATAATAAATGGTGCAAATAGCTCAACCTATACGCCGTCTACAAGCACTGTGGGTACAAAATATTATTATGTTGTTGTAACAAATGGTGGACCAACAAGCACTTGTAATACAATTACTTCTAGCATTGCAACCATCAATGTATATGCAGCACCTACAATAAATACACATCCAATAACAGCTAGTTATTGTAAAGACAATACAGTAACGCCATTAACTGTTGGCGGAGCAACAACTGGCGGTTTAGGAACACTAAGCTACCAATGGTTTAGCAATACCACCAACACAAATAGTGGCGGAACAACAATAACAAACATTACAAATACATACACACCTCCAAGCACAACACCGGGTACTTTTTATTATTACGTTGAAGTAAGAAACGGCGCCACAGGTGGAGCTACGGCATGTAATACAACACCATCAAATGTTGCGACTATAACCATACACCCACTACCAGTTATTACTTCTGCAAATTTTGCTACAGAAAATGTTTGCGTAGGAACTACTGCAACAAGTATGACGGCCTCTGCAACCACAACAACTGGAACGATAACAGGCTATCAGTGGTACAGAAATTCAAGCAACTCGTATACAGGTGCTACTCAAATTCTAAATGAAACAAATGCAACTTTCACACCTCCTACTTCAATTACAGAAACCACCTATTATTTCTGCGAAATAACAAATAGCTGGGGATGTAAAACAAATACAGCAATTTCTGGCGCTATCAATGTTTATGCTGCACCAGTTATTACTTCACAACCAATAGGCGCTACTTATTGTCAAAATATAGCAGCAACTGCCATGAGTGTAACTGCAACAGCTGGAGGATTGGGTACACCAACGTATCAGTGGTATAGCAATACCACAAATAACAATTCTGGAGGAACACTCTTAACAGGTGCAACAAGTGCAACATACACCCCTTCCACTACAACAGTGGGTACCACTTATTATTATGTAACCATCAACAATGGAGGCGGTACTGCTGGATGTAGTATACTAGCATCAAATACAGCAGCGATTGTTGTAAATGACTTACCAGTAATCAATGCCATCTCTTTAGGCACACAATCAATTTGTTTAAATGCTACACCTGCTAATTTAAGCGTCACAGCATCTACAGCAACTGGAACCATCTCATCAACTGGCTATCAGTGGTATAGTAATACGACAAACAGTACATCAGGTGCATCGATTATAGCCGCTGCTAACACCAACACGTATACACCCCCTACTAATGTAGCTGGAAACAAATACTATTTCGCTGTAATCACCAATTCATTTAATTGTAGTACAACAACAACTGTTTCAGGTGTCATTCAGGTCAATCCTTTACCTGCCATTACAACACAACCATCTATTGCTTCACAAACAAAATGTTTAAACGAAGCATTTACAGCATTATCTGTTGGTGCGACAGCCGGAAGTGGATCTATTTCAAAATATGAGTGGTATAGTAACACCACAAATAGTACAACGGGTGGAACACTTGTTGCAACCAATAACTCAAGTGCATTAACAAATAGTTATACACCACTATCATCAAGCGCGGGCGTTTTATACTACTACGTAATTGTCTACAACACCAATGGATGTCAAATTACAAGTTCAATTTCTGCACCATTTACCGTTAACGATTTACCAAATATTATTGTTCAGCCTTCGAGCAACAATCAAACTTCATGTCTAAATACAGCTACTTCAGACTTAACTGTTAGCGCGAGTGCGGGAAGTGGTAATATAAGTTCTTATACCTGGTATAGCACATCTAATATTTCAGGAACACCAGTGTGGACCGTGGTTGCTACCAATACAACTTCATCAACCACAAACACATATACACCATCATCAAATACTGTTGGAACGCTATACTACTATGTTCGTGTTACAAACTCAAATGGATGTATAAAAGCAAGTAATGCATCAGGCTCTGTTACAATCAATCCAGTAGCAATCATTACGAATCAAGTCAACACGTATTGTAGTGGCACTTCATTTACTAGAACACTTGTAACGGGTAATGGAATTACTGTTCCAGCAAATACAACTTATAGTTGGAATGCTCCAGTAGTTACTGGCGGATTAACAGGTGGTGCACCGGGTACAGCTCAGACTTCACTTAATGGAACGCTATTTAATCCAACCAATACACCACAAACAGCAACTTACACCGTTACGCCAAGAACAGGTAGTTGTGATGGTGCAACATTTACATATACTGTTACCATTAACCCTAAAGCGAGTATTACAGTTGCTGATTTAAACATTTGTAGCGCTACTCCATTTTCATTTACACCAACCGATGGAACCAATGGAAATATCGTACCTACAAATACTACATATGCCTGGACAACTCCTACAGTTACAGGAGGTATTACTGGTGGCGCATCCGCATCTGGTCAAACAAATTTTGGTGGAACATTAACCAATCCTACAAATTCTCAAAAAACTGCAACCTATACCGTAACTCCAACCTCACCAGTAGGACCTTGTACCGGAGATAATTTCACCATTGTAGTTAACTTAAATGCTAGACCCGTAATACCAAACAAATCACAAACAATTTGTAGTGGAACTGCATTTAGCATAACACCTACTAATGGAATAGGTGAAATAGTACCAGCAAATACTACTTATAGCTGGACCGTTCAAGATAATTCAAGTATTAGTGGCGAATCCAATGGTAGTACCAACGGAAATAGCATTGGCCAAACACTAACCAATAATAGTAACTCGGCTCAAACAGTCATATACACTGTTACGCCTGTATCAGGTGATGTAGGGAACTGTACAGGACCAACTTTTACAATTACGGTAACTGTCAATCCAATACCATCAATTAGTGCAAAAACAGTAATAGCTTGTAGCAACGAAGCATTTACTACTACCATTACAAATGCTTTAAATAATGATATTGTTCCAAACGGAACAACCTATACCTGGTCGCTACCAATTGTTACAGGAAATATGACGGGTGGTGCTGCAGGAAACGCTGCAACAAGTGTTTCAGGTAATTTAACCAACCCAACAAGCGTTAATCAAACAGCAACATATACTGTAAGACCAACAGTACCTGGAAGCACAAGTTGCACAGGACAAGACTTTACGGTAGTGGCAACCATTAAACCAAAAGCAACTATTGCAACAAAGGCAACTACAGCTTGTAGTAATGATGCATTCACATTTACATTTACAGATGGTGCTGGAACAGATGTAATACCAACAGGAACCACTTACACTTGGTCAAATCCACCAACAGTAACAGGTGGTTTAACAGGCGGTGCCACAGGATCTAATCAAAACATTGTGGGGGGAACTTTAGTAAATCCATCTAACACTTCACAAACAGCAACCTATAATGTTATCGCAAATTCAAATGGATGTTTGAGTACGCAATTCTCTGCAACTGCAACTATTTTTGCAAGGCCATTTATCAATACACAAAATGTTTCTAGCTGCAGTGGTTCTGCATTTAGTGTTCCATTATCTAATGGTGGTGGAAATATTTTACCAAATGGCACAACCTTTACATGGACTGTTGTACAAAATAGCAATGTAACTGGCGCATCAAATATAAACGTTGCTACAAACGCAATTACGCAAACACTTACCAACATTACCAATACAGATCAAATTGTAACATACGCTGTTACGCCAATTTCAGGTACTGAGGGTAATTGTGTTGGACAACCTTTTACAGTAAATGTTACAGTAAAACCAAAACCTTCTGTTACAGCACAATCTGAAACAATTTGTAGTGGTATTAATTTTACCAATGCGCCAAGCAATGGAAACGGAAATATTATTCCAGCTGGAACAAGATATACTTGGACTACACCAACAAGCAATCCAGTTGGAGCAGTTTCAGGAGGCTCTGCTCAATCATCACCTCAAACTCGGGTAGAACAACTACTTACTAACAATACCAATGCACCAGCAACCCTAACGTATACAGTTACACCATCTGCAAATGGTTGTGCAGGATCAAGTTATCAATTAATTGTAAATGTGAATCCGAAACCAGCAATTACTGCAATGTCTGCTACTATTTGCAGCAGTGAAACGTTTACCGTTAGTCCAGCAAATGGAGCAAATGGCATTGTTCCAGCTAACACAACATACACTTGGGATGTCACAGACAATCCAAACGTAACTGGTGAATCAAGGGTTACAACAGGTAGCATAAATATTAGCCAAACTTTAGTAAATACTTCCAATATCCCACAAACTGTAACATATACAGTATCACCAACTTCAGGTGAAGCCGGATCTTGCCCTGGCATTTCATTTACAGTTTCGGTTTTAGTTAATCCACAACCAACAATAACTGCAGCTCAAGCACAAACAGTTTGTAGTGGTACTGCATTTAATATTGCTCCTGTAAATAGTACAGATGGCATTGTTCCTTCAAATACAAGATACACTTGGGGTAATCCAAATGACAATCCTGTAGGGTCAATTACCGGACAAAGTGCACAATTAGTAGCAGCGAACTCTGTAAGTCAATTACTTAATAACATTACCAATACCCCGGCTACTATTTCTTACACAGTAACGCCAATTGCAGGTACATGTACAGGTCCAAACTTTACGGCCGTTATTACAGTTAACCCTAAACCAAATATTAACGCCCAAGCAAGAACAATTTGTAGTGAAGAATTATTTACCGTTTCACCTGTAAACACCGCCGATGGAATTGTACCAAACAATACAACCTATACCTGGTCTAATCCAGTTAGTAGTCCTGTTGGCGCAATAACGGGATGGTCTGCACAAACAACTGCTTCAAATAATATTAGTCAAAGCTTAACCAATACAACCAATACAGCTGCAACATTAACCTATAGTGTTATTCCAAGATCAGGAGCTGCTGGAAATTGTATAGGTAGTCCATTTAATATTGTAGTTTCTGTTAACGCAAAACCAGTAATTGGAAATCAAACTAGAGCTATTTGTAGTGGTAGTGCATTTAATGTTGCATTAACCAATGGCGGTTCAACAATCATTCCATCGGGCACTACTTATACTTGGTTTGTTAGTACCAACAATAACAATATTACGGGGCAATCTGATGTAAATATTGGACAATCATCGATAAGCCAAACCCTAACTAATAATACAAATGTTGCACAACAAATTACATATACCGTTACGCCAACATCAGGCGCAACAGGACAGTGTGTTGGCGCAACATTCTTAGTAACGGTAACAGTTAATCCAAAGCCTGTAATTACCACTCAAACACAAACCATTTGTAGTAATGCCACTTTTAATATTACTCCTGCAAATGGCGGAAATTTAATTGTACCAGCAAATACAACGTATACATGGACTGCTCCAACCAGTACCCCATTAGGCGCTATTTCTGGAGGTACAGCACAATTAAGTTCGGTATCAAATATTTCTCAACTCCTCACCAACAATAGCAATTCACAAGGATTATTAACTTACCTGGTTACACCAACTTCTGGTACCGCTGGAACTTGTGTCGGTGCTCCATTTAATGTTGAAATTACTGTAAGTCCGAGACCAATTTTAACGTCAACGCTTACGCCACCTGCTATTTGTAATGCTACTAATTTTAGCTACAACCCTATCAGTCCAACAGATGGTGTTAGCTGGGTTTGGACGAGAAATACGGTTGCTGGTATAAGCAATACAGCAGGTACTGGAACAGGTGTAATTAATGAAACCCTCATCAACACTACACCTAACCGAATTACAGTGCCGTATTCATTTGCACTCACAACATATGGTTGCCCTAACACACAAACTGTAAATGTGATTGTGAATCCAACACCACAATTAACAAGTTTACTCATTAACCCTGCTCAGTGTAGTGGAACACCATTCTACTACAATCCTACAAGTGCTACAGTTGGAACAACCTACACTTGGACAAGGTCAAATATTGCAGGCATTTCTAACCCAGCTGCAAATGGAAGCGGCGCTGTAAATGAGACACTTACAAACACATCACCGAATCCAATAGTAGTAAATTACGTTTATACACTTACTGCAAATGGCTGTACCAATCAACAAACTATTTCAGTTACTATTGACCCACTCCCTATTGCAAGTTTTAGTATTGGTGGACCAAGGGCTGATTGCGGACCTACTTCTAGGACTATGATCAATAGCTCTTCTGTAAATAGCAACCCATTAACCAATGGTACGTTTACATGGGGTATTGATATTTTAAGAAATGGTGGCGCTGTTCCAGTATACAGTTTGATTAACACCAACTATACGACACAAGTAAATTATACATTCACAAATACAGGCATAAGAGATAGCCTATATCCTATTACATTAACTGCAAAATCACCTAATGGTTGTATCAATACATATAGAGATACCATTACCGTTCATCCAGATGCAAGAATTGATTTAACAATAGGAACAACAGCTGCTTGTGCTCCGTTTAATGCGATTAATGCGCTAAACGTAATAAATAAAACAGATCCTTCACCAAATCCAACAATCAATTTATTTTCATCTTACAAATGGACAATTAGAGACAAAAATGGAAACATCTTATCCAATACAGTTAGTCCTAATCCGCCTAATTATACGATCACAAATGCAGATGATACGTTACTCATTGCACTAAAGGTAAATAGCTTATATGGTTGCAGACCAGACTCTGTTAACAGAATTGTTTACACCTATCAAAATCCAATTGTAAACTTTACTGTAGCGCCACAAAATAGTTGTACGATGCTAAGTACACAGGCTGTTAATACGAGTTACATTGGACCTAATCGAACAACTAGCACACTTAGATACGCATGGTATGCAAACGGCTCATTACTCAGTAATGCAGGAGTTCCAGGAACATTTAATCTAATCAACAATAGCAATACGAGAGATTCAATTTATACCATTAAATTAGTCGTATCTGAAACAATCAATAACTGTAAGGACAGCAGTAGTGTTGGCAATTTAGTCGTATATCCAAAACCAAAAGCAATATTTACAATTGATAAAGCAGATGAGGTTTGTACTACAATTAATGGCGTAAATTCTAGCATCAACAACAGCTCCTTATTTAAAAATGGAACTGTTCCTCAATACAAATGGTCTGTTACGTACAATAATTTGTTTGATACTGCAAGGGCCATTATCATTGATTCTACTACTGCGCCATTTATTGCTGCAAGACCTAATTTTAAATTTAGAGACGCAAAAGGAACAGTAGACACCAGCTACAATATCAATATGATGATATACACGGTAGATGGATGTATTGATACACTAACAAAATCAATTAAGATTCGCAGAAGACCTAATGTCGACTTTACAATTCCAGTAGAAGGTTGTGGCATATATATTGTAAATCCAACAGACAACACCATTAATTTCCCCAACGATTCTTTAAATAGACAATGGACAGTATTGCCAACAGGAGGTTTATCGTTATTCAATGCAAATGCCAATAACCCGTATATTATATTCCCAGTAAACAACACAGCAAATTCAATTGCTTACAAGGTAAAACAAATGGTTACCGTAAAAGGATTCAATGACTGTATTGACTCACTAAATCGATTTATAACAATTCATCCTAAACCGACAGCGTCATTTGTTGTTGGAAAAATTGATAGCTGTGGACCGTGGACAAAAACATTTAGGAACACATCAGATCCAAAAAATGGACTTGGCATAAACGCAATTACGTCAAGATGGGAAGTAAGAAGAGATAATATAGTTAGACTCAATACAAGCGCCCAAAACTTAACCTATACCTTCACAAATACAGGTGTGGTTGATAGCGTGTATACTGTAAGACTATTTGTTAGTAATCCGCAGGGATGCTTGGATACAACTGCTTTACAACAAATAACGGTGCATCCAAATGCACGCGCTTTCTTTAATACCGACACTTTAGGTTGCGCTCCATTTAAAATTAGAGACCATATTAAAGTACAAGACTTCCCAGGGGCCAATGATATTTGGAGATATGAGTGGCGTATTTATGATAGGTTTGGATTTTTACTAGCAAACTATGACAGCTCAGTTCTTGCACCAGATTATATCATACAAAACGAGAGTGATACGGTAACACTTCAACTCATTGCATACAGTAAATGGGGCTGTACGCAAGACATATTCTCTAGACAAGTAATTACTAGGCCAAATAGTGTGAAAGCAATTGTAGCTGCAGATTCTACGATTTGCTCAAATCTTCCTTTATCATTTACCAATCGAAGCTATTATGGAAACAACAATGAAACAACAGGATTAATTTATGACTGGTATGTAAATGACAGCAAAGTCACTAACATTAATAGTCCCACATTTATCTTTAGAAATAATTCAAATGTTTCGGATTCCATACTATATGTAAAACTAGTAACCACCTACACCAATACAGGATGTAACGATAGTGTTACTAGAAAAATAACCATCTATCCTGCCCCTGCTCCAATTTTTACTGTAACTAGTAAAGAAATATGTGGCGTTCCTGTAGGATTTAAAAACTTTTTAACAGAAAGTGTGGTTGCTAAAAACAATGTATATAATGCTGCATGGACTGTAACCAATGTAACACTGAACAGGCCTGCCGGATTACAAGTATTACCAACTAGTACCAATAAACAATTCCAATTACAATTTGGAGACAATCCGGGAACCATAGATACCATTTATGCAGTTAAATTAACAGCTACTTCTATCAATGGTTGTAAAGCAGATACTACAACAAATATTTCACTGTATAGAAGACCAAATGTGAAATTTACAATCAGTAACTCACTGGTGTGCGGAGAAATTACCTTACAGTTAACGGACCAAACAACAAATGTACCAACGGCTAAAATATGGTCATACACGACACCTACTGGTAATCCATTATCGTTTTTCCCGTCAAATACTGCAAGCAGTCCAAAAGTATTGGTGCCACCAAATATTACCGGCAATTTAGTAAGCTATTATATTAAGCAAGTAGCTACCACCGTTAATGGTTGTACCGATTCTTCCATTGTTCAATTAGACGCTAAGGCCCTACCAACTGCTATGTTTAATATGAGTGATTCAGTTAGTTGTATCGACTCTGTTACCATCAAATTTAAAGATCAATCTATTCCAAGAACACCTGAAACAATCACAGGTTGGTCATGGGATTTTGGAGATGGCACTACATCAAATAGTCAAAATCCATCCCATTTTTACAATAAGCCTGGGACATACACCATTTCACTTGTTATTACAAACAATGAAGGATGTTCATCTTTACCAACCAGGAAAAGATTGATTGTATTTGGTTCACCTAGGGCCAGGTTTACGATGCCTAAAAAAGTATGTCAAACTGATACCATCAGATTTACGAACAATACTATTTTAGGACATGGTACATCAAGCTTTGCATCTGAATGGAATTTTGGAGACGGATCAAGCATCAATACGAATGCTAATCCTAATCATGTATTTACAAGGCCTGGTATTTTTGTAGTATCATTAAAAGTAAAGGCAGACAGTTCATGTACAACTTCAACCATATTTGATACAATCACGGTTGCCGGATTCCCTAAGGCTGGATTTACACATCAATTTAATTGTGTGAACAGTCCTGTAAACTTTATTGATACTTCAAAAGTTGGATTTGCAGACACGTTAGGTGCATGGAGATGGACTTTTGATAATGGAAGCTTTAGCAATCAGCCGAGTCCAACACAAAGATTTAGTAGTTTAAAAACCTACAATGTTAAATTACTTGTGAGCGGACTTGCTTGCCCGAACTTAAAAGATTCGGTTACCTATCCACTTCTAATTGATGCTCCAATTGCATCCTTTAATATGAGTGACAGTGTAAGTTGTATGGATACCATTCAAATTAAATTCACTGACTTATCTACTACCTATGCTCCAACAACAATAAGAAATTGGAATTGGAATTTTGGTGACGGAAACAGTTCATCACTGCAAAGTCCTACACATGTATTTAGAAAGCCAGGTAAATATTTTATAACACTTACTGTTACAAATAATGAAGGCTGTACATCGCTTCCATTAATTAAACAATTAATTGTTTATGGTTCACCAAAAGCAGCATTTGTAATGCCTAAACAAATTTGTTTAACTGATTCCATACCATTTGTAAATACATCAACGCTTGGATATGGTAGCACCAAATTCATCTCCTACACATGGGATTTTGGGGATGGTATTCCGCTTAACTATACCGCCAACCCAACCCACCGATTTAAATTTGCAGGCAAGTTTGGGGTTCGCCTAACAGTGAGAGCAGATAGCTCTTGCATGACTTCAACCTTTGTAGATTCTGTAACTGTTATAGGATATCCTAAAGCTAAATTTGGTATCGAAAACTATTGTGTTGAAACCCCTATTTTCTTTAGAGATTCAAGTGTTGCTGGCTATGCGGATAGACTAGGATCTTGGAAGTGGAATTTTGGAGACAACTCATTTAGCAGTGCAACAAGTCCCGTACATATTTACAAACGCACTGGCACGTTCCCTGTTCAATTAATTGTAAGTGGAAATCTTTGTCCATTTATGCAAGATTCAATTACAGTGCCATTAAAAATTATTGATAGAAGAAGAGACTCGGTATATGCCATCAAATACCTTCAATACAATGTGGCACAAACCTTGTGTGCACTTCCAGGTGGCGATAGATATACATGGTCTCCAAGTACCGATATCAATCCAATTGATAATAGGTGCGTTACAATTAATATGCAACACCCTAAAACAACCTATAAGATTACCATCATCGATTCGGCGGGATGTACCATCACAGATAGACAAGAAATATGGGGCTTCCCTGGAACAGATATATTCTTGCCAAGAGCATTTATACCTGCAAGTAGCAATAGAGATAACGCCATATTTAAACCAATTTATGTGGGAGTTACTGCGATTAAATACTTTAAAATTTATGACAGGTTTGGTCACGAGGTATTTACAACATCAGATATGAATAAGTATTGGGATGGCACAAGCAATGGGGTAAGTCAACCTATGGAAACATACACATGGATCATCCAAGGATTTGACTACAACAATAAGCCTGTTATCAGGCAAGGTAACGTAACTCTTATCAGATATCAATAAAATAGCAGGGGGGTAACATATTACCCCCCCCTTTTTATTAGATTTTAGTATCTTGGGCTGCTTTGTTCATATAACTAATTAAATTATAATGCGTTTTAAGGGCTTCCTACGTCAAATTATAGCAGTTTTAACCATTTTGGTGGCTATAAGCGTTGTTGCACCTGAAGGATTTGCACAAAAGAAAAAGTCTTCTACCGCAAAAAAGACTACTTCAAAAAAAGCGCCAGCTAAGAAAAAAGTGCCTGTTAAGAAAAAAACAGGCAGTTCAAAAAAGTCTACGAGCAAAAAAAAGAAAAGCAGTAAAAAAGGAAAATCTAAAAGAAGCAGAAGGCCAGTAAGAAGCATCTACTACAATCCCATTCCGGACCCTATTATTTTAAGTGAAAAAAACTGGATTTCAACACCTGCATTACCTGCTGATAGTGCTAATGCAATTACAACATCTTTACTAACAAACGATTCTGTTTATACAAAAGATTGGGTCAACGCCATCACATTTGTCTATGATAGTGTAGAGTTTAATGATTTACCGGAAGAAATTTATTTGCCATTAATAAATAAAGATGAAAAGTTTTCTTTAACCTGGTACGGAAAAATAAATTCGGAATACGGAAAAAGATGGGGCAGACAGCATCATGGTTTAGATGTAGATTTAAACATTGGAGATACCGTAGTGGCTGCATTTGATGGCATTGTTAGGTATGCACAGTTTAATAAATCAGGTTTTGGAAACTGCGTTGTTATCAGACATAAAAATGGATTGGAAACGATTTATGGACATTTATGTAAAATAGATGTTGTAGAAAATCAATACGTAAAAAGTGGACAACACATTGGACTTGGCGGTACAAGTGGACACTCGACAGGACCGCACCTGCATTTTGAAATGCGTTACAAAGATTACTCTTTTGACCCCCAATTATTAATTGACTTAACCACCCAACAATTAAAAACAGAGACGGTTATATTTGACAAAGTAGACCTAGTGAATTATAGATACCCTACTACGTCTCCGGTTATTGATGCCTTAGAAAAAAAGCCATCGAGTAAATCTAATAAGTCGAAAAAAGGTAAAAAATCTAGTAGTAAAAAGAAAAAGCCTGTTAAAAAATCAGTTAAGAAAAAGACTGCTCCAGTTAAGAAGAAAGCTACTACTGGAAAGAAGCCTGTGGCAAAGAAAGCCCCTACAAAAAAGGCGCCCGTTAAGAAAAAGAAGTAAAATATCCACATAAATTACGCCCAGGCAGTTAAAGGACCCCGTTTGCCTACCTTTACGCCAAATAAACACATACATGCTTAAAGTAGGGATTTTTGGCGTTGGACACCTCGGCAAGTTTCATATATCTAATTGGAAAGAAATTGAAGGCGTAAAAATTATCGGATTTTTTGACCCTAATAATGATAATGCCAATGATGTCATTAATACGCATGGCCTAAAAAGATTTTCTGATGAAGAAAAATTAATTGAAGCTTGTGATGTTATCGATGTTATCACGCCTACTGATCTTCATTACGAAGTTTGTATGATGGCCATCCGAAAAGGCAAACATGTATTTGTAGAAAAGCCTTTAGCCCACACCCTACAAGAAGGTAAAGATTTAGTGAACATGGTGAGAGAAGCGGGCGTAAAAATGCAAGTGGGTCATGTAGAAAGATTCAATCCGGCTTATTTAGCGTTAAAAGAAATGAACCTCAACCCTATGTTTATTGAAGTGCATAGATTAGCACAATTTAATCCTAGAGGAACAGAGGTTAGTGTGATTTTAGATTTAATGATTCATGACATTGACATTATTTTAAGCCTTGTAAAATCAGATGTAAAATCAATATCAGCAAGTGGTGTGGCCGTTATGACCGATACGCCAGATATTGCCAATGTGAGAATTGAATTTAACAATGGATGTGTTGCCAACTTAACAAGTAGCCGCATTTCTATGAAAAAAATGCGCAAAGTAAGGCTCTTCCAAAAAGACGCCTACATTGGTATTGATTTATTAGAAAAGAAAACTGAAATTATAAAGCTAAAACAACCAGAAGATGTAGATGCATTTTCTTTTGATATAGAAACGCCTAATGGTAAAAAAACCATTGCAATTGCAAATCCAAACATCGAACCACTCAACGCTATTAAATTAGAGCTTGAATCTTTTGTTGACGCGATTGTAAACAATAAGCCTACGGTTGTAAGTGAAATTGATGGTTATTTAGCAATGGAAGTGGCCCATAAAATTTTAGACAAAATCAACAACACCAGCATTTTACAGTAGATCGTTAGCAAAACTAACCCTAAAGCACCCCTTTTGTGGATGGCAAGTGATTGGAAAAAGGATCGCGCTTAACGGCCATTTTAATGGCTTTTGCAAACGCTTTAAAGATGGCTTCAATTTTATGATGTTCATTATCGCCAGCGCAACTAATGTTTAAATTACACTTTGCCGCGTCCGAAAAAGATTTAAAGAAATGGAAAAACATTTCGGTAGGCATCTCCCCTATTTTTTCTCTCTTAAAACTTGCGTCCCATACGAGCCAGTTTCTGCCACCAAAATCAATGAGTACTTTTGCTTCTGCTTCATCCATTGGAAGTGCAAAGCCATAGCGCTCCATCCCGCGCTTGTCGGCCAGCGCCAAAGCAAACGCTTCGCCAAGCGCTAGTCCGGTATCCTCAATGGTGTGATGCTCATCTATGTGTAAATCACCAATTGTGGTGATAGCTAAATCTATATTTCCATGACGGGCAATTTGCTCGAGCATGTGGTCAAAAAATCCAAGGCCTGTATGGATGTTAGCAATGCCAGAGCCTGACAAGTTAATGTCTACTTGTATTTTTGTTTCGTTGGTGTTTCTTGCATGGCTCACTTTTCGAAGGCCTAGTTTTAAAAAACTATACACCTCGGGCCAGCTGCTTGTTTCAAGTGCAATGGTACTGCGCAAATCTTGATCCTGCTCCGGTGTAAGCGGGTGCAAATCACTTTTAAAATAAATGGCTTTACAACCTAGGTTTTTTGCAAGTTGTATATCGGTATAGCGGTCGCCAATTACAAAGGAGTTACTCAAATCGTAAGCCGGATTATTGATCAGATGCGTAAGTAAGCCCGTGCCCGGCTTACGCGTAGGCGCATTTTCGTGTGCAAAAGTTTTGTCAATAATGACTTCATCAAAAGTAAACCCTTCCCCTTCGAGTGTGCGAAGCATTAAATTTTGATAGGGATAAAAAGTATCTTCTGGATATGATGGCGTACCAAGTCCATCCTGATTGGTCACCATTACTTTATAATAATCTAGTGATGCGGCAATATTTGAGAGTCCAACAATAGCGCCAGGTACAAAGCTTGTTTTATCTATGCTATCAACCTGAAAATCCTGTGGCGGCTCTTGCAAAATAATACCATCTCTATCTATAAATAAAATTCGCTTCATGCCGCTTGTTTAAATCTCTATTTTAATTTACTTCTTGTTTGCTTGACTTGCAATGTTGTTACTGGACCTGCTTTATTGGACCAATTAGTTCTTATAAATGTGAGCACATCGGCAATTTGTTGATCCGTTAAATCGGCGGCCGCAGGCATCGCATTGGAATAGAGTTCACCATCAATTTCAACGCGGTCTGCAAAACCTTTTACAATGTATTTTATCAGTTTAGCAACGTCGGTGCCATTAACAGCGCTAGAACCATCCAGTGGTGCATTAAGTTTTGGAACACCGCCTCCATCTGCTTGATGGCATACCATACAACGCTGCAAGTATACTGTTTTGCCGCGCGCGACACTTGCTGCCACGAGTTTATTACTACTTTGCGCTGATGCTCCAGCAACACATAGTAATACAAGAACGAACGTTATATAAATACGCTGCATGCTTTATTATTTTTGATACATGATTCTGTAAATCGTTCCTTTTACATCATCAGAGATGTACAAAGAACCATCAGGGCCTTCTGCTAAACCACAAGGACGGTGCTGTGCATCACGTGGATTTTTAACCACTGATTTTCCAGAAAATCCGTTAGCAAACACTTCCCATTTACCTGTTGGTTTTCCATTTTCGTAAGGCACAAATACAACATAGTAACCTTCTTGCGGAAGCGGTGACCTATTCCATGAACCATGAAATGCAATGAAAGCGCCGTTCTTGTAACGAGCGGGAAATTGATTGCCGGTATAAAATAAAAGACCATTTGGTGCCATGTGCGCAGGAAAAGCCATTGCAGGGTTGATGTATTTATCATCAACTGTTTTAACCCCATCACCACCATATTCTGGTGCCATCATTTTTTTACCTTTTACATGATCGTAATAAATATAAGGCCAGCCTGCATTGTCGCCTTTTTTAATCGCGTACATGGTTTCTGAAGGAAGCTCGGCGCTAACTGTTGTATCATATAAATCAGGGAATAAATTATTAAGCATATCTCTACCATGCTGTGTCACAAATAACTGATTTAATTGGTTGTTCCAATCAAGTCCTACCACATTTCTAAGTCCTGTAGCATAACGCACACCTGATGCATAGCTCTGGTTTAACTGATCTACTTTAAACTGCCAAATACCACCTGCCGAATCTAGTATTGGACAAGGCATCATACCCATCGAACCTTTGGTACGGTCTTTTTCTTGACATGAATTTGAAGGCGCACCAACGTTTACATAAATATTACCCGCGTTATCAAGTGTAATAGATTTTGAATTGTGCTGGCCTTTATCAACGAGTCCTGTAACAATCGTAGCAGCCGCATTTTCATCCACAATGTCACCATTATCATTTAACGCATACTTAAATACTTCTTTATTAGAAGATGCATACAAAAAATTGCCTTTGATAGCGATACCTGTACCCGTATAACTTCCAAATGATGTTTTAGTTTCTGCTCTTCCATCACCATCGGTATCTTTTAAAACCAAAATACCTTTGCCATTATCAAGTCTTTCAAGTTTAGCATAAATAGCACCTTGTTTGTTTACTACAATATGTCTAGTACGACCTAAGTTATCTGCCACTTTTAATGCAGCAAATCCCATTGGTAATGTTAAGCCTGCATTATCTGCATCGGGCTTAATATTTTGCGCAGATGTGCTAACATGCGTAAGCAACATCGAAACAAACAAGCTTGAGAAAACTAAAATTTGAGTAACTTTTTTCATGGTATAAAAATTGGTGTATAAATAGAACCCTAATATAATTATTATTTAAACGTGTTGGTCATTTTATTTACCTGTTGTACCAGGCTTGCATGGCATCTACAAGCAAGGTGTTTTCTTTTTCGGTGCCAATCGTAATGCGGAGGCAGTTTTCACAAAGTTCCACGTTACTGCGGTCTCTAACCACTATTTGCTGGGTTAACAAAAAGTCATACACCGCCCTGGCATCTGCTATTTTTACGAGTAAAAAGTTAGCATCGGAAGGGTATACTTTTTCTACGGTAGGCATTTTTCTAAATACATTCGCTAGCGCCTCCCGCATGTCTACAATAATTTTAATCATATCGTTTACCTGACCTACTTCTTCAAGTGCTTTTAACACAAGCTCTTGGGTAGCGGTATTGATATTATAAGGAGGCTTTACTTTGTCTAAAATATTTATGATTGCTTCCGAAGCAAAAGCCATACCAAGTCTTAATCCAGCAAGTCCCCAGGCTTTACTTAAGGTTTGCAATACCACTAAATTTGGATAGTCTTGCAACTCCTGGATAAAAGATTTTTGTTTCGAAAAATTAATATAGGCTTCGTCAATAACAACGAGACCATTAAAATTATTAAGCACCATTTCTATGGAGGAACGCTCTATAGAATTTCCGGTAGGATTGTTGGGCGAACAAATCCAAATAATTTTTGTGTTGGCGTCAATTAAATTTTCTAGATGAATAAGATCCAACTGAAAATCTGGAAGCAGGGGTGCTTTTTTAATTTTTACATCATTGATATTGGCACTCACTTCATACATGCCATAGGTGGGTGGACAAATAATAATATTATCTTTTCCTGGCTCACAAAAACTTCTAAATAATAAATCAATACACTCATCACTTCCGTTGCCTATAAATATTTGCTCTGCCGGAACGGATTTTACCTTAGATAAAGCTGCTTTTATAGCCACTTGATGCGGGTCGGGGTAACGGTTGTACCACTTTGTTAGTGGTGAACCAAAACTGTTTTCATTGGCGTCTAAATACACTTTAGCTGTACCACTAAATTCATCCCTCGCCGACGAATAGGGTGCTAGGTTTTTAATGTTTTCTCGCACTAATTTTTGAACATCAAACATGATACTATATTTATGCTTTCAAATTTTTTATAATGATTGCAAACGAATGGTAATTGCATTTTTATGTGCGTCTAACCCTTCGGCTGCTGCCATGGTTTCTACCGCTGCTCCAATTGCTTGGAGTCCTGCAGTGGTTAATTTTTGATAGGTTATTTTTTTAACAAAACTATCTACACTTACACCACTATATGCCCTTGCATATCCACTTGTTGGAAGTGTATGGTTGGTACCGCTCGCATAATCCCCCACCGATTCTGGACTGTAATTTCCTAAAAATACAGAACCCGCATTGGTTATTTGTTCGCCAATTGCTTCATCATTTTTGCAGGCAATAATAAGGTGCTCTGCAGCGTAACTATTTACAATAAAAATAGCCTGCTCCATGGAGTCAACCACTATGGCTTTACTATTTGCTAACGCCTGCTGCGCAATATCCTTTCGAGGGAGTACTGCTAATTGGGCGGTCAATGCTTCGTTAATTTCATCCACTACTTTACTACTCGTACTTACAAGTAGCACCTGACTATCCGGCCCATGTTCTGCCTGCGACAATAAATCCGAAGCCACAAATGCAGGGTTACAAGATTCATCCGCTAAAACACATACTTCACTTGGGCCAGCTGGCATATCAATGGCCACACCATTTTGTTGCACCAGTTGTTTTGCTGCAGTAACATACTGATTTCCAGGACCAAAAATTTTATATACCTGTGGCACTGTTTCGGTGCCGTATGCCATGGCTGCAATAGCTTGCACACCACCTATTTTATAAATACGCGTAATACCCACCACCGATGCTGCATATAAAATAGCAGGGTTTACAGATCCGTCTTTTGATGGAGGCGTACACAAAATAATTTCTTTACAACCTGCTATTACTGCAGGAATGCCCAGCATTAAAACCGTGCTAAATAATGGAGCCGATCCGCCAGGTATATATAGTCCCACTTTATCAATCCCCACAGCTTTACGCCAACAACGCACACCTGGCATGGTTTCAATGGTTACCGTAGCATTTACCTGCGCCTCATGAAAGCAACGAATGTTTTTAGCAGCTAATTGCATCGCTTCTTTTAATGCAGGTTCTAGTGATAGTGAAGCCTCATTTATTTCTGCTTCTGAAACTTGCAAATAATCAATAGTTACGCCATCAAATTCCTTGGTATAGGAAATCACAGCCTTGTCACCACCTGTGCGCACCGCATCTAAAACACCCTGCACCACAGTTTGCAAAGCAGCATGATCCATTACTGGTCTTTGCAGTAATTCTGGAAGTGCTTCTTGTAAAGGGTTTACAATTATTTTCATACAATATGTTTATATCACCATTTTTTCGATAGGTACTACTAAAATCCCTTGCGCCCCAGCAGCTTTTAACTGTTCAATAATTTCCCAAAAATCATTTTCGTTGAGTACACTATGTACGCTACTCCAACCTGGTTCTGCCAAAGGTAATACGGTAGGGCTTTTCATACCAGGTAGTAATGCAATAATATCTGCTAGCTTCTCATTGGGTGCATTTAATAAAATGTATTTGGTATTGCGCGCCTTTTTTACAGATTCAATTCTAAATAACAAACGGTCAATGATGGCCTGCTTTTCGACACAAATTGAATTGGTTGCAACGAGTACTGCTTCAGAAACTAAAATGGTTTCAGCTTCTTTTAAACCGTTTGAAAACAAAGTAGAACCACTACTTACCAAATCGCAAATAGCATCTGCAAGACCTATACTAGGCGCAATTTCCACGCTTCCGCTAATTTCGTGTACCTCAGCAGCTACACCCTTGTCTTTTAAATATTTTGATAAAATAACGGGGTAACTAGTTGCTACTTTTTTACCTTCTAAAAATGATAAGCCAGTATAATTTTCAGATTTACGCACAGCTACACTAAGCCTACATTTTCCAAAACCTAATTTATTAAGAACAGTCAGTGGCTTGTTTTTTTCATACACAACATTTTCTCCCACAATACCAATATCTGCAACGCCATCTTCTACGTATTGAGGAATATCATCATCACGCAAAAAATAAACTTCTATTGGGAAATTTGAAGCCTCTGCCTTTAACTTGTTTAGACCATTGCTAATATCAATCCCACACTCTTTCAGGAGCTTGATAGAATCGTCATGTAACCTTCCACTTTTTTGAATCGCTAACCTTAATTTCATATACTTGGTTTAAAATAAAAGAGGCCTACCAAATGGTAAGCCTCTTCAATGTTTTATAATGACACAAACACCTACAGCCTACCCGTTTGGTAAGAAATGATGATGGTGGTTATGTGCAAATTGCTTCATTAGAGTACAAAAATAGCGCCTTGGTGGGCATTGAGCAAATAAAATTGAAATTTAGACGTCAAAAAACGTAAAAGCCTCCACAAAACTAGCTTTTGGCAGGCTCTGCTTTAACTACCTCAATCTCAAATACCAACACACTATTGGGCGGTATGGCCTTACTTCTTGTGCGCATACCATAGGCAATACCCGCCGGAATAATAATTTTTATGGTGCCTCCTACCCTACATTTTGGCACCCCAATTTGCCAACCTTTTATTAAACGCTGCAATGGAAAACGTGCGGGCTTGTCTTTTGTTTGATCAAAAATAGAACCGTCTTTTAAAAGTGTTCCTTTATAAAAAACAGTAACGGTATCGGTTACATGTACATAATCGCCACTACCTTCTTTTACAATTTTATAATAAACGCCACCAACACTTCCTGTGGTATCAATAATACCCGCAGCAACAGATGCTTTAATTTGTGCAATATCTTTTTGTGCCAAACTCAAAGAGTCGGCGTCTTTGGTAAAGTCAATTATCGGTTTATTTAAAAGTGCAGGCCTCGTAAAAGATTGACCATAATTTGCAGTGGCATTTTTAAAGCCACCATGCCAAAGTTCAAAAGCACCATTATTTGTAACGCTGGTACCATAATCGATTCTATCCCCCATTTTACCCGTAACATCATAAGAGAAACGGGCTTCTGTAAGCTCCTGCCACTGGCCATTCGCACCATTTTGAATCCACTGATTTCCAAACAATGCTTTTCTTTCTAATTGACCATTAATGCCTACAAAGTTTTCACTAAATGAATATAGTCCGCGCAAGTTTTTCCCATCTTTTGGCGCCGAAAAACTCGCGATTAATTTCCATCGTTGTTTTTCTGGTACATAAAAATAACCTGAATAAATAGTTGTTTGAGAAGCAGAATCTGCTAATGCAGTTACTAAAAATTTATACGTGGTTTGGGTTTTCCATGGGTATACAAAATGGCTATGCCCTCCTGTACCTTCATTACCAAAATCATTGGTGATAACACTATCCCCTTTTGCGAGTAACACCACTCTATTTTCAGCGCCTACTTTATTACGGTCTACTGCTTCGTTTCCTGCATCCCACACCGAAAAAATAACGCGTCTTTCTTTTTCACTATTTACCTGAATACCAAAATAACCACGTGCAAAACCACAGGCCATATAATAGGTATGCACCGGATCAAAGCCAGCAGGGACGGTTATTTCGTTGTAAAACGAAACCGTTTTAACACTATCAGCAACCGGATATTTTAAATGCACCGATGCCGCATTACGCCTAGGCTTGTGGTTATAATGCATGTTTTCCACCGCACTGCCGCCCAGCAAAATTCCTGCAATAGAGGCCTGCATGCGAGCCGTATTTTTAGGCACCAATAATGTAATTTGAACAAAGCCGGTATCAGCTATTAAAACCTTACCTAGTTTGATGGTTGTAAATTTATTTGTAGCCGGCAGCACTGCTTTTAATACAGTAGCACCCACATTTACCCGAATAGGGAGTGCCCACTTATTTTTAAACTGTAATTGAACGCTTAATTCACCGGCCTTTCTAACTTTTACAAAAAAATGAATTTGCTTTTTTGCTTGATACCATTTGTAAAAACTAGGATTCCCTTTTACAAACTCATCTTCCTCTTCTTCATCTTGCAATTGAAGCCCTGTATGAAGCGGTGTTATGTATGCAGTAGTCACAGGCACCACACTATCACGCTGCGCAAAAACGCTAACACTCAACATTAAAAAAGCAACAACAATAAACATATTTTTTTTCATAGTCATCTATTTAAGTAGCCTCAAACCAAATGGGTTTTGTATTATCAGGCTCTGCATTGTAATTAATAAATAATTCGTCACCAGCAGCAACAGGCTTTACGGTTGTAATAGAAATAGTAGCGTTATCAAAATCCATTTCATACACGCAGTTTGCGGCATAGGAATGATTGTAAATAGATAAATAACCAAGCGCCACACAAGCACTCAACAAATCGTCGCCCCACTCAAAAATATAATCATACAAAACCGTCTTTTCTAGATGCGCGCGCTCTTCAGGATTCACCACGAGCACTGGCGAAATTTCGATGGTGGTGCCCACCTCAATACTTTCGGTGGCAAATACACCCCTGCCGCGCTGATCCGATGGTGCAATGGTTAAAATGGGTAATATCATATAAATCAATGTCTGATATGAAGATACAGCCTCTTTTCATATCATTTAATATGGGCGATTCACAAATGATGACTAAATTGCGCCCATGTCTTTGGAGCTAGACCAATTAAATATCATTGAACAGTTTGAACTGCTCATTGCTAAAGAAGATAAACTAGAAATTAAAGAGTTTCTGGATGATCAAAATATTAGCGATGTAGCGGAGCTTATCAATGAATTTCCTGAGTATGAAGCCCAAATTATTGCCAATATGTCTATTCATAGGGCGGCTAGCGTGTTCAAGATTTTGGATATTGCCCAACAAAAAGACATTGTAAAAGAACTCCCTTCTTCCAAAACTGCCGAGTTATTAAATGAACTCCCTGCCGATGATAGAACCGACTTTTTGGAGGAACTTCCTAAAGCAGCCATTCGTGATTTAATTAAATTACTCGATCCCGAAGAAAGAAAAATTACCCTCGCCATGCTTGGGTACCCAGAAGATAGTGTGGGCCGTTTAATGACCCCCGACTATGTGTATGTATATGCACACAACACGGTAACAGAGGTATTTGATACCATCCGAAAGTTTGGTAAAAATTCTGAAACCATCGATGTAATTTATATCATTGATCAAAAGGGTGAACTCGTAGATGACATCAGAATTAGAGACGTTATATTAGCGGCACCGGGTAAAAGAGTGGATGAAATTATTGATGGTCGTATCGTTTCCTTAAATGTACATGACGATCAGGAGCATGCCAATCAGGTGTTTAAAATGAATAACCGCGTGGCACTTCCGGTGGTGGATGATAATAATATTTTATTAGGTATTGTTACCATCGATGATATGCTTTGGGTAGCCAACGAAGAGTTTAGCGAAGACATGCAAAAAATGGGTGGTACCGAAGCCTTAAACGAACCTTATTTAGATATTCCATTATTCAAACTCTTCAAAAAAAGAGTAGGCTGGTTGGTCATTTTATTTATTGGTGAAATGCTCACGGCTACTGCCATGGGCTACTTCCAAGATGAAATTGCAAAAGCCATTGTACTTGCCTTATTTGTACCACTTATTATTTCTAGTGGAGGTAATAGTGGATCACAAGCTTCTACCCTTATCATACAAGCAATGGCAGTTGGTGAAATCACCATTCAAGATTGGTGGCGCGTACTACGCCGTGAAATTACCAGTGGTATGTTACTAGGCTCCGTGCTTGGTATCATTGGATTTATCCGCGTTGGCGTATGGCATTCTATTTTCCCCAATATTTATGGTGAACACTGGATGATGATTGGATGTACCGTAGGATTTTCATTAATCGGCGTTGTGCTATGGGGCACTTTATCTGGCTCCATGCTGCCCATCTTTTTAAAGCGTTTAGGATTTGACCCTGCCGTTTCTTCGGCTCCGTTTGTTGCTACACTGGTAGACGTAACTGGGCTCATTATCTATTTTAGCTTCGCCTATTTATTCTTACAAGGATTACTTTTATAACAACTTAGAATTTAAGTCCAATACCAAGTTGCAAAGAAGCGGTTTTCCATGTTTCCTGATCATCAATGGCATTAATATTTTGTAAGCCTGCAACATATCTACCATAAATTCTAAAAGAACTTAAGTTTAATTGCGCACCAACTACTGCAGAGATATCGCCTGTCTTAAAAGCGTTTTGTGCATTGTTTAATACATTTTTATCCTGACCAATAAGAATGCCATATTGAGGGCCTGCATTAAAAGTAATAAGCTTGCCTAAATTTAGGCGAAGTAAAATTGGAATGCTTAAATAATTAAGTCTTGTATAGGCATTGTCAATTAAAAAAGCTTGGGTAAATCTTGAATTATATAAGGTAGAAAAACTAGAACGCTTGGTCATGGTTTGACTGTACAATAATTCTGGTTGAATACCAATAAATTTATTGATGTCAATTTCTGCAAAAGCACCAGCCATATAACCCATATCAAATGCGTCATTAAAAGATTGGCCATTAACTCTGTTTAAATTAAGCCCTCCTTTTACACCGAGTTTAAATCCAGCTTGAGCAGCAGCACCAACTGATAAAAAAACAACAAGTCCTAGTAAAAAAAATGTCTTCTTCATAGTAGAAAATTTTATAGCATCAAGTTCTAATAATTAAAACGAAAAAAAATGTAACTAATTGTTAAATGGCTAAACAATAACTTTCTAAACAAACTCAATCACCGTAATTTCTGGAAGTATCCCAACCCTACCCGGATATCCAATAAATCCATAGCCACGGTTCACATACAATTTTTGTGATCCTTTCTCATATAAACCCGCCCATTGCTTATACATCCACTGCACCGGACTCCATTTAAAATAAGGATTTTCGAGGCCAAACTGCATGCCATGGGTATGACCTGAAAGCATGAGATCAATGCCCGGGTATTCAGGTAAAATTTGCGCATCCCAGTGGCTAGGGTCGTGACTTAATAAAATTTTAAACGGAATATTTTCAGTGCCGGGATACGCCAAATCCATTTTTCCATACTTCGGAAACCTAGCTTTAGCACCCCAATTTTCGATCCCAAGTAAAGCTATTTTTTCCCCATTTTTTTCAAGTACTACATGTTCATTCATGAGTAGGCGCCATCCCATGTTAGCATGTACTTTTTTAAGCGCTTCTAAATTATCAATTTTAGCCTGCGCAGTAGGCCACTGCACATAATCACCATAATCGTGATTACCAAGTGTAGAAAAAACACCAAGTGGCGCGGTTAACCTGCCAAACGAATTTTGATACGGATCCATTTCGGTGGCCCTATCATTTACTAGATCACCCGTAAATACAATAAGATCGGGTTGTTGCTTTAATATTAAATCGATGCCCTTATTGACCGCTCTGATATCCTGAAAACTTCCACTATGGATATCACTAATGTGCACCATGCGCATCCCTTTAAACGCAGCTGGCAAATTTTTAAAAGAGAGTTTGATTTTTTTAACTTGGTAATTGTATTTGTTACTAAATCCAAATAATAAAGTACCAAATAATGTACCTCCAAGTCCAAGACCCAACCAACTTAAAAAAGTAGATCTAGGAATGCCCTGCCCTTCTGGACCCATATACTGTGCACCTGATAATGGAAAGATTTTATTCATGAGTACAAGTGCACCTCTCCTAATATCATCTGCTACAAAAAACAGCGACCCAATTAATTTGGCTAAAAAAAGTCCAATCAAAATGGCAAACACATAATTTCTAAAAATTTTAGAGGTTTGCAAAAATTGTAGGTAAGGAAAAGAAAGCATGGTGGCAATGGTAAAAAAAGAAACCACCCAATACGTCACATAAATGGCCTGACGCCCCCTATCGGACCCCTGCTGGCTAACTGTTTTTAGCGCCTGAAAAACGTAAAAATCCAGTAAAAAAATGATAAGAGCGATGATCCACCAGCTTGTTGCACTACGCATAGATTTGGGTTATTTGAGTGATTTTCTGCCAAAATCAATTGGAAAAAGGCAAAATTACCCCTTTTTTAGCCGTTTTTAGGAGATTTTGACAAAGGGTTACTGCTACAACAAAGTATGGATAAGATTGTTTCAAAAGATGTAGCTGAAAGCTTATTTTTGGCAACTTACAAGCATTAAATATTATGGCGAGAATTATAGGCGTAGCCAATCAGAAAGGAGGCGTGGGCAAAACAACTACCGCTATCAACGTAGCGGCAAGTTTGGCTGTTTTAGAATTTAAAACTCTACTTGTAGATGCCGACCCTCAGGCAAATAGCACTACGGGTGTTGGATTTGATTTGCACAACATCACGAGCAGTTTATATGATTGCATGGTTAACAATGCAACAGCAAATGATGTAATTTTAAAATCGGAAGTACCCAACCTAGATTTAATTCCTTCGCATATAGATTTAGTTGGTGCCGAAATTGAAATGATCAATTATCCGAACAGAGAAAATGTGATGAAAGGTATTTTAGATGCTGTTCGTGATAAGTATGATTTTATTATTATCGATTGTTCTCCATCGCTTGGACTTATTACCGTTAACTCACTTGTTGCTGCCGATAGTGTAATTGTTCCAGTGCAATGCGAATTTTTTGCATTAGAAGGATTGGGTAAATTATTAAATACCATTAAAATTGTACAAAGCAGGTTAAATCCAGCACTTCAAATAGAAGGCATTTTAATGACCATGTATGATGGCCGTTTACGCTTAAGCAATCAAGTGGTAAGCGAGGTACGTAGGCATTTTGACGAAATGGTTTTTGATACCATCATTCACCGTAATACTAGACTCAGTGAATCGCCAAGTGTTGGAAAGCCGGTTATTTTATACGACGCCGATAGTAAGGGTACCATCAATTACTTAAACCTTGCTAAAGAAATTTTACAAAACAATGGCATGACAAAAATTTCTAACGAAGAAAGAATTATCGAATAATGAGTAGCCCAAAAAATAACAAAGACATGATTGGCAAAGGACTCCGTTCTTTGCTTTCAAATATTGACGCAGAATACAAAACCCCAAAGGGACAGGTAGAGCCTGCAATTGCGCAACAAGCCGTTGCTACCAGCAAAATTGCACTCGCCGATATTCAAATCAATCCCAAGCAACCACGCCGCGATTTTGATGAACAGGCATTACATGAACTTGCCGAGTCTATTAAAATTCATGATGTTATTCAGCCCTTAACGGTTTCTAAATTAGCATCTGGGAAATACCAACTCATTGCAGGTGAGCGTAGGTTTAGAGCGTCTAAAATGGCTGGGCTTAAAGAAGTGCCGGTATATGTCAGACAAGCCAACGACCAACAATTATTAGAGTGGGCTTTACTTGAAAACTTACAAAGAGAAAATTTAAATGCCATTGAAATTGGTATCAGCTACAAGCGCATGATGGATGAGCTTTCTTATACCCAAGAGCAGGTAGCAGAGCGTATGGGAAAAGAAAGAAGCACTGTATCCAATTATATCCGTCTTTTAAAATTACCACCCGATTTACAACTTGCCATTAGAAGTGGTAAAATATCAATGGGTCATGCAAGAGCACTGGTAAATATTGATACTATTGACAGACAGCTTTTTGTTTTCAAAGAAATCATTCAAAAAAGTTTAAGCGTTAGACAAACCGAAGAGTTGGTGCGCAAAATGTACCTCGCGCAAAAACCCGCTGGTGCCAAAGACAATAAATCTAACCTCCCGGCTGCTTATAAAAAAATTGAAGACAATTTATCTTCGCATTTTTCTACAAAAGTTAAAATGACCCATTCCAAAAAAGGAACAGGCAGCATTACCATCGAGTATTTTTCATTGGACGAACTCAATAAAATACTAGATGCCATGAACGTAACGGTAAATTAAAATGACAGGTGCAAAAAAGTTGATCTTTTTATTTTTTGGCTGCATCCTTTTTTGCTGCACGGATTTGAGTGCTCAAAAAAAAGATACCAGTGCCAAAAAAAATAACGCCGTTATAAAAAAAGATAGCACACTTGTAAAAAGTGATACGATTGTCAAATTAAAATTCCGTCCGCAAGTAGCTACCCGTAGAGCCGCCATTTTACCAGGCTGGGGACAGGCCACCAACAAAGAGTATTGGAAAATACCATTAGTTTATGGCGTTTTAGCAATCCCAACTGCCTTATACTTTTACAATGACAGTTGGTACAGTAAAACAAAATACGCCTACGAAGCAAAATTTAAAGCGCAGGCACCTACCTTAGATAGTTCGGGTCTTGCAGGCATTGATCCACAATTAAAAAATTTAGGCCTCGCTTCTTTACAATCTTACCGGAACACATTTAGAAGAGATAGAGACTATTCAATTTTATATTTCATATTGGCTTGGGGGCTACAAGTGGCCGATGCAACCGTTTTTGCGCACCTCAAACAATTTGATGTTTCTGATGATTTATCTTTACAAGTAAAACCACAGTTCAATCCTAACACCAGAACACCAGGCCTTGGACTCGTTTTTAATTTTAAAGAACCGTCAAAAAAAATATTTACTACAAAATAAAGCAAGCATGAATATTGCACTCGTTGGTTACGGAAAAATGGGTAAAGCCATAGAAGAAATTGCAGTAGCAAATGGACATACCATTGGATTAAAAATTGATTTGGATAACGCTGCCGATTTATGCGCAGATAAATTAGCAGGTATTGATGTGGCCATCGAATTTACCGGACCCCATAGTGCATTTGATAATGTCATGAAGTGTTTATCACTGGGCGTACCTGTGGTTTGCGGCTCTACTGGTTGGTTAGAAAAATATGAGGAGGCAAAAACATTTTGCGAGGCGCAAAACGGCACCCTTATTTATGCAAGTAATTTTAGTATTGGTGTTAACTTATTTTTTGAGGTCAATAAAACACTCGCTGCGCTTATGGCAAAGCATACTAATTACGAGGTAAGCTTACATGAAATTCACCACACACAAAAAAAAGATGCACCTAGCGGAACAGCTATCACCCTTGCAGAGCAGGTACTTGAGGCGATACCACATAAAACAAAATGGGTAAATGAAGCATCTGGTATAGCGTCAGATTTATTAATTACTTCGGAGCGTATAGATCCAGCGCCTGGCACACACACCACAACTTATGCTTCTGCAATTGATACCATAGAAATTAAACATACCGCACACAACAGAAAAGGATTTGCAGGTGGCGCAGTACTTGCTGCCGAATTTGCAGCGACGCACAAAGGAATTTTTTCAATGAAAGAAGTTTTAGGACTATAAATACACCAACATGAATCAGCCCTTCTTAACAGAATTATTTAAAGATCAATCGTACAATAAAAATCAGTTTTTTTTAATTGCTGGACCATGCGTGGTAGAAAGTGAAGAGCTGGTGATGGAAATTGCGGATAAAGTAAGTGGCATTTGTAAAAACCTTGGCATTGCCTATGTGTTTAAAGCCAGTTACCGCAAAGCCAACCGCACTAGTGCCAATTCTTTTACTGGCATTGGTGACGACAATGGTCTTGAACTCATCAAAAAAGTAGGCACTACCTATAACCTGCCTACTACTTCAGATATTCATGCCCATGACGAAGCTGCGATGGCGGCTCAGTACATAGACATTTTACAAATTCCTGCATTCCTTTGCCGTCAAACAGATTTGTTGGTAGCTGCTGCTCAAACAGGTAAAATTGTTAACGTAAAAAAGGGTCAGTTTTTAAGTGGTGCTTCTATGAAATTTGCCGTTGATAAAATTAAACTAGCGGGCAACAACAATATCATGTTAACAGAGCGTGGTAATACTTTTGGCTACCAAGACCTGGTGGTAGATTATAGAAATATTCCTGCCATGAAAGAAAACAATGTGCCCGTTATTATGGATTGCACGCACTCACTTCAACAACCCAATCAAACGAGTGGCGTAACAGGTGGTAACCCGCATTTAATTGAAACAATTGCAAAAGCGGCTATTGCAACTGGAGCCGACGGATTATTTATTGAAACACACCCTAACCCGGCGGTTGCAAAAAGTGATGGCGCCAACATGTTACCATTACATTTACTAGAATCGTTACTAGAAAAATTAGTGAGATTAAGAGAGGCCGTTATTTAACGCGAAAAACGTTTACCAATTATTTAATGGGTTTCTTTTGCCCGCCAAAATGTAACGCTTGATGTTCATCCAAAAAGCGAGCACCATATAAATAATAACCGGTGATCCGAGGGTTAAAAAACTGATATAAATAAACCACATTCTAATACGGGATGTGGCTATACCCAGCCTTTCCCCCATGGCATTACATACGCCAAAAGCCCTTAATTCTAGAAATTCCCTCAATTTTTGAATCATAACGGTGCTTTTTTAAGAAGTATAGGGCAATTTAACGTATTTATAGTAAAGAAACTCTTTTGAGCACCCCTCTTTTTGTTGTAATTTTGCAGCAGATTTTTAAAAATCAATTCAACCACTTTAAATACCTAATGTTATGGCTTTTGACATTGAAATGATCAAAAAAGTGTACGCAGAAATGCCTGCAAAAATTAATGCAGCTAGAGAAGCACTTGGCAGACCCTTAACCCTTTCAGAAAAAATTCTTTTTTCACATTTACATGGTGATCAATCTCCTAGTAATTTTGAAAGAGGCGGTTCTTATGTAGATTTTGCACCAGACCGCGTTGCGATGCAAGATGCAACAGCACAAATGGCATTGTTACAATTTATGCAAGCAGGTCGTCCAAAAGTTGCTGTACCTAGTACCGTGCATTGCGATCACTTAATTTCTGCAAAAGTAGAAGCCAAACAAGATTTACAAGTAGCAACAACAGAAAGTAAAGAAGTGTATGACTTTTTAGCTTCTGTTTCTAATAAATATGGCATTGGTTTTTGGAAACCAGGTGCAGGTATTATTCACCAAGTAGTGTTAGAAAATTATGCATTCCCTGGTGGAATGATGATTGGTACCGATTCACACACCGTTAACGCGGGTGGTTTAGGTATGCTTGCCATTGGTGTTGGTGGTGCAGATGCTTGTGATGTAATGGCAGGACTTGCTTGGGAATTAAAATGGCCTAAACTGATTGGTATTAAATTAACGGGTAAGTTAAACGGCTGGACAGCACCTAAAGATGTGATCTTAAAAGTAGCTGGTATCTTAACCGTTAAAGGTGGTACTGGTGCGATTGTAGAATATTTTGGTGAAGGTGCAACAAGCATGAGTTGTACAGGTAAAGGAACCATTTGTAATATGGGTGCCGAAATTGGTGCGACCACTTCTACATTTGGTTACGACGCAAGCATGAGCCGTTATTTATCTTCAACTGGCCGTGCCGATGTAGCTGCACTTGCTGATGGTATTGCAGAACATTTAACTGCAGACGCAGAAGTATATGCAAATCCAGAAAAATATTTTGATCAAGTGATTGAAATTGATTTGAATACATTAGAACCACACTTAAACGGACCTTTCACACCAGATTTAGCAACGCCTATTTCTAAAATGAAAGAAGTAGCTGCTGCAAACGGCTGGCCTACCACTGTAGAAGTTGGTTTAATTGGTAGCTGTACCAACTCTTCTTACGAAGACATTAGCCGTGCAGTAAGCCTTGCTAAACAAGTAGCACAAAAAGGACTTACGACAAAGGCCGAATACATGATTACACCAGGTTCTGAGCAGGTAAGATATACCATCGAAAGAGATGGTTTCTTAGACGTGTTTAGCCAAATTGGTGCAAAGGTATTTGCCAATGCTTGTGGACCTTGTATTGGTATGTGGGAGCGCGTGGGTGCAGAGAAAAAAGAAAAAAATACCATTGTACACTCTTTCAATAGAAACTTTGCTAAGCGTGCCGATGGTAACCCAAATACATTTGCATTTGTTGCATCTCCAGAAATTGTTACAGCGCTTGCCATTGCAGGAGATTTAACTTTTAATCCATTAACAGATACTTTAACCAACGATAAAGGCGAACAAGTAAAATTAGACGCCCCTACTGGTGACGAATTACCAACAAAAGGTTTTGCCGTAGAAGATGCAGGCTACCAAGCTCCTGCGGTTGATGGTTCTAGCGTTGTTGTTGCAGTAGATCCTGCATCTAAGCGTTTACAATTATTAGATCCTTTTGCTGCATGGGAAGGAACGGATCTTAAGTCTTTAAAATTATTAATTAAAGCAAAAGGCAAGTGTACCACCGATCATATTTCAATGGCAGGTCCTTGGTTAAAATTCCGTGGTCACTTAGATAATATCTCTAACAACATGTTAATTGGCGCAGTTAACTTTTTCAATGAAAAAACAGACAGCGTAAAAAATCAATTAACAGGTTCATTTGATACGGTTCCAAATACTCAAAGAGCTTATAAAGCCGCAGGTATTGGTACCATTGTAGTAGGTGATGAAAACTACGGAGAAGGTAGTTCTCGTGAGCACGCTGCTATGGAGCCTCGTCATTTAGGTGTACGTGTGGTATTAACAAAATCGTTTGCACGTATCCACGAAACAAACCTTAAAAAACAAGGTATGTTAGCGTTAACTTTTGCAAATAAAGCAGACTACGATAAAATTCAGGAAGATGATAGTATCGATGTAAATGGCTTAACTAGCTTTGCACCAGGTACACCGTTAACTTTAGTGTTAACACACAAAGACGGTTCAACCGACTCTATCGAGGCAAACCACACGTATAACCAACAACAAATTGAGTGGTTTAAAGCGGGTGGCGCGTTAAATATTATTAGAAAGCAGGTTGCTGGATAGTACCACCTCTAAAGATTTACAAAAACCCTCTGAAAATTCAGAGGGTTTTTGTTTTTTAATAACCCCTGATATTTTTTAACTTTAATCCATGATAAAAACAGCACTTGTTTCTTTTGGTATGAGTGGCCGTGTATTCCACGCGCCATTTATACATTTGAATCCAAATTTTATATTGGCGGGCGCGTGGGAACGCTCTTCTAAAAATATAGAGGCCGTATACCCGGGCGTTACATCCTATGCTTCTTACGAAGAAATCTTAACCGACCCAAGTATCGATTTAGTGGTAGTTAACAGCCCCAACGATACACACTTTGTGTATACCAAACAAGCTTTACTTGCTGGCAAACACGTGGTGGTAGAAAAAGCATTTACCGTTACCGTAGAAGAAGCGGAGGAACTCGCTGCACTTGCAGTGCAGCAACAAAAAATTTTAACGGTGTATCAAAACAGACGTTTTGATGCCGATTTTTTAACCATACAAAAACTCATTGCACAAAATAAGATTGGAAGTTTATTGGACGTTCAAATTTCTTACGAACGTTACCGCACCACCTTAAGTCCTAAGGTGCACAAGGAGCAACCCACACCAGGCGCTGGCGTATTACTGGATTTAGGACCACACCTTGTAGATCAGGCCATTCAACTTTCAGGCATGCCTACGGCTGTGTTTGCAGACCTACGCATAACAAGATCCGTATCGGTGGTAGATGATTATTTTACACTCCTATTATACTACCCTACCCACCGCATATTACTAACAAGCGGCATGGTGTTTATGCAACAAGGGCCTGGTTATAAAATATATGGCACCAAGGGTTGCTTTATAAAAAATAGATCCGATGTTCAAGAAGATTTATTACTTGCAGGTCATAAACCAGGAGGTGACAACTGGGGTAAAGAAGATCCCAAAAATTATGGCACCCTTAGTACCGATACAGATGGGGTAATAACAAGTACCATCATAGAAAGCGAGCGTGGCGATTACGGCAAATATTATGAGGCAGTAGCAGCAGCCATTCTAGAAAATAAACCAGTACCCGTTACGCCACAAGAAGGCATTAATATTATGAAAGTACTGGTGGCTGCTAAAAAAAGCTACGAAACTAAACAAGTGGTTCATTTATAAATTAGTGTATGGCGCATCCTTATATAATTCAAATAAAAAAAGAATTTGCAGCAGGCGCCAACGCTGCAAAAGCAGCGGGCGCCAAAGCGTACCTGTTGCATCAATTTGAATTTTTTGGATTGCAAACACCGGAGCGCCGAAGCATTTGTAAATCGTTTTATAAAACAAATCCAATAACAAGCCACACAGAGCTATCAAATATTGTTAAAGAAGCTTTTAATGAACCGCAGCGTGAACTTCATTATTTTGCTATAGAATTACTTGCCTATCACCACAAACTATGGACGAGTAAAACAATAACGCTCATTGAATGGATGCTCACCCACAACAGTTGGTGGGACAGTGTAGATTCTATCAATTCAAATGTGATTGGAAAATATTTTATCAAATTTCCAGCAGTCTTAGAGCCTACTACGCAAAAGTGGAATGAGTCAAATAATATTTGGCTACAGCGTATGAGTATTTTATTTCAACTACCTTACAAAGAAGAAACCAACACGGAATTACTAGAAAAATATATTGTTAACCGCATAAACACCAACGAGTTTTTTGTAAACAAAGCGATTGGCTGGGCGCTGCGCGCCTATGCGTATACCAATAAAAAATGGGTGATTCGCTTTGTAAAAGACCACCCACAACTATCCAATTTATCTAAACGCGAAGCCCTTAAACACCAATAATTACATGGAAACACCTCTACAAAATACCAGGTTTCAAAAAGCAAGAAATTATAAGAGAAAAAGGGTTTCCATTAAAGCAGAAATCAAGAGCAGTCTGTATATTTTTTTAGGCATTATTGCTGCTGGCTTTGGCCTAAACGGTTTTTTATTACCCAATAAATTTATTGATGGTGGCGTTACAGGCGTTTCGCTTTTACTCACCGAACTCACACAGCTGCCCTTATCGGTATTAATTATACTCATTAATATCCCTTTTATATTTTTAAGTTATTTTGCTTTAGGAAAATCATTTGCCTTCAAAACATTACTTGCCATTATTGGCTTAGGTATTTGCGTTGCATTTGTTCATTTCCCTATTATCACCAACGACAAATTACTCGTTTCTATTTTTGGTGGTATTTTTTTAGGAGCCGGTATTGGCCTCACTATCAGAGGTGGTGGCGTTATTGATGGCACTGAAGTACTCGCCATTTTTGTAAGCAAAAAAATGGGCGTAACTATTGGCGATATCATTATCATCATCAATGTTATGATTTTTGGATCTGCTGCATTTTTACTATCTATCGAAACAGCACTCTACTCCATGATCACCTATTTTGCTGCTTCCAAAACACTCGATTTTATAATTGAGGGCATCGACGAATACATTGGGGTAACCATTGTTTCATCGCACAACAAAGAAATCAAAGACATGATTGTGCATACCATGGGAAGAGGCGTTACGGTATACAAAGGCGCTAACGGAATTGGTAAAAGAGGTGAACGTGATGATATTGATATTATCTATACCGTTATCACAAGATTAGAAATAAATAAACTAAATACCGAGATCGAAAAAATAAGTCCTACTGCATTTGTGGTGATGACTTCTGTTAAAGACACCAAAGGCGGCATGATTAAGAAAAAAGCACACAAGCACTAAATACAAATGGCCGCACAAGTGCGGCCATTTGGCTGGGTCTAAAAATTTTTAGCCACTACATTTTTTTAGCGTCTTCAATAAATTTAGCAAGTCCAATATCTGTTAAAGGATGTTTTAGAAGTCCTAAAATAGAATCAAGCGGACAGGTACACACATCAGCACCTGCTTCTGCAGCCTTTACAATGTGTAGCGCATTTCTAATAGACGCTGCTAATATTTCTGTTTTAAAACCTTGGATATCGTAGATGTGACGGATTTGACCAATGAGTTCCATTCCATCCCAAGAGCTATCGTCAATTCTTCCAATAAATGGAGACACATACGTAGCACCTGCTTTAGCAGCTAAAATCGCTTGACCCGCACTAAACACAAGTGTACAGTTGGTTCTAATTCCGTTATCGGTAAACCATTTGATGGCTTTGATACCATCTTTAATAAGTGGCACTTTCACCACAATATTTGGGTGGATCGCAGCTAGTTTTTTACCTTCTTCTACCATGGTAGCAAAATCGGTAGAAAGTACTTCTGCACTTACATCACCATCTGCCATTTCGCAAATAGTTTTGTAATGGTTGGCAATGGCTTCTTCGCCTTTAACGCCTTCTTTAGCCATTAACGTTGGGTTGGTTGTAACACCATCCAAAATGCCTAAATCGTAGGCTTCTTTAATTTGAGCGAGGTTGCCCGTGTCAATAAAAAACTTCATGGTTTTTCTGTTAAATGTAAATTCCCCGAAATAGACGGGGAATAAAAAAATGGCAGGCTACTCACATCGCACCGCTCAACCGCTTATCCTTGCTGTATTCCTACCCTGGGGAGGTTCTGCAGGAGCTGGTCGTGTAAGACCTGCCGGTGCAAAAGTAAGGTTTGCCCTTAATTCTCCCTAATTTTTAAGGCATTAAATACACCAAATTATCTGGTTCTGAGCTGATTTCGTGAATTCACCTTGGCAAAGCCTATTAACTCGTCATGACGGCCGCCAAGTGTCCGATAATAGAAGAAAATGGTATAATCATTTTCTGTTTCCCAAAAATTACCGTCTGTTAGGGCAAAAGAAGAAGTGGATAAAGGAGCCCCTTTATCTTTAGTAAGGTACGTATAATTATAGAAACCCTGTTTTAAGAGCAGGGTTCTGGTGTAGGCACCTACACTGGGGTCAAATTCCATTTTTGCAGTATCCCCGATCATATTTCCGGTTAGTGCACCCACCATATACATTTCTTTGCCTGGGAACGGCTTTAATCCGGGAGGTACATAAGTAAAATTCACGTTTGCATAATCGCCTTGCCACCAAGGATTAATTAGTTCGGTACTAGCGGTTGTTGACCAACCATTGGCATCGATGTAAAAAATATTGCGCTGATCGTTTCTTGTAAAATCGGGTTTCACAACAATGGTTAATGGCGTTGTAGTTTTATCGGTTCTAACAACCCTATCCGACTCAAATCTAAAACTTCGAAGATCAACCCAGCGGTATTCTTTTCCGGCTTCAAAAATAAATGGGGCATCTTCTGTTGAATATTCAAAATTTTTACCTCTAATAAATGTAGGCTGTGTTATAAAACCAGCGCCGATGTATTTATTATTTTGTAAAATAAGCAGTTTTGTTTGCTGTCCTGGGCTTAAAATATTTAAATCTTTAGTGCCCACATTGACCTGAATTTTTTGATGCGTACGCATAATGTCGGAACCGTAAGGCTGTGTGATACCAGCACCTACCGTAACTTTTTCGTCTAGAACATAGAACCTTTTTGTAAACGCAATTTTAGAAGTATCGTTGTCTAAAAAAACTTTTAGAATATAATTACCGCTTTTTGTTGGAACGGAATTTTTTTCGGGTAAGAGTACTTGATAATGCACATAACGCGTTAATGCAACACTTGATACACGGTACATGCTAATTCTATTTTGAGGAAAGCCACTGATATAATCAAATGGATTTAACATGGCAGGTGTCCAATCGGCGTTGCAAAGTTGAAAACTGTAAAAATAATTTTTTGGAACGCCAGACAAATCATCAAAATGAAGTTCTAATGCATCCGAAGATTGAAGTCTTATTATTGGAATAGAAAATTGATCATTTTGCTGAAAAAGAACCGGCGTTTTGATATTGGACATATAAATTTGGTCAGGCGAGCGCTGCGCTTTAATGGCAGTCACACAAACAAGTAGTAAGAGTATACAGCCAGTCCAATATTTATGGGATAGATTCATGCTTACAAAAATACTATTCGTAATTTTACCAAAACAACCTTTTTGGGCCTATCCTACCATATTGCCAAACGCATTGCTTTTAACAAGCAGCAAAGCTTTTCCAGATTCATCATCAGGCTTTCTGTGGCAGCCACTGCCGTGAGTATTACGGCCATGATCATTACGCTTGCATTTGTAAATGGTTTTCAGGAAAAGGTGGCGGATAAAATTTTTGGCTTTTGGGGCCATATACGGGTACAAAAATATGAGACGGGCAAATCCTTGATATCTGAAGAGCTGCCACTCACCAAAAATGCAGCAGTTGAAAATAGCATCGCTACAACCCCGGGTGTCGTATCCTATCAAAGTTTTGCAACAAAATCTGCGGTTTTAGAATCCCAAAATGATATTGAAGGCGTACTTATTAAAGGCATCGAAAAAAATGAAAACCACAGTGCGCTCAAGCAGTTTTTAGTTACTGGCAGATGGATACAATTTACAGATAGTTTGTACAGCAAAGAAACCCTTGTTTCGGACGCTGTTGCAAAGCAGCTTCAAATTAAAATAAATGATACCATTAAGGTTCATTTTGTTGCTGCCAATTCAGATGCTCAAAAAACCTACCGTAAATTAGTAGTGGTTGGCTTTTATCATACCGGCATTGATGAGTATGATAAATTGTTTATGATTGCAGATATCAACCTCATTAGGCGCATAAATAATTGGGAACCCAATCAAATTGGCGGCTACGAAGTTTTTATACATCAATATCAAAATTTAGACGCCATTAGTAGTGCTTTATCCAATGCGTTACCTTCGGAATGGATGAGTAAAAGCATCAAAGAAGTATACCCAAATATTTTTGACTGGCTAGACATTCAAGACGTCAACCGCAATGTTGTATTTATAGTGATGGGAATTGTAGCGATTATTAATTTAATGACCTGCCTACTCATATTAATGCTAGAACGCACCAATATGATTGGACTTTTAAAATCGATGGGGGCCACCAACTGGACCATTCAAAAAATATTTATTGTATACGCTTCCTTTATAACCCTTGCTGGCGTTGGTTTTGGACTTATTATAGGACTTGGTATTTGTTTCTTACAACAGGCTACCGGATTTATTACACTCGACGAAGCGTCTTATTACATTTCAGTGGCACCCGTTAAAATTATTGGCTGGCAGGTAGCTGCCGTTTGTGCTGGCACTACAATAGTTTGCTTTGTATCCCTGTTTTTACCAACGCTACTCATTCCAAAAATAAGTCCGGTAAAAGCCATTGAATTTAAATAACTAGCTCGTTAACTGCGCAACAATAATACCTGCGGCGATACCTGCATTTAAAGATTCTGCATCACCAATTTTAGGAATGGTAACCGGATGTGTGATGAATTCCAAAATATTCTCACGAATACCTTTTCCTTCACTACCAATAACAAGAAGGCCTTTCTGAGGCGTTTTTATTGTAAATACATTTTCGCCTTCTAATAAAGCGCCATACACTGGAAGTTTTACTGTAGGTATCCATTCAGCTAAATTTTTATAAGTGACTGATACGCGCATAAAACTACCCATGGTGGCACCAATTACTTTTGGATTGTATACATCTACCGTGTCTTCACTAGCTACTATTTGTGTAATGCCAAACCAATCTGCGGTTCTAATAATGGTGCCCATATTTCCTGGGTCTTGGATACCATCTAGTACAATTGTTAATGGCCCCTCCAAATTTAATACCTCTTTTTTATGAGGCATCATGGCAACAGCTAGTACCTGGTTGGGTGTTTGAAGCATGCTCATTTTTTCAAGTTCAAATGCTTCAATGCGGGTTACTTCAAGTGAGGTATCTGGCGACTCCCAACTATCAAGCGCATACACGGCTTTTAAAGGATAACCTGCAGCAATCATTTCTCCCACCAGCTTTACGCCTTCGGCTATAAAACAACCGGTTTCAAGTCTAACTTTTTTGTCGGACAAAGATTGGATATATTTGAGCTCAGACTTTGTTACCATCGTTATGCGTTTAGTAAGCAATTTTAATTATTTAACCAGTACACTTTTCACTATTGTTGTGATTTGTGTGTTATCTGCCTGTTCCGAACAACGCCGAACAACGGTTGTCAACTACCCTATTAACAAGGCTTTTGTTTACAACAATAAAATTGAAATTGCCGGTACAGGGTCCAAAGATGAGAAAAAACAACTAACTACCGAACTAGATAATTATTGGGACGACAGTATTCGGATCAGAAGCATCCAAAAATTTGGCTTTTTTTATAAAATGAAGCAGCCTGCGGTTTTTGAACCCATTAACTTACAGCGTTCTATTAGCTTTATGAATGCCTATTTACAAACCAGGGGTTTTTATAGAGCTTCTTTTACGGATTCAGTAAGAGTGGACACTATTGGTGATCAGTTACAAACTTACATTGTATTAAAAATCAATACCGGCAGTAAAACACTGGTTAACAAAGTGGGCTACGCTATCGAAGACAGTAGTTTGCAAGAACTAACCAATAAGCATTCCAAGGAAAGCTTGCTTCAACAAGGTAGCACCTATACTAAAGAAGCCATCAGTCAAGACTTGGACCGATTAACAAACCTTTATCGGAACAATGGGTACTTTGGTTTTACCAAAGAAAATTTAGTGGCAGAAGTTGATACCGTAGATACCAAACTGTTAGAAATTGTTACCAATCCTTTTTTACAAATTAATCGAATTGATAGTATCCAGGCCAAACAACAATCCACTATCAACTGGGATATTCTCATAAAAAATAAAAAGGCACTTGACACCAATCAAACAACACCATTTACAATAAGAGCCGTTCACTATTATCCAGAAGTAAGTATTTACGAATCACCGGATACTTTAATTGGTAATAGGTATTTAACCAACACCTTTAAGGGGCAAATTCTTTTTCACAATAAAACGGGAAAATTTAGCAGCAAAACCCTCATCCAGCATAATTATTTATATCCTGGAACCCTTTACAATGAAGTGCTTTACTACAAAACGCTTAATACCGTAGGGCAAATAGGCGCCTGGCAGCAGGTAGATGCTAGAGTTTTAAAAACAGCAAAAGACAGCCTTGACATTCATTTGTTTTTAGTGCCTGCTTCTAAACAAAGCGCTTCCATTGATTTAGAAGGTAGCCGCAACTCTGCAGATATCGTAACTGGTAATACGCTCGGTATTTCTACCAATTTAAACTACACCAACCGCAACGTTTGGAAGCAGGCCATTCAATCGGTAACAAGTTTTAGAACCGGAGTAGAATTAAATTTAATTGGCGCCACAGACAATAATATTGTACAAACTTTTTTAATCAATGCGGGACATACTTATGCGATTCCGCACATCATGCAGCCTTTTAAAAATTGGAAAAAAATAAAGGCATTAGACAATCAAAGAACGCTTATTTCTATCAACGGTTCATATGTAGATAGAAAAGATTACTACCAGTTAAATTCTTTGGTTACCAGTATTGGTTACGAGTGGCACCAACAAAAAAAGAGTGGCGATAATATTTGGTTGTACAAACCACTTAATTTAGAACTCTATGGTATCACCAGACTTGGTGGACTAGATAGCCTTATAAAAAACAATCCGTTTTTACAAGCTTCTTTTAATGAGGGTAATATTTTTAGTCAAAGCTTTTCTTTTATCAGAACCGTTAATAGTGTCAAACATAAAAATAGAAGTCACTACCTGCGCATTAGTGCCGAAGAAGCAGGTGGCATTTTTGAAGTTTTTCCAAGCATTAAAAACAATGTATACCGCTACATTAAAACCGAAACGGAGTACCGACAATTAAACCGTTACAGAAAATCTGAATTTGCATACCGCGCTTTTGCTGGCTTTGGTTATAACTATGGCTCCGATCCTGTTTTAGGGAAAAGCTTACCGTTTTTTAAACAGTTTATTGCGGGTGGACCTTATAGCATGCGCGCATGGGGGCTCAGACAGCTAGGCCTTGGTAGCTCCGTATTTAGTGACACAGTGAACTCAAGTTATAGAGACCGTTTTGGCGATATGCAACTCGAAACAAATATCGAATACCGTTTTACAGTTGCTGATTTTTCATCCGTTAAAATTGGGGGCGCTGTATTTGCAGATATTGGAAATATTTGGAACGTCAAAAAAAATGCCACCGAACCTGATGCACATTTTACATTTAAAAATTTTGGAAGAGACCTAGCTATTGGTGTAGGTACCGGACTTAGGTTTGACTTCTCGTATTTTTTATTACGCTTTGATTTAGCCTACCGCGTTAAAGATCCTGCACGCCAACAAAACAATGGATGGATGAGCTTTAATAATTTTGCTATTACAGAAACCCGCGCCTCTGGTTTAAAAGTAAACAACCTGGCTTTACAGTTTGGTATCGGTCTCCCCTTTTAGCGCAGCAATATGATCTTCAAATGCAGCAATTTGCATAGCGTCTTCTACTTTAAAAGATCCAATTTTTGTACGTCTTAAACTGCTCAAATGCCCACCTACACCTAGTGCTGCGCCAAAGTCGTTGGCTAAGCTTCTTATGTAAGTTCCGGTGCTACACAAGACCCTAAAATGCACTAGGGGCAATTCAATATTTGTGATTTCAAATTCGTAAATCGTAACAGGCCTTGGATCTATTTCTACGACCTCCCCACTTCGAGCTGCATAATATAATCGCTGTCCATCTTTTTTAATGGCAGAGTGCATGGGCGGCATTTGCATAATAGCTCCCGTAAATTGAGCGGTGGCATCCAACACTTTTTGTGCCGTAATATTTTCCAATGAGGTAATATTAGTAGGCTCACTTTCTAAATCAAAAGTAGGCGTTGTAGCACCCAGTGTAATGGTACCGGTGTACTCTTTTTCCATGCCCATGTAATCATTGATTTGCTTGGTAAATTTTCCGGTGCAAACAATTAAAAGCCCTGTAGCAAGTGGGTCTAGGGTTCCGGCATGACCTACTTTTGCAATGCGCGTTTGGTAACGCACTTTTTTAATGATATCAAAGGATGTCCATTTAAGTGGCTTATCAAATAATATCACCTGCCCATCTAGATAGGGCTGCATGGATGGATGGTACTCTTTTTGCTTCTTCATAGATTAATAAGCCCTCGCAAATAAAACGCGCTGTGTAGAAGGGTTACCCGATAAAATACAAGTGCCCGCTTCCTGCTTATTATCTAAAGGAATACATCTAATGGTAGCCTTGGTTTGTTCTTTAATTTTTTCTTCCGTTTCTGGTGTACCGTCCCAATGTGCCGATATAAATCCGGTTTTGTTATCTAGTAAATCAACAAACTCATCCCAAGTATTAGCCTCCGTAATATGATCATCTCTAAAAGCCTTGGCTCTATTAAAAATATTAGCCTGAATTTCGTCTAATAAATTTTTTACATGAAGTCCGATACCATCAATTGATGCATTTGCTTTTTCTTTGGTATCACGTCTTGCCACTTCTACAATATTTTGTTCTAAATCTCTAGCACCAATGGCAATTCTTACAGGCACCCCTTTCATTTCATATTCTGCAAATTTCCATCCGGGTCTTGCATTATCACTGTCGTCATATTTTACAGAAACACCAAGCGCTTTTAATTCGGCCATCATCACCGTTACTTTTGCATCGATGGCTGCTTTTTGCTCGTCGCCTTTATAAATTGGAACAATCACCACTTGTAGAGGAGCAATTTTTGGTGGTAACACAAGCCCTTGATCATCACTATGCGCCATCACGAGTGCACCAATTAAACGGGTACTCACGCCCCAACTGGTAGCCCAAACATATTCTAGGTTGTTGTTTTTATCAGAGAATTTAACATCAAAAGCTTTTGCAAAATTTTGTCCTAAAAAGTGCGAGGTACCTGCCTGTAACGCTTTACCATCCTGCATCATAGCCTCTATACAATACGTATCTTCGGCACCAGCAAAACGTTCGTTGGCTGTTTTTACACCTTTAATTACAGGTAGTGCCATCCAATTTTCTACAAAATCGGCGTACACATCTAACATTTTAGTGGTTTCTTCTACTGCTTCTGCTTTAGTAGCATGCGCGGTATGACCTTCCTGCCATAAAAACTCGGCAGTGCGTAAAAAAAGTCGGGTTCTCATTTCCCAGCGTACCACATTAGCCCACTGGTTTACAAGTATTGGTAAATCACGATACGACTGAATCCATCCTTTATAGGTATTCCAAATAATCGCTTCCGATGTAGGACGCACTACTAGTTCTTCTTCTAGTTTTGCTTCTGGATCTACAATTAATTTTCCTTTATTGTTCGGATCGGTTTTTAAACGGTAATGCGTAACAATCGCACACTCTTTTGCAAAACCTTCTGCATTTTTTTCTTCGGCTTCAAATAAACTTTTAGGAATGAATAAAGGGAAATATGCATTTTGGTGACCCGTGTCTTTAAACATCTTGTCTAGTACATCACGCATGTTTTCCCATAGTGCAAAACCATAGGGTTTAATAACCATACAGCCCCTAACCGCACTATGATCTGCGAGGCTTCCTTTAATAATCAAATCGTTGTACCACTGCGAATAATCCTGGGCTCTTGGGGTTATTTCCTTACTCATAATTGAATTACAATATTCTTAACAATATAATAGGCTTACAATTGTTAGTTTAGATATTAATTACCAATCCCGTAATTGTAGTTGCCTGCACCGCAAATGTATGTAACTTCGCATTATAGTATACCTAAATACCTATCTGCCATGAAAACTAACCTCCTATCTGTAGCAGTTTTACTCGTTTTTGCAACCAGTTGCGGAACCGTTTACGAAGCCGGACAAACCCCAGACGACGTTTATTACTCACCAGCCAATGGTACGAGTAAAAAGGAGTTAGAGCGCGAGGAAGAAGCTAGGGATCAGTATGAGCGTTATACCGAGGTTCAGGAAGACCGTTTTTTACGCCTTAAACTAAGCAACCGTTACCGCTTTAATTGCATCGACGATTACAGCTATTGGTACGATCCACGTTTTGATTTTATGGGCAATAGATTCAACAACAATTTCAACAACTTCAAATACAATTATAACTGCGGTTGCATGAACGGGTTTAACCCAGGGTTTGGATTTGGATTTAATCCAGCATTTGGTTTTGGACCCAATTTAGGTCTTGGCTACGGCTGGCGCGGTGGTATTGCAAATCCAATTAGTACCGTTATTGCTTTTAAAAATCCAAGGGTAAATATTGGCGGAGGTGCAGGATCCAATGTTACTGCATTTAAAAATAAAACATACGGCAACGTTAATTTGGGCTACCGCAATCCAAAAACGGGTGTCGTTGAAACAGGTCCCAACAACAACAATAGTTTTGGTAACCTCGTTAAAAGGGTGTTTTCTACAGCTACCACAATTGCTGGCGCTGTAAACAACGATAGCTGGGATAGAGCTTCCAGGAGTTTTTCTAATTCGAGTAATGGTGGCGCAGCCATTCCTTCAAGCAATGCAGGTGGCAATAGCGGTGGTGTAAAAAGCACCGGCTCTAGTGCAACATCTGGCAGAGGCGGAAGAGATAACTAGTTCTAACGGATTCAATCAAACATTTATGAAACTAACAATACTTGCTGTTGCAACTTTATTTGCTACAACCTTATTTGCACAACAACCAGACTATGCACTTCGCACGGCGTGGTTTACACAAAATGGTTCTGCTAGAAATATAGCAACCGGTGGTGTGATGGGCTCACTTGGTGGAGAAATTACGGCCAACCATGTAAACCCTGCTGGACTTGGATTATTTAAAACATCTGAGTTTGTAATGTCGCCTGGTATGAACTTCAACAACAACAAATTCAATTATAGAGGTTCCGATACTACCAGTGCAAAAAATAATATGCAATATGGTACAAGTGGTTTTGTTTTTGGATTTAGTAACAAAAAAAGAAGCAAGTGGACCAGCAATGCCATTGCTATTTCTATCAATCAAGTAGCCAATTACAACAACAGGGTAACGTTTAAGGGTTATAATAATATGAGTTCTTTTTCGGAGCAATACCTCGAAGAACTAACCCGCGATTTAGCAGACACCAATGCTGCTCTTAGCAATTATATTTTTGGATCATCACTTGCGTTCCGAACTTTTTTAGTGGACACGTCTAACAATGCACAAGGTAGGTTTGATGGATACCAAAGTATGGTTCCTATTTCTACGGGGGTAAACCAAAGTTATGACGCCAATACAAATGGAGGTTACCACGAATTGGCACTGGGTTTAGCAGGCAATATGGAAGACAAAATGTATGTAGGTGGAAGCTTAACCATTCCAATCATCAATTACAATCGTGAACTTACCTACACCGAAAAAGACGCTACGAATAACCCCAATAATCAATTTGAAAGTTTCACTTTTCAAGAAAGTTTTAGTTCGAGAGGTATTGGTATGGGTTTAAAACTCGGAACCATTTATAAACCAACCGAATTTTGGCGTGTGGGCGTTGCGTTTCACACCCCTCAAATTATCGGATTTAAAGATGAAGTAAGGGCTTCAATGATTGCCAACACCGAATCGTATGCACGCACAAGATCTGCAAACAGCGATGCACTCAATAGTGGCCAACCAGGTCAAAGCAATTACACTTTAGTTACCCCTTGGAGAGCAACGGCTAGTGCGAGTTATGTATTTAGAGAAGTGAAAGACACCCGCAAACAACGTGCTTTTGTAAGTGCCGATATTGAGTATGTAAATTACAAAGCCTCAAGGTTTTCATCAGCAGACCCCAACGATATGGGTTTAACAAATTACTACACCCAACTAAACGAAGCGGTTAAAGAAAACTACAAAGGCAACTTTAATCTAAAGCTAGGTGGTGAAATAAAATTCCATACCGTTATGTTTAGATTAGGTGGTGCATATTATGGTAGCCCCTACGCCGACGAAGCTTTAGATGCGAGCAGAATACTTGCTACAGGTGGTATTGGCTACAGAGACCATGGTATATTTATTGACCTAAGCTATGCGCATATCATGAACCAAGATGTTCAATTTGCTTACCGCTTAAACGATAAACCAAATACATTTGCTTCACAAGCTGGAGCGAGAGGAACGGTGATGTTAACTTTTGGATTCAAGTTCTAACCAGTTTACCGCAGTATCTTTTGTAAACCAAGTCATTTGACGTTTGGCATACTGCCTGGTGTGTTGCTTAATTTGTAGTACAGCTTCTTGTAAAGATATTTCACCTCGTAGGTGTGCAAATATTTCTTGATAGCCCACTGTTTGTAATGCATTTAAGTGTGCCATCGGTAAAAGCCCTTTCACTTCTTCGAGCAGTCCATCCTCCATCATGGCAATTACCCTATTATTAATGCGCTCATTAAGTATTTCACGTGGCATGGATAGACCCACTTTTAAAATATTAAAAGGCCTTTTAACTTTTTGTGCCGATTGAAATTCAGTGATGGATTTTCCAGTTGCAAGTACCATTTCAAGTGCACGCATGAGGCGCTGCGGATTGTTTTTTTCGTGTGTGCTTTTCCAATAAATGGGATCGTTAGCGGCTACTTGATGTTGCAACCATTTAATTCCATTTGTTTCGTAATCCTCTATAATTTTATTTCGAAGGGCTGGATCAATTGCTGGCATCAGGTCTATTCCTTCACAAAAAGATTTGATGTAAAGCCCTGTACCACCTACCATTACGGCTACTGCATTTGTTTTAAAAATTGTTGCCGCTGTGTCTAGTGCGTATTTTTCAAAAACACCTGCATTCACTTCTTCGTTTATAGAATGGGTGCCTATTAAATAATGTTTAACTGCAGCAAGTTCGTCGGTTGAGGGTTTTGCAACGCCAATAGAAAGCTCTTGGTAACACTGCCTCGAATCGGCAGAAATAATTTGGGTATTAAAATGCTGAGCAAGCGCTATCGCAAATGCTGTTTTACCTACAGCCGTAGGACCAACGATAACAATGACAGTGGGAATGTTTGCATCAAAATCACTACTGTTTGAAAGTAGCGCTAAGACCTTATTAATACTCGTCTTGTCCATACTCATCTTGCGTATCTACCACATCGTCATCTGCATCATCACTACCGTTATCTTCTTCATCGCCCTCTTCACCAAAACCATCTGCAGCTTCTGATAAATCATATTTTTCTTCGATGTCGGCAAATTTATTGCCCAGTAAACTTTTGGTACCGTATTGTTGTGGACCAATCCCTTCGATGCGTGTAACGAGCGGATAAGTAAGTGTTGCATCGGTTTCTTTACTTACATGAATCAGCTCAATCAAAAACAACCAACCTTTTGCAAAATCATATTCGTATACAAACTTTTGATTGGTATTTATAATTTCGGTTCCAATAGCTGTGTCAGCCATTAATAAAGGTGGTGCCTGGTATTTTTTATCGTACACTTCAAAACTTATTTCACGACCTTGCAACCATTTATCATTACTCCTATAAAAAGTAGCCTGATGTTTGCTATCAAATTCATACGCTTTTAAAATAGCGTAATGTAGTTCCGCAAAAGTTTGTGTATGCTTAATGGCAATGTCTCTGTACACCGCGTCATCTTCTTCTAAATACACCCTAAATTTTAAAACAGCCATGCTCTTTTGTTTATTTTGCTAAAATACAATTATTTATACGGGGCGAAGCCCTAAAGTCGCTGCTTTTTCAAGCATAAACTTTGTGGCAGCCTCAAATTCGTTAGGAATAATACCATCTAAAATGGCTTCTCTAATAGCGTCTTTTAATAGTCCCACCTCTTTGGAAGGCGACAACCCAAAGGTTTCCATGATCATTTCTCCAGTTACTGGCGGCTGCCAATTACGAAGCCTGTCCCCATCTTCTACCTCCTGAATTCTGAGGCGCACCATTTCAAAATTTTGCAAATAGCGCTTTACTTTTTGCTTGTTTTTGCTGGTGATATCGGCGTTACATAAAAGCATCAAACTCTCAATGTCCTCGCCAGCATCAAATATTAAACGCCTAATGGCACTATCTGTAATATTTTCTTTGGTTAAACTAATGGGCCTTAAATGCAACAACACTAATTTTTGAACGAGTTTCATTTTCTCGTTTAAAGGAAGTTTTAGTTTGGTAAATATTTTAGGCACCATGCGTGCACCCACTACTTCGTGACCGTGAAACGTAAATCCAAAACCTTCTTCAAATTTTTTAGTGGCTGGCTTTGCAATATCATGTAATAATGCAGCCCAGCGTAACCACAAATCGGGGGTACTAGCCGCCATATTATCAAGCACCTGAAGTGTGTGGTAAAAATTATCTTTATGACCCATGCCATCAATATTTTCGGCGCCGTATAAATCTACAAGCTGCGGAAATATTTTATGTAATAAACCTACCTTAAAGAGTAAATCAAATCCTACCGATGGTTTATCACAAAGCATTATTTTATTAAGCTCTTCGGTAATGCGCTCCTGCGATATAATACTGATGCGGTGTGCACTATCCGCAATAGCATCAAGGGTTTCAGGCACAATGGTGTAGCCTAACTGACACGCAAACCTGATGCCTCTTAACATACGCAGCGGATCATCACTAAAGGTTTGATGTGGCGCTAAAGGTGTTTTTATTATTTTATCCTGAATGGCCTCAAGTCCTCCAAATGGATCTACTAATTTGCCAAAAGCTGCTTCATGTAGTCCAATGGCAAGTGCATTGATGGTAAAATCTCTTCTATTTTGATCATCTTCGATGGTGCCTGGGCTTACGCTTGGCTTTCGGCTATCGGAAGCATAACTTTCTTTGCGCGCACCTACAAATTCAATGATAAAATCATCGATTTTTATTTGCGCCGTTCCAAATGTTTTAAAAAATGCAACAGTTGGCTTTGGTGAAAAAAGTGCTGCTACTTCATGTGCTAATGCGATACCATCACCAATACAAACCACATCTACATCGGTGGTAGGACGTCCAATAATTTTATCACGCACAAATCCACCAATTAAATAAGCAGGCACACCCAGCTTATCTGCTGCGGCACCTATTTTTTTAAAGAGTTGGGTTTCGTGTGGTGAACAATTAATTTCCATGCTTTGCAAATGTAGCGCTTTGCTCATTTATATAAGCGAAAGAGGCGCTAGTAATTGCGCAGTTGTAATGGTATGGCCACAATTAAAATGACCTAGTGGACACAGCTTTTTTCCATGCAGGCCACAAGGCTTACAGGGCAAGTGTTCCAGGGTTTCAACAACAAATTGTGTATCAGATAATGGACCATATCCAAAGGCCGGAATGGTAGAACAATAAATGGCAGCAACGGGTGCATTTGTTGCAGACGCCAAATGCATCGGCGCCGAATCGTTAACGTAATTTAAATGGGCGCCTTTAATAAGAGCCGCTGCTTCTAACAAGTTTAGCTCTCCAGCAATATTAAACACACCCCCTCTAGATGAACCACTAAGTATCTCTGCGCAGAGTGCAGTTTCGTTAGGCGCACCCATCAAATAAATGGTATAGTTTGTTGGCACTGCGTTTATAAGATCGATCCAGTTTTTTGCAGGCATTTTTTTTGTCTCCCACACCGACCCCGGCGACATACATATATAAGGATCGCCTTGCCATTTTTGCACGGCTGCAAAATTTGCAGCAGATGGATAGAGTGCTGGCTTTGCAACAGGCGCTGTTGTGAGTGATGCTAGCAGCGCATGGTTGCGTGAGGTTTCGTGTAAAGACGCGCTATTTGAATTTTGCTCGGCCGCGCGCCCAGCCGCATTCGCGCGCCCGCCCGCTTCAGCGGCTTCCGCCGCTGCACCAAACAGATGCACAACTACTACCGAAAATAAAAAGCTGAGTGGATTTTTATCAAAGCCAATTGTTTTTTTGGCACCCGACAAAACGGTGATAATACCGGTAGCTAAATAACGCTGTACATTAATAACAACGTCATATTTGATACGCCTAATGGTTTGTATGATTTGAAAAAGATGCTGGTATTTGTTTTTCTTTTTATTCCATACATGCACCTCGTTAATGTAGGGATGATCTGTAAAAAGTTCATCAGCTCCTTGCCTTACCAAAATATCAATTTTTGCTGATGGGTATGCGGCATGCAAATTTTGTAAGAGCGCTGTTGCGAGCACCACATCTCCAATAAATGCAGTTTGAATAACTAATATGCGGTGCATAATGCAAAAATAACCAAAAGGAAACAAAAGGAACCAATTACGACCTCAGAATTGTGAAACTACCGTCTTTATTACATTTCACAACAGCAGAAGGTTCTACTGGCGTTATATCATCTTGACGGTAATGGACCACATAATCTACGCCTTCTTTAACAGCAATGTCAATATCTGAAAACACTTTGGGTGGTGGAAAGCCAGATACATTAGCAGAGGTACTTACAATGGGTTTTCTAAACCGCTTAATGAGGTGCTTACAAAATTCATCGGCACAAATGCGTATGCCCACAGAGCCATCTTCGTGTAGTAAATTGCCGGCAAGTCCAATGGCATTTTCATATATAATAGTGGTGGGCTTAGAAACACCCGCGATATAATCAAACACTTCGATGTGCGGGCTCGCCACATATTGTAATAGTGAACGCTCGTCTGCGATTAGCACAATAAGGGCTTTGGTTTCGATGCGTTTTTTTAAGGCAAATATTTTTTCTACGGCTTCTTCATTTGTGGCATCGCAACCAATACCCCAAATGGTATCGGTGGGGTACAAAATAAGACCCCCGCTTTCTAAAACGCGCAAACAGGCTTCTATATCTGTATTAAATAGTGGGGTCACGCAGGCAAATTACAATTTGTTAACGAGAATTAACCTAGATAATGGTAGTTAAAGATGTGTTGCTTATGTTTGCAAAAAAATTAAGCATGTCTTTACAAAATTTAATACTTGAAGCCTGGTCAAATAGAGATTTATTAAAAGAAGCAACCTACAGTGATGCCGTTAGAGCCGTGATTGAAGATGTAGACAAAGGTCGTTTGCGTGTAGCATCTCCAGAAGGAGACAAATGGGTAGTAAACGAATGGGTTAAACAGGCCATTCTTATGTATTTTGGTATTCAACAAATGCAAACATGGGAGCTCCCTCCTTTTGAGTTTTACGATAAAATGTTATTAAAAAGTAACTACAAAGAATTAGGCGTAAGAGCCGTTCCTCCAGCTGTGGCACGTTACGGTTCTTATATTGCTAGCTCGGTAGTACTCATGCCTAGTTATGTAAATATTGGTGCGTACGTTGATGCAGGTACCATGGTTGACACCTGGGCTACAGTAGGTAGTTGCGCACAAATTGGAAAAGGCGTACACCTTAGTGGTGGCGTGGGTATTGGCGGTGTATTAGAGCCATTACAAGCAAGCCCTGTTATTATTGAAGACGGTTGTTTTTTAGGTAGCAGAAGTATTGTAGTAGAAGGTGTTATTGTAGAAAAAGAAGCCGTACTAGGTGCCAATGTGGTACTCACACAATCAACAAAAATTATTGACGTAAGCGGTTCAACTCCGGTAGAATTTACAGGACGTGTACCAGCAAGATCGGTAGTGATTCCGGGTACCACAACTAAAAAGTTTAATGCTGGAGAGTATCAAGTAAACTGTGCTTTAATTATTGGTCAGCGTAAAGCTAGCACCGATTTAAAAACAAGTTTAAACGATGCACTTCGTGATTTTAATGTAAGTGTGTAACACGCTATTTGCGTTCGCGCAAAATTTTTAGATCACCATTAAGCTGCAACCGCGTAGGGCCGAATGATCCATTCGGCCAAAAACTTCAAAGCTGCCATCTGCGTATACCGCGCCCACATCTTCTGTGGCAATAAACGAGCAGCTATGGATATTAGCGAGGTCAATAACTTGCAAAGTGCCTCTCCCACTGGTTTTCACGGTTAGTGGATCTTCTTCTTCGGTGACAAGCACGCGCATCCATGGCGGGCATTTGTAAATTCCATTTCCGGTGGCGTAGGCTTGTGATAATAATTCGGTCATACCATATTCGCCATGAATGGTAGGTACCTGAAAAGCTTTCATTAATGTTTCGTGCACTTCGGCTCTGGTTAATTCTTTACGTCTACCCTTCATACCACCTGTTTCTAAAATTGTGGTGTGTTGTAGAGGCATCTGATATTGCGCGGCAAAATCTAAAAGCGCAAACGTAACACCTATCAATAATGTTTTTTGCCCCGCAGCTTCATTGGTTTTTAATGTTTGCGCTAATGCTTCATGATCATATAAATAAAAGCCACTGTGCAAATTGTTAGATGCCAGAATCAAATGCTCCACCATGTATACAAGTGACGAATGAGGCCGCTCTAAATAAGCAGGCAAGAGCCCAATAATACACCAGTTGGTAACCGCCCCATACACCTGTTCAAAAGCTGTAAAAAAGCTGCGCTGATAAACGGCTTCTTCTTTGAGGTAATGTTTGCTTTGCTCCGTTCCGGTTGTTCCACTACTTTCAAAAAAAAGAGCAGGCTCGTAATTTCCGGTTTGCACGGTTTCGGTTTTAAAAAACCCAATGGGCATGGCCGGAATGCTCGTATAATGCTCAAACAAAGGTACTCCCGCTGCATTTTTAGGATGATCCGCCGGAACAATAAGATCACACCAACGCCTGTACACCGCATTGCCGCTGTACTGATAGGCAAAGAGGTCTAGTGCTCCTTGGTTAAACAAACCAGGCTCTGAAGAGAAAATATTGTTAACATCTATGGGCAACACAGCAAATGATTGGTTTGTTTTACTAAATTTGAGTAGAAACCTACACGAATGAAGGCAAAATTATTGATATTAACGGCAATTATTGTAACCATATTTGCTTGCAATAAAGATACCTATACCACAAAACCCCAGCTCACTTTTAAGTCGGTGAATGGAAAGGTTTTTTCGGGCGCCTCTGCCATCATTTTTTCATTGGAATTTACAGACGCCGAAGGCGATATTTCAGATAGTATTTGGGTACAAAAAGTAACCAAAACAAAAGGCTGTAATAATTTTAGCGACCGTGTAAAAATTCCTGCATTTACAGCAACGCCAAATTTAAAAGGCGTTTTTGAAGTGGGTTATAATACTGGATTTATTCCGGGCAGTATTTATACCGTTATTCCTAAATGCGGCAAAAACGATACTTGTTATTTTAGATTTTGGGCTTCTGATAAAGCAAAAAATAAAAGTGACACCGTAGTATCTTCTGACATCATTATACTGAATTAAACGTGAACCGGGATACACTATTTCGGTGGCGTATTTTTTTTGAACTTCGCTTTACTTCTTTTTTCTTTGGCAATTATTTTTATGCCGTATGCATGGCAGCCCTTTGTATAGCTAGCTTTGCGCAGTTAGGTCACCGCCAAATTCCTGTTTTATTTGTAACACTTACTGCTGCTGCAACCGTTTATTATTACAATCACTCCTACCTATTAGAAAGTATTGATGACGCCCCTAACCAAAGAACTATTTGGGTGCAGGAGCATGCGGGGCGTATCAAAAAAATACAGAAGCTTCTATTCGCTTTTTTATTGGTGGGTGGCAGTTATGAATTGTATACATTATTTCCGGGCATCCATTTAATGGGCATCGATGATATTTTATATTGCTGCCTTATTGGCCTTGGAGCTTTTTTATATTATTTTGATACCAAAAAATATCCCTTTCTCAACCTCCGGTCGTATGGCTTACTAAAACCCTTTGTTATTGGTTGTATTTGGGCAGGCGTTGGTGTTTATGCACCTTATCTCTATTTAAAATTATCGCAACAGCAGCCTGTGAGCATGTCTCATTTACTCATTTTGTTTGTATCCAACGCCCTATACATAACAGTGATAGCTGTACTGTTTGACATCAAAGATTTTGAATCAGATGCCAACAAACAAATGAAAACCTTGGTGGTGCGCATGGGACTCACTAAAACCATCAACTGGTTTGTTATACCTATAGGTGCCCTTATTTTACTAGCCACCCTACGATACAGCTATTTACACCAGTTTACAGGATACCAAATTTTGTTAAACACAATCCCCCTTATTTTGTTGATAAGTGTAAGCTATCAAATGCACCAAGGTAAAAGCATTCTCTATTATCTTGCAATCATTGACGGACTCATAGTAGTAAAAGCCGCTTGCGGCATCATCGCTACCCTTTTATTTTCATCACAATAAAGTGAAATTTAATTTTATGGCAACTAAAAAAACAAGTACAAAAACGAAGAAAGAAAAAAAAGATGCAGTTGTTACAGCCGCATCCATGGCGTTTTTAAAAAATTATATCAATACTCCATCGCCGGTTGGTTTTGAATCGGGTGGACAAAAAGTATGGCTCGAATACATTAAAAAATATACCGACGAAATTTTTACAGATCCATACGGCACTGCAGTAGGTGTGATTAATCCGGGCGCTCCTTTTAAAGTAGTAATTGAAGCACATGCCGATGAAATTAGTTGGTTTGTAAATTATATCAATGACCAAGGCCTTATTTACTTAAAAAGAAATGGTGGCGTGGATCACCAAATTGCACCTGCCAAAAGAGTTTGGATTCATGGTAAAAAAGGACCCGTTAAAGCGGTGTTTGGATGGCCTGCTATTCATACGCGTTTAGGTAATCCCGACAACAAAGAACAACAACCTAAAGTAGACAACCTATGTTTAGATTGCGGGGCTAGAATAAAAAAAGAAGTTGAAGATTTAGGGATTCATATAGGCGCTGTGGTTACTTATGAAGAAGGCTTTGATGAACTAGCAAACGGCTATTATATTGGACGTGCTTTTGACAACCGCATTGGTGGATTTATGATTGCAGAAGTAGCACGTTTATTAAAAGAAAATAAGAAAAAGCTTCCTTACTCTTTATATGTTGTTAACGCCGTGCAAGAAGAAATTGGACTTCGTGGCGCCGAAATGATTGCCCGCCGTATCAAACCAGATATCGCCATCATTACAGATGTAACACACGATACCAGCACCCCAATGATTAGTAAAATTGTGGAAGGTGATATCCAGTGTGGTAAAGGCCCATCGCTTGCCTATGCGCCTGCGATTCACAATAAATTATTAGCGGTGGTTGAAGAGGTTGCACAAAAAAATAAAATTCCAGTGCAGTTTAGAACCCTAAGCAGAAGCACCGGAACCGATACCGATAGTTTTGCCTATGCCAATGATGGATGCCCTTCGGTACTTATTTCTATGCCGTTAAGATATATGCATACCACCGTAGAAATGATACATCACGATGATATCGAAGAAACCATCAAACTCATGTACCATACGCTTTTAACGCTTACGCCTAAAACAAACCTTAGCTATTTATAACGCGTAAACAAAAACATGGATCAAAACATTAAGGTTGCCGTACTCGATTTATATTATGGCGATGCCAATGAGGGCATGCGCTGCATTCATGAACTTGTACACGCCTGGGCTGCACATAAAAATCTGGCACTCACGTATGAGGTATTTGATGTAAGACAAGCATTGGAAACACCTGATACTAGTTTTGATATTTATATTTCTAGTGGAGGACCCGGCTCTCCACTAGATTCTAATGATACCAAATGGGAAACCGCTTATTTTGACTGGCTAGAAAGCATGGAAATTTGGAATAGCGAACATAAAAAACCCAAACATGTATTTTTTATATGCCATAGTTTTCAGCTCGCTTGCAAATATTATCATGTAGGTTCCGTTTGCAAAAGAAAGTCAACGGCATTTGGTGTGTTTCCGGTACATCCAACAACAGCGGGTGTTTCGGACCCACTCTTTGCCGGATTAAACAACCCATTTTACTGCGTTGACAGTAGGGATTTTCAGGTAATTGAACCAAACGATGATATCATTGAAGCGATGGGGGCTACTATACTTGCCATCGAAAAAGACCGTCCGCACGTGCCATACGAAAGAGCCATTATGGCCATGCGCTTTAGCCCTTATTTTGTGGGCACACAGTTTCATGCAGAAGTAGACGCTGCAGGTATGCATTTGTATTTATTACAAGCGGATAAAAAAATTATTGTCACAGAAAATCATGGTATCGAAAAGTGGCAATCCATGGTAGATCAGGTGCAAGACCCAGAAAAAATTATGCTTACCTACCAAACCATTTTGCCCAATTTTTTAAACCAGGCGATACTTGATGCGGCTGCTCAATAAATTCTAATGCCATGGTACCTGATCAAAGAAATACGTTCAATCAACATTTTTCGGAACATAAATACGGGCATTTATTATCTGAATTAAATAAAGACTTTGAAGGCGCCATTGATTTTAGAGTAGCAGAAACACCGGTTTTTTTAGACGCAGCTTGTAATCAGCAAATGCTTGATACCTGCGATTACATCATTGATAAAATTGTAGATTCAAATTTTACGGCACAAACAAACGGGGCCATCCCAGCTAATAAAAATGTACCCAATCAAACGGCACATCCTCATTTTTTAGCTTTTGATTTTGGCATTTGTATGAATGAACAAAACCAACCAGTCCCGCAACTCATAGAAATACAAGGTTTTCCAAGCCTATTTGGCTATCAGGTACTACTAGATGATGCTACGCGCAGTGCTTACGAGATCCCTGCTCCCTTTTCGGCGTTTTATAGTGGCCTAACTAAAAATGCGTACCTACAAAAGCTACAATACATTATTGTAGGAAATCATGACCCTAAACATGTGGTGTTACTTGAAATAAAACCACATACCCAAAAAACAAGGATTGACTTTTACGCAACCGCAGCCTTCACCGGCATTACTATTGTTTGTATCACCGATATCCTAAAGGAAGGTGATACATTATTTTATAAAAACAACGCAGGCGAAAAAATACAAATCAAAAGAATTTATAACCGAATTATTTTTGATGAACTGGATCAAATGCCAGAGGACATTAAAGATGCTGGGCGCCTATTATTTGAAAACATAAACGTAGAATGGGCCGGACACCCCAACTGGTTTTACCGGATTAGTAAATACACCTTGCCTTTACTACAACACCCAAATATCCCTGCTAGCTTTTATGTAAACGAACTAGTAAGCATTCCAAAAGATCTAGAAAACTATGTACTCAAGCCACTCTTTTCTTTTGCGGGAGCAGGTGTTATTATTGATGTAGTTAAATCAAATATTGAAAACTTACCGGATCCACAAAACTGGATGCTTCAAAAAAAAGTAAACTACGCCCCCATTATTAAAACACCCACTACGCCAGCAAAAGTGGAAATTAGATTACTTTATTTGTGGGAAAACGGCGCTGCTAGGCCTTTTCCAGCCATTAACATAGCCAGGCTGAGTAAAGGAAAAATGATTGGGGTTCGCTACAACCAAAATGAAACATGGGTTGGAGGAAGTATAGCGTATGCGGCTGCTAGAAGCTAAATTTTTCTACATTTCTAACGGTGCGGGCTCTTCAAATACTTCGCATAAATAATCTCACTCATTGTTTTATGCTCCACCTTACTTTCTAACCAAGAGATAACGTCTAAATAGGCAAAAGCACGTGTTTCAAATCTGGACTTCTCGTACTTTTTAACTTTAGCTAAAAACTCTTGCAATGCCTGTGTCACTTTACGAGACGGGTCTTTAAAAGAACCGCGTAAAAATGCAAACATCTCTTCTTCTATCACCGTCAGGTTTTCCATTTTTGCCATAAACCTGTACACCGATTTTATCAGTGAACTTTCGATGAGTTCGATATTTCCAAGTTCATAATGCGCCATCATATGCAGTAGGCGCGCATAACACTGCAAATCACCTCGCAAATCTATATGGTCATTAATGATACGCCTTAAATAATCGATAGAAGTAGCATAGTCACCAGCGCCAAAATACAGGGTTGCAATTTTATAATTGAACACCAAAATACGGTGCTGATCTAAATACATTTCAAGCGCCTTTAGTTGTTTTGTTAAAGCGGGTACATGCTGCAACCCTTCTTTAAATGTGCCCTGCATCAAATGATTGTTAAGCTTGGCACTATTGATATATACAAATGAATTGACCCTAAAAATATCATGCTTATTGGGCAGCTCCGACGATGCAAATTTTTCAAAATGCGCTAAAATAATATCAAACTTTTTAAAATTTCGTAGGTCAAAATGTGCATTGAGTAAAATATGCATCGACTTGATATAATGCCCCGTTTCAATCTCAATCATTTCTTTATTGGTTTCAAAAAGATCAAACCAACGCTGAGCATATTTATAATACATGATAAAGTCTTGCCTAATAAATGCATACCAGCAATAGCTCTGGTATAAATAAAGGCGCTCATAAAATCCAGTGAGCTGTGCAGCATTAGCAGGCAAGGCTTCCTTAAAAAATGTTTTAATGCCTATTTCATCGGCTTCATTACGCGCGTGACCATTTTGCACAAACCAACTATATAGTTGAAGTGCCAAATTAGAAAGCTGTGTAATTACTTTTCGTTTGTCATTTACCTGATTGGCCTGCTGCGTTAACTGGCCAGCACGGTCTGTCATACTTCTAGTAATATGAAGCGTCTCAATCTTTTTTTCCAGTGATATAATCTGAATTAAAAAACTGTCTTGATGGTATTGTTGCGCGAGTAATTTTGCCTTATCTAAAATTTTTAAACTTTGGTAGTAGAGGCCCTTACTATATAAAATACGGGCATAGTCGAGTTGTTCGTGGAGTTGTAAATCTACACTGTCATTGCTTTTTAAAAGGCGCAAACTTGCCAGTACCTGCTTGTACAAATGCGTTTTTAAATTGGCCAATTGGGGCTTTTCAATGGAACTTAACTTTTTAAGCAATAGCCGGTCGTCATATTCTGGTAAAGCAGCTATCGCATCAAATAGTTGAATGATTTTAAGGTCTTCTTTTGCCGAATTTCTTTTGATGTACAGCTTAAAATGCCGCTTCTCCGCCTTTTCAAGGGAGTGAATTAACTGAAATAAAGGATCCACTAATCGGTTGGACATCATATCGGGTTTACAAAAAAATCCAGTAATAGCAAGGCTTTCAGACTACAAAGATACATTTAAGCGTAATATTCTTAACATTAAGTTGTTTTTGAACAGCACTACAACAACGTATCTTTGTGGTAACAAAAGCAAAAAACAGGTTCCCTGTTAAAAATATAGGTACTCATTCTTAAACAGTACCAACAAGTTTCATATGGCAAGCAATCGTAAAAAAGGTCGTTCCGTTTCCACGGAGGGACCATTTTTTTTATAGGCATGTCAAATATAATCCATTAAGCATTCGCTATTCGTTCCTGGGCCCAAGAAAGTGCCAATTCAAGTTGTTCATCTCTCGTTAAACTGCTGTTGTCTAAAACAAGCGCATCATGGGCCTGTTTTAAAGGGCTAAACTCCCTAGTAGAATCGATATGATCACGCATTTCTAAATTGGCCTGTATTTCGGCTTTGGTTATAGCCGGATCTTTTGCTACCAGCTCCTGGTAACGTCGTTCAACGCGCACTTCCGGAGAAGCCGTTACAAATATTTTAAGCTCGGCTTCCGGAAAAACAGCCGTACCAATATCCCTTCCATCCATAACAATGCCTTTTTGCGTGCCCATTAATTGCTGCTGTGCAACACTAAAAATACGAACGGGCTCAAGGGCGGCCACCTGACTTACATTGTTGCTAACTTCTAATCCTCTAATCTCTTCCTCTACATTTTCGTTGTTCAAATACATATCTGCCCTACCCGTTTGTTCATTGAGTTTAAATGCTAAATGAATATGTGTAAGGGCTTCAATAACTGCATTAGAATTTGTTACATCAATACGGTGTCTGATAAAATAAAGTGTAATAGCTCTATACATTGCACCACTATCAATAAACACATAGTTTAAATGCGCTGCCATTTGTTTGGCAAGGGTACTTTTACCACATGAAGAATATCCGTCTAAAGTAATGATGATTTTTTTCATGCTTACACTTCAGTTTTAATCACCTGTGTTGCAGGTACGCCCGCATTTCTGATGGCAATATTTCTTACTGCTTGTGCTGTAATATTTCTAAAAGCTTGCTTGCTAATTTCATCGGTGCCCATCATGGCAGGAACACCATCATCACCCCCTTCTCTAATTGATTGCACCAGCGGTATTTGACCTAAAAATGCAAGGTCATATTCTTCGGCTAATTTTTTACCCCCTTCTTTTCCAAACAAATAATATTTGTTGTTAGGTAATTCTTCTGGCGTAAAATAAGCCATGTTTTCGGCGAGTCCAATAATAGGCACATTAATTTGAGCCTGACCAAACATCGCAATACCTTTTTTAGCATCGGCAAGTGCCACGGCCTGCGGTGTTGTAACAATCACCACACCTGTTACCGGAACGGTTTGCATCAGCGTTAAATGAATATCTCCAGTGCCTGGCGGCATATCAATAATTAAATAATCGAGTGGGCCCCAGTCTACTTCTGTAACAAATTGTTTGATGGCGCTACTTGCCATTGGACCTCTCCAAACCACTGCATTTTTTTCATCAACAAGTAATCCAATACTCATTAATTTAATACCGTATTTTTCGAGTGGCACAATGTATCCTTTGCCATCAATATCTTTCATCATTGGACGCGCACCACGCACTCCAAACATGATTGGCACACTAGGTCCATAAATATCGGCATCCATAAGTCCTACACTAGCGCCACCTTCTGCAAGAGCAAGTGCAATATTTGCAGAAACGGTGCTTTTACCTACACCCCCTTTACCACTTACTACTGCAATAATATTTTTAACACCACTCAATATTTGTAAATTTTCTTTACGGGTAGAAGTGGTATTGGCTGTAAAGTTTACCTGAACATTGGCCTCTTTGTTAACGAGTAATTTAACCGCATTTTCACTGGCCGTGCGCATCATGTCTTTCATGGGGCAAGCAGGCGTTGTAAGCACAATGGTAAAACTCACATCGTTGCCATTAATTTTCACATCTTTCACCATATTTAAGGTGACAAGGTCTTTTCCTAAATCGGGCTCCTGTACATTACTAAGGGCCTGTAAAATCGCTTCTTCGGTCATGGTCACGCAAGTTTTTGTTAAAATAAGCTAGAAGTGTGCAAAGTTAATTGCTGTAGCCCTTACTTTGCCATAAACAAGCCCATTTATTGACTTTTTATTGTCAAAACCATTCGTATTTTTGAGCCGATGAATAAAATGCTACGCATCCTTCTTATTGGAATTGTCTTTTTTGGCCTTAGCAGGGCTAAAGCACAAAACACGTCCTATAGAGACTCGGTTGTGCAACTCTATGGGGTAGTGATGACCGCCGATAGCTTAAGAGCAATTCCATCTGCCAGTATTATTGTAGAAGGCAAAGGAAGAGGTACCATTACGAGCCCAGATGGGGTGTTTTCTATTGCTGTTTTGAAGGGTGACAAAATCACATTTTCATGCGTAGGTTTTAAAGATAGACGCATTGATATTCCAGCCAACCTCACAGAAAATCAGTACAGCGTTATTCAGCTCATGGTAAGTGATACTGTTTATTTACCAGCCACTATTTTAAAACCAAGACCTACACGCGAACAGTTTGAAAGAGACTTTGTAAACAACAAAGTAAATGACGACATGTACGAGGTTGCTAGAAAAAATACCGACGAAGCCCGCAATAGAATTTTACTCAACTCCCTACCTTCCGATGGTAGAGAAGCGGTTAATTATCAGTTGCGTCAACAAGCCAATAAATATTATTATGCTGGACAAATTCCACCTATGAATATTTTAAATCCAGCAGCTTGGGCCGACTTTATTAAGTCGTGGAAACGTGGCGATTATAAGCGAAAAAAATAGTTTTATGTCTACTATAAAAAATGTAACCGTTGTTGGTGCAGGCACCATGGGAAATGGTATTGCACAAGTATTTGCAACCCATGCGTTTCATGTAACGCTATTAGATACAAATAGTGCGCAACTCGAAAAAGCGCTTGCTACCATTCAAAAAAATCTAGACCGTTTGGTAACCAAAGAAACCATTACGGCCGCTCAAAAAGAAACAGCACTTGCACACTTAACTACGAGTACAACCCTTGCTACAGCTGTATCTAACGCCGATTTAGTAGTAGAAGCTGCGACCGAAAATAAAGCCATTAAACTTTCAATTTTTGAAGCGCTTGATACTGCTGCACCAGCACACGCTATTTTAGCAAGTAACACATCTTCTATTTCTATTTCTGAAATTGCTAGCGTTACCAAAAGACCCGCACAGGTTATTGGTATGCATTTTATGAACCCAGTGCCAATTATGAAACTGGTAGAAATTATCAACGGAAAAGAAACTAGTGCAGCTACTTCCGACACCATTGTTGAACTCAGTAAAGTACTTTTAAAAGTACCTTGTGTGGTCAATGATTTTCCCGGATTTATTGCCAATAGGATTTTAATGCCCATGATCAATGAGGCTATTTATGCATTACACCAAGGTGTTGCCACCAAAGAATCGATAGACACTATTATGAAGCTTGGTATGGCGCATCCAATGGGGCCACTTCAACTCGCCGATTTTATTGGACTCGATGTTTGCCTCAGTATTTTAGAGGTTTTGCACGAAGGATTCAAAGAAGAAAAATATGCACCATGTCCATTACTAGTAAGTATGGTAGCAGATAAAAAACTAGGCGTTAAATCAGGCGCAGGGTTTTATACCTACGGTGTGTAAGTCTTTAAATTTATACAACACTTCATCAAGTCTGGCTTTAGGAATTCCAATGCGGAGGTTACAAAACAGTTGCATAGACTGTTCTGATACCGAACATCCGTATTGTTTTACGACGTTCATCACATCCCCCATTTGGGTATAGTCAAATGATAGTTCGTAATAGCACTCAATTGTTTTTTGTACAAATGGTGTTAACTGTAATGCCATAGAGGCTGCAGACTTATAAGCGTTTATAAGCCCTGGAACACCCAGCAAAGTGCCTCCAAAATAACGCACTACAATAATGGCGGTATCGGTAACGCCACTACTATCAATTTGCCCAAGTATGGGCCTACCAGCAGTTCCTGCAGGTTCACCATCATCACTTACCCTAAATACATTGTTGGTTAATCCTAGCCTGTATGCAAAACAGTGATGCACCGCTTTAGGATGTTCTTTTTTTAAATCTTGTAAATGCTGTTTGAAATTTTCTGCACTAGTAACAGGAAACGCATACCCTAAAAATTTACTCCCCCTATCTTTAAATTCAGCCATGGAAGGCTTTTCGATGGTAAAGTAATGATCTGCGTTTTGCATGGATAAATAAATTTGAAGGGCTGGCGCAAAAATAACCTAAATGATACTAACATTGCATCATGACTTTTGAATTAGCTGAACAGTCCATCACTACTGCACTTGACGGCCTCTACGATGATAGAGAAGCATCCACTATTGCTGGCATGGTAATGGAATTTGTTACAGGCAAGTCAAAAATGGACCGTTGGCTCCAAAAAAATGAACCGCTCACCATTCAAGATTTGAATTGCTTGGAAAAATATTCCAAAGAGCTATTAACGGGTAAGCCTGTGCAATACGTGTTAGGTCAAGCATGGTTTGCGGGCCTGTGTTTACAAGTCAACGAACATACCCTTATTCCAAGGCCCGAAACCGAAGAACTCGTAAACTTATGTGCAAGTTGGGCAGCGGCAAAAAAGATACAGCAAGCGCCACTAAAAATTGTAGAAGTTGGAACAGGTAGTGGATGTATTGCCATTGCGCTTCAAAAAAAACTACCGAGCGCACAAATTACAGCGGTAGATATTTCTACTGAAGCCATTAATGTGGCTTCTGCAAATGCAATAGCCAATAACACCTCTATTACGTTTAAAACACTTGATTTTTTAGACGAATCAAACTGGCCGGAGCTTGGCAGTTTTGATATTATTATTTCAAACCCTCCTTATATATCGGATATTGAAAAAGAAAGTATGGCGGGGCATGTACTTAACTTTGAACCGCACACGGCACTATTTGTGAGGAATAACGATCCACTTATTTTTTATAGCGCCCTTGCAAATTTTGGCAACAAGTATTTACATAAAGATGGTGCTGTATTTGTAGAAATCAATCAAGCACTAGGGATTCAAACCCAGGATGTATTTGAACAAAATAACTACACAACCGTGCTTAAAAAAGATTTGTTTGAAAATAACCGAATGATTGTAGCCACTAAAAATTAACTGCAGCTACTAATTACTGGCTATTATCTACAGCCATCACAGGCGTTGCACCTAATTTTTTTATCACCTGCATTACTTTAATAGCCGTTCCTAAATGTGAAGTACTATCGCCATTAATAACCACTGAAGGCTTATCTGTTTCTTTCGCTAAAAAAACGGAAAGTTCAGATTCTAATGAGTCGAGTATAATAGGTTTAGATCCAATATAAATTTGCTGGTCTTTGTCTACCGTAACCACTACTGTTTGCTTGGCTTTTGTATCACTTGCAGCTTTTGGATTAGACACTTTAATGACATTGGGGTTGGCAAGTGTTGATACAATTAGAAAAAACAGAAGTAGTATAAATAGAATATCATTTAAGGCACCGGTGTGCACTTCGGGATGAGATCTTAAACGCTTTCTGATATTCATTGTAGTTAATTAACGAGTGGGTTCTTGTAAAATATCAATGAATTCAGAACTTGCTACTTCCATTTTATTGGCGGTCTTATCAATTTGGGTACTTAAAAAATTATACCCAACGTATGCAATAAGTCCAATGATTAAACCCGTAGCAGAAGTAATCATTTTTGTATAAATACCACCTGCAATGGTGTTAAGTGTATATTCTCCGGTAGATGCGATGCCATAAAATAATTGCACCATTCCAATGATAGTTCCTAAAAATCCAAACATAGGTGCGATACCAGAAATGAGTGATAAAATAGAAAGATTTTTTTCCATATTGTACATTTCTAGGCGACCCACATTTTCCATACTTTTTTCGATGGCGTCGAGTGGCTTTCCAATGCGTTGAATGCCCTTATCAATCATACGTGCCACAGGGCTATTGGTATTTTTTGCTAAGTTGCGCGCTGCTTGCACATTACCCGTTACAATATTATCTCTAATAATATTCATAAAGTTAGGCTCTATTCTTGAAGCTTTATTGATGGCCAACAAACGCTCTATAAAAACATAAATAGCGGCAACGAGTAAAAAATATAAGGGATACATAATCCAACCACCCTTTTCTAATAAGCTCAGCATAGAAATTTTTTCTGGCGTACTTGCAGTAACTGCACCTAATGCTTTTTGAATGGTGTCTGTTTGTAATAAATAAAACATACAATGGGTTTGATTACCTTAAAATTAGTGGGTTCTACAAAAGAAGCAATGCCCTGTGAATAAAAATGCTAAAGCCCCGTTATTTAAGAAAGCTTTTGCACAATTAGGCCGTTATATAACGGCCCTATACCCACAAAACCTTTATTTAAGGGTGATTCGTGTTAATACCGGAAAATGATCGGACGGAAATTTACCATTGTAAGAGTCCGTTAATACGCCCCACTTACTTACCGTAAAATGTGAAGAGGTAAAAATATGATCAATCACCTGATCCGGATTTAAATTGGGGCCAAAGCCCTGAAAAGTTCCATTGGGCTTATACGGAACTGCTACCCTTTTGTAGGTGTCTAATAAAACACCAGAATTCGCAATTAATTGATACCATGCCGAACTATGATCCCCGTTAAAATCGCCGGTTAAAATAACAGGTGTATTGCCTGCAATCGTTTTGATTTTTTCAAGTATAAGTTTAGAACTTTCGTTTCTTGCAACCATGGCCTGATGGTCATAATGCACGTTAAAACAATACATTTTTTTGCGCGTTACATTGTGTTGTAATAACACCCAAGAGCAAATTCTATTGATCCGCGCATCCCAACCAAAGCCAGGTTTAGTAGGTGATTCAGATAACCAAAAATCACCTTTATCTAAAATAGTAAATGCGTCTTTTTTTATAAAAATAGCAGAGTGCTCTCCTTTTAATGCACCATCGTCTCTTCCAATGCCGTAATACGTGTATCCTGGAAGTAAGGCCTGCAAACCATCAAGTTGGTGCTGCAACCCTTCTTGGGTTCCTACCATATCAAATTCATGAAACTCAATCAGGGCAGCCACTCTAGGAAGTCTAGTGCTCCACAAATTTCCAGAATCACGTGGGTTATCGTAGCGTACATTAAAACTTCCAATAGTAAGTGTTTGGGTAAATGCATTTGTTGCAAAAAGAAAGCATGCCAAATACAGGGCTATTAATTTTATTTTCATTTTAGCAATTTAGTATTTTGTGATGGCTTTGTTTCTTTTGAAACTGTTTTTCTACAAGCATCTTTTAATGCCTTGTCAAGTATCATTTCAATTTGTCCGTTCACACTTCTAAATTCATCATCGGCCCATTTAGACAAATTTTTAAACATGTCTTCGCTAATACGTAAAACAAAAGTCTTTTTATTTAATGACATAAAAAGGATTTAAAGTATTAATAAAGACTTCCTGTATTTAAAACTGGAGATGCTGCTTTTTCGCCACACAATACCACCATTAAATTGCTTACCATGGCTGCTTTTTTATCATCGTCTAACACTACAATATCTTTTTCTGACAACATTGAAAGTGCCATTTCAACCATACCCACTGCACCTTCTACAATTTTAGTGCGTGCAGCAACAATAGCTGTTGCCTGTTGGCGTTGTAGCATGGCGCCCGCAATTTCAGCCGCATAAGCGAGGTGACTAATGCGCGCTTCTGTAACGAGCACACCCGCTTTGTTTAAACGTTGGTTTAATTCCTGCTCCAACATTTCAATAACCTGCTCACCACCATCTCTTAAAGTAACATGTGCTTTTTCATCTTCGATATTATCGTAAGGACAAGTCGTTGCTAAATGACGCACAGCAGCTTCGCTTTGGTTGCGGATATAATCATTAAAACTTGTTACATCAAATACTGCTTTGTAGGTATCCTCTACTTGATATAAAATAACCGCAGCAATTTCGATGGGATTACCAAGCTTGTCGTTCACTTTTAATTTTGTGCTCTCAATACTTTGCATACGAAGAGACACTTTTAGTTTGCTATAAAATGGATTTACAAATTGAAGTCCATTTTCTCTAACGGTACCCACATACTTACCAAAAAATGTAAGTACAATACTATAATTGGGATCAATAATCATGAGGCCTTTCACTAAAAAAACTGTCGTAGCTAAAAGCAGTACGCCAAAGAAAACTTGGGTTCCTTCATTTTGCTGTGCCCCACCAACAATGAGTGCAAAACCAATAAAAAATGATACTAAAGCAAATAATGCTGCTCGGTAGCCAGAAAGGGGTTTGAGTAATTTTTCCATGTTTGATATTATTTTGATATCATAAAGATATTGTTTTAATTCAAACCGTCAAATAAAAAAAGGGCCTTGGTTTTTCCAAGACCCTTTACAAGCTGTGGAGAATAGCGGGGTCGAACCGCTGACCTCTTGCATGCCATGCAAGCGCTCTACCAACTGAGCTAATTCCCCTACGCTACAATGTAAGTTCTATTATCCTTCCCAGATTTCTGCCTTACCTTCTAACCACTGCTTCACCGAATCTGTGGTTACAGATTTTGGTCTTTCCAGTGGGAAGCCTAAAGCACGGTCCCAACAAAGGCTAGATAAAACACCAAGTGCTCTACTAACAGCAAATAACACGGTGTAAAATTCATATTCAACCAGGCCGTAATGAACCAGCAATGCACCAGAGTGTGCATCAACGTTTGGCCAAGGATTTTTTACTTTACCTAATGATTGTAAAATTGGAGGAACGGTTTCGTAAATATTCCAAACCGTATTTACCAACTTGTCATCTGGCATATGTTTTTTACCAAATTCCATTTGCGCTGTAAAACGTGGATCCGTTTTACGAAGTACCGCATGACCATAACCAGGCACTACTTTTCCTGAGCTTAGTGTTGCTTGCACATAGTTTGCAATTTGCTCCGAAGTTGGCGCGTCGGTACCCAATGATTCTTGCATTTCAAAAATCCACTTGATTACTTCCTGATTGGCAAGGCCATGTAATGGACCCGCTAAACCATTCATACCAGCCGCATAACTTAAATAAGGATCGCTGAGTGCAGAACCTACTAAGTGTGTGGTGTGCGCAGATACGTTACCACCTTCATGATCGGCATGGATGGTCATGTATAAACGCATGAGTTCTTTAAAGCTTTCATCATTGTAACCCATCATGTGTGCAAGGTTACCAGCCCAGTCTAGTAGGCCGTTTGGATGAATATGTTCGTTGTTTTTATACTTACGACGATAGATGTATGCAGCAATACGTGGAAGGCGTGCAATTAAATCCATGGTATCTTCAAATACCGGACTCCAGTAATCTTTTTTATTGATACCGGTAGCATATGCTTTTGCAAAATTACTTTCGGTTTGAAGTGCCATCACACCTGTAACAAACATAGTCATAGGGTGTGTGGTAATTGGAAGTGCATCGATGGTTGCAAACACGTGGTTAGGCACATGACTTCTGCGCTGCCAAATACTTGTGATACTTTCGGCGTCTTGCTGAGTAGGCAATTCACCTAATAACATTAAATGAAAAAGACCTTCTGGTAATGGTTCACCACCACCTGGTGCTTTTGGCAAACTTGCCTGTAATTCTGGAATTGAGTAACCTCTAAAACGAATGCCTTCTTGCGCATCAAGTAAAGAAGTTTCAGTAACAAGCCCAGTAATACCGCGCATACCTTGGTATACTTGTGCCAGTGTTACTTCACCCACTTTTTTAGTACCGTGGGTTTTAATAATTTCTTTGATTTCAAGCGCAGCAGCTTCTGCTTTCGTCTTAAACTTTTCTTTTAATATTTCCATGACAACATCATTTTAAAAAAAATCTTGCGCAAAGGTATGTACAACTTGCATTGTATAACAAAAGAATATCAAAGAAGTTTGGCCATTTTAACGTTTCCTATTTAGGGGCCTTCTTATAGAGGTAAAATATCACAAAAAGGAAGATAAAATTGGGTATCCAGGCCGCCATTAATGGAGGCAAATTGCCTTTTGTGGCAAAAATGGTAGAAAAACGGTCGGTTATGATAAATAATGCAGCAATAATAAAGCCAACTGCTAAGTGCATGCCACTTCCACCGCGTACTTTTCGGCCCCCTACAATGGCTCCTATAATGGTAAGCAGTAACACCGTTACACAGGTAGCATCACGCCTATTGCGCTCCACTTTTAAGGCATTAAGCCCCTCCGAACCCCTTAATTTTTCAAGTTCAATAAAGCGGTTGAGTTCGGATGTGGTTAATTTGTCTTTGGTGTATTTATCTCTACTTAAATCGAGCGGACCAAAATTAAATGCCATGATTTGCTGGGTGGTATATGCAACATTTTCTTGGAGCGGCATCACTTTTCGATCAATAATAAATTCAAGTTTCCATTTTTTAGAAGCCGTATCCCACGTGATTTGATCGGCTCTAATATTGCGCACCAGCTTGTTATTTTTTAACGTGTATGCAAAAAATGGACCCCCTCTTTTTGTGGCCGTATCATAGGCATAAATACCTGCGTACGTGAATGAATCAATACGCAAATAAATATTGGAGTTGGTACCTACAAGTGCATTGTAAGAACTATTTTTATCGATATAGGTCGCTTCAAAACTTCCTCTAATTTGATTGGCTTTTGGCACTACGTATTGGTTGGCAAACCAGAGCACCATACCTAGCATAACACCTCCCACCAAGTAAGGACGAAGCCATCTATTATAAGATGTACCACTCGCTAAAATGGCAATGATTTCGGAGTTTCCAGCCATTTTGGACGTAAAAAAAATAACCGCTAAAAAAACAAAAAGCGGTAATAGTAGTGCAATAATATGTGGAATAAATCCAAAATAATAACTGGTAATAATATCTTTTGCACCCAAACCAGAACGCACAAAATCATCTGTTTTTTCACTTACATCAATAACGATGGCAATCACTGCAAATAAAAAAATTGCAAAGAAAAAAGTGAACAAGAATTTTTTAAGTATGTACCAGTCAAGTATTTTCATGTACCTACAAAATAATTATAAACGCTGTTTTAAAATGGGCAGCATTTGCGCTTTCCAAGTAGCAAAATTATTGGCTAGTATTTGCTTTCTAGCCTCTCCCACCAACCATAAGTAAAAAGCCAAGTTATGAATACTTGCAATCTGAAGCCCTAATATTTCATCGGCAACAAACAAATGACGTAAATAAGCTTTAGAATAATAATTACTAGAATGGCATGGAATGCCTGTATCTATTGGAGAAAAGTCGGATGCCCACTTTTTATTTTTGATATTAATGACACCCTCAGATGTAAACAACATGCCGTTTCGGCCATTGCGCGTTGGCATCACACAATCAAACATATCAACGCCTCTATCAATGCATTCAAGTAGGTTCCAAGGTGTTCCAACACCCATTAAATAACGGGGTTTATTGGTAGGTAAATTTTCGGTACAAAGAGATGTGTATTCGTACATCATTTCTTCTGGCTCTCCAACACTCAGGCCACCAATCGCATTACCAACACAATTGGTAGAAGCAATAAATTCGGAAGAGGCTACACGCAAATCTTTAAAAGTGCTGCCTTGTATAATGGGGAATAAATTTTGCGTATACCCATATTTATCGGGCGTTTCGGCAAGTCTTTTAATGCAACGCTCTAACCAACGGTGCGTAAGCTCCATACTTTTTTTAGCATAAGAATACTCGCTTGGATAAGGTGGACATTCGTCAAAAGCCATAATAATATCGGCACCAATACTGCGCTGAATATCCATCACCGACTCGGGTGTAAAAAGGTGTTTACTACCATCAATATGAGATTGAAAAACTACCCCCTCTTCGGTAATTTTTCGGTTGGCTGCCAAAGAAAAAACTTGGTATCCACCACTATCTGTTAAGATGGGTTTATGCCAACCATTAAACCTATGTAAGCCCCCTGCTGCTTCTAGCACTTCGGTACCAGGTCGTAAATACAAATGATAGGTATTTCCCAAAATAATTTGAGCTTGTACTTCAAGTGAAAGTTGCTGTTGCGTAACCGCTTTAACTGTCCCTACGGTGCCCACTGGCATAAAAATGGGGGTTAAGATTTCACCATGATCGGTTTGCATCACACCGGCTCTTGCACCCGTGCCGGTAGCCGTATTTTGAAGTTGGAAGGTTAGTGCAGCCATGGCCACAAAAGTAGCACAAAACCACTATTTTTGCGCTCATGAACGTAGCTCCCATCATTTGGACCCTTATTTTCTATATTTTTTGTTCGGTAGTAGCCATTCAACTCTTTTATTACCTCTATTTCTTTATTCGTTTAGCATTTTATAAAGAAACAACGCCTACGGAGCAAATGGAACACGCTGTTTCGGTGGTGATATGTGCAAGAGATGAAGCGCACAATTTGGTACAAACACTTCCGGCTGTTTTGGTACAGGATTATAAAAGTAGTTTTGAAGTAGTGCTGGTAAATGATAATTCTACAGATGATACCAAGTATTTAATTGATGAATTTAAAAAGGCTTTTAAAAATATCAACCATGTTTTACTAACTCAGGAAGCTAAAATGATAGCAGGAAAAAAATTTCCTTTATCGATGGGTATTAAAAGTGCGAAATACGAAATTGTATTACTTACAGATGCAGACTGTGTGCCTGCCACAGAGCACTGGATTAAAAAAATGCAAGCGGCTTACACAGACAATATCGAAATTGTACTTGGCTATGGCGCCTACCGCAAAAAGCCGGGCTTTTTAAATAAACTAATTCGTTTTGAAACATTCCATACTGCATTACAGTATTTGACATATGCTTTAAGCGGCAATCCGTACATGGGTGTTGGCCGAAACCTGAGCTATAAAAAACAAGTTTTTATACGCAACAAAGGATTCTCTTCCATTAATCAAGTACCAAGTGGTGATGATGATTTATTTATCAATCAGGTAGCAACAGCGCGCAATACAGCGGTTTGTATAGATCCTGACACACACACCTTAAGTGAGCCTAAATCTACGTGGAACGAATGGATGGCACAAAAGTATAGACACTACACAACGAGTCGTTATTATAAATCCAATCATAAATTGTTATTGGGCCTTTATAGTACCTCTCAGTTTTTATTGTATCCACTACTAATTGTTTCTATCATTTTTTATAGTTGGTGGATTAGCCTTGCGGTATTTGGTGTTCGTTTTTTAATTCAAGCCTTTGTATTTTACAAGGGCATGAAAAAATTAAACGAACTAGACCTCTGGCCGCTCTTTATTGTGTTTGATATTTTTATGTTTTTTTATTACTTATTTACCCTACCCGCCATATGGAAAGCACCCCGGAAAAATTGGGATTAATCGAAAAGTATTTTAGTGACTTTACCCCAAAGCAAACTGCTCAATTTGCAGGGTTAGAGGAGCTTTACAAAGACTGGAACAGTAAGATCAATGTGGTGTCCCGTAAAGACATAGAAAGCATTTATTTAC
>JACCDN010433708.1_pt1 | contig 113740 bp, 122 predicted proteins | sample 7441691 | NCBI WGS metagenome assembly JACCDN01 (sample SAMN15323439, study PRJNA562643) | freshwater metagenome | isolation source: river surface water | place: USA:Blue River Watershed | collected 2017-08-16 | reverse complement strand
GTCCGGGTGATCGAGCAGCGCCTGGTACATGGTTGGCACCCCCGGCATCGAAGTCGCCTTGACCCGCGCCAGCGTCTTCAGCGCCTGCCCGGCATCAAAGCGCGGCAACATGGCAATGCAGCCACCATGCGCGACCGTCCGGTTGAGCACGCAGATATTGGCGAAGACATGGAAGAACGGCAGGACCCCGACAATCACATCGCGGGCCTGCTGCTGCGGATCGATTGCCTCGACCTGGCGGGTATTGGCGGTGATGTTCTGGTGCGTCAGCATCGCCCCCTTGGGGGTGCCGGTGGTGCCGCCGGTATACTGGAGCAGCGCGAGGTCTTCCTCGGGATCGAGCGGCACCGGCTGCGGGGCGGAATCGGCCAGGACATCGTCCCAGTGCAGCGCCGAGGGCGGGACCGGGCTGAGCGATTTGCGCCCAAACAGGCGCAGGGCCAGACCCTTGATCCACGGCAACTGCGCGGCAAGCGAGCCGACCACCAGCCACTCCAGCGCCGACTGTTCCTTGACCGTCACGGCCGTGGGCAGGAGCGCGGATGAATCGATCGTCACCAACAGCCGCGTCCCCGAATCCGCGACCTGCGCGGCCAGTTCGTCAGCGGTGTAGAGTGGCGAGAAATTGACGACCGTCGCCCCGGCGATCATCGCGCCGTAATAGGCCGCAAGGTAGATCGGCACATTGGGCAGGAACAGCCCGACCCGGTCCCCCTTGGTGATGCCAAGCTGCTGCAGGCCGGCCGCGAAAGCGCGCGCCTCGGCATGCAGATCGGCATAGCTGAAAGTCCGGCCCAGGAAATCAACCAGCGGCCGATCGGCAAACCGCGCAGCGCTATCCGCAAACATTTGCGGGACCGAGAGCGGCGGAAAGTCGGTGTCCCACGGCGTCGGGTGCGCATAATGCACCTGCCAGGGCTGGGATGGCGGGGCGGCGACCGTGCTGACACTCATATCAGCTTAAGTGGTGCCACGAGGTGCCCGGCGCAAGCGCCGGGCTGAGTGAGATCTAGGGCTTAGCCTTCATCTGCCGCTTCTGCGGCACGCTTGGCCTCTAGCCAGGCTGCCGCTTCGGCTTCCTGGGCTGCTTCCGAAGCGGCCTTGGTCTGGGCCTCACGCTCAGCCCGCAGCTCTTCGATCAGGGCCTCGCGGTCATCGCCGAGGCGGGCATCGTCACCAGCTTCGTCGGTGAGGCCGGCCTTCTTGGCGGCCTTGGCGACGATGGCATCGAGCTCGCGCTGGCTGCACAGGCCCAGGGTCACCGGATCCTTCGGCTGGATGTTGGCAATATTCCAGTGGCTGCGATCACGGATCGCGGCGATGGTGTTGCGGGTCGTACCGATCAGCTTGCCGATCTGCGCATCTGAAATTTCCGGGTGCGCGCGCAGGATCCAGGCAATGCCATCGGGCTTGTCCTGGCGCTTCGACACCGGGGTATAGCGCGGGCCCTTGGTGCGGCTGACCGTTACCGGTGCCTTCTGCATCTTCAGCGCATAGTTGGGATCGGCCTGACCCTTTTCGATCTCAGCCATGTTGAGTTCACCCGCGCGCACCGGATCGCGGCCGGTATACTTGGAGCTGGCGAGGTCATCGGCCATGGCCTGGACTTCAAGGATGTGCAGCCCGCAGAACTCGGCGATCTGTTCGAACGACAGCGCGGTGTTATCGACCAGCCACGAAGCAGTGGCATGCGGCATCAGCGGGGTGGGCTGGGTCACGGGTAGTCTCCGCCAGAAATCAGGTTCAAAATAATAGGGCCGCCCCTTACCGGAGCGGCCGATCGGCGGATCATCTAGGTGATAATGGCGGATTCGGCAAGGATTGAGTCAGGATCGCTCAGACCCGCAGCACGATCTTGCCAATATGTGCGCCCGCTTCCATCCGGGCATGGGCCGCCGCGGCCTCTGCCAGCGGGAAAGCCTGGTCCATGATTGGGCGCAGCTGGCCGCTGGTGAACAGGGGCCACGCCGTCCTGGCGATTTCCTGGGCCAGCAGTGCCTTGAACTGGTTGGAGCGCGGGCGCAGCGTTGAACCGGTCAGGGTGTAACGCCGGCTCATGATCACGGCCATATTGAGTTCGGCCTGCATCCCGCCCTGGACGGCGATGGTCACATGGCGGCCATCTTCCTTCATGCAGCGCAGGTTGCGGGCGACATAGTCCCCGGCCACCATATCGAGCACCAGTTCCACGCCCTGGCCCCCGGTGATCCGGCCAACCTCTTCGACGAAGTCGCTGGCCTTATAGTCGATCGCGTGGTCAGCCCCGATCTTCAATGCGGCGGCGCACTTTTCGGCATCGCCGCAGGTGACGATCACCGTCAGCCCGAACGCCTTGCCCAGCATGATCGCCATGGTCCCGATCCCGCTGGTGCCGCCATGGACCAGGATCGTCTCACCCTCTTTCGCCCAGCCGCGTTCGAACACGTTGTGCCAGACAGTAAACAGCGTTTCAGGCAGGGCCGCGGCCTGATCCAGCGGCATGTCGGCAGGGACCGGCAGGCAATGCTCGGCCGCGGCCAGGCAATATTCGGCATAGCCGCCGCCCGAAACCAGCGCGCAGACCTGCTGCCCCAGCATGACGTCATCGACGCCAGCGCCCAACGCAACGATCTCGCCCGCGATTTCCAGCCCCGGGATCGGCGAAGCGCCGGGCGGGGGCGGATAGAGCCCGCGGCGCTGGATCACGTCGGGCCGGTTGACCCCGGCATAGGCAACCCTGATCAGCACCTGGCCTGCGCCGGGATCCGGAACCGGCAAGGTCTGCGGTTGCAGGACGTCCGGGCCACCGGGCGCGTCAAATCCGATCGCGGTCATCGTTTCGGGAAGATTTCCGGCCATTTGCGCTTTTCCTGTTGGCATTCCAGCACCGGGGCACGGGCCTAGCCTTAGGCCGTGTTGACAGCAAGCGCAGGAAGTCCGATTTTGCGATCCGGATGGACGAAGACGATCGCCCCCGCGCGCGCAGCGACGCCGCCAGCCAACTGGCGCTGGAACCGCTTGACCGCCTCTCGCAAGACGAGCTGGCCGAGCGGATTGCCCTGCTCGAATCCGAAATTGCGCGAATCAAGGCGCACCGTGACAAGGTTTCAGCCCACCGCGCCGCGGCCGACGCCTTGTTCAAGCCGCGATCGACATGATTTTTCGGGTGCCCCTTCGCAGTGGCGATAGGGCTTCCCATATAGGTCTGGCCATATAGGTCTGGTTAAACATCCGTGTTCATACTCTTCGGCTATCGAAGGGTCACTCCATCTGTGGGAAGGCTTCACAATGCCAAGTTTCGCCCAGAGCCTTGAAAAGACGCTGCACAGCGCGCTCGCCAACGCATCAGAGCGCAGCCATGAGTATGCGACTCTGGAACACCTGCTGCTGGCCCTGATCGACGATCCGGACGCAGCCCAGGTGATGCAGGCCTGCGGCGTCGAGCTGGCAGAGCTGGGCGAGGTGGTGCGCCAGTACCTTGACCAGGAATACCAGAGCCTCAAGACCGAGGAAAAGGGCGATCCCGCCCCGACTGCGGGGTTCCAGCGGGTGATCCAGCGCGCGATCCTGCACGTGCAATCAAGCGGCAAGGACACGGTGACCGGCGCCAACGTGCTGGTTGCGCTGTTTTCCGAACGCGACAGCTATGCCGTCTATTTCCTGCAGCAGCAGGACATGAGCCGGCTCGACGCCGTGAGCTTCATCAGCCACGGCATCGGCAAGGGCGGCAAGCGGATCGAGGACAAGAGCCCCAAGGGCAGCGAAAGCGAGAGCCCGGCCCAGGAAGAAAAGGCCCAGGGCAAGGACGCCAAGAAGGAAAGCGCACTCGACCAGTTCTGCGTCAACCTCAACGAGAAGGCGCTGGCCGGCAAGGTCGATCCGCTGATCGGCCGCGGCCCCGAAGTCGATCGGACGATCCAGATCCTGTGCCGCCGTTCCAAGAACAACCCGCTCTATGTCGGCGATCCCGGCGTGGGCAAGACCGCCATCGCCGAAGGCCTGGCGCGCAAGATCGTTGAAGGCGAAGTGCCCGAAGTGCTCTCGGAAGCGGTGATCTATAGCCTCGACATGGGGGCGCTGCTGGCCGGGACCCGCTATCGCGGCGATTTTGAGGAGCGGCTCAAGCAGGTTGTCTCCGAACTCGAAAAGATGCCGCACGCGGTGCTGTTCATTGACGAAATCCACACCGTGATCGGTGCCGGGGCAACCAGCGGCGGGGCCATGGATGCCTCGAACCTGCTCAAGCCGGCGCTTTCGGGCGGGACGATCCGCTGCATCGGCTCGACCACCTACAAGGAATTCCGCAACCACTTCGAAAAGGACCGCGCGCTGCTGCGCCGGTTCCAGAAGATCGACGTGAACGAGCCGACGGTTGAGGACACGATCAAGATCCTGAAAGGTCTGCGCACCGCATTTGAGGATCATCACAAGGTCAAGTACACGCCCGATGCAATCAAGACCGCGGTTGAGCTGTCGGCCCGCTACATCAATGACCGCAAGCTGCCCGACAAGGCGATCGACGTGATCGACGAAGTGGGCGCGATGCAGATGCTGGTGCCGCCCTCAAAGCGCAAGAAGACCATCACCGCGCGCGAGATCGAGGCCGTGATCGCTACCATGGCACGGATCCCGCCCAAGTCGGTGTCTTCGGATGACCGCACCGCGCTGGAACACCTTGAGCGCGACCTCAAGCGCGTGGTGTTCGGCCAGGACAAGGCGATCGAGGTGCTGAGCTCGGCCATGAAGCTGAGCCGCGCGGGGCTGCGCGATCCGGACAAGCCGATCGGCTCGTTCCTGTTTTCGGGCCCGACCGGGGTCGGCAAGACCGAGGTTTCCAAGCAGCTGGCCGAGATCCTGGGGATTCCGATCCAGCGGTTTGACATGTCGGAATATATGGAACGCCATTCGGTCAGCCGCCTGATCGGCGCGCCTCCGGGCTATGTCGGCTATGACCAGGGCGGGCTGCTGACCGATGCCGTGGACCAGCAACCGCACTGCGTGCTGCTGCTCGACGAGATCGAGAAGGCCCACCCCGACCTGTTCAACATCCTGCTACAGGTGATGGATAATGGCCGCCTGACCGATCACCACGGCAAGACAGTCGACTTCCGCAACGTGATCCTGATCATGACCACCAATGCCGGTGCCAGCGATATGGCCAAGCAGGGCATCGGCTTTGGTGATGTGTCCAAGGCCGATGCCGGGGACGAGGCCGTGAAGCGGATGTTCAGCCCGGAATTCCGCAACCGGCTCGATGCGATCGTGCCCTTTGCCTACCTGGGCACCGAAGTGATCGCGCGGGTGGTAGACAAGTTCGTGCTCCAGCTTGAACTGCAGCTGGCCGATCAGAACGTCCACATCCAGTTCGATGGCGATGCCCGGAAGTGGCTGGGCGAGCGCGGCTATGACAAGCTCTATGGCGCGCGGCCGATGGCCCGCCTGATCCAGGAGAAGGTCAAGCAGCCGCTGGCCGAGGAGCTGCTGTTCGGCAAGCTGCGCCACGGCGGCGAAGTCCACGTTTCGGTCAAGGACGGGGCTCTGGCATTCGAGCTGACCCCGGCCCCGCCGAAGCTGGCCAAGAGCAAGGCCGCAAAGCCCGCCGCCAAGCGCAAGGGCAAGGCCGCCCCCGAACCGAGCAACGACAGCAACGGCACCGATTGATCGGCGTCAATGCGCAGGATTCGGCAGCCTGTCAGCGAGCAGGCTGCCGAATTCCGTTTTGGAGAGCCGAACCAATGCCCACTGACACCGCCGCAAGTCCTTTCGAACGGGTTGGCGGCCATCCGGCCATGCGGGCAATCACAGACCGGTTCTATGACCTGATGGACCAGGATCCGGCCTATGCCGATCTGCGCGCAATCCATGCCGCAGACCTGGCGGAGATGCGCATCCAACTGCCACTCTTCCTGGCCGGATGGGCCGGCGGCCCGCGCGACTGGTTCGAAGCCAATCCCGGCAAATGCATGATGAGTGCCCACGGCGGCATCCCGATCACGCCGGATACGGCCGGGCAGTGGGCAGAGGCCATGACCCGCGCCATCGCCGAGGTTGACCTGGCCGACCGCGAGATCGCCGATGCCATGGCCGACGTCCTCAGCCGAATGGCGCGGGGCATGGTGCGCGACTGATCCTCGCCATGGGGGCCAATTGCCGTTAGCCTGGGGGCCATGAACTCAATCGACCGTTCGCGCCGTCGCCTTGCTATCGCCGCTGCAGGCCTGGCAGGGTTTGTCGACGCCGTCGGGTTCCTGTCGGCCAAGGGCTATTTCGTCTCGTTCATGTCGGGCAATACGACGCGGCTGGGCGTGGACCTGGCGGTCGCGCCGCACCGTGCGATCATTCCGGCTGGACTGATCGCAGGCTTCTTGCTGGGCGTCTTCGCGGGAGCGCTGCTGGCGATACGGTTCGAGACCCGGCGCAAGGTTGCGGTTCTGGCCTTGGTCACGATCCTGCTGATCGGTGCCGCGCTGGCACATGCGGCAGGCGCCACCACTGCCATGCCGGGCTTCCTGGTGCTGGCCATGGGCGCGCTCAACAACACCTTCCAGCGCGACGGCGAAGTCACGGTCGGGCTGACCTACATGACCGGTGCGCTGGTGCGCTTCGCGCAAGGCCTGGCGGCGCGCATCGCGGGCAGCGGGGGTGAGGGCTGGGTGAACTGGCTGCTGTTATGGCTTGGCCTTGCGCTGGGCGCGCTGGCCGGAGCCTATGCGCTGCTTTCGGCCCCCGGAATAGCACTGTCGCTTGCCTGCTTGTGGTCGCTCACCCTGGTCTGGGCGGCACGTGGCATCACCGAATCAACACGGAACACTTGAACGGTGCGCCGTAGCACCCTAGTTCAGTTTCAAATCGAAACTGGAGACTCTGCCATGCACCTCGCCGAAACCGCCCTCATCAGCTTTGACCAATTGCTGGGCACGCTGGATCACCTGCTGGGCAAGGCTGCAGCCAGCGAGCAGGGCGAAGCGCTGCTCCAGGCGCGGCTGGCGCCCGATATGCTTCCGCTGGCAACCCAGGTCCGGTTCACCACGCAGCAGGTCTACAACACGCTCAACCGCGCCTATGGCGCGAGCCATTCCGGGGCCGATGCCGACCATGGCTCGATCGCCGCAGCCCGCGCCCATCTTGCCGAGGTGCGGGCGCTGATCGCCGCCGCGCGGAAGACCGCACCGCTGGCCGAGGACGCCATGGTGGAGTTCGACCTGCCGAACGGCATGACCTTTGCCCTGACCGTGTCGGACTATGTCCGCGACTGGGCCACGCCGCAGTTCCACTTCCACCTGATGACGGCTTACGCGATCCTGCGCCATGCCGGCCTGCCGATCGGCAAGACCGATTACATGGGCTACATGATGCAGCACCTGAAGGCGCCGCCGCAGGGTTGACCCGCCTAGGGCGCGACGAGCTGCACCTGCTTGTCGCGCCCGGTTGCGCCGCGGAGCAGGCGAAGGCGTGACGTTGCGACACCCAGTGCCGTTGCCAGCAGGTCCAGCACGGCGGCATTGGCCTTGCCGTCCTCGGGCTTGGCGCGGACTTTAATGACCACCCGGCCCGCTTCGATGGCAACGGCCTCTACCCGCGCGCCCGGCGTAACCCGCAGGGTCAGGCGTCCTTCCCCGTCAGCCAGCGCCAGGATCGCCGCAGCGGGCGGCAGGTCAGCCTTCGGCCTGGCCATTCAGCGCCGCCACGTGGTGCTTGGCATTCTCGACATAATGCTTCACGCCCATCTGCAGGCCAGCCAGCATCCGGTCATCGAGATCGCGCATGAAGGTGGCCGGGCGGCCAGACCACAACTGCCGCGCCGGGATCCGCTTGTTTGGCGATAGCAGCGCACCCGCCGCCAGCATCCCGTCATGCTCGATCACGCAGCCGTTCATGGTCTGCGCCGAAAAGCCGACGAAACCGCGATCCTCGATCACCGTGCCATGGATCATCGCCATGTGGCCGATCAGCACGTCTTCCCCGATCAGCGTTGGATAGCCGTTGGGATTGCCTGGCATCGGCCCGTCGCAGTGAATCACGCTGCCATCCTGGACATTGGTGCGCGCGCCGATCACCACCCGGCTGACATCGCCGCGGATGACGCAGTTATACCAGATCGAGGCATCGGGCCCGATCTCCACATCGCCAATGATCCGGCAACCGGGCGCAATGAAGGCGCTGTCATGGATGCGCGGGCGCTTGCCATGAATTTCAAGGATGGTGGTGTCGGGACGGGTCATATCAGTGGTTTCCCAGCAGGTTGCCCCAGCGCACCTGGGGCAGGATTGAAGCGTGATCATCGGTCCAGGCCCGGGCAGTGACAGGGCCCGGCCCGCGCCAGGAACGCGCTGGATCGATTGTGCGCAAGGCATCGATCCGCGCCGGATCGCGTGCGATAGCAACCCAGGTTGATGGCGTGAAATAGCTGCCAGTGCTCGGGGTCGTATCGTCATCGCGGATCGCGATCCCAAGGCCTCGCTTGCGGGCGATGGCGGCAAGGACCGGCTCAAGATCGATATAGCGGTTTGAAATGTGCACCAGCAGAATCCCCTTGGGGCCGATGGCATCCAGATAGACCCCCATCGCCTCGTCCGTCATCAGATGTAGCGGGATTGCATCGGACGAAAAGGCATCCACCGCGAGCAGATCAAACGTGCCTTCGGGAACCTGCGCCAGCTTGAGCCGGGCATCGCCCAGCACCACCTGCGCACCGGGCGCGCAATCGCGCAGATAAGTGAAGGTGCCATTGCGCGAGAGGTCGAGGACAGCCGGGTCAATCTCGAAGAACCGCCAGGATTGGCCGGGGCGATGATAACAGGCGAGCGTTCCGGTTCCCAGCCCAACCACGCCCAGCCGCGCCTGTGGACCAAACAAGCGATCGGCGTTGGCAAAGGCGATACCGACACCCGAGCCTGGCCCGTAATAGGTCAACGGCAGCCGGCTAAGCTTGGGGTCAAGCGACTGCTTGCCGTGCAGCGTGGTGCCGTGGGCCAGGGTGCGCATCCGTTGCACCGGAAAATCGCGCACGGTGTATACGCCAAAATAGCTGCGGGTGCGCAGCCCATCGCGTGAGGCGTTGACGGTATCCCACCCCCCTTGCGCATAGAGCAGCGCCAGCAGCAGCAGCGCCAGCATCCAGCGCCAGGGCGCGATCAGGCAGCCGAGCAGGCCTACGCCCAGCGTCAGCAGGTACTGGCGCTGCGTGAATTCGCCCTCGGTCGAGGTTGCCTGGTAAATGAACCAGCACATCGCCAGGGCCGTACCCAGAACCAGCGCAGCAGTGATCTGGGCCAGTTGCGGGTCAACACCTTTGAGCTTGCGCCAGTCGAACAGGGCGGCGGTTGGCAACAGGAGCGCGGCGGCCAGCACCAGCAGCGGATGTTCCCACACCCAGTCAAACAACAGCGGGGCAAACAAGGCCGTAAACAGGCCGCCCAGCACACCACCCGCCGACATCACCAGATAGAACAGGGTAAGCTGCGACGCATCGGGCCGGGCATCGTAAAGCCGTGAATGCAACGCCACGCAGACCACGAACAACAGGAACACGCTGCCAATTACCGGGGTGAGTGTTGCGGAGTGGCTCGAAGCGGCGGCAAAGCCTCCGGCGGCCAATACAAACAGCGGGGCAACATTGGTAAAGACCCGCGCCAGCATCCGGCTATCGGCAAAGGCCACGCTGAAGCTGAGCAGATAGAGCCCGAGCGGGATCACCCACAGCAGCGGCATGGCGAAAAGGTCAGTCGTCAGGTGCGTTGTGGTGGAAAGCATCAGCCCCGATGGCACCGCAGCCAGCACCAGCCAGAGCATAATCCTTTTCCAGCCGATCACCTCCGCCGTGCCTTGGGTCTGCTGCACCAGCGCGGTGTCCGCCGTATCCTTGCGGCTCCAGGCGCAAATCGCCACCAGCACCACGAGCAGGGCATAGCCAACCGACCAGCCGATGCTTTGGCCCGAAGCGGAAAGCAGCGGTTCGACCAGCAGGGGGTAAGCGATCAGGCCGCCAAAGCTGCCCAGGTTCGATGCCGCATAAAGCGCCCAGGGTGCGCTTGATGCAGGATCGGCGGCATACCACCGCTGCATCAACGGCGCCTGCGCCGAAACGAGAAAGAACACCGGCCCGATCGTCAGTGCCAGCAGGGCCGGCACCCACAGGATCTCCATCCCGGCGGAGGGAAGTGGCAAATCGGCCAGGGTGATCGGCAAGGACAGCCCGGCCAGCGCCAGCAGGGCAAGATGGATCCGGCCTTGCCGCTTGAGCGGCAGTTTGGACAGGCGATGGGCATAGTAATAGCCCGCCAGCAGCAGGGCCTGGTAGACCAGCATGGCGCTGTTCCAGACGTTCGGCGCCCCACCCAGCCGCGGCAAGGCCAGCCGCGCCACCAGCGGCTGAACCAGAAACAGCAGGAAGCTGCCGGTAAGGATCGTCAGGACGAACAGCAACCGCTGCGCCCCGGCCCCCGACCGGTTCACGGCGCACCCCACTGGCTGCGCGGCAGCGCATAGGTCACATGGCGCAAAAGCGGATCATCGGCCGCCAGGCGCGGATGATCGAAATCGAGATCGGATCGATAATTCATGCCCAGACGCTCCATCACCGCCCGGCTGCGGCGGTTGCCAACATGGGTGATTGCCCAGGCTGCGTCATCGGTAAAATTGTCGAAAAACCAGTTAATTGCAGCGCGCGCTGCTTCGGTCACATAGCCATGACCCCAGGCCGCGCGGGCGAGGCGCCAGCCGAACTCCCCCTTGCCCGCAACTGGCCCGGCCGTGCCGCGGATCAGGCCGCACCAGCCGATCAACTGTTGATCGTCCTGTCGCACCAGGGCCCAGAAGCAATGGCCGTGCTCAGCCTGATGGGCGCGCATTCGGGCAATCAGGGCGGCCACTTCGTCCCGGCTCATTACCGGACCGAGCGTGGCCATCACTTCCGGATCGCTGTTGATCGCGTGGAAGGGCGCAAGATCATCATCGCGCCACGAGCGCATGACCAGTCGTTCGGTGGCGAGCTGGAACTCAGCCATTCAGCAGCCGCGCGGCATGCGCGGCATGATAAGTCAGCACCCCGCAGCAGCCCGCACGCTTGAACGCGGTCAGCGTTTCCAGGACCAGGGCATCGCGATCGCCGGCACCGGCCGCAACCGCCGCTTCGATCATCGCGTATTCACCGCTGACCTGATAGGCGAATACCGGGACGGCGAAGGCTTCCTTCACCTTCACGATAATATCGAGGTAGGGTAGCCCCGGCTTGACCATCACGCTGTCAGCCCCCTCAAACAGGTCCAGCTCCACCTCGCGCAGGGCTTCCTCGGCGTTGGCGGGATCCATCTGATAGGTCTTCTTGTCACCCTTCAGCAGGCCGCGGCTGCCCACCGCATCGCGGAACGGACCATAGAAGGCCGAGGCATATTTGGCGGCATAGGACATGATCTGGACATTGGCCTGACCGGCCCCTTCCAGCGCATCGCGGATCGCGCCAATCCGGCCGTCCATCATGTCGCTGGGCGCAATGACGTCAGCCCCGGCGGCGGCCTGGTTGAGGCTCTGGCCAACCAGCACTTCAACCGTGGCATCGTTCAGGACATAGCCTGCCGCATCGATCAGGCCGTCCTGGCCGTGGCTGGTATAGGGATCGAGCGCCACATCGGTCAGCACGCCGATCCGATCGCCGCAGGCATCCTTGATCGCCCGGATCGCGCGGCACATCAGGTTATCGGGGTTCAGCGCCTCGCCCCCATCCTCGCTGCGCAGCTCGGGCGGGGTGTTGGGAAACAATGCAAGACAGGGAATGCCAAGCGAAACGGCTTCCTTCGCCCGCTCAACCACCAGATCGACCGACCAGCGCGATACGCCGGGCAGCGAGGCGATCGGCTCTTCCGTATTTGTCCCGCTGGTGACGAACAGTGGCCAGATCAGGTCGGCCGGGGTCAGCACGGTTTCGCGGTGGAGCGCGCGGCTCCAGGCGCTGGCACGGGTCCGGCGCAGGCGGGTGGCGGGATAGGAACCGGTCATGACCGATGCTCTAGGCGCGAGACCGAGGGGCAGCAAGCCCGCTTCTAAGTGGTGGGTGAACCAAGCGGTGCCAGCGCTGCCCCCGGCGCCACGGCCTTGAGCGCGGCCATCCTGGCGCGGAATGCCGCCAGCTCCTTGGCATCGACCTGATTGGAAACGGTGAAGCGCACCGACAGCGGATCAACCTTGGCGCCATTGCGATAGAGCTCGTAATGCAGGTGTGGGCCGGTCGAGAGGCCGGTCGAGCCGACATAGCCAATCACTTGCCCGGCCCGGACGCGGGTTCCCGGGGAAACGGCAATCCGGCTCATGTGCGAATAGCCCGTGCCCCAGCCGCCGCCATGCTCAAGCCTGACCTGGTTACCATGGCCCCCGGCCCAGCCTGCAAAACTGACCGTGGCATCGCCAACGGCATAGATCGGCGAACCCCACGCCGCGCCGAAATCGACCCCGGCATGCATGCGGGTATAGCCCAGGATCGGGTGCCGCCGCGCCCCGAAGTTCGAGGTAATGCGGCCAACCACCGGCATGATCAGGCCCGAACGCTGCGCGCCCATGCCGGATGCTTCGAAGAACTGGCCGTCGCCCCCCCAGCGGAGCAGCTGGGCCTTGGCCTTGCCATCGCGCTCGATCCCCGCGAACAGCAATTCGCCGACGCTGGTTTCGCCGCTCGCCGCGCGCTTGAACCCGACAATGATGTCAAACGTGTCGCCCGGCTCGATCGCGGTATCAAGGCTCAGGTGCTGGTCAAGCACCTGAAGATATTGCTGGATCGCCTCAATCGGCGCCCCCGCGGCGCGGGCCGAGCGGTAAAGCCCGGCGCCAATCGTGCCGCGGATGCGGAGCGGGGTGGTGCTGACCGGTATCGCGGTGGACCGCAGCACGAAACCACCGTTGCTCCGCGCGACGGTGAGCTTGAGATCAAACCGTGCGCGAAACGAAATGGCGTCAAGCGGCCGGGGCAGGCCCGGTCCTTCACGGCGGCCAAGCGTGATGTCGATCTGCGTGCCCGGCGCAAGGCCGGCCGGATCGATCGATCCGGAAACCAGGCTGCTGACCCGCGCGGCATCGCCGGCACCGGCACCGGCCCGTTCGGGCACGTTGGCCGCGGGACGGACCCGGTCCGTGAGTCCCATCCGCACCCCGCTGCCAGAACCGAGTGCCAGCGGCCGGATAGTCTGGGCATGGAAGGCAGCGCGCGCGGCCGGGTCGAGCGGCATGGCTGGCGGCGCGGCCATGGTGGAAAAGTCGGGAAGGAAGGCCAAGGCCAGCGCGCTCAGGCCGAACAGGGTGCCAAGCCCCCTGAACCAGCGCGGCGATCCAATGTCCTCCGCCAGGTCGGGGGCCCAGTCGAGGTGGGCGAGACGCGCCGCCCAGTGCCGACGCAGGCGTTCAAGCTGCCCCGCCTGGCCGGCGGACCGATTGCCGGGAATCCGGGCGGGTGACGCTGCCATACCGGTCAGGCGAAGACCCAGCGAGGCTGTTGCGCTCCCGCCATCAAGCGCTTCACGCGATATGAACACCAATCTGCCCCCCGGGCGGCTGCAATCGGCAACCGCTCTGCACGGCTAAGGTTAATCTTCAGCTAAAAATGGGGGCGCTGGGGAATAGGGCTTATGGGCACCTTGTCGGCTCCCGGTGGCAGTGCCACATCCTGGCACGCAATGGCGCGCAGCACTTCTGGCACTCAGCAGCGAGACGATGACAGCCGGGTCAAGGCTGTGCTCGGCCCGACCAATACGGGCAAGACGCACCTGGCGATCGAGCGTCTCTGCGCCCATTCCTCCGGCGCAATCGGCTTTCCCCTGCGGCTGCTGGCACGCGAGGTCTATGATCGGGTTTGTGCGATAAAGGGCGCGGACCGGGTCGCCTTGATCACAGGTGAGGAGCGGATCGAGCCGAAGCATGCCCGCTGGCTGCTATGCACCGCCGAAGCCATGCCCGTCAGTGCTGATCTGGCCTTTGTCGCGCTGGACGAAGCGCAGCTTGGCGCTGACCGCGAACGCGGCCACGTCTTTACCGACCGGCTGCTGCATGCCCGCGGCCGCGAGGAGACCATGATCCTGGGTTCCGCCACGCTCGAACCCATGGTCCGCGCGCTGATCCCGAAGGCAGAGATCGTGGGCCGGCCCCGCTTTTCGACGCTGAGCCACGCCGGTGCCCGCAAACTTTCCCGCATCCCTCCGCGCTCTGCCATCGTCGCCTTCTCAGCCGAGCAGGTTTACACCATTGCGGAAATGCTGCGGCGGTTCCGCGGCGGCGCGGCGGTGGTGATGGGCGCGCTCTCGCCCGAGACGCGCAACCGTCAGGTGGCATTATACCAGTCAGGCGAAGTCGATTATCTGGTGGCGACCGACGCGATCGGAATGGGGCTCAACCTTGATGTTCAGCATGTTGCCTTTGCCGGGCTGTCCAAATTCGACGGGGTACGCCAGCGGCGGTTGATGCCAGCGGAAATGGCCCAGATCGCCGGCCGCGCCGGGCGACACCAGACCGATGGCACCTTTGGCACGCTGGCGGGGACCGGCAGCCACGACAGCGAATTCACCCCCGAAGAGATCTACGCGATCGAAGAGCACCGTTTTGCCCCGCTGACGCATTTGTTCTGGCGCGATTCAGAACCCGATTGCGGCAGCGTGGCCAATCTGATTGCCGACCTGGAGCGTCTGCCGGGACGCCCCGAACTACGGATTGCGCCCGAGGCAATCGACCTGGCCGTGCTCAAGCGGCTGGCCGATGATCCCGCGATCCTGGCCGAAGCAAAGGGCAACAAACGCGTCGCGCGGCTATGGGATGCCTGCCGCCTGCCCGATTTTCGCCAGCACGGTGCGGAAACCCACGCCCGCTTCGTGGCACGGCTGTGGACGGACCTGAAGGACGGCCAGATCCCCGGCGATCATGTTGCCCGCGCGATTGCCGAACTTGACCGCCCCGATGGCGATATCGACACGCTGCAGGGCCGGATCGCGGCGATCCGATCGTGGTCCTATATCGCCCAACGGCCCGACTGGGTGCTGGCGCGCGAGGAAATGGCCGCCCGCGCCCGCGCCGCCGAAGCCCGGCTATCGGATGCGTTGCACGGACGGCTGACTGAACGGTTCGTCAATCGCCGCACTTCGGTCCTCATGAAAAAGCTGGGCCCGGATGCCGGCTTACTGCCGGTCACAGTCGAAGAGGACCGGGTGCTGGTCGATGGCGAGGCGATCGGCGTGCTGTCAGGGTTCCGGTTCCGGGTCGATCCCGCTGCGCGACTGGCCGATCACAAGCTTTTGCTGGCAGCAGCAGAGCGCCACTTGCCGGTTCTGCTGGCCAGGCGCGCCGAAAGGCTGACCGCCGCCCTTGCTGCAGGCGAACGCGTTGAACTCACCCTGTCAGGCGCAAGCCTGGAGTGGGAAGGCGAGCGGATCGCCCGGCTTGCGCCCGGCAAGTCCATCCTCAACCCTGTGCTGGCGCTGGAACCGGCCCTGACGACCCTGCCGCAAGTTGCGCGGCGCGACCTTGAATCTGCCCTGCTGGGCTGGCTGGAAGGGACGATGGCTCCGCTCGCGCCGCTGCGCAAGCTGGAACAGGCCAGCCGCGCAGCCGATGGCGGGCCCGAACTGCGCGCCCTGCTGATCCGCCTGATCGAAGCTGGCGGGACTCTCGGCAAGGCAGGTTCCGGGATTGACCTGCTCAAGCCGGCCCAGCGGCACCTGCTGCGCCGGTTGGGCGTGCAGGTGGGTGCGCTCGATCTGTTCATGCCGGCCATGCTCAAGCCGGCTGCCTTGACGGCATGGCGCAACTTGCAGGCCGTAAAGGGTGCGCAGTTGACCGCTCCGCATCCGACTATGCCTCCGGTCCTTGCAGTGATCGGACGGACGGCCCCGCCCCCCGGCTATCGCTCGCTCGGCCAACAGGCGCTGCGCCTCGACATGGCAGAAAAGCTGCTGCATGCCGCTCACGGTCTGCGCAGCGCCGCCGCTGGCAAGCCTGTGGTTCTGAACCCCGCGCTGGCCGTGTCGATGGGCCTTGGCACCGCGGCCTATGCCCAATTGCTCCGAGCCGCGGGGTTCCAACCGATCATGCCGCGCCCGCTGCCAAAGGGCGCCGCAGGCCCCATCGCGCCGCCGCGCTGGCGCTGGCGGCCGGGCCGACCCGACCACCGCCCCCCGGCGCGCGCAGCTCGGCCTGCCAGTGGCGCCTTTGCTGCGCTTGCGGACCTGGTTCGATGAGGGTCGACAAGCTGCTTTGGTACCTGCGGCTCGCCCCATCGCGGACCTTGGCCCATGATTGGGTGGCCGAAGGGCACTTTCGGCTGAACGGAAAGCGAATCGAAAAGCCAAGTGCAGCTGTTGCCGTGGGCGACATTCTGACGGTTCCGGCGCGGTCTGGCGTGCGGGTAATCAAGCTTATTACGGTTCCCGAGCGACGCGGTCCCGCGCCGGAAGCGCTCGCTTGCTACCACACGCTTGACGAGCGCGTCGCAAATCCCATAGCAGCACAAAATAACACCACGCCTCAGGGGACCTGAATACCATGACCTATGTCGTCACCGACGCCTGCATCAAGTGCAAGTACATGGACTGTGTTGAGGTCTGTCCTGTCGATTGCTTCTACGAAGGCGAGAACATGCTGGTGATCAACCCCAGCGAATGCATCGATTGCGGCGTGTGCGAACCGGAATGCCCCGCCGAAGCGATCCTGCCCGATACCGAATCGGGTCTGGAGCAGTGGCTTGAGCTGAACGCCAAGTATTCGGCCGAGTGGCCGAACCTCACCACCAAAAAGGACACGCCGGCGGATGCCGACGAGCACAAGGGTGAGGAAGGCAAGTTTGAGAAGTACTTCTCGGCAGAACCCGGCGAAGGCGATTGATCCTTCGCGCATGCAGCGCGAATCGATTGCATAGTTTGCATCTGTATTGAATTTGAGCTGGCAGCGGAATCGCTTGTCAGAGCGCGGAATTCTGCGCTCTGGCAATTTTGTTGCCGACATGCTATACAATCGCCCGACTTCCGGGGCTTCCTGCCTCGGTAGCATGGCAATAATTGGCTAGGCGGGACTGCGAACACGGACGGAGGAACACGGTGCCAGCCGCTCAAGGCCGGTGCCGGGATTGGTAATCCACGCCGCCATCCGGTTCGACGGGTAATGTCCCCGCCACATGAAAGGACGATACATGGCTTCCAAGGCGCACGCCTTCGATGTTGGTGACTACGTCGTTTATCCCAAGCACGGTGTTGGCAGGGTGATCGAGCTGCAGGAGCAGGAGATCGCTGGCATGACGCTGGAACTGTACGTTCTCCGTTTCGAAAAAGAGCGCATGACGCTGCGCGTTCCGACCAACAAGGTCGAGGCGATCGGCATGCGCAAGCTGTCCAGCGACAAGACCCTGCGCGAAGCGCTCGATACACTGAAGGGCAAGCCCAAGGTCAAGCGCACCATGTGGTCGCGCCGCGCCCAGGAATATGAAGCGAAGATCAATTCGGGCGATCTGGTGTCGATCGCGGAAGTGACGCGCGACCTGTTCCGCGCCGATGACCAGCCGGAACAGTCCTATTCGGAACGGCAGATCTTCGAAGCTGCCTCGTCGCGCCTCGCGCGTGAATTGGCGGCCATGGAAAAGACCGATGAACCGGCTGCACTCAAGAAGATCCTCGCGATCCTCAACGAGCATGCGCCCAAGTACTATGCCGAGGCGGCCACCGCCTGACGGCACCAACCCGATCACCGAGAAGGGCCGTTCCCGCAAGGGAGCGGCCCTTTTCTTTGTCGGCACAACCCGCCCCTTGTTGTCTCCGCCATGCTGTATTATATCAACAATACACATCAGCAGGAGACTCGCGATGAAGTTTGACAGGTTCTTTCGGGCAATCGGCCCGATTGCTGCGGTGGCCATGGCTGCCGGGGTTGCCGCTTGCGACGGAAATGTCTCGATCAATGGCGAAAAGGGCAAGCCGCTTGCCGAAATCGACCTGACCGGCACGCCGCCCGAGGAACTGGTCCTGCTAGGCCCGGACGAGATCCGGGTAACCCAAGGCGACAAGCTGGCGATCACGGTCGAGGGTGACAAGGCCGTGACCGACAAACTGCGTTTTACGCTAAAGGACGGTACCCTGGGCGTGCTGCGCGAAGGCAAGAGCATGGGTGACGGCAAGGCCGTGGTCAACGTGACCATGCCCGCACCCAAGACGCTGACCATGGCCGGATCAGGCAAAATCAATTCCGCTGCCCTGGCCAGGGACGCCAAGGTAACGATTGCCGGATCGGGTGACATCGAAACCCCCAATGTTGCCAGCGACAAACTGGACCTGACGATCGCCGGCTCGGGTTCCTATCGAAGCGCAGGCAACGTCAAGGTGCTCGAGGTCAGCATTGTTGGCAGTGGTTCGGCCGCAATGGACGCACTCAAGACTGACAAGGCCGACCTGACCATTGCCGGTTCGGGCAATTCCACTTTCGCCAGCGATGGCGAGGTCAAGGCCAAGATCATGGGATCGGGCAGCGTTACCGTTCGTGGCCGCGCGCGCTGCACGGTTGAATCGATGGGTTCAGGCAAGCTGGTCTGCGAACCCGGCAATGGCACGGCTCCAACTAGCGAGAAGCCCTGATGGCGCTGAGGTTCATCGGCGGCTAATCCGGGGCCAATCAGGATCGGACGATCCTGTTCAATCCTGAACACACCGGGAGTTAGCCATGCCTCGTCTCAAACCGCTCCTCCTCCCTGCCCTGCTGGCCCTGCCTGGATGCGGGGTGGCAGGAGCGGCGGTCGACCTGGCCAGCGCTCCGGTTCGCGTGGTAAAAACAGGCAGCACGGTTGTCGACAAGATGACCACCAGCCAGGCTGAAAAGGACCAAAAGCGAGGCCGCGAGATTCGCCGGCGCGAGGAGCAGATCGGCGAGCTGGAACGGGACTATCGCAAGCAGTCCGGCAAATGCCAAAGCGGCGACGAAGACGCCTGCCGCAAGGCGGATCGGATCCATGCTGAAATGCGCGCGCTGATGCCAAGCGTGCCTTACGAGGCACGGTAATCAGGCTGCGGCGCGGGCCAGCCGGTCATTGATCGCTTCGCCGATGCCCTTGTCCGGGATCGGCGCGACGGCAATCCGCGGATGGGGAGCGCCAGCCGCGGCGTGAAGCGCGGCATAAAGTTGCGCCGCCGCTTCGGCCAGATCGCCGCCGGGGGATAAAGACAGATCCCCGCCGATGGCGCCAAAGCCGATCAGGAACTCATCATCGGCGGCAGCCGTGGCATTGAGGCGAACCGGCTTGCCCGGCGCATAGTGGCTGGCCAGCTGGCCGGGAGCCTCGATCGCGGCCGACGTCACGGCTTCGGGCGGACAGCCCAGGACTTCGGCAATCCGCTCTGCCGCAATCGGCCCCGGGCGCAGGACCTGCCAGGGTCCATCCTCGCGCAGCGCAACGATCGTCGATTCGAGCCCGGCAGCACTCGCCCCGCCATCCAGGATCAGCGGCACTGCAGCGCTCAACGATCCCGCAACATGGTCTGCCCGGGTCGGGCTTACACCGCCGCTGCGATTGGCCGATGGCGCCGCCAGAGGTAGGCCGCTGGCCTCGATCACAGCGCGCATCACCGGATGAGCCGGACAGCGCAGGGCAATGGTCGGCAGTCCCGCCGTGACCGCCGGTGCAATCGGCGCACCCGGCTGCAACGGGAGAACGAGCGTCAGCGCCCCGGGCCAGAAAGCCGCGGCCAATGCCTCGGCACGCGGATCGAACCGGGCCAGGCCGCGCGCGACAACGACCGAGGGCACGTGAACGATCAGCGGATTGAAGTCTGGCCGGCCTTTGGCGCGATAGATCGCCGCTACTGATTCGGCTCGATCTGCACGAGCGGCAAGCCCGTAAACTGTCTCGGTTGGCAAGGCGACAAGGCCACCGGCGCGCAATGCCGCAGCGGCCGCAGCAATCCCGGCGGGATCGGCGGCACGGATCTGTGCGGCTTCTTGCTTGTCGGACATGCACCTCCCGCTATAGGCGGGAAGCCGCAAAGCCAAGGGAAAGCAAGAGAGCACCATGGATTTCACTGCCCCTACCGCCGATCAGGTCCTCGCCATTCGCGTCAACGCCGGGATCGAAGAGCTTGCGTCGCACCCGCGCTTTGCCGCTGCCAGCCCCGATATGGTCGAAGCGATCGTCGAAGGCATCGGCCAGTTTGCCGCAGGCGAATTTGCCCCACTCAATCGCAAAGGCGATGTCGAAGGTGCCAAGCTGGCCAATGGCACGGTGACGCTGCCCGCCGGCTTTGCCGAAGCCTATCAGGCCTATGTCGAGCAGGGCTGGAACGCCGTTGCCGGCGACGAGGCCCATGGCGGCCAAGGCCTGCCCTTCACGCTGGCTGCCAACGTGCTGGAGAATCTGGGCGCCGCGAACATGGCCTTCTCGCTGCTGCCGATGCTGACGGTTGGCGCAATTGAAGCGCTGGCCCACCATGGCAGCCCCCAGCAGCAGGCGCTGTACCTGCCCAAGCTGGTCAGCGGCGAATGGTCCGGCACCATGAACCTGACCGAACCGCAGGCCGGATCGGATGTCGGTGCGCTGCGCACCACGGCCACCCCACGCGGCGATGGCACCTGGGCGATCAAGGGCACCAAGATCTACATCACCTGGGGCGAGCATGACCTGGCGGGCAATATCATCCACCTGGTCCTGGCCCGCACCCCGGGTGCACCGGCAGGCAGCCGGGGCATCTCGCTGTTCGTGGTCCCCAAATACCTGGTGAAGCCCGACGGCTCATTGGGCGCACGCAACGATCTGCGCTGCGTTTCAATCGAGCACAAGCTGGGGATCATGGCGAGCCCGACCTGCGTGATGAGCTTTGGCGACAACGACGCGTGCGTGGGCGAATTGGTCGGGCATGAGAACGAAGGCCTGAAGGCCATGTTCACGATGATGAACTCGGCCCGCATCAATGTTGGCAACCAGGGCGTGCAGATTGCCGAGCGCGCGCTGCAACAGGCCGGCTATTATGCCCGCGAGCGTGTCCAGTCGGCCCGCGCGGGCGGCACCAGCCGCGAACCGGTGGCGATTGTCGAGCACCCCGATGTGCGGCGGATGCTGCTGCGGATGCGCGCCCTGACCGAAGGCGCGCGCGCGTTGCTCTATTACACCGCCGGCCAGGTCGATCGCGGCGCGCTGGGGGACAATGCCGCCCAGCTGCGCGCCGATTGCCTGGTGCCGATGCTCAAGGCCTGGGGCACCGACATTGGCTGCGAAGTGGCCAGCCTGGGCGTGCAGATTCACGGCGGCATGGGCTTTGTCGAGGAAACCGGCGCCGCCCAGCATTACCGCGATGCCCGGATCGCCCCAATCTATGAAGGCACCAACGGCATCCAGGCGGCCGATCTTGTGACGCGCAAGCTCGGCTACGAGCAGGGCGGCGTCCTGACGTCGCTGTTCGCCGAAATCGCCCGGGATTGCAGCGATGCACCCGAGCTCGCGGCCTTGGCTGGTGACTGCGAGGGGATTGCCCGCTGGATGGTCGATCAGGCGAGCCTGGACGACCGGCTGGCCGGCAGCGTGCCGTTCTGCACGATGAGCGCCGTGGCCGTGGCCGGATGGCAGCTGCTGCGCCAGGCGCGCGCGTTGTCCGCCGAATCGACGCCGCAGGCCAAGGCCAAGGCCGTAGTTGCCGGCTACTTTGCCCAGCACATTGCCAGCGAGGCCCGCGGGCTCAAGGTGCAGGCGCTGGCTGGCGCAGATCTGCTTTACGCACTCGACGCCGAGGCCCTTGCCGGATGAGCGATCAGGGCGATCCGCTGGCCCGCATCGCCGATGCGCTTGAACGGCTGGCCGGCGCCCTGCCAGCCATGCCGGACTGGACGGCGGCCCCGGCCTATGTCTGGGATCGCAGCGGTGCCCGCGCCGTTGCCAACCTTGCCGCGCCTTCGCTTGACCTGCTGCAGGGGATCGACGCCCAAAAGGCGCTGGTCACCGCCAATGTTGCCCGCCTGGCCGCGGGACACGCGGCGCACGACATGCTGCTGTGGGGCGCGCGCGGCATGGGCAAGTCAGCCTTGCTGCGCGCCAGCGTGATCGCGGCGCAGGATCGCGATCCTGCGGCACTGGCCTTGGTCCAGGTGGCACCCGATGCCTTTGCCGCCCTGCCCGGCCTGTTCGCGGCGCTGGGCGGCGAACAGCGCCGCTTCCTGGTGTTCATCGATGATCTTGGTTTTGCCGAGGGCGACAGCGAAGGCCCACGCGCGCTGCGATCATGGCTGGAAGGCGGGGTCGACGCCCGCCCCGGCAATGTCCGCCTTGCCGTCACCGCCAATCGCCGGGCGATTGTCTCGCGCCATGCCGGGGAGCAGGCCATTTCTTCCAGAGAAGAGGGGCCGATCAACCCGCGCGATGCAGTGGATGACAAGCTGGCCCTGGCCGACCGGTTTGGCCTGTCGATCGGCTTTCATGTTTGCAGCCAGGATGACTATCTGGCGATTGTTGGCGGCTATTGCGCCAGCCATGGCCTCAGCTGGGATCAGGGCGAGGCGCTGGAATGGGCCAAGCGGCGCGGTGCCCGCTCGGGCCGCGTCGCCTGGCAATTCGTGACCGAACTGGCCGGACGGGCCGGCCAGTCGCTCTAGGCCTTAACGGCCAGCCCCCGTCTGCTTGAACCCGGCGCGGTACTGCGCCTCAAGATTGCCATCCAGTTCACGCTGGGCCGGCATGCGCGCCGTCACCACCGGGCGCACGGCTGCTGCAGGTGCCGCGCCCGGTGCGGTGACCCGCCAGATGATCCCGCCGGTGTCATCGCTGACCAGCAGGGCGCCGGTCTTGTCGAAGCCCACCCAGGTCGGGCGACCGCGCGTTTCCTTCTTGCCACTGAGGAAACCGGTCAACACCGGGATCGGCTTGCCCTGCGGGTTGCCGTTGGCATCGAAGGCAACGAAGACCACATCATAGCCGGTCAGCGGTTCGCGGTTCCACGAACCATGGCGGGCGATGAAGGCCCCATTGGCAAAGGCCGGTCCCATCCGCTCACCACCGCGCACGAAGGCCAAGCCCAGCGGCGCCATGTGGGCGCCCAGGCCATATTCGGGCTTGCGGACATATTCATCGATGAATTCCGGCGGCTGCCCGCCCACGCGATCATCGTCGTACTTCTTCCAATAGATCCACGGCCAGCCATAATGGGCACCCACGGGCACATTGGTCAGGTAATCGGGAACAAGATCCGGGCCGAGCATGTCGCGCTCGTTGACCACGGTCCAAAGCTCGCCGGTCGAGGGGTTCCAATCGAGGCCATTGGCATTGCGCAGGCCCAAGGCAAATTGGCGGGCGCGGCCCGATTTCAGGTCAAGTTCCCAGATGGCAGCGCGGCCATTTTCGATCTCGAAGCCCTTTTCGGCAATGTTCGAAGCCGAACCGACCGCGACATAAAGCTTCGCCCCATCGGCGCTGAGCACCAGGTTGCGCATCCAGTGGTTGCCGGCCGGGGGCAGGTCCATCAGCTTCTTCGGCGCACCGTTCAGCGCGGTTTCACCCAGCTGGTAGGGGAACGAGAGCACGGCATCGTGATTGGCCACGTAAAGCGTGCCATCGCGCCAGCCCAGGCCCGAAGGTGAGGCAAGGCCATTACCCTGGCGCAGGACATGGCGTTCTTCCGCCTTGCCGTCGCCATCGGCGTCACGCAGCAGGACCAGCCGATCGGCCGAACCTTGCTGCGCGCCCGCGCCGCCCATCAGGAACTTGGCAACCAGCGCTTCCAGCCCGTTGCCCAGGTTGCCCTTGGGCGCATCGGTTTCAGCCGCCACGACATCGCCGTTCGGCAGGACAAGAATCACGCGCGGGTGCTGCAGCCCTTCGGCAAAGCGGTTCACGCTCAGCCCCTTGGCGGCCACCGGCGCTTCACCCGCGGCCCAGCCGATTGGCTTGGCGATCCGGATCGACGGGAAACGCTCTTCCTTCGGCTCGACGATCAGAGGATCGCGGCCGGAAAGCTCGTCCGGCGTATGCTCCGACGGAGTGGGGCGGGTAAGGACATAGCCGAGGCCAAACAGGACCACGAGGACGGCGAGGCTGCCAAACAGCCACTTGCGGGTTCTAGACATGGGGCAGTTGATAAGCGGCCAAGGCCGCGGGGACAATGGACCTTTTGACGGGGGTCTTTTGGCGGCGACGGCTTTGGCCTATGGCGGGACCATGTTTGCTTTCGCGCCCGATCCGAACCAGCCCAAGTCCGAACTCTATGCCGACCTGGTCGAGGCCGCACAGGCGCTGACCCGGGACGAACCCGACGGCATGGCCAACATGGCAAACCTGGCCGCGCTGATCTGGCAGTTCCTGCCGCGGCTGAATTGGGCCGGATTTTATCGCACCGTCGATGGCAACCTGGTGCTGGGACCGTTCCAGGGCAAGCCGGCCTGCATCCGGATCGCCTCGGGCCAGGGCGTTTGCGGCGCGGCCTTGGCCAGTGGCGCCACGCAGCTGGTACCCGATGTCCACGCCTTCCCCGGGCACATCGCCTGCGATGCAGCCAGCCGGTCTGAACTGGTGGTTCCGGTCTGGCGCGATGGCCAGGTGATTGCGGTGATCGATCTGGACAGCCCCGAACCGGCGCGCTTTGACGAAGGCGATGCGGCCGGGATTGAAGCCCTGGCCAAAGCGATCGCCCCCGCGATCTGATCCACCGGACTGCTCCGAAACGGGACAGCTGGAGCACAAGTTGCTCATAGCACTTGGTTTTCTGCCCATTGCGATGCTAAATTCCTGATTAAGGTCGGGATTCTCTCCGGCGCAGCAGGGGATTGCCCATGTCATCGCGTGCGATTGCGCTTCGTTTCATGTTTGCCGCCGGGCTGGCCAGCCTGGCCGCGCCCGTTTTGGCGAACCACCAGCCAGTCACCGATGCCGAAGGGCGTGTCTTCGGCAATACCGTGAGCGACCCGCTGCCCGAATGGCAGCAGCCACGGGCCGTTCGCGTTGCGCAGCAGTTGCCGCCGATGCCAACCAGCTATGGATCGGACCCGATGGATCAATCCGGGATGGATCGGGCGGCGTGGGAGGAGGAGCGGGCCGATTGGCTGGCCGAATGCCGCCAGCGCTTCGGTGGCCGGGGCAAGGTGGCGGGCGGCGTGGTTGGCGGCGTGGTTGGCGGGATCGCCGGCAGCGCCATCGCCGGCCGGGGCCACCGGACGATCGGCGCTGTTATCGGCGGCGTGACCGGAGCCGTGGCCGGGGCGGCATTGGGCGATGCGTCCGACCGCAGCCGGGCGCGGGATTACTGCGAAAGCTATCTTGATCGCCATCTGGCGAGCTACGGCCAGAGCTATGGCAGCTCGGGCTATGCGAACCCGGGCCAGGGGACCTACGTCTACCCCCAACGGCAGGTGGCCTATGCCATGCAGCCGATGATGGTGATGGTCCCGGTGGCAATGACCACTGTTGCCGCCCAGGTTGTGCAACAGCAGCCTTGCACCGAAGTGGTTGAGGAATGGGTACCCGTGGCGCGGCCTGCCCGCCGCTACATTCCCCGCCGGATCGCGCCCAGCAAGCGGGTGCGGGTCTATCCGGACAAGCGGGTCCGCATCTACTGAGGGCGATGCCAGGCACAGAAACAGAAAAAGGCGGGGGGCCGATTGCCGGCACCCCGCCTTCTTGCTGTCAGCCCCGGCCCGTCAGAGCTTGCGGCCGATCAGTTCCTTCATGATTTCGTTCGTGCCGCCAAAGATCCGGGTGACACGCGCACCGCGCCACATCCGGGCGATCGGGTACTCATTCATGTAACCGGCGCCGCCGAACAGCTGCAGGCACTTGTCCATCACTTCCCATTGCAGGTCGGTGTGCCACAGCTTCGCAGCGGCACCCTCTTCCGGGGTGAGCTCCTTGCGCAGGTGCCGCGCCAGGGCCCAGTCAAGGTGCGCCCAGCCAACCTGCAGCTTGGCCTTGAGATCGGCGAGCACGAAGCGGCTGTTCTGAAAATCAAGGATCGGCTTGCCGAAGGCCTTGCGATCACGGGTGTACTCAACCGTCATGTCGAAGGCCCGCTGCGAACCGGCCATGGCCGAGACGGCGATCGAGAGGCGTTCCTGCGGCAGCTCGCTCATCAGGTAGATGAAGCCCATCCCTTCCTGCCCAAGGCAGTTGGTGATCGGCACGCGCACGTCCTCGAAGAACAGTTCCGAGGTATCTGCTTCGTCCTGCCCGATCTTGTCGAGGTTGCGGCCGCGCTTGAAGCCTTCACGATCAGCCTCGACCAGGACGATCGACACGCCCTTGTAAGCGGGCTGCACCTCGGTGTCGGTCTTGCAGCAGACCAGGATCAGGTCAGCATTCTGGCCATTGGTGATGTAGGTCTTCGACCCGTTGATCACGTAATGGTTGCCATCCTTCTTGGCCGTGGTGCGCATCCCCTGCAGGTCTGACCCGGTGCCCGGCTCGGTCATCGCAATCGCGGTGATCACCTCACCCGAGACGAGCTTGGGCAGCCAGTGGCGCTTCTGCTCTTCCGAGCCATAATTGACGATATAGCTGACGACGATGTCCGACTGCAGCGAGAAGCCGGTCGTCACCCCGCCATAATAGGCGCCTTCCTCATCGACGATGGCGTTGTAACCAAAATCGAGACCCAGGCCGCCGTACTCCTCTGGCACCGTCGGGCAGAGCAAGCCCAGCTCGCCCGCCTTGGGCCAGATCGATTTCGGCACAATCCCGTTCTCAGCCCACTGCGCTCCGTGCGGGGCGACTTCTTCCTGCATGAAGCGGCGCACCGTCTGGCGGAACGCCTCATGGTCTTCGGTGTAGGCGGTGCGGGCAAGTGAATCGAGCGACATGGGGGTTCCCTCTGGCTGACTTGGATTGGCCAAAGGTTTGACGTTGCCCCGCGCGCCGGTCAACCGGAATTTAATCGCCCGGTTAAGGGGCCACCGCAACCTGTGCGGCGGCCAGCAGCTGCAGCCGGATCCGTCCCAGCCGCAGCGAAGGATTGGCCCGGTCGATCCGCAGCTGCTGGTCAAGTTCGGCCTTGATGCCCAGCGTCGCCGCGCTCGCCGCTCCGATCCGCAGGCGGTAATCGCCATAGGGCACGGAATCGAACAGGACATAACCGTCGAAGTCGCTCTGCACCTGGCGGAGCACACGCCCAGCGGTATCGGTCAGTTCGATCACCACGCCCTCGCGCGGCTGGCCATCGGCGTCGAGCAACAGCGCCTCGACTTCGCCCGTCGGGGCAAGGCCAAGGCTAAGCTTTGCGGCCACGCCCGGTCGCGGCACAACGACCATACCCTGCCCCTTGGGCTGCAACAGCGGGTCGGGCAGGGTCCCCGAATCAATCGAAACAAGCACTGGCACAAACGGCGTCAGACCATCGATCACCGCCCGGCCGGACCGGTTGGTCGGCGCCTCGGTGTGGCGGAAGCCCGCTTCGACCGTAACGCCCTCCACCAGCGCTTCACCGGCCTGGCGATGGCCATCACCGTTATCATCACGGAATACTTCGACGGCGGCCTGTCCGGTTTCGGCAAGGCGTTGGCGCGACATGCGCCAACCGCCGTCGACCGGATCAGGGCCCAGGCTAAAGCCCAGGGTTAGGCCAATTGACATGTGCCCGCGGGTATCGAGCCGGGCTTCGGTGCGCAGCGCAAAGCGATCAAACTGGCGGACCAGCCCGACCATGGCCTCGCTGCGGCGCGAAGTCGCATCGTGTTCATAGCCCAGCCGCAAGGTGGAATTCTGGCCCAGTGCGGATTCCGCGACTAGCTGAGCATTCTCGAACCCGCGGCGCTGACCATCCAGGGCAAAGCGCGCGGCCCCGCGCAGGCGGACCTGCCCGAGCGCGGTGTTGGCGATCAGGTTCAGCTTGGTGCCAAGATCACCAGCAGTTGCCCCGCCGGGCTGGCCAGAGCTGGTCCGGCGCGTCAGTTCCGCCGCCAGCGAAGTTCGCCGCAGCTGAACCGCGGTGCGCATTAGCCACTCGCTAACCCTTGCCCCGGTCCGGCTCCGCAATTTGCGCAGACCCGCCTCAACCGGCAATCGCCAGGATCCCAGCTTGACCGACGAACTCAGCCGCAGGCTGTATTGCCGGCGCTGATCGACCTCCACCAGCTCGCTTTCGTAGTCGCCATCGACCCACAGCGCTTCCGCATCATACCGGATCGGACCAATTCGCCCGAGCGCCTTGGCCTGGATGGCCCGTCCGGCACCAAGCTGCTGCGCGCCGCTCAATTCGAGCAGCATACGGCCCAGTGCCCGTTGAACAGTCCCTTCGATGTAGTGGTGGCGGCGATCGCCGAGCATCGCGCTTTGATACTCAAGGCCAGCCGTGGTTCGTCGATCGATGCCGCGTTCGACACCGACCCCCCAGCGCCAGCCGGTATTCGGCGCGGCGAACGTCTTTGACAGGTCGATCAGGTCTCGGCCGGAATCGACCACTCCCGCCCAATACCAGGTCTTGCCCGCAGGCAGGCTTTCAATCCCGACCGGTGCGCTGCTGCGCTCGCGCTTGATCTGGCCTTGCGGGCCGTAGAGCACGACTTCAAAGTCATTTTCGCCCCACAGCAGCTCGACATCATCGAACCGATAACGGCCATCGCCGCGATCAGCCTGGTAGGCGCGCAGTTCACCGTTGCGGTAAAGCTCGGCATCCCAACCCGCCGGAAGGGTCCCGCTCAGCGAAGTTACCCCAAACCGGCCCGGACGGTTCAGCGGGCGGTTGGAGACAAAGGCTCCCCGGCCATAGGCGGCCTGGTTGGTCAGGGCGCCGCGCAGCGCCTCTACGTCACCCAGTGCCACCTGGGTTGCCTTCAGCGGACCAAGCATTTGGGCCGAGGGATCATTGCGGTAGAGCTTGAGGCGTAGCGAATCCGCACCCTTATTGGTGCTGCCAGCAAGACGGGCGCTATAGCTCAGGCCAAGGGCTTCGCCAGCCGCCAGCACTTCGAGCTGGGCATTGGCACCGGCATTGCGGGCCCACTGCCCCTGAACCTGCACGTCGACCGACGGGGTGCGCCAGCCACGATAGGGCGTTGCTGCTTGCGGCAATTTGGCGAGGTCAAATTCCGTGACGCTGGGCGTGCGCAGTCGCGCGGCGCGACTTTTGCGCTCGATCGCCTCAAGGAACGGCAGCTTGCGATCGGATTCGAGCACGACCGCCAGGTTTGAAAGTTCGGCGCGGAAGCGGACCCCCATCCAACCGGAGAGCGCCTTGAGATCGACACACCACCCTTCGGGCGTGTCGTGGATCGCATCCTTGGCAATCGCATGCGCGCCGTTCACGTTTTGTACCGTATCGGCATCGCGATCGAGGGTGAAACGCTGATCCTCCGCAAAGAGCCACCCGGTTGCGCGGCGCGACTTCTTGTCGAGCCGCACCGGCAGATCGAGCGCCTGGATCAGGTCGGCAAGGTCAACGCAGACGCCCGCCGGGGTCTGGTAACCGCGAAGGGGTTCGCCCAGCCGGTACTGGCCGCTGCGCAATTCCAACAGAAGCGAATCGTCTTCGCTGGCATGCCAGGACTCCGCCTCGGCCGGAACGGCCGCCACCGCAACGCCGAAAGCCGCCCCAAACAGGGCGGCCAGGCGGCGCAGCGGCGTGCGGCAGTTCCTCATGACGTCGGGGTCCGATCGCCGATCAGGTCAGCGTACGGTTGAGGTTACGGCAGCAATCAGCTGCCCGCCGTTTTCTGGCAGTTCGCGATATTCGATGCGGATCGGGCCAGTGAGCTTGCCGATCTGTTCGGCGGTCAGCGGGATCCGCACCGAGCGGCCCTGCACTTCAGGGTAGATGGCGACGCCCTTCAGGGCAAAGACCTGCTCGTTCCCGCGCTTGCCAAGGATTTCGCCATAGACAGAGCGTTGCCCGGTGCGGCGCATGTCGAGCTCAAGCCATTCCGCACCAGGATTGCCGCCGAGCCGCGGGTTGGCGATCGTCGCCCCCGCCTCAAGCCGCCCCTTGCGGATAAAGACCGGGATCGTGATGCCATAGACTGGGGTCAGGCGAATCGCGAGCTGGCCGGCCGCAGCCTGGTCCTGCATGGCTTCGGGCGAAAGCGCTGGCGGAATGGCGCGAAAGCTCATGTGAACGCGGTATTCGCCGTCCGGCAATTCAGCCGCCGGCCGCGCACTCAACCGGATTGCCTGTGGTTGCCCCGGAAGCAGGGTGATGCGCTTGGGGGCATAGCGCAGCATCTCCAGTGCAGCCTTTTCCGCGGCGCTGGCCTCGGCTTCGCTGACGTCGGAGAAGTCACCGTTTGCTTCCATCCGACGCAATTCAACGCCAATGCGATAGGTGGCCGCCTGGCTGCCGATATTGCTCAGGACAACCTCGGCATTGCCCGCGCCATTGATGATCACCCGGGTGGGTGCGACCAGCAGGTCGCCCTGTGCCGCAACCGGGGAGGTTACCCCCGCAGCAACGACAATGGCGAGGCCGGCAAAAAGATCGCGAATTCGACGTGTGATCAGCATTGGCTGCGAACCCCTGGCAGAAGCAAATCCTTGCCGGGATCTTTCGAACCATCCCCCGGCTTACGCCTAGGCCCTAGGGGAACAGGGTTAATTTCCCGCTAAGCATAGGCGAAGCCGGGACAAACAAGAAGGGCCGCACCCCAGGGATGCGGCCCTTCCAGTTCGAATGCAGCTGCCTGATGGCAGCCGGGACTATTCGACTTACTGGTACTCGACAGAAACGCTGAAGGTGCCGTTATAGACGCCGGCAACCTGGCCCGAAGCGACAGTCAGGGTTCCGCCGATCGAGAAGTTCGACGAACCGGTGCTGCCCAGCTGGAAAGCGCCGGCCGGATTGGCATTGAAGCCGCTGATCGACATGGTTTCGGTGCCGCCCGAACGGGTCAGGGTGGCCGAAGTCGGCAGCGTGAGTACGACGCTGGCATTCGGGGTGCCGGTTACGGTGAAGCCGGCCGGAGCGCGGGTGCCGGTCGAGATGAGCGTGCCCGACGAGCTCGCGGTCGAATCGGCATTAACGGTTACGCTGCCGCCGGTATTGGCGGCGATCTGGCCGAAATTCAGCGACGAGTTGGCCGTCAGAGTCAGCGTGGTCAGCACTTCCGCCGAAGCATTGGCAGTGGCCGAAGTGGCCGCGGAGGCGGCCGAGGCAAACGAAACGGCGCTCAGAGCGGCACCGACAAGAGCGATACGAAGCGTGTTACGCATGATAATTATGATCCCTTCCAAGCAATCTAACCCGCAGCACCAAAGCGCTGCCGAATGGAAGACACTGCCCCATTCGCAAGTTTGCTTGTAGAATCACAGAGTTTTAGGATTACTTTGTATTATGGTTAACAGATTGGCCCCAAACCTTAATATTTGAGCCCGGAAGAACCACTGAATTGGCTTAAGAAGCGCTAGATTCCACCGCCGGTCAAACGCTGGCAAATAAGGTCCAACTGGTCGAGCGTGCGATACCGGATCGTTACGGCGCCGGAACGGGGATCGGCGTCGGCGTTGATCCGCACGGACAGGCCCAAGAACTCCTCAAGATGCGCTTGAACGGCGGCAATATCGGCAGAGCTGGCACCATCTCGCTCGTTGCGAGCCCGCCGTTGGGTGGTTGGTGCATCCTTGCGCCGCACCAGCCGTTCGACTTCGCGGACGGAAAGTTGACGAGACACCGCCTGGCTCGCAAGCTCTGCCGCATTTTCAATACCAACCAGCGCCCGGGCATGGCCCATCGATAGTTTGCCGCTCTCAACCAACGCGATCACGCTTTCCGGAAGAACCAGAAGGCGCTGCAAGTTGGCGACATGGCTGCGGCTCTTGTCGACCAGCTTGGCAATCTCCGCCTGGGTCAGCCCTTCACCTTCAGCCAGCCGATGATAGGCCCGCGCCTCTTCAATCGGATTGAGATCTTCGCGCTGCAGGTTTTCGATCAGCGCAAGGGCCGTAACTTCACGCTCATCCAGATCGCGCACGATCGCGGGAATTTCATGAAGCTGCGCGCGTTGGGCCGCGCGCCAGCGCCGTTCACCGGCAACGAGGCGCCACTTGTTGGCACCATGCGGGGTTACGATCACCGGCTGGATCATGCCGCGCGCTGCAATCGATGCAGCCAATTCATCAAGCGCGGCTTCATCAAAGTGACGGCGTGGCTGGCCCGGATGCGGGATGATCGACGCCACCGGCAAGACGGCCAACCCTTCATTTGACGTCACGCCGCCTGCACCCGGCAGCGCAGCAGGATTCACCAGCGGCTCCTCGCGCCGCGTCTCGCCCAACAAGGCGCCAAGTCCGCGCCCAAGGGCGAGCGGCTTCTTCTTGGCGGCTGCCTGGGGTGCTGTACCAGTGGTGCTATCGTCGCTCATGCGGCTTTCCTTGATTCAGGCAGGCGGGCAATCAATTCACGGGCAAGCGCAATATAGGCCCGGCTACCTGCGCAGGAATGATCATAAACCAGCGCCGGCAAGCCATGGCTTGGCGCTTCCGAGAGGCGGACATTGCGCGGGATCACCGCTTCAAACACAAGCGGGCCAAGGCAGGAACGAACATCCTCAGCAACCTGGTCGGTAAGACGGTTACGCCGATCAAACATCGTCAGCGCCACACCGATGATGCCAAGACCCGGATTAAATCTCTGCTGAACGCGCTCCACCGTTTGGAGAAGCTGGCTCAAACCCTCAAGCGCGAAAAACTCGCACTGCAGTGGCACCAGCAAGGTATCCGCCGCGCAAAGTGCATTCAGCGTCAACAGGCCCAGCGAGGGCGGGCAGTCGATCAGACAAATATCGTGGTCTGTGTCCGCAGCAAGCGCCTGAGCCAGTCGCGAGGTCCGGTTCTCGACAGCGACCAGCTCCACTTCGGCACCTGAGAGGTCGACCGTGGCGGGGACAATGTCGAGCCCGGGGATCCGTGTCGCCGCGACACAATCGCTTAGCGCAGCCTGGTCAACGAGCAGGTCATAGGTCGACCGCTCACGATCATTGGTGCCAATGCCAATCCCGGTTGAAGCATTGCCTTGCGGGTCGAGATCCACCAGCAAGACCTTCCACCCGGTCGCGGCAAGGGCCGTGGCAAGATTGATCGCCGTGGTGGTCTTACCCACCCCGCCCTTCTGGTTGGCGATCGCCATGCGAATCACGATTTCTTCCCCTTTTTGCCCAGCAGCTGGCCAACAATGACCCCGGCCTCTGGATCAGTCAGCGATTGTTCCACGTGGAACATGTGATTCCATCCCCGGAGCTCCAACAGTTCCTGCTGCGCCGAGCGCCCCTTCGGCAACAGGTAGAGCGTGTCCTTTGTGGAAAAGCGTGCGGATAGGTCAAGCAATCGGACCAGTGGAGCAAAAGCCCGTGCCGAAATGACGCTGAAGGGTCGCGATTCCACGAGCTCGAGTCGTGCACCGACGACCCGCGCATGATCCAGCCCCAAAGCGATTCGCGCGCGCTCCAGCCATTCAACGCGGCGTGCGCGGGATTCGACCATGACAACTTCACAGTCGGGACGTAGTGCTGCGATCACCAAGCCTGGGAAACCCGCTCCAGTACCCAGATCGAGCCACGGGCCAGACGTTTCACGTGGAACGTGGGTGAGCAACTGGGCCGAATCGACAATATGGCGCTGCCAGACGACTGCAAGACTCGCCGCCGCAACAAGATTCTGGCGGGCGTTCTCTTCAGCGAGCAATGCGATCAGGCAGGCGATCCGTTCCGCCGCTGCCGGATCCCATTCCGGCAGGGCTGCCAGCCAGGCCTGCGCTGCGGTTTCCGAAGTGATCATGCCGTGCGCTCCGCTCGGCGCCGGGCATGGACCAGCAGGGCCGCCAGCGCAGCGGGGGTAATGCCGGGCAAGCGTCCGGCCGCCGCCAGAGTGGCTGGCCGCGCCTTGCTCAACCGTTCGACCATCTCGCGCGAGAGCCCTGGAATGGAACCATAGGGGAAGTCATCGCCCAGCGGCAGGGCTTCACCTGCACGCATATCGGCCAGTTCGCTGTCCTGGCGGGCAAGATAGGGGGCATAGGCCGCATCCTCGGCCAACTCTTCTGCCAGATCCGGGTCCTCGGCAAAATTCTCACCAAGCCATGGGGTGAGCACATTGAGATCGATCCCGGTAAACCGCAGCCATTCGCGCAATGGCTGGCGGCCCACGTCAGCGCGCACCGGCAGACCCGCGGCCGCCAGTTCATGGCCGGTCGCCGAAGCACCGAGCGCATCGTTCAGCCGCGCGCGCAGCGCTTCACGCCGCCGGTACCAATCCGCGCGCTTTGGCCCGACACAACCTGCAGCAAGCGCCAACGGTGTGAGCCGACTTGTTGCGTTGTTGGCCCGGAGGCGGAGCCGATATTCGGCCCGGGCGGTCAGCATCCGGTATGGTTCACTGACACCGTGGAGTGTCAGGTCATCGATCATCACCGCCATATAGGAATTCGCCCGGTCAAGCGCGATCGGGGCCTTGCCCAGCACATCAGCTGCAGCTGACATGCCGGCAACAAGGCCCTGCGCCGCGGCTTCTTCATAGCCCGTGGTCCCGTTGATCTGGCCCGCGCAATAGAGCCCGGGCATGTCGCGCAGTTCAAGGCTCTGACGTAGCGCGCGCGGATCGATATGGTCATATTCAACGGCGTAGCCAGGCACGACCATCTCAACCCGATCCAGCCCTTCCATCGTCCGCAACATCGCCAGCTGGACGTCGGCCGGAAGCGAAGTGGAAATGCCGTTGGGATAGACCAGATGGGTATCGAGCCCTTCCGGTTCGAGAAAGACCTGGTGCCCGTCGCGATCGCCGAAGCGGTGGATCTTGTCTTCAATCGAGGGGCAATAGCGCGGACCCTGGGCGCCGATTGCACCGGAGAACAGCGGCGAGCGGTGGAGATTGGCGCGGATCACGTCATGGCTTCGTACGTTGGTCCGCGTGATCGCGCAGAACACCTGTGGGAGCACGCGTCCCGCACCACCATTAGCCGCCGGCAGCGCCGACATCGTCCAACCCTCAGCGTCGGATGGCTGTTCTTCCAGCGCGGCCCAATCAATCGTCCGGCCATCAAGACGCGGCGGGGTGCCGGTCTTGAGCCGGGCCATTGGCAAGCTCGCTTCGCGTAGCTGCGCGGCGAGGCGCTGCGCCGAAGCCTCTCCGATCCGGCCACCCACAATCCGCTCTTCGCCGCGAAACAGCACGCCACCCAGAAAGGTACCAGTGCAAAGGACCACAGCGCGTGCCGCAAGCGCCGTGCCATCGGCAAGCTCAAGCCCGGCCACGCGTCCACCAGCCAGTCGCAGGGCTGCAGCCTCGCCCTGCACCAGGGTGAGCGCGCCCTGCTGGCCAAGCAGGTGCTGGACCGCCGCTTTGAAGCGCTTGCGGTCCGCCTGGACCCGCGGGCCCTGCACGGCGCTGCCCTTTGAGCGATTCAGCATGCGATAGTGAATTGCCCCGGCATCGGCAGCGCGGGCGATAATCCCGTCGCAGGCATCGACTTCGCGGACGAGGTGTCCCTTGCCAAGCCCACCAATCGCCGGGTTGCAACTCATCGCGCCGATCGTATCGAGATCGAAGCTGACCAATGCCGTGCGCGCGCCCATCCGGGCTGCTGCCGCTGCCGCTTCCACGCCGGCGTGCCCGCCGCCCACTACGATGATGTCAAACTGGTCCATGTGTCTGGAGGCGGCCTTAGCCGAGCGATGTTTCACGTGGAACAGGTTTTGCACCCGGTCACTACTTCCCGATGCAGAACCGTCCAAACAGTGCATCGAGCATGTCTTCGGTCGTAACCCGGCCCAGCAGGCTATCGAATGATACACGGGCCAGTCGCAAGGCTTCCGCGACGAGCAGCGGGTCAAGCTCATCCTCTGCCGCCTGCAGGGCGCGCGCTGCTTCGCGCAGCAAATCATGCTGGCGCTGGCTGAGCGCCGCTTCACCTGGTTTGGGCAAGGCCTGCCGGGCCGTGGCCACCAGATCCGCGATCAGCGATTCGATCCCCTCGCCACTGACCGCCGACACGCGGTGGCGCGGATGGCGCTTGGCTGTGCCCTGCGGCCGATCGGCCTGCGCAGAGATTTCCCAGGCCCCGGCCGGCCCCTGACCTTCGGGTCCAAGCCACAGCACCAGGTCAGCGCGGTCCAATGCCTCAAGCGCACGCTCAATGCCGATCGCTTCGACAACATCATCGGTCGCATCGTGCAGGCCGGCGGTATCAGCAAACAGAAAGGGTATCCCGGCATAGCCCACCGGCCGCGTCAGGACATCGCGCGTGGTCCCTGCGATCGGGGTGGCGATGGCGGCCTCGGATTGGACCAAAATATTGAAAAGTGTGCTTTTTCCGGCATTTGGTGGGCCGGCAATAACCACCCGGAAGCCTTCGCGGAGCGTCTCTGCCCGCGGCCGATCAAGCCAGGCGCCCAATTCCTGTCGCAACAGATCGATCTGTTGCAGGAAGTTGGCCGGAAGCGTGGCGACATCATCCTCATCGGCAAAATCGAGCACGGCTTCAACCGAAGCCGACAGACCCAGCAGACGCTCACGCCACTGTTCGACCTGCCGCGAAAATGCGCCGCCGGCCATGGCCAGCGCCGCTTGCCGCTGAAGCTCTGTCTCAGCCGAGAGCAGGTCGGCAAGGCCCTCAGCCTCGGCCAGGTCGATCCGGCCATTCACGAAGGCCCGCCGGGTGAATTCACCCGGTTCGGCTGCCCGTAGCCCCGGCAGGGCTGCAAGCGCACCCGCTACTGCCGAGACGACCGCCCGCCCGCCATGAAGATGAAGCTCAGCCGTATCCTCACCTGTCGCGGTGTTCGGTCCCGGTAGCCACAGCACCAGCGCGCGATCGAGCACAGCCTTGGCCGAATCGCGCAAGGTTGCAGCCACGGCCCGGCGCTCGGCCGGAAGCCGGCCGGCGAGCGCTTGCAACGCCCCGCGTGCCGCCGGGCCACTTATCCGCACTACCGCGATTGCAGCCGGCGGCGCGCCGCTCGACAGGGCAAAGATCGTTTCAACCATAATCCGTCAGACGCACCGGTTAGGGTTCAGTCTTCGCTCTTCCTCTTGGAGCCAGCGGCAAAGGCGGCGCCATTCTCAACAAATTGCTGGAACAGCTTGAGGCCCATCTGGCCCATCGGCGCGATATTCTTGGCAATTTCCTGGATCTGGTCGACGTTGCCAGCACCCTTCATCGCCTTGGCAATGGCTTCGACATAAAACTGGTTGGCCTTGCCCACATCGGGCAGGCCCAGGAACGAGCGCGCCTCTTCAGGGGTGCAGTCGATCTCGACATTGATCCTCATCACGGTCTCCTTGCCGGCGGTCCCAGTTCCGCGAGGCAAGCTGGCACAGGGCCTTGGCAAAGTCCATCCAGCCGACCTATTGCTAACGCCACACCCCTTCAGTTTGCGGAGCTTTCCCATGGCCACGAACACCCAGATCCCGTCGCTTGACGGTGCCGCCCAGATTCCCGCCTATCTTGCCCGTCCTGCTGGAACGCCCAAGGCAGCGATCATCGTCATTCCGGAAATCTTCGGGGTGAATCCGGGCATCCGCCAGAAGTGCGAGAGCTGGGCCAGCGAAGGCTATCTGGCGCTAGCCCCGGATATTTTCTGGCGCTTTGCTCCGGGCGTGGAACTTGATCCCGATGTGCCCGAGCAGCTGCAGGAAGCCTTCGGCTATTTCGGGCAGTACGATCCGGACCTCGGAATTCAGGATATCGAAGCGGCAATCCATCACATTCGCCGCACGGAAGGCGTCAGCAAGGTCGGCCTGGTTGGCTACTGCCTTGGCGGCCGGATGGCCTATATGGCGGCTGCGCGGACCGATATCGATGCTTCGGTGGGCTATTACGGCGTGATGATCGATACCATGCTGAACGAAAGCCACGCGATCGCCAATCCGTTGATGCTCCATATCCCGACCGCCGATCACTTTGTGGGCCCGGAAGCGCAGGCGGCGATCCACGCCGGACTGGACGACCACCCCAAGGTGACGCTGCACGATTACGAAGGGTTGGACCACGGCTTTGCTGCCGAAATGGGCGACCGCCGCAACGAAGCCGGTGCTCAGCTGGCCGACGCGCGGACCAGGGAATTCCTGGCCGCGAACCTAGCCTGAGCTGTAACTGCCGATCGCCTGGAAGATCCGCGCGATGGCCGCGCGGTCTTCCTCGGGCACTTCGGGCCGCCAGATCTCGAACAACAGCACGACGCGGCGCTGCGGCCCGTCGTTCTTTGCCTCGTGTTCGATCGAATCGTCGAAAACAAGCGGCACCCCCGGCTCCCAGGTGCGCGTGTCGCTGCCGACGCGCAGCCAGCACTTGGGGGCAGTCAGCACGGGGATGTGGCAGATCAGCCGGGTGTTGAGCATCCCGCAGTGCGGCTTGATGTGGGTGCCGGGGAGCAGGCTGGACCAATGCGCATTGGGTGACCGGGAAGGAATGCGCGGCATGGGTGCCAGGTCCAGCGCAGCCATCGTTGCGGGACAGCGCGCGGCATTTTCCGCGACCACCGCGCCGTCGCGCCAGAAATAGAAAGCCGACCAGTCCTTGCGCTCCAGCAGGTGGTTGGCCGGAGCAGGGCGATCGGGATTGTGCCGGACATAAGGGTCAAAACCCGCATCGCCGCCAGCCACAACCTGGGCCAATTCATCCTGCATCGCGGGGACATGGGCCAGCATGGCTTCCAGCCAGGGGAATTCGGCCGGATCATAGAACCTGCGTTGCGGCAGCCCGGGATAATAGAACATCGTGGGTTGCTGAAGATGGATCTGGCGTTTGCCAGTCAACAGGTCGACCGCCTCGCGCATCGCCGGACTGAGGTCCTGGCCAAGCTCACCCAGCAGGTGGCCAGTGAAGTCGTCGGTCGCACTGGCAAGGTAGGCGCGGGCATGCGCTTCAAGCTGCGCCAGTTCGGGCGGAACGCGGCCATCGAAGGCCATTTGCGCCTGAGCCGTACGGTAGAAGCTGATCGCCGCCCGGGCATCGCCGGCCCGCTCGCGCAACAGCCCTTTAAGGAGCAACGCACCGACATCGCGAATTTCCCGCCCGAGTTGGCGGTCAATCGCGGCTTCCGCCGCATCGCCCTGCCCTAGCGCCAGTTCGGCATTGGCCAGGGCAATCCAGGGGAAATCATCTGGCGGGGAACCGGCCGCCACCTGCCGCAGCAGCCCTGCCGCACGGGGCAGGTCGCGCGCCGCCAGGGCCTGCATCCCCTCGGCAATGATCGTGCGGATTTCGCTGCTCATGGCCAAGCATAGGTCAGGCTGGAACTTTCGCGCAAGTCGCGGCACTATCCTGCCCGATCAGAGCGGAGGAGAGACCTGATGTCCAAACACCCCGGCGTTGCTGCATGGCATGCCTATATCGGCAACGAAACCCCCGAGGCGCTTGATGCGATGCTGGCTGACGATGCGGTGTTCCATTCCCCGGTCGTCCATACCCCCCAGGTCGGGAAGGCGATCGTCAGCAAATACCTGCTCTCGGCCGCCAAGGTGCTTAACGGGGATCACTTTACCTATGTCCGCGAGCTGGTTGATGGCGACAATGCGCTGCTTGAATTCGTGAGCGAGATCGACGGGATCAAGATCAACGGGATCGATCTGATCCGCTTCGACGAAAACGGAAAGATCATCGATTTCAAGGTGATGGTCCGCCCGATCAAGGCGGTCAACAAGCTGTGGGAGATGATGGCCGCGCAGCTGCAGGCGGCGGGATAACCCCACCGCCTGAGCGCTGAACTTACTGGTTCATCGTCGCAAAGAAGTCTTCGTTGGTCTTGGAATCCTTCATCTTGTCGAGGAGGAATTCCATTGCGTCGATCGTGCCCATCTGCATCAGGATGCGGCGCAGGACCCACATCTTGGAGAGCTTGTCCTTGCCGACCAGCAGCTCTTCCTTGCGGGTACCGGACTTGCCGACATCCAGCGCCGGGAAGATGCGCTTGTCCGCAACCTTGCGGTCGAGCACGATTTCCGAGTTACCGGTGCCCTTGAACTCTTCGAAGATGACTTCGTCCATGCGGCTGCCGGTATCGATCAGCGCCGTGGCGATGATCGAAAGCGAGCCACCCTCTTCGATGTTGCGCGCCGCGCCGAAGAAGCGCTTGGGACGCTGCAGGGCGTTGGCGTCGACACCGCCGGTCAGAACCTTGCCCGAGCTGGGCACAACCGTGTTGTAGGCGCGGCCAAGGCGGGTGATCGAATCGAGCAGGATCACCACATCACGCTTGTGTTCGACCAGGCGCTTGGCCTTTTCGATCACCATTTCGGCAACCTGGACGTGGCGCGTGGCGGGTTCGTCAAAGGTTGAGGAGATCACCTCGCCCTTCACCGAACGCTGCATGTCGGTCACTTCCTCGGGGCGTTCATCGACCAGCAGGACCAGCAGGAACACTTCGGGGTGATTGTCGGTGATCGCCTTGGCGATGTTCTGCAGAAGCACGGTCTTGCCGGTGCGCGGCGGCGCGACGATCAGCGCGCGCTGGCCCTTGCCCTGCGGGCTGATGATGTCGATCACCCGGGCCGACTTGTCCTTGACCGTCGGGTCGACCGTATCAAGGTTCAGGCGCTCATCAGGATAAAGCGGTGTGAGGTTGTCGAAGTTGACGCGGTGACGAACAACTTCAGGCTCGTCAAAGTTGACGCTGATCAGCTTGGTGATCGCGAAATAGCGCTCACCATCCTTGGGCGCGCGGACTTCGCCTTCAACCGTATCGCCGGTGCGCAGGCCCCATTTGCGGACCTGGTTGGGCGAAACGTAGATATCGTCGGGACCGGCCAGATAGTTTGCTTCCGGGCTGCGCAGGAAGCCGAATCCATCGGCCAGCACTTCGATCGTGCCCTGGCCAATGATTTCCTCGCCATCTTCGGCCAGTTCCTTGAGGATCGCAAACATCAGGTCCTGGCGGCGCATCGTCGATGCGGCTTCAACCTCAAGCTCTTCGGCCATCTCGACCAGCTCGGCGGGGGTTTTCTTCTTGAGTTCTTTAAGATGCATTGGCTTGGCATTTCCGAAAGATGCGCAGTGGGCGCAGGCTGTGATGGCCGGTCGATCGATGGGCTTGGAGAAAGCGGATCGCGGCGCGTCGTTTGTGGTGCGCGCCCTTGCCGGACCGCTCGCAGATAGGCCTTTGCGCGAAAGCGGTCAACGCTGCAGCGTCAGAATGGCTTCACGATGACCATGATTGCAATCAGCACCGTGGCAATGCCGGGAACTTCGTTGAGGATGCGCAGCTGCTTGCCTTCCAGCCGGCGCTGGCCGTGGGCCAGATCGGCCGCATAGCCCGCCATCCAGACGTGATAGGCACTCAGGATCAGCACCAGGCCCAGCTTGGCATGGAACCAGGGCTGCAGGAACGCACCGATCGACAGGGCCAGGGCAAGGCCAAGTAGCCAGGTAACAGCCATGGCCGGCCACAGGATAATCCGCAGCAGGCGGCGTTCACGGTCAATCCACCGGGCTTCTTCGGGCGAGCCCGGCTCAGCTTCCTGGTGGTAAACAAAGAAGCGCGGCAGCATGAAAAGCCCCGCCATCCAGAAGATCACGAAAGTGATATGGCCAGCCTTGAGCCACAGGTAGGTCATCGAAAGCACCCACGACAGCATTGGAACATCATACTAGCGCTTCCACCCGCGCACCAGCGCCAGCAATTGCCCGACATGCTCGACCGGCGTGGTCTGGCCAATGCCATGGCCCAGGTTGAAGACATGCGGACGATTGGCAAAGGCATCGAGAATATGCAGCGCCTGACGTTCCAGTTCGTCACCGCCGGCCAGCAACAACAGCGGATCAAGATTGCCCTGGACCGGCATGCCGGCCGGCAGTTCGCGCGCCGCCCAGATTGGATCGATCGTTTCATCGATCCCGATCGCGTCCACGCCGGTCTCGCGCGCATAGGCTGCAAGCTTTTCGCCGGCACCCTTGGGAAAGCCGATGACCGGCACATTCGGGAACCGCGCCTTGAGCTGGCGAACGATTGCGGCGTTGGGGGCAATCACCCAGCGTTCAAATTCGCTGGGGGCCAAGCTGCCTGACCAGCTATCGAACAGCTGAACCGCTTCGGCCCCGGCCTGGATCTGCCCGATAAGGTATTCAACCGTCACGGTGACGATCGCATCAATGATTGCCTGAAAACCTGCGCGGTCACGATAGGCCAGCGCGCGGGTGTCGTGCTGATCCCGGCTGCCTTCGCCGGCGACCATATAGGTCGCGACGGTCCAGGGGCTGCCGGCAAAGCCCAGCAGCGTCTTGTCTGCCGGTAATGCAGCTTTCACCTGGCGCACGGTCTCATAGATCGGGCTAAGCCGTTCAGGCACGGCAATCAGGCTGCCAAGCGCCGCATCGAGCAGGCGAGGTGAAAGATGCGGTCCTTCGCCAACCAGGAACTGCAGGTCCTGGCCCATGGCATAGGGAACGATCAGGATGTCTGAGAACAGGATTGCCCCATCGAATCCGAACCGGCGGATCGGCTGCAGGGTAATCTCGGCCGCGGCCTCGCTATCATAGACAAGGTTCAGGAATCCGCCCTTGCTGGCTCGCAGTGCGCGGTACTCTGGCAGATAGCGACCAGCCTGGCGCATCAGCCAGACAGGCCGCTCGGCCGTGTTCTCGCCAGACAGGGTACGCAGGAGCAAACCGGGCATTTCGTGAGTCCAATCAAAATCTAGAATAGATTCTTATAAGGTTTTTGTAGGTTGTTGGCCCTGTGGAAAGCGGGGATTGGCGCCCCTTGCCTGAATTGTCCCGGGCTGAACAGGGGCAAGCGTAGCTGCGAATCCGCAGCCTGGTGCGTCAAGCAGAGGTTGTCCCCACTGTCCCCAGCCTGTGGGAATCGTTATCCCCCTGTCCACAAGGTCTGGGCGGAGTGGCCGGAAGCGGGCAGGGAATCTGTCCCCGAACTTGTCCCTGGGCTTGTCCCGTGGTTTATGCGGCAGACTGTCCACAGGGGTAGTCCAAATTCCCGATGCCGCGTCTGCACCTCCATCTCTTGTCTGATTCCACCGGCGAAACGCTGGAGATGATCGCCAAGGCGGCACTGGCCCAGTTTGAAGGGGCTGAGGTCAGCCGTCATTTCTGGCCCATGGTCCGCTCGCTCCAGCATCTTGACCGGATCATGGGCGAGGTTGCAACCAATCCGGGGCTGGTTTTCTTCACCTTGGCGAACGCCGACATCCGCGCGCGGCTGGAAGAACGATGCCGCGCCCTTGGTTTGCCGGTTGTCCCTGTGCTTGACCGCGCGGTTGAGGCGCTTGAGACTGCGCTTGGCCAACATCCGCATGCCCGTCCGGGCCGCCAGCACGCGATGGATGAGGCCTATTTCGCCCGCGTTGACGCCATTCATTATACCATTGCGCATGATGATGGTGTTGCCTGGGAAGATTGGGAAGAAGCCGACATCGTCCTGGCCGGGGTTTCGCGTACTTCGAAGACGCCAACATCAATCTATCTCGCCAACCGCGGTTACAAGGTGGCGAATATTCCGATCGTGGTGGAAAGCCCGCCACCTTCGGCCCTGTTCGGGCTGAAGCATCCGCTGGTGATCGGGTTGACCACTGCGCCCGAACGGCTGGTCCAGGTTCGGCGCAACCGGTTACTTTCGCTCAATCAGGCGCCCGAGACGACCTATGTCGATCAGCAATGGGTCACCAGCGAGGTGCAGTATGCGCGGCGGATGTTTGCCGATAACAATTGGCCGGTGATTGACGTTACCCGTCGGTCTATTGAGGAGACCGCCGCGGCCGTGATCAATATCTATAATGAAGCCATTTCTGCGGAGAAGCAGCGGTGAGTTCCCTGATCCTCGCCTCACAAAGCCAATCGCGCAAGGCGATGCTGAGCGAAGCCGGCGTGCCCTTTATTGCGCGGCCTGCCCAGGTTGACGAGCGTGCGATCGAAGCGGGCATGACCGGGGCAAAGCCCGGCGAAGTGGCCCTTGCGCTGGCGCGGGCCAAGGCGCTCGCCGCGGCGGACCGCGCGTCCGGGGACTGGGTGCTTGGCAGCGATTCACTGGTGTCGGTCGCAGGGCGGCGCTTTGACAAGCCGGGCAGCCGGGAAGAGGCGGCTGACCATCTCCGGTTCTTCTCGGGCAAGGTGATGGAACTGCACAGCGCTGCGGCGCTGGCCCGGGCCGGGCAGGTTGATTGGGATCACGCCGATATTGCCCGTCTGAAAGTGCGCGAACTCTCGCCTGCATTTATCGAAAGCTACCTTGCGCAGGAATGGCCGGCGGTCAGCGGCTGTGTCGGCGTGTTCCGGATCGAGGCGCTGGGGGTGCAACTGTTTGAAAGCATCGAAGGAAGCCATTTCACCGTGCTGGGCATGCCCTTGCTGCCAGTGCTGGCTGCGTTGCGCGCGCGTGGAGCGCTGGCGGCATGAGCAAGTCCTATGCCGAAGTGATCGGTGATCCGATTGCGCAATCGAAAAGCCCGGTAATTCACGGCTTCTGGCTTAACCTTGTGGGAATCGACGCCGAATATCACCGCTGCCACGTTACACCAGAAGGCCTGGCGGATTATCTTGTAGCCCGGCGCGGCGATGCGTTGTGGCGGGGCTGCAATGTTACCATGCCGCACAAGCAGGCGATCATGCCGCTGTTGGACCGGCTGGATCCCGAGGCAGCGCGAATTGGCGCGGTCAACACGGTAGTGCGCGAAGCCGATGGCACGCTTACCGGTTACAATACCGACGCGCCTGGCTTTCTTGAGCCGGTCCGGCCGAAACTGGGGGAAGAGCCCTATCGCTTTGCCTATGTAATCGGCACTGGCGGCGCCGCGCGAGCGATTATTGACGCGCTGTTTCATGCCGAATTCATGATCTGGTCGATCAGCCGCAACCCGGCCAAGGCCAAGGCCGAATTCGGGCACTATCTAGGCGATGATCCCGAGTTCCTGATCGATCTGGCGGAATTGAAACCCGGCCCCTTGCGGCCGGCCGACCCGGAAGTGTTCAGCCTGATCGTCAATGCCACGCCGCTTGGCATGACCGGAAATCCGCCGCTCGATCTGCCCTGGGGCGGGTTCCTGGGCAATGCTACGGTGTATGACATCGTAACCTCTCCCGCCGACACTGCCCTGCTGCAGCAGGCCCGCGCGCAAGGTTTGGCAACGATCGATGGCCTTGCCATGTTGATCGGCCAGGCGGCTGTTGCATTCGAGAAGTTCTTTGGCGTCGCTGCGCCGCGGGGGCAGGATGCCGAATTGCGCAAGCTGATGACGCGATGAGCGGACACCGCCCGTTTATCCTCGGCCTTACCGGATCGATCGGCATGGGCAAATCGGCCGTTGCCGCCATGTTGCGGGGGCTGGGGGTGCCAGTGTTCGATGCCGATGCGGCGGTGCACGAACTGCAGGGACCGGGCGGGGCCTGCCTTGGCCCAATCGAGCGCGCTTTTCCCGGAACGACCGGACCGCAGGGAGTTGACCGGCCGAAGCTGGGGGCCGCGGTTTTCGGCAATCCGGAAGCCCTGAAGCTGCTGGAATCGATTGTTCATCCAGAAGTTGCTGAAATGCGCCGTGCGTTTCTGGCCGACAACGCCGCTGCGCCGCTGATCGTTTTCGACATTCCGCTGCTGTTTGAAAAGACCGGCAACCACGGGCTTGATGCGGTGGCCGTGGTTTCCGCCCCGTTCGAGCAGCAGCGCGAACGCGTACTGGCCAGGCCAGGGATGACCGAGGAAAAGTTTGCCCAGATCCTGAAGCTCCAGGTCCCCGATGCCGAGAAGCGCGCGCGGGCCGATTATGTGATTGATACCGGCACCTCGCTCGCTGAAACGCGCCATGCGGTGCAGAGCCTCGTTCACACAATCACTGCTGCGCAGATTTAGTCGATTCGCCCTCTTGCCAGCGCGTGAAGGTGGGCCGATATCAGTCTGGAAATGCGCGAGATCATTTTTGACACCGAAACCACGGGGCTTGATCCCAGGAGCGGTGACCGGCTGGTGGAAATCGGCTGCGTCGAAATGGTTAATCGGGTGACGACGGGCGCAACCTTTCACTGCTATCTCAACCCTGATCGTGACATGCCGGCCGCTGCCGAAGCGGTGCACGGCCTTTCCGCGACATTCCTGTCAGACAAGCCTCGCTTCCACGAAAAGGCAGCCGAGTTTCTGGAATTCATCGGCGATTCAATGCTGGTGGCGCACAATGCCGGGTTCGATTTCGGCTTCATCAATATGGAGCTGGAGAAGTGCGGGCTCGATCCCGTTGGGCGGGATCGGATGATCGATACGGTCGCCCTGGCGCGGATCCGCCATCCCGGAGCAAAGAACTCGCTCGATGCGCTTTGCACCCGCTATGGCATCGATCGCAGCCACCGCACGTTGCACGGCGCATTGCTTGACGCTGAATTGCTGGCCCAGGTCTATGTTGAGCTTACCGGCGGGCGGCAGATCGGTTTGGAACTTGCAGCCGAATCAGCGGGTGCTGACTTGGCCGAACCGGTTGCCCGTCTGCAGCGCGAGCGGCCCTTCCGCGAGCCCCGCCCGCATGCACCCAGTGAAGAGGAACTATCCGCCCACACCCAGTTTCTCGACCTGCTCAAGGAGCCACTCTGGAGATCTTGAGCAGGCCAGGTTGATACCAAGGAGAAGTCTTATGGATATCCGCGTTTCCGGCCACCAGATCGATACCGGTGAGGCTCTTCAGGCCCATGCCCAGGAACGACTGTCCGGGATTGTTGGCAAATACTTCTCGCGCGCCTTGTCCTCAACCATCACCTTCAACCGTGCCCCGGCTGGTGCTTTCCGCGCCGATATCGTCACCCATGTGATGCAGGGGCTGGTGCTCAAAGGCGCGGGCATTGCTCATGATGCCCATGTCGCCTTCGATCAGGCGGCAGAAAAGATCGACAAACAGCTGCGCCGCTACAAGCGCCGCCTGAAAGACCGGCACGAGGAATCTGCCCACGCCATGAAGGCGGAAGAAGCGGCCTATACCGTCTTTGTCGAACCGGACGCCGAGGTTGAGGAAGTCACGATCGATGCTCCGGTGGTGATCGCGGAGACCCGGGTTGATGTGCCCGAGGCGACCGTTTCCGATGCGGTGATGATGCTGGATCTGCGCAACACGAACGCCTTGCTGTTCAAGAACGCCGGCACCGGCAGGCATAATATGGTTTACCGCAGGGGCGATGGCTCGATCGGGTGGGTTGAACCTTCCTAGCCAAGGGTATAAGGGCCGCGGCAACCTTTGGTGAGGGTGAGGGGTCGATGGTGCGGACGCGTTTCCGCCGCCCTTGCCCCTTGGCCGCGCCAAGCCCACCAGTTTCGGACATTTCCTACTGCCATGACCGGACTTTTCACGCTCTCGCCTGATGCCGTCGCCACCGTGGCCGCAGATAGCAAACACGCGATTCTTGAGCAGCTTTCGCAGCGATTCGCAGCAGTTTACGGGCTTGACCCGGTCACGGTTCTGGAACGGATTGAGGAGCGTGAGCGTCTGGGGAGCACGGGTTTTGGCCGCGGTGTCGCAATTCCCCATGCCCGCCTGCCAGGACTTCCCCGCCCTGTTGCGGTGTTTCTGCGGCTGGATGCTCCTGTTGCCTTTGATGCCGCCGATGGCATGCCGGTGGGTCTGGTATTCGGCCTGCTTTCGCCCGAATCGGCGGGTGCCGCGCATCTCCACGCCCTCGCTGCGATCAGTCGGATGATGCGCGACGAGGCCATGCATGCGGCCCTGGCTGAAGCCCCGGGGGCCGAGGCACTTTACGCGCTGCTAGCCAATGTCATCGATCGCGACGCCGCCTGACGCTGCGCCAAGCGGCGCGGCAGTCCACTGGCGTGCGCTCGAAAGCCTTTATGCTTCGGCGCCCATCAACCGTCTGTTCGATTCCGAGCTGACGGTTACCGGCGCGGGCGCGGCGCGGATTGCTTTTACCGTGGACGAGCGCTGCTTTCATGCCGCCGGCGCCGCCCATGGCACGATCTATTTCAAGATGCTCGACGATGCGGCCTTCTATGCTGCCAACACGCTGATCACCGATCGCTTCCTGTTGACCACCGCCTTCAACCTGCACTTCACCAAGCCGGTTCGTGCTGGCCGGGTGATTGCCGAGGGGCGCTGGGTTTCGGGCCGTAAACGCGTGCTGGTTGCTGAAAGCCGATTGGTTGACGAAGAAGGCGAAGAGATTGGCCGCGGTACTGGGACTTTCATGCGCAGCCGCATCGCCCTCTCGGGCCTGCCCGGCTATGCTGCGGTCTTGCAGGCGGCCGCAAGCTGACCGAGGAGCCCCGCCTTCCCGCGCACCTCGAGGTTGGGGCGCTGATCCGGCGGGTCGGAGCCGAGGGCGGTTTTGCCAGCGTGCTGCAAAAGGGCGAGCCGGATGGCGGGACGATTCTTGTCGTCCTGACCGAGCGCGGCACCGGGGCGCGAGTCTATGAACGCATGCCGCGCGCGGACGGAACCCGCGCCTGGCAACTGTCCCGCCGCGAAGATCCCGACAACAAAATCGAATTGCAGGAATGGCTTGATCGGCGGGGTTTCCAGGATCCGGACCTGTGGATTGTCGAACTGGACATCGCGAACGGTGAACGGTTCATCGGAATAACCTGAACCTCAGATTGACTCTGCTGCACTGCGGAAACAAGGGGCCGGACCTTTTGTTTGTGCGCAGGCGGCGCGGGCGGCATTTCAGCCCTTCGCGCTAGCACGCAGACGGGGGACAACCGGCAGGTTTCTCGGCCGGGGGCAGTTTGATTTCGGTTTCTCCGCCCCCATCCCAGCCTGTGCAGGTCGGTCCACCGCCCAGTAAGACGGTTGAATGCTTCGCATTTCGAATAGTACCAAGCTGAACCGCGCCAGCCTTATTGCTGTCGTGGCATCGGCGATGATGATTGTTGTGAGCGCCGATGGTTCGGGCGCGGCAGCAGAGGCTCTGAAGCCCGCTGCGATCCAGACTGAACCGACCCTCCCCGTGATTTCCCAACCGGTTGTCCAGCCGCTGCCCCAGGCCGAAGTGCCGGGCGATGCCGCTGCGGCCGGTGCCGACGAAGCGCCGCGCGCTGTCAGCCTTGCAGAACTGGTTGCCCAGCAGCCCGAGCCGGCCGATCTCTCGCGTGAGCTTAACTGCCTTGCCAGCGCCATCTATTACGAAGCCAAAAGCGAAACGCTCAACGGCCAGCTCGCCGTCGGCCGCGTGATCGTGGCCCGTTCGAAGTCGGGCCGTTTCCCGGATTCGTACTGCGGCGTGGTGTTCCAGCCGTCGCAGTTCTCGTTCGTGCGCGGCAATAGCCTTCCGGCCACGCCCAAGGCGTCGCGCCAGTGGAAGAACGCTGTCGCCGTGGCCCAGATCGCCCACGAAGGAACCTGGCGCAGCCCGGTGGAGGGCGCGCTGTTCTTCCACGCTGCTTATGTCAGCCCCGGCTGGCGGCTGACCCGGATGGCCCGGGTCGATAACCACGTGTTCTATCGCTAAACGGGTTGGGGGGCTGCGGCCCCCCTTCTTGCATCAGTCGGGCTTGTGGAGCTCGATCCATACCGGCGCATGGTCGCTGGCTTTTTCGCGCCCGCGATATTCCTTGTCGACACCGCAGGCTTTCAAACGGTCGGCCAGTTCGGGCGAGAGCAGGGCATGGTCGATCCGGAAGCCGTGATCGCGCTGCCAGGCTCCGGCCTGGTAATCCCAGAAGGTCCAGACCCCACCGCCCGGATTGTGGGTGGCGATCGCGTCGGTCCAGCCATCGGCCAGCAGCCGCATATAGGCATCCCGTGATTCCGGCTGCATCAGCGCATCATCAGCCATGGCGGCCGGAGCCCAGACATCGCGATCGGTCGGGATCACGTTATAGTCCCCCAGCACCACGGCCGGGACCTCCTCTGCCTTGATTGCCTGCATGCGGGCACGGAGCCGCTCCATCCAGGCCAGCTTGTAATCGAACTTGGGCCCGGGCTGCGGATTGCCATTGGGAAGGTAGATGTTGACGATGCGCGTATCGAACACATCAACCTCAAGATAGCGGGCGTGCTCGTCAGTCGGATCGCCGGGCAGGCCTTGCTGCACCACCTGCGGGGTTGTGCCGTCAGCCAGAACAGCAACGCCGTTGAACCCCTTCTGGCCATGCCAGACGGCATGATAGCCGATCTTCTCAAACTCAGCGGCGGGGAAGCCTTCGTCCTGGGTCTTGATTTCCTGCAAGCAGGCAACTGCCGGGCGGGTTTCCTCCAGCCATTCGAGCAGACGCGGCAAACGGGCCTTGATCCCGTTGATGTTGAAGCTGGCGATGCGCATCGGGAATTCAGACCGCGAAGCTGGAGCCACAGCCGCAACCGGCGGCAGCGAGCGGGTTTTCGACCTTGAAAGCCGAGCCGCCGAGCGAATCCACGAAGTCCACGACGCTACCGGCCACCAGATCAAGGCTGACCGGATCGACCACCAGCTTCACGCCATCGGTCTCGACCACCAGGTCATCGCCCTCAATGCTTTCAGCCAGACCAAAGCGGTATTGGAAGCCGGAACACCCGCCACCTTCAACCGACAGGCGCAGGGCCGCCGGTTTGCCCTGCTTGTCGGCAATCAGCGCAATCCGCGCGGCAGCCGCGGGGCTGAGGGTCATTGTCGGGGTTTCCATGTCCCCGATGTAGGCCGCGCGGGCATTACCCGCAAGGCCGCTGGGCGTTCACGCGCTCTGGATATAGCTGCGCATGGCCTGAGCTTCGGATTCGATTCGCTCAATCCGGTATTTGACCAGATCCCCGATCGAGATGAAGCCGACCATGGCCTTGCCGCGCACCACCGGCAGGTGCCGGACCCGGCGCCGGGTCATCAGGCCTAGCGCTTCAAGCACTTCGGTCTGGGGATCAACGGTGATGACCGGCGCGGTCATCGCCGCGCCAACCGGACCATCGAGCATGGCCGCGCCATGCTGGGCCAGGCCATAGACCACGTCACGCTCGGAAAAGATGCCAACAATCGATCCGTCCTGCGTCACCGGCAGGGCGCCGATCCGCTTTTCGGCCAGAAGGGCGACGGCCTCGCCCACGCTGGCAGTGCTTTCGATGGAGATGATGGGGCCGCTGCGGCCTTCGATCAGGCGGGCAATAGTCATAACGATACTCCCCTCTAGACCAAGGAGGATGACACGAAGTGGCACGATTGGCGAGTCCGCGACCAAGGTCTACTTGCGCTGTCCCGCTGGGAGGCGCAAAGGCGCGGCGATGACCCAATCTCCGCTCGATAATCCTGAGATCGCCGCGATTGCCTGGGCGCGCTACAAACGCCTGATCAAGCGCTGGAGCCTGGTGACCCTGGCAGTCTGCGTGGTGCTGATTGCCTATCTGGCCTGGGAATTCGGCCTGCCTTCAATTCACCTCTATATCGCGACGGTGCTGGGCATCGCCGGGGTAATCATGCTGACCGTGGCGTTGATGGCCTTGCTGTTCCTGTCGAGCGGCACCGGCCACGACGAATCGATCGACGACCGGGAATAGTCTCAGGCTGGCGGGTTAAGCCGGAATTCTTCGACCGGTACACCGCCAATCAGGTGTTCCTGGATAATCCGCTCCAGCACTTGCGGCGTGCAGGAATGATACCAGGTCGGTCCCGGCCAGACCACGGCAACCGGGCCCAGCGCGCAGACCCGCAGGCAGCCGACCTTGTTGCGCAGCACCCCGGTATGGCCGCCCAGCCCAAGCTCGCCGAGCCGCTTTTTCAGAAACAGCCATGCTTCATGCCCTGCGGCGCGGTCACAGCATTTGGGTTCTTCGGGGTCAGCGCAGAGGAATATCTGCCAGCGCGTTTCAAACCCGCCCAGCCGCGCCAGGGTGCGCTCGGCCAGTTCACGTTGGGCGGGGTCGACTGACAGGACCCTTAGCCCTTCTTGCCGACGATCCGTGCGATCTCGGCAGCAACCATCCGCTCAACCAGGGCCGGCAGGTTCTTGTCGAGCCATTCGGCCAGCGCCGGGCGCAGCAATTCGCGGGTCAGCCCTTCCAGCGAGGTTTCGCCCGAGCGGACGATCTGCGGTGGTGCGCCGGGTTCTGCCAGCATGGCCAGCGCGGCCAGCGATTCGCGCATCGAGGTGGCGGTGTATTCGGGCAGCAGCGGGCCGCCCTCTGCATCCTCAACCAGCTCGGCTGATGCATCGAGTTCGAAGATATCGTCTTCATCGAATGCTTCAGCAGCAGCGGTCTTGAGCCCGCGCTCCTGGCGCTCTTTGCGTTCGACGGCAGCGCCGGCGCGGTTGTCGCGCGCGATCACCTTCTTGATCGAATCGAGGATTTCCTCGACCGACGGTTCACCTGCCTGGCGCATGCCTAAACCCCCACTTTGTCCCGCTGAGGGACAGAATCACTTGCGGGTTACAGAGCCGTCCTGCGGCTTTGAGTCAACGGTCCGTGTCGATTGCTGCTTGGGCGCGGGATCGCTCGCCCAATCGAAAATGTTGCCGGATACGCGCTTGTAATTCGCCTCCGGCTCGTAGAGCGCACCCCCATCCAGCCCGAGGTCGCGCGCTTCGGCCTTGCCGATCGCCGCCAGCAGGTTGAAACCGGCCACATAGCCATTGCGCTCTGCCGTGGCGAGCTGGACCTGGGCGCTGAGCAGTTCCTGCTCGGCATTGAGGATGTCGAGAATCGTCCGGTTGCCCACGGTGTTTTCCGCCCTCACGCCTTCAAGGCTGAGCTGGGCTGCGGACACGGCGGCACGGTTGGCGGCGATGATCTCGGTCGCGGCCTGATGCTGGGCATAGGCAGCCCGGACATTGGCAATCACGGCGCGTTCAACGGCGATTTCCTGCTCCAGCTGGGCGCCTTCGCGGGCTTGGGCCTGGCGCTTCTGCGCGGCGGGCAGGCCGCCCTGGAAGATTGGCACCGTTGCCCGCACGCCAACCTGGGCGGTGGTGTCGGTCTGCGGCAGGGTAGCGGAAATGGGGCCGCCCAGCGTACCATAGTAATTGGTGTAATTGCCGTTTGCGAACAGGCTCACCGACGGAAGCCGGTTGGCACCGGCCGCCTTGCTGTCAAAGCCTGCGGCCTTGGACCGCTGGCGCGCCGCGCCAAGGTCCGGATTATGGTCAAGCGCATAGCTGACGGCGTCTTCCGGGCTGCTCGGCAGGCCGACCAGCGCCGGGGGGCTTTGCAGATCTTCGGGCTGCTTGCCGACCACCTGGATATAACGCTCACGCGCGGTCAGCAGGTTCGCTTCGGCGGCGCGGGTCTGGCCGCGTGCCAAGGCCAGGCGGGATTCCGATTGGGCCACGTCGGTTCGGGTCAGGTCACCAATCTCGAACCGGTCCTTGGTGGCCTGGAGGTTGACCTGCAGCCGATCCACGTTCTGGCGGTTCAGCCCGACGATTGCCTCATTCAGGATCACATCCATGTAATTGGCCACGACCTGGCTGAACAGACCGCTTTCGCTGGCGCGCAGATCCTGCTGCCCGGCTTCGACCCGGGTCTTGGCCGCACGGATCGAGTTCTTGATCGCGCCGCCCGCATAGATCGGGGCGCCAAAGTTGGCCTGGGTCTGCAGGGCCCGCTCCGGCGCAGTAAAGCTTGATTGGCTCTGCTTCACGAATTCGATGTAATTGGCCGTGCCGTTCAGCGATGGCAGGCCCGGGGCCCGCGCAATTGCGACCCCGGCATCGACCGCGCGCTGCTGGGCGCGAGCAGCCTGCAGGGTGGGATTGGTGTTATAGGCCATGACCAGCGCTTCGCGCAGGTCGTCGGCAAGAGCCGGGGTTGCTGTCAGTCCGATTCCTGCCAGCAGGATTGCCCGCCCAAGCCGTTTGGCCATGCTCAGAAGCTCCACCGTTTAGGTGCTGCGAATTCTGTCAGCACCGGGATTCCCATTTCGGCCAGCGGCAGCAGCGCCGCGGCTCCGGCGGCCTTGCGGCCGCTTGCGAGGCGCGTCACCCCGCGTTCGACCAGGCCCGTTACCAGTCGACCAGCGTCTTCGACGCGGGCAGCCAGACCTTCGGGTAAATGTTCAATCGCGCCGTCGATCAGGACAAGGCTGTAACTGCCCTTGATCTTACCGGCGGCGGCATCAGCCGCACTTATCGTCGTCACTTTGGCGACCAGGCCCTCGAGCAGTGCGGCAAGGTAGCCGCTGCCGCAGGAAACCAGCAGCACCTTGTCATCGCTACGCAGCCCGGCTTCGACCAGCATTCGGCCGTGGAACAACGGTGCGGCCAGGGCATGCCCATCGCCAAGCGGGATCGCCCGGTCGATATAGGCATGGGCGCGCGAGGCGGCTGGAACGAAGTCTTCGCGCGCAACGCGGGCGAAGGCTTCCAGCACGACAGGATCGTTGACCCCGCTCGTGCGCAGCTGGCTGTCAATCATCGCGCGGCGGGCGGCGGCAAGGTCGGTGCCCGGACGCTCGGCAGTGATAGTCATGATTCAACCCTTCTCGGCGGGCTGTATTGCAAAAATAACACAGCACCGCAATCGCCTTGCTTCTAAGCGAAGCGCCGCCCCGCGCCAAGCGCTTTGACGGCAGGCCCGTTCCATGCCTAAAGCGCCAGCAAACAACCCCATTCGAGGAGCCAAAGTCCATGAGCGAGATGGTGACGATCCGCGAGGACGATCTAATTGAGAGCGTCGCCGACGCGCTTCAGTTTATCAGCTATTTCCACCCGATGGACTATATCCGGGCGCTCGGGGATGCCTATCAGGCTGAGCAGGGCCCTGCCGCCAAGGATGCGATTGCCCAGATCCTCACCAACAGCCGGATGTGCGCAGAAGGCCACCGCCCGATCTGCCAGGACACCGGCATCGTCAATGTCTTCGTCGAATGGGGCCAGAATTGCCGGCTTGAATCGGGCCGCTCGCTGCAGGAAGTGGTCGATGAAGGGGTGCGTCGGGCTTACAACCACCCGGAAAACAAGCTGCGCGCCTCGGTGCTGGCCGATCCGGCTTTTACCCGCCGCAACACCCGCGATAACACCCCCTCTGTGCTTCATGTCACGATGGTGCCCGGCAGCAAGTTCAGCATTGATGTGGCGGCGAAGGGTGGCGGCAGCGAGAACAAGTCCAAGTTCAAGATGATGAATCCCAGCGACAACATCGTTGACTGGGTGGTGGAGATGCTGCCCCAGATGGGGGCCGGCTGGTGCCCGCCGGGGATGCTGGGCATCGGCATTGGTGGCACGGCGGAGCACTGCATGCTGCTTGCCAAGCAGGCGCTGATGGAGCCGATCGACATGGCTCAGTTGAAGCAGCGCGGCCCGCAAAATGATATCGAGGCGATGCGGATCGAGATCTTCGACAAGGTCAACGCGCTGGGCATTGGCGCCCAGGGTCTGGGTGGGCTTTCGACGATCCTGGATGTGAAGATCATGGACGCGCCGTGCCACGCCGCTTCCAAGCCGGTGGCGATGATTCCCAACTGCGCCGCCACGCGCCACGCGCATTTCACGCTTGATGGCTCGGGCCCGAGCTTCCTGGAAAAGCCCAACCTCAAGGAATGGCCCGAAGTGCACTGGACGCCTGACAAGGCGGCCAAGCGCGTCAACCTCGATACGCTGACGGCCGAGGAAGTTCGCGGCTGGAAGCAGGGTGACCGGCTGCTGCTCAATGGCAAGATGCTCACCGGCCGCGATGCCGCGCACAAGCGGATCAAGGACATGCTGGCCAAGGGCGAGGCCCTGCCGGTCGCGTTCAAGGGCCGTTCGATCTATTACGTCGGCCCGGTCGACCCGGTGATGGGCGAAGTGGTTGGCCCCGCCGGCCCGACCACCGCCACCCGCATGGACAGCTTCACTGACATGATGTGCGAGCTGGGCCTCTTGACCATGATCGGCAAGGCCGAGCGCGGCCAGGGCGCGACCGAGGTGATCGCCAAGCACAAGGTGGCCTATCTGATGGCCGTTGGCGGTGCGGCCTATCTGGTGGCGCGGGCGATCCGCGAAGCCAAGGTTATCGCCTTCGAAGATCTGGGCATGGAAGCGATCTACGAATTCACGGTTGAGGACATGCCGGTGACCGTGGCGGTCGACAGCGAGGGCAACAATGTCCACCAGCTGGCCCCGCTCGCCTGGAAGGAAAAGATCGCCAAGGAAGGGCTGCTCCCGGTCAAATAGGCGGTGCCGGACGTTCGACCAATGACGCCTGCGGCTCGACCAAGCTGCTGGCCTCATTGGCTGCTGGTGGTCTAGGCAGGGCCATGGACCAGACAGCGCCATCCACGCCGCGCGTGCCGTTCAGGCTGGTACTGGCCTCGATCGCCGGGGTCTGGCTGGCCTATTTTGCGCTGACGACATTGCGCGGCTGGCTGGTCGGGCTCGAACTGTTTGACGCCCTGTTGTTGCGTCGCGGCCTGGTGACCGTTGCATCGATGGCGGTGACCCTGGCGCTATGGCCGCTGGTCCGCCTGCTTGATCCGCGCCCCTTCTGGGTCAAGGTGGGCGCCGTGCTGCTGATGGCCTTGCCGGCCTCGGTCCTGCTGGCGGCAATTAACCAGGCTGTGTTCGCTGATATCGAAAATAAGGTCGTCGCCACGATTGGTGAGCGCGAAGGTCTGCGCATCCGCAGTGATGAGAGCGGCAACCTGCTGGTCGACCCGCTCGACCGCGAGGCGGAAGCAGCGGCAAGTTCTGCACCGCTGCCAGCTGCCGCGGCGCGTGCGGACGCAGAGGCGCGCCCCGCGATTACCATCGACGCCGAGACCCGCGCCGACAACCGCCTGCGCCAACTGGTCGACGTGGCGCTGGGGCGGTATTATCTGCTGCTGGCCTGGGCGGCGCTCTATTTCTCGCTCGCCAATGCCGAACAGGCCCGCGCAGCGGAGCGGCGCGAGGGTCAATATCGCCGCGCGGCCAAGGCCTCCGAGCTGCGGTCCTTACGCTATCAGGTTAACCCGCATTTCCTGTTCAACACACTCAATTCGCTTTCGGCGCTGGTGATGACCGGAAAGGGACAGGCGGCCGAACAGATGATTCAGACGCTCTCAACCTTCTATCGCCGCAGTCTGGCTGGCGATCCGACGGCCGACGTGGCGCTGGATCAGGAAATTGCATTGCAGCGGCTCTATCTTGAGATCGAGGCCGTCCGCTTTCCCGATCGCCTGCGCACCCGGTTCGATATTCCTGCGGCGCTGGCCGATGCACGCATGCCCGGCATGATCCTGCAGCCGCTGATCGAAAACGCCGTCAAATATGCCGTTTCAGCCACGACAAGTCCGGTGACACTGACGATTACCGCGCGCCAGGAACATGGCGGTCTGGTCATCGAGGTGGCGGATGATGGACCGGTTACGAAGGACAGTAAGCCCGGTTTCGGCATAGGCCTCGCCAATGTCCGCGACCGGCTGGCCGCGCGGTATGGCGATGCCGCGCAGTTTGACTCTGGCCCGGTTGCCGGCGGCGGCTGGCGCAGTGTGATCCGCCTGCCCCTGGAACGCCATGACTGATAGCCTTGCCACCGCAGCCTTGCGCACCCTGATCGTCGATGATGAGCCACTGGCGATTGAGCGGATGCAGTTGATCTGCCGCGACCTGGCCGGAATCGAGGTGGCCGGGACGGCCCAGGATGGCGCCGCGGCGCTGCGGATGATCGATGCGCTTTCGCCCGACCTGGTCCTGCTCGACATGACCATGCCCGAACTTGATGGCCTGGCCGTCGCCCGCGCCCTGGCCGGGCGCAAGCCGCGGCCGGCGGTGATCTTCGTCACCGCGCATGAGAACTTCGCGGTCGAAGCCTTCGATCTCGACGCGGTCGACTATGTGCTGAAGCCGGTTACCCCTGATCGGCTGGAGCGGGCCGTAGCCCGCGCACTGGCCCGGCGCGGCGAACGGGCCGAACAGGGCGGGGATTGGCTGACCGAATTCTGGGTGCCCTATCGCTCTGAACTGCTGCGGATCGCTGCCGCCGATGTCGATCGGATCGATGCCGAGCGCGACTATGTCCGGCTCCACGTCGGCGATCGCAGCTACCTCTTGCTGCAGACGGTAACCGGGCTTGAGGCGCGGCTTGATCCGCAGCACTTTATCCGCCTCCATCGTTCGACCATCCTGCGGCGCGACCGGATCACCGGCCTGCGCCACGATGGCCTGGGGGTGTGGTCGGCCGAACTGGCCGATGGCACGGCGGTACGCATTGGCCGGACTTACCTGGCCAAGGCCAAGGCAATGGCCGGACGCTGAATCGCGTGTTAGGGATGCGGCGATGTTCGTCGCGCTCACCTTCCTGTTGGGGATCGGCAATTTTGCCGTCCATCGCGCCGTGCTGAACAGCGAGCACCCGCTGCTGGGGCAGGTGCCCTGGTTCTTCCAGATGCTGGGTGGCCGGTTCAGCCTGCTGGTCGAATTTGCCATGCTGTTGGGGGCGATGTTGATGGTGTCCGAAGGATCGGCCGGCTGGGCCTGGTTCTATGCCGGCTACAGCGCGGTAAATGCCGGATCGGCCTGGCTGATCCTGTCCGGACGGGTATAGGGAACGCCATGCCGGACAAGACCGTGCTCTATCACGTCAGCGACCTGCACTTTGGCTATGAAGACCGGCAGGCGCTTGAATGGTTCGCGGCCGAGGTGGAGCGTGAACGGCCAGCCGGGGTGGTCTGCACCGGCGACCTGACCATGCGCGGCACGGCCAAGGAATTCGCCCTGGCCGCGGAATGGCTCACGCACCTGCCGGTCCCGGTCTCGATCGAACCGGGCAATCACGATGTGCCCTATTACCACATGATGCTCCGGCGGTTGGCGCGGCCCTATGCCCATTTCCACGCCCTCAAGCACCGGCTGGGCAGCGAGATTGCCTTGCCGGATGTGGCGGTTGTTTCGCTCAAGACCATTGCCCGCGCACAGCTGCGGCTCAACTGGTCAAAGGGGCGGGTCAGCCAGCCCGACCTGGATGCAGCGCTGCATGGGCTGGGGCAGCACCAGGCGGTGCCGTTGAAGCTGGTGGCCTGCCACCACCCGCTGGTCGAGGCCGATACCCATGCCACGGCATCAACTCGCGGCGGCAAGCGGGCATTGGCAGCATTGGCGCGGGCCGGGGCTGGTGCCGTTCTTTCGGGCCATGTTCACGATCCCTTTGACCGGGTGGTCGAGATCGATGGTCATGCGATCCGGATGATCGGCGCGGGCACGCTATCGCAGCGGCTGCGCAGCTCGCGTCCGTCGTTCAATCGGCTGGTGCTGGATGGGGCAGGCGGCTTTTCGGTTGCGGTGCGGACGCTTTAACCGCCGCGGCGAGAGCGAACCTTGCCTTCAACGGCATGGACCACGGCGAGCAGGTCATCGCGGCTGACGTCCAGCACTTCGTCCCATTCGGCCAGAACCGCATCAAGATCGCTGTCCTCGATATGACCGATCCAGTCGGGCTGGGCCGCTTGCGGCGCGGCGCGGTGGGGATAGGAATGGCCGGTTAGCCGGTTCCAGGCCACCCCGGCCACCAGCAGTACCAGCACGTTGAGCGCCAGCGGCATGACCAGGAAGCCAAGGCCGGCAGCCTCCACTCCGGGAGTTGCCAGCGCGGTAATCAGCACGGTGCCCCCCGCCGCCGGGTGCAGGCAGCGCAGCAGGCTCATTGCGGCAATGGTCAGGCAGACCGATAGTCCTGCCGCAAGCCAGGTCGCGCCAAGCAAGGCGTGTGCGCCAACCCCGATTGCCGCGGAGAGCATGTGGCTGCCGAACACCGGCCAAGGCTGGGCCAGGGGGCTGGCTGGCAGCACAAAGATCAGCACGGCAGAGGCACCCATCGAGGCAACCAGCCATGGCAGGGCGGGATCCTTGCCCATGATCATGTGCGCGATCCACGCCGTGAGTGCGATTGCGAGGCCAGCCCCGGTCGCGCCGCGCAGCCAGCCGATTCGGCCGGCAATCATCATGCGGGTGGGGGTGGCGGCGAGCGGGGCGTGCTGGTGCATGGGCTGGCTGTCTCTGGGTTGGCGGACATGAAAAAGGGGCCGACCTTGCGGCCGACCCCATTTTTCCAAACCGTTGCGATCCGGATCAGCGCTTGCTGAACTGGAAGCTCTTGCGAGCCTTGGCGCGGCCGTACTTCTTGCGCTCAACCGCGCGGCTGTCGCGGGTGAGGAAGCCGGCGGCCTTGACGACACCGCGCAGGACGGGTTCGAACTTGGTCAGTGCCTGGGCGATACCGTGCTTCACGGCACCGGCCTGACCCGAGAGACCGCCGCCCTTGACGGTGGCGATCACGTCGTACTGGCCAGCGCGGTCAGCAACCTGGAACGGCTGGTCGATCACGAGGCGCAGGGTCGGACGGGCGAAGTAGACCGACTGGTCACGACCGTTGATCACGACCTTGCCCGAACCGGGCTTGATCCAGACGCGGGCCACGGCATCCTTGCGGCGACCGGTGGCATAGGCACGGCCCTGGGCGTCGACTTCCTTTTCACGAAGCGGCGCAGCCGGAGCAGCGGGGGTGGCGGTCACATCGGCAGCAGCACCGAGATCGGCCAGATCGTTGAGCGTGGTGTCAGACATCAGGCACCCACCTTGTTCTTGCGGTTCATGGCAGCGACGTCGAGCGGCTGGGGCTGGGTGCCCGCATGCGGATGCTCGGCACCGGCGTAGAGGTGAAGGGCGCGCATCTGGGCACGGCCAAGCGGACCACGGGGGATCATGCGCTCAACAGCCTTTTCGAGCACGCGCTCGGGGAAGCGGCCGTCCAGCACCTTGGCTGCGGTCACTTCCTTGATGCCACCGGCATAGCCAGTGTGCTTGTAATAGATCTTCTGCTTCAGCTTGTTGCCCGTCAGCTTGACCTTGCCGGCGTTGATGACGACGACATGGTCGCCGCAATCCACGTGCGGGGTGAAGCTCGGCTTGTGCTTGCCGCGCAGATGATTGGCGATGACCACGGCCAGACGCCCGACCACCATTCCTTCGGCATCGATCAGATGCCACTTCTTTTCCACCTCGGCCGGCTTGATCGACCGGGTGACCTTGGAAAGCGCCTTCATGGCAACTCCCTTTCTGATAAAAGGTCAAATCCCTGAATTACACGCCACGCAGAATCGCTTCCGGCAGCGCGGGAAGGCGGCCCAATCGAGGATTGGCGCCGGAAAGTCAAGCATTCCGGGCCTCTGCAGAGAGGTAAAATAATACCGCCCCACTCGGATTTCAGGGTTTGACGCGTTCGAAGGTCCAGATTTCACGTGAGGTGCGCGTGGTCCCGCCGAGGTCCGTATGAACGGTCCGCTCGACCCGCGTTGGCAAGCTGCCATGGATCTGGCCTTCGCTGCGCATCGCGATGTTGATCGATCCGCGGCTGCCATCGGGTAATGCAATGTCCCGCGTTTCGAGTGTATCCGGGTGAGCCGGATTGAAAATGTCGACTGGCCAGGCAGTTCCGCCGTTTCCCGCCATCACAACCTGGGTCAGCATGGTCGTTGCCTGGTTGCGGGCATTCGTCGAAACCAAGGCTCCGGCGATCATCATTTCACCCAGAGCCACGGCGCGGGTGCGCGAGGCATCACCAATAGGTGGACCCAACCGCGTCTTCACTTTGCCAGCCGAATCGAGCATTATCGGAAAGAAGCCTGGCTCGACCCGATTTCTCTCAATCTCGGCGAATTGCTCAAGCAGAGGCGGAACCTCAACTGCAACGTCACGCAGCTCGCCGTCGATCTGCCAGCCATCCGCTTCGCGCCGGAACCAGACCAGGTAGCGGCGCGTTACCCGCACTTCCTTGCCATCAACCAGGCTCCGCACCACGGTGCGGCTGATCATCACTGGCCCTTCGGCAGGCCGGAATTGGCTGGTGCGAAGCTCGGTTGGTGGTGTTCCCATCAGTTGAGCCGGCGCGAGCGCGGCGAAGCCGGCCAGCAGCATTACCCGCGTGCTCATGCCAACCCGCTGCTGCGATTCGCCATCACCCCACCCCTACACCATTGATTCTATGAAGTATTGACGCAGGTGCGGTGGCTTTCGTCAAGCCTTTGCGCCGCCCCGCCCCAGTGCATGGGCACCCCAGACCGTGCTCGCTACCAGCAGGGCACCAACCAACTGGTGCGCCACGGCGATCCACAAGGCCACTCCGCTCATGACCGTGGCGATGCCCAGCAGGACCTGGATGCCGAACGTGGAATGGATCGCGATTGAGGCCCGCCGATCAACCGCGCGTAGCCGGCGGCCCATAACTACCAGGATTGCGACCACCACCCAGGCCCACCAGCGGTGCACGAAGTGCGTCAGGAACGGATCGTTGAGCAGCGCATGGACCTTGCCGGCAGCCCAATCGATGCCTTCGGGTACGAAGCTGCCCTGCATCAGCGGCCAGACATCCCAATTGAACCAGCCAGCGCCCGCAACATAGCCTGCGCGCATCCCGGCCACGAGTGCGCCGAAGAACAATTGCAGTCCAAGGGCGGCAAGGGCAAGCAGGGTAAAGGGTGTCAGCCGCGCAGGCTCTTCACCCCGGGCCAGGGCGCGCAAGTCAAGCGCGGTCCAGACCAGGCCACCCAGAGTGAACAGGGCAACCAGCAAGTGCGTGGCGAGGCGGAAGTGGCTGACGCGGACATCAGCGCTAAGGCCGGATGAGACCATCCACCAGCCGATCGTACCCTGCAGCCCGCCGAGCGCCAGCAGGGCGATCAAGCGCCCATGATACCCCTTGGGGATCGCGCCCTTGATCCAGAACCAGGCCAGCGGCAGGGCAAAGGCCAGGCCAATGATCCGGGCGATCAGGCGGTGGACCCATTCCCAGAAGAAGATGAACTTGAAATCGGCCAGGGTCATGCCGGCCGGTCCGGTCACTTCGATATATTGCGGGATCTGCTTGTAGTCATCGAAAGCCGCTTGCCACTGCGCGTCATTCAGCGGCGGCAGGACCCCCGAAACCGGCTTCCATTCGGTGATCGAAAGGCCCGATTCGGTCAGGCGGGTAATCCCGCCGACGGCAACGATGAATACCACGAGGGCGGCAACGGCGAAGAGCCACCGGGCAAGCGCCAGAGGCCGGGGAGAAGCTGCTGTCATGAGCGTGGCCACTGCTCCCGACCGAACAAAAGCGCAAGCGGGCTTTTGGGGCCATCTTGCGGCATGTAACACTATAACATATATGAAGTGCCTGATGCGTGACGCACTCCTCTCGATTCGCGGCCGGCTGGACCGGTTTGGCGTGCTCCTGTCCGGGCTGTGCATGTTGCACTGTCTGGCCGGGTTGTTGCTGGTTGCCGGGTTGGGTCTGGGCGGGCAATTTCTGTTCGCGCCGGTGATTCACCGGGTCGGCTTGGCCTTGGCAATTGCGGTCGGGGCAGTGACTTTGGTGATCGGCGTGGTGCGGCACGGCGACCCTCGGCCGATGCAGACTGGCGTTGCCGGTTTGGCGTTGATGGCTATTGCCTTGATGGTCGGCCATGGTCTGGCAGAGGCACTGTTGACCATTGCAGGCGTGGCTTTGCTGGCCTGGGCTCACTGGCGCAACCTTAAGCTGTCCTGATCATCCTGACCGGCGAGCAAACCTACCTGCTCTTTCGCCGCATTGCCAAATTTCCGCTGCGCGCTATCTGCGCTGGGTGATGACCGAACAGCTCTCCCTTACCGTCAATGGCGAACCCCGCCGCGCCGCCACTGGCTCTGTGGCCGATCTCGTGCGCAGTCTTGAACTTGATCCAGCCAAGGTTGCGGTTGAGCGCAACGGCGAAATTGTCCCGCGCTCGACCCTTGCCGCGGTCGCGCTCAGCGAGGGCGATGTGCTGGAGATTGTCCATTTTGTTGGTGGCGGGGACCATGCACCGGAGGACACCTGGACCGTTGCCGGGCGCACCTTCCGTTCGCGGCTGATTGTCGGCACTGGCAAGTACAAGGATTTTGCTGAGAATGCCGCGGCGGTTGAAGCTTCGGGCGCGGAGATCGTGACGGTCGCTGTGCGCCGGGTCAATGTATCGGACCCCAAGGCGCCGATGCTGACCGATTTCATCGATCCGAAGAAAATCACCTACCTGCCCAACACGGCCGGCTGCTTTACCGCAGAAGACGCGATCCGCACCTTGCGACTGGCACGCGAGGCGGGTGGCTGGGACCTGGTCAAGCTGGAAGTGCTGGGCGAGGCGCGCACGCTCTATCCCAACATGGTCGAAACCATCCGCGCCTGCGAAGTGCTGGCCAAGGAGGGCTTCCTGCCGATGGTCTACTGCACCGACGATCCGATCGCAGCCAAGCAGTTGGAAGATGCCGGGGCAGTTGCGGTCATGCCGCTGGGTGCACCGATCGGTTCGGGCCTTGGCATCCAAAATCGCGTTACGATCCGTTTGATTGTCGAAGGTGCCTCAGTTCCGGTGCTGGTCGATGCCGGGGTGGGCACGGCCTCGGACGCTGCCGTGGCGATGGAGCTTGGCTGCGAGGGCGTGTTGATGAACACCGCCATTGCCGAAGCCAAGGATCCGCTCCGCATGGCCCGGGCGATGAAACTGGCGGTCGAGGCCGGTCGCCATGCCTATCTTTCCGGCCGGATGGCTACCCGCAAATACGCAGATCCCTCCAGTCCGCTGGCAGGGTTGATCTAAGCATCAGGGTTAACGGGATCATAACTTTATCATGATGATTTAGCCTCTCTCGAAAGGGGCTTGTCATGGCCAAGACCGGAACTGCATCGCTGACGATCGCCGAACTGCGCGAATTCGCCAGCTTTAGCCCGTGCGAACAGCGTTACATCAAGCGCAGCCTTGATGTAGGACTGGGTCGGCAGGATGCCTTCAAGCTTTGGGCCCGCGATGCCGGGGAAACCGCATCGATCCGGAGCCAGTACGTGGTCTACCAGGAATTGAAGGCCTTGCGGGTGCAGATCCCGGCGGGCAGTGACTTTGCCAGCCTCGAGAGCTTTATGGGCAAGCTGCTGCGAGTCACCGCCTTTGATATTGCCCAGGACCGGATTGATGGCTTTCCGGCCTACCGGTTCCTTTATGAGCGGCTGCTTGGTGCTGAGGCGCGCCCGTTCCTGCCCAGTGCCTTTTGCGCCGCTGCGGCCCTGCCGCAGATCAGGCCGGAGCGCCGCAAGCACCTGCTCCAGTCGATCAGCGAAGCCGCCGCTACCGCCCCAGGGTGGTCAAGCCGCGAACCGAGCTTCTACCCTGAATGGGTTGAGCAGGAAGCGGCCTAGATCCGCTAGCCTTTGTAGAGGGCGTCAAGCCGGTCGGCGTATCGCTCTTTCAGCTTGTGGCGGCGGATCTTGAGGCTTGGGGTCATTTCCTCATTCTCGATCGCGAAGGCCTCGTCCGCGAAAGCGAACTGGCGGACCTTTTCAATCACGCTGAGGTCCTGATTGACCCGGTCGATTGCCGTGCGGATCGCTGAGCGGAAGGCGGGCAGATCCTGCAGCGCCTTGAAGTCAAACTTCTCACCCTGGGCGCGGGCCCATTCGAGCGCCCATTCGGCATCGGGCACGATCAGACCGACCACATAGGGCCGCTTGTCACCGACCACCATTGCCTGAGCGATTTCGGGCTGCAAAGTAAGCATGCCTTCAACCTTCTGGGGCGAGATATTGTCGCCCTTGTCGTTGACGATCATGTCCTTCTTGCGGTCGGTAATGACAATCCGACCCTTGGCATCGATGTGGCCAACATCGCCGGTGTGGAGCCAGATGCCAGCGCCGGGTTCACCTTCTGGCTCTTTGAGCACGCGGGCGGTCTCGGCCTCGTTGCGCCAATAACCATGCATAACCAGCTCGCCGCGAACCAGGATTTCGCCATCCTGGGCGATCTTGATTTCGACTCCGTCCATGGCCGGGCCGACCGTGTCCATTTTCAGCCCTGCCTTGGGCCGGTTGCAGCTGATCACCGGGGCGGCCTCGGTCTGGCCATAACCCTGGAGCATGTTAAGCCCCATCGCCTCGAAAAAGGTGCCAACTTCCGGGTTGAGCGGGGCCCCGCCCGAAACCATCGCCTTGATCCGGCCGCCAAAGCGCGCGCGGATTTTTGGGCGGAGGGTCTTTTCCAGGATCAGGTCCATCGGCTTATCGCGCAGGCGGCCCTTGCCCTCATTCTGGCCCTTGATCGAGCTGATTGCCAGCGCGCGGCCCATCAGGAAGTTGGCGACCTTACCCTGCTTTTCGACCTGCTTCATGATCCGGGTACGCAGCACCTCGAACAGGCGGGGGACAACGACCATGATCGTTGGGCGCACTTCCTCGATATTGCTGGCCAGCTTCTCGAGGCCTTCGGAATAGAAGATCTGCCCGCCCATCCCGATTGGTAGCATCTGCCCTCCGGTATGCTCATAGGCATGACTCAGCGGCAGGAAGCTCAGGAAGACTTCGTCATCCCAGCCGAAGTCCTCGGACAGGATGCGCGCCGCTCCGTCCACGTTGCACAGGATCGCGCCGTGGTGCTGCAATACCCCACGCGGCGCCCCGCCTGTGCCGCTGGTGTAGATGATGCAGGCGGTGTCCTCGCGCTTGATCTTGGCCACGCGCTGGTTGACTGCGGCGCGGGCCTTGGCGGCGTCGCCGGCCAGCAGGCTGGTCCAGTCGCGATATTCGAACTGGCCGGTCTGGGCGATGCGCAGCGGCTCGATCCCGATCACGAACCCGGCCTGTCCCGCGGCGAGCACGCCGGGCAGCAGCGGCTTGGCCAGCTTGTCATCCGATACGATCACCGCGCGCGCGCCAGAGTTTTCCAGCACGTGCAGGTGATCCCGCTCGGTGTTGGTGATGTAGGCTGGTACGGTCACGCAGCCAGCCGCCATGATCGCGAAGTCTGCGATGCACCATTCTGGCCGGTTCTCGGAAACCAGCATCACCCGGTCGCCATCCTTGAGACCCAGGGCGCGCAGCGCTTCGGCCATCAGGCAGACCTGACGGGCAGCTTCGGCCCACGAAATCGCCTGCCACGATCCATTGCGCTTTGCAGACAGGAATGGCGCTTCGCCCTTCTCGTCCGCGCGGCTCAGAAACAGTTCGACCAGGTTCCGGGCGGCCCGGAAATCACCAATATCCATATTGCACTGCCCCTCTCTGCAGCACCCTTCCCTTATGGCCAGCAGCCCTAGGCAAGCTTTGCCGCATCAGCAACCCTGCGTGCCATTGCGGCCTATTGCCGCGCGGCTTCACCCTCGCTGCGCGGATCGGCCGCACCCACCAACTTGCCGCCACGCACTTCAACGGCATTGGCCTTGAAGCTGCGTTCACGCAGGCGGACATCCGGGTGACCCAGCCCGTTCAGCACGGGGATCAGCTGTTCATGCTCGGTCCCCCCTTCGACGAAAACGGTGTTGCCGCCCGGCGCAAAGATCACCGGCAGGCCCAGCGCCTGGTCGACCGGCAGATTCCAGTCGATCACCGCGATGATCGCTTTCAGGACCTGGGCCGGAATCGTTACCCCGCCCGCTGCGCCGACGGCCAGTTTCACCTTGCCGTCCGGGCTATAGACGATGGTGGGCGCCATCGAGCTGCGCGGGCGTTTGCCGCTTTCGACCCGGTTGGCGACCGGCTTGCCGTTGACCTCGGGCACGATCGACAGGTCGGTCAGCTCATTGTTCAGAAAGTAGCCATTGACCATCAGCCCCGATCCGAAGGCGCTTTCGATGGTGGATGTCAGGCTGGCCGCCATGCCGTTGCGGTCAATCACCGCGAAGTGTGACGTGCCATTTTCGGTCTGCCTGGGGCCATCGGCCATGGCGACCTTTACGCCGGCCGGATTGCCTGGTGCGACCGAGGGCATGGTGCGGTCAGTCGCAACCAGTTGGGCGCGGGCAGCCAAATAATCGGGGGCGAGCAGCCCGGCGACTGGCACGTCAACGAAATCCGGATCGGCCAGATAGCGCTCACGATCGGCATAGGCGAGGCGCTGGGCTTCGACGATCAGATGCCAGGCCGTGGGCGAATCCTTGCCCATGGCCGGCAGGTCGAACTTTTCAAGGATGCCCAGCGCGCCGAAGACCGTGGTCGCGCCCGAGCTGGGCGGACCCATGCCGCAGAGCCGATACTTGCGGTAATTCGCGCAGACTGGCGGGCGGGCCTTGACCCGGTACGAAGCCATATCGGCCAGCGTCATCGCGCTGCGATTGCGCGGTGCATTGTTGACTGCATCAACGATCGCCGCGGCATTCTGCCCGGAGTAGAACGCCTTCGCCCCCTCGCGTGACAGGCGCTCAAGGAAGGCGGCAAGGCGGGGGTTCCTCAGGACCGTTCCGGCTGCCACCGGCTTGCCGCCCGGATAGTAAAGCGCCCGGCCCTCTTCGCTCAGGGCCGCGGTCTTGGAAAATCGCTCGAGGAAGGCGTTAAGCCGTTCGGATACGACAAAGCCATCGCCCGCCAGGCGAATTGCGGGCTGGAAGATCTGCCGCCACTTGAGCCTGCCGTGGCGGCGATGCGCCTCGGCCATCATCGAGACATTGCCGGGTACGCCAACGCTCTTTCCGCCGGGGATTGCTTCGGCCACGGACAGGTATTTGTCCTCCACCTTGAACCAGTCCGGGGTGGCGGCCTTGGGGGCCTTCTCGCGTCCATCCAGCGTCAGCAGGCGGCCCTTACCATCATCCAGCACCAGGAACCCGCCCCCGCCGATGCCTGAGCTTTGCGGTTCAACCACGGTCAGCGCCAAGAGCACGGCCAGCGCCGCGTCAGTGGCATTGCCACCCTGGCGCAGGATCTCGGCCCCGGCCTCAGCCGCGCGCGGATCGGCTGCCGACACCACGCCCTTGTCAAAGGGGGCGGGAGCCGGGGCCTTGGCGGCGAGTGGGACAGCGCTTGACAGGGCAAGCGCGGCGAGTGCGGCAGAGCGGAACAGGACCATGGGCCCCGTGCTATTCGGTTCCGACCGCCTCGGCAATGCTGGTAAACCCGTCCTGCCGCATCAGCCGCTCCAGACCGCGCGTGATGCGGCGGGCCAGGCCCGGGCCTTCATAAACCATCGCGCTATAGAGCTGGACCAGGCTGGCCCCGGCGCGGATGCGGGCCCAGGCGTCTTCGGCACTGGCGATCCCGCCTACGCCGACCAGCGGGATCGCGCCTTTCGCCACGGCATGAAAATCGCGCAGCCGCTGTTGGGCCAGGTCGCGCAGCGGCGCGCCGGACAGCCCGCCAGCCTCGCCGGCATGGAGCGATTTCAAAGGTGGGCGGGTGATCGTGGTGTTCGAAACGATGACCGCGGCGATGCCATGCTTGATCGCTGCCTCGACAATCCGGCCGGGCGCCGCTTCGTCAAGATCGGGTGCGACCTTCAGGAACACCGGCGGATCGCCCGCCTGCCGCTCAGCGGCGATGGCGGAGAGCAGGTCATTCAGCTCCTTGTCCCCCTGCAGGTCGCGCAGGCCGGGCGTATTGGGCGAAGAGATGTTGACCGTGATGTAGCTTGCCAGATCGCGGAAGGCGGCGATGCCGGTCAGGTAATCGGCAATGCGGTCGGCCGAATCCTTGTTGGCGCCAACGTTGGCGGCCACAACACCCACCTGTTTGCGGCTGGCCAGCCGCGCCCGCGCCGCCTCTAGCCCACCGTTGTTGAATCCCATCCGGTTGATGACCGCCCGGTCTTCCTGCAGTCGGAACAGGCGCGGCTGCGGATTGCCGGGTTGCGGCCGCGGGGTGACGGTGCCGATTTCGGTAAAGCCGAAGCCTTGGCCAAGCACCGCGTCTGGTACCTCGGCGTCCTTGTCGAACCCCGGCGCCATGCCCAGCGGATTGGGGAAGGCCAAGCCCGCCACCGTAATCGCCAAGGGCCCAGGCCGGGCCGGCCGGCCGTGTGGCAACAGCTTCAGCGCATCGATCGTCAGGCGATGGGCCTTCTCGGCATCGAGCAGGAACAGTGCGGGGCGGAGTAGCGGATAGATCATGGTCACGGAAGACAGCCTATTACAGCACGGATCGCGCAAGTCGATTCCCGCCATTGCAAAGCTTGCAAGTGAGGCCTAGGGGCAAACCGGAAAGAATCAGTCCGATTTAGCCGGAGCCGCCAATGCGCCTCTCATCCATGGCCGATTATGCCGTCGTTACGATGAGCGCCGCCGCGCGCCATTGCGGCGGCATGCGCGTTTCGGCCGCCGAACTGGCCACCGAAACCGGCCTGCCGGTGCCGACCGTGCAGAAGCTGGTCAGCCGCCTGACTTCTGCTGGTTTGTTGCGATCGACCCGTGGCGTCGGCGGCGGGCTTAAGCTTGCGCGCCCGGCCGCCGCCATCACCCTTGCCGATATCATTGAGGCGGTCGAAGGCCCGATCGCGCTTACCCAGTGCGTCGACGATGCCCGGGCCGATTGCGGCCTGGATTCGTGTTGCTCGGTCAAGCCGCACTGGCCGATTGTCAACGATGCGCTGCGCGATGCATTGTCGCAGGTCTCGCTGATCCGCCTGGCTGAGGTGTCAGCATGAGCGAGGATGCCACCCTCAAGGACCAGGCGGCCCGCGAAGCTGCCGCCAAGGTTGCTGATTACGAGCATGGCTGGTCGGCCGAAATCGAGACCGAGTTCGCGCCCAAGGGACTGAACGAGGACACCGTTCGCTTCATCAGCGCCAAGAAGAACGAGCCCGAATGGATGCTCGATTGGCGGCTCAAGGCCTTCCGTCACTGGCAGACCATGCCGACGCCGGACTGGGCCAAGCTGAACATCCCGCCGATCGATTATCAGGACGCCTATTACTACGCTGCGCCCAAGCCGAAGAAGCAGCTCGCCAGCCTCGACGAGGTCGATCCCGAGATTCTCGAGGTATACAAGAAGCTTGGCATTCCGCTGGAAGAGCAGAAGGTGCTCGCCGGGGTGGAAGGTGCGCGCAAGGTTGCGGTCGATGCCGTGTTCGATTCGGTCAGCGTTGCCACGACCTTCCGCGAGGAGCTGAAGAAGGCCGGCGTGATCTTCCTGTCGATCTCGGAGGCGATTCGCGAATATCCGGATCTGGTGAAGCAGTGGCTGGGCAAGGTCGTTCCGGTTCGCGACAACTTCTTTGCCGCGCTCAATTGCGCGGTCTTCTCGGACGGCACCTTCGTCTACATCCCGGAGGGTGTGCGCTGCCCGATGGAGCTCAGCACCTATTTCCGCATCAATGCCGAGAATACCGGGCAGTTCGAGCGGACGCTGATCGTGGCCGACAAGGGGGCCTATGTCTCCTATCTGGAAGGCTGCACGGCGCCGATGCGCGATGAGAACCAGCTCCACGCCGCCGTGGTCGAACTGGTTGCGCTCGATGATGCCGAGATCAAGTATTCGACCGTGCAGAACTGGTACCCCGGCGATGCCGAGGGCAAGGGCGGGATCTACAATTTCGTCACCAAGCGCGCGCTGTGCCAGGGAGCGCGATCCAAGGTTTCGTGGACCCAGGTCGAAACCGGCTCGGCCGTCACCTGGAAGTATCCCAGCTGCGTTCTCAATGGCGAGGATTCGGTGGGTGAGTTCTACTCGGTCGCCGTCACCAACAATTACCAGCAGGCCGATACCGGGACCAAGATGATCCACAACGGCAAGGGCAGCCGCTCGACCATCGTGTCGAAGGGCATCTCGGCCGGCAAGAGCCAGAACACCTATCGCGGGCTGGTCCGCGTTGCCCCCCAGGCCGAAGGCGTCCGCAACTTCACCCAGTGCGACAGCCTGCTGCTGGGCAAGGACTGCGGCGCGCACACCGTGCCCTATATCGAGGTGCGCAACCCCAGCGCCCAGATCGAGCACGAGGCAACCACCAGCAAGATTTCGGACGACCAGCTGTTCTACGCGATGCAACGCGGGTTGGATCAGGAGGCCGCCGTGGCGCTGATCGTCAACGGCTTTGCCAAGGAAGTGCTGCAGCAGTTGCCGATGGAATTTGCAGTCGAGGCGCAGAAGCTGCTCGGCATATCGCTTGAAGGAAGCGTGGGATGAAGAAGACATTGACCGTCCGCGCGCCGAGCGAGGACGAAGCCCCCGCGATCAAGAAAAAGGGCCGCGGCTGGGAGATTTCGGAAAAGCGGCTTGATGCGCTGCACCAGCGTGCGCGCGAGATGCGGCGCAATCCTTCGGCCGCCAGCGAAGCTCTTGCCGCGGCGCTGACCGAGGTTGAAACCGGCGGCTATTCGTTCAAGCGCCAGGATGTGATCGGCTCGGCGATTGTTGATTTTGCCTGCAAGCCGCTGATGCTGGTGATCGAGCTGGATGGCGACGAAGACGCGAGCTTTACCGCTGACCGGACCCGCAGCCTGACCGAGGTCGGCTACCGGGTTGAGCGCCTTTCCGCCGCTGCCGTGCTGGCCGATCCGGCGGGTGCTGCCGCTCAGGTTTCCGCCGTGATGCGCGAACGCTGGCACGAGCGCCGCGCGGCACGGGCCAATCGTGCACCTTCCAATCGCGCGCCCACTTATCGCAATTCGGGCCGGCGCCCGCAGGACTGATCATGCTGACCATTTCCAACCTTCACGCCACTGTTGCGGAAAAGCCGATCCTCAAGGGGCTGTCGCTCACCATCAACGCCGGCGAAGTCCATGCGATCATGGGCCCCAATGGCGCGGGCAAGTCGACGCTCGGCTATACCCTGGGCGGGCGGCCCGGTTACGAGGTGACCGGCGGTTCAGTCGAATTCCTGGGCCAGGACCTGCTGGAACTGGAACCGCACGAGCGCGCCGCCGCCGGGCTGTTCCTGGGCTTCCAGTACCCGGTCGAAATTCCGGGCGTGTCCTTCGTCCAGTTCCTGCGCGAAAGCCTCAATGCCCAGCGCGCGAGCCGCGATGAGGCGCCGCTCTCGGGCGGGGAATTCCTCAAGCTGGCGCGCGAACAGGCGGCGCTGCTGAAGATGGACATGGAAATGCTCAAGCGGCCGGTGAACGTCGGCTTCTCGGGCGGTGAAAAGAAGCGCGCCGAGATGGTGCAGATGGGCATCCTCGATCCCAAGCTGGCGATCCTGGATGAGACCGATTCCGGGCTCGACATCGATGCGCTGCGGATCGTGGGTGACGGGATCAATTCGGTGATGCGCAAGGCGGACAAGGCCGTACTGCTGATTACCCACTACCAGCGCCTGCTCGATTACGTGAAGCCGGACTTCGTCCACGTCCTGGCGGCGGGCCGGATCGTCAAAACCGGTGGCCCCGAACTCGCGCTGGAGCTGGAAGAGCGCGGTTACGAGGCGGTGGCGGCGTGAACCAGGCGCTCGCCCTTCCTACCCGCAAGGACGAGGATTTCCGCTATGCGGACCTCGGTGCACTGGCGCGCGTCTGGCCGGTTGCAGTTGAGACCATCCAGCTCGCGGCTGGAGAAAGCGGCAACCTGGCGCTGGCGCTGGACGGCGATGCGCCGGTGGCGCGCGAGATCGCGATAACGCTTGGCGATGGCGCGTCGTTCGATCTGCGCGTCCTTAACGCCGGGTCAGGCTATGGCCGGGTCGCGGTGCGGATCGAGCTGGGGCGGGGCGCCAGCTTCACGCTGGGCGCGGCGCAGCTTGCCGGCGGGAGCCAGACCGTCGAGATCATTACCGAAGTGCTGCATGCCCAGCCCGACGCGGTCAGCCGTCAGATCGTGCGATCGGTCGCTGGCGGACAGGCCACGGCCAATTATCTCGGCAAGGTTCGCGTCGCCAAGGGTGCCGACGGGACCGATGGCTCGCAATCGGTCCGGGCCATGCTGCTCGACCGGACCGCCACGGCCAATGCCAAGCCTGAGCTAGAAATCTTCGCCGACGATGTGAAGTGCGCACATGGCTGCGCCGTGGGTGAGCTTGATGCCAATGGCCTGTTCTACATGGCCCAGCGGGGCCTGCCGCCGGCCGAAGCGAAGAAGCTGATGCTTCAGGCCTTCGTCGCAGAAGCCTTTGCCGGTGCCGCGGATGAAGAGCGCCTGCTTGAAGCCGCGCTGGCGGCGCTGGGCCGGCTGGTATGAAGCAAAACACCCAAGCCCCGTTCGCATCGAGCGCAGTCGAGATGCCGCGCGCCGGGGTCTCGACTGCGCTCGACACGAACGGGATCAGGGGGGACTTCCCCGGCCTTGCCGGCGGCTGGCATTACCTTGATACCGCGGCGACGGCGCAGAAGCCGCAGGCCGTGATCGATGCGACGGTTCGGGCCATGGGCGCAGACTATGCGACCGTCCACCGCGGGGTCTATGCCCGCTCGGCCGACATGACCCTGGCCTTCGAAGCCGCGCGAGAGAAAGTTGCCACCCTGATCGGCGCCCCGGCGCAGGAGCTGGTCTTTACCCGCGGCGCAACCGAGGCGATCAATCTGCTCGCCCACAGCTACCCCAAGAAGGGCCGGGTGCTGCTTTCGCTGCTGGAGCATCATTCGAATATCGTGCCGTGGCAGCTGGCCGGGTGGCAGATCGATGTTTGCCCGCTCACGGCCGATGGATGCATCGATCTGGATGCGGCCGAAGCCATGCTCACGCCCGAGCATACGATGGTGGCCTTTGCCCATGTTTCGAACGTGCTGGGTTCGGTGCTGGACGCCCGCCGGGCGGCGGAATTGGCGCACCGGGTGGGTGCCAAGCTGCTGCTCGATGGCTGCCAGGCCGTGCCGCGGTTGGAAATCGATGTCGCCGCGCTGGGCTGCGATTTCTATGCCTTTTCCAGCCACAAGCTGTACGGCCCAACCGGGATCGGGGCGCTGTGGGGCCGGGCTGAACTGCTTGAGGCCATGTCGCCCTGGCAGGGCGGCGGCGCGATGATTGACCGGGTCAGCTTTGCCGGCACCACCTATGCCCCGCCGCCGCAGCGGTTTGAGGCCGGGACCCCGGCAATCATCGAGGCGATCGGGTTTGGCGCGGCGGCGGATTATGTTCGGTCGGTCGGGCTGGCGGTGATCCATGCCCACGAAGCGGCGCTGGTCAGCGAACTGCGCGCCGCATTGCGCGCCCGTAACGATGTGACGCTGTTCGGCCCGGAAGAGAGCGCGGGGATCGTATCCTTTGCGCTCGATGGGGTGCATCCGCACGACCTCGGCACCATATTGGACGAGGAAGGCGTTGCGATCCGCGCCGGGCACCACTGCGCCCAGCCATTGATGGAGCATCTGGGGGTACCGGCGACGGCCCGGGCCAGCTTCGGGCTCTATTCGGATCAGGATGATATTGCCGCGCTGCTGCGCGGAATTGAGCGGACACGGAGGATCTTCGGATGAACGAAGAACGCAAGATCGTGGTTGAAGAGGTCGAGGCAGTCAGCGCCCCGCCCCGTGCCCGCGTGGACGAAGCCGAGAGCCCGGCCGCCAAGCTGGAGCGCAAGCGCGATTACCTGGAAGGCTTCCTGCAGCAGAAGCCGCACGACCTTTCACCCGGCGAACCCGGCGGGTCGATCTATGACGGCGTGATCGCGGCGCTGAAGGACATCTTCGATCCGGAAATCCCGGTGAACATTTACGACCTTGGCCTGATTTACGGGGTTGAGGTTGATCCCGAAGGCGCGGTGGTGGTGACCATGACGCTGACCACGCCGCACTGCCCGGTGGCGGAATCGATGCCGGGCGAGGTTGAGCTGCGGGTCGGCGCCGTGCCGGGCGTGCGCGACTGCGAGGTCAACCTGGTCTGGGATCCGCCATGGGACCCGGCCAAGATGAGCGACGAGGCCAGGCTGGAGCTTGGGATGCTATGACCACGACGATCCGCCAACGCCCTGCTGCCGTCATCCTGACGCCTTCGGCCGAGGCGCGGATCGCTGCGCTCATGGCCAAGGCACCGGAAGGCGCGATCGGGGTGAAGCTTTCCACCCCGCGGCGTGGCTGTTCGGGCCTGGCCTATTCGGTTGACTATGTGACCGAGTCCAATTCCTTTGACGAGCGGATCGAGACGCCCGGCGGCACCTTCTTCATTGATGGCGCATCGGTGCTTTACCTGATCGGCAGCACGATGGACTGGGTGGAAGACGACTTCACCGCCGGCTTCGTGTTCAACAACCCCAATGCCAAGGGCAGCTGCGGCTGCGGGGAAAGCTTTACCGTCTAAACGGCGAGGGCTTTAGGCCTCGGCACGAAGGTCGCGCCTGTTTCCGCATCAATAAACGCAATCAAGGCCTTTTCGAGTTCGTCGAGCTCTTCGTCGGCCTCTAGCTGGTGGCGCAGCCAATCAGCCCCTTCTTCCAAGTCTGGCATTTCAACTTCGGCATTGTTGAGCAGACTGCCAAAGGCATCGGCTCCATCGCGGGTCACTATGCGCGACAGGAAGCCGCCGATCTCGGCGCCTTGGTTGTGCATGAAGGCTTCGAGTTCGTGGGCGCGTTCGGTGCTAAGCGCTTCGCTGTGGGCAAAACCAAGCAAATAGCTTGCCACGCCCTGTACAAACAGGGCCTGCCATTGGCGGGCATTTGCTTCGTAAAGCGTTGCGTCTTTGATGCGAAACAGCATGTCCACTTCGGCGCTGCAAACTGTTGCAGCGCCCGCGCGGCGCGCGGGAAAGATAAGACGCCGCAGCAGATCCACTTCCGTGGAATTGATCCCATCGCCGCCAAGGTCGCCATGGCGGGTTGGACCTTCGCCTTGTTCCACCGACAGTTCGATCTGCTGCAAAGCATAGCTGCGCAACATTGCCGGAGCGCTCGTTGCAATTTCGAGCACACGAACCAGTAACTCAAGTTCTGCAAGGCTGTTTAACCGACCGTCGCGATCAATGCGGGCGATCAACTCGTCAGCCATTTCCTGATCAACGTGCCCTTGTGGCTTGACCGTGTTGACGATGAAATTGGATAATGCTTCGACGAAAAAGTCACACCATTCACGGTTCGGATCAACCAGTGAATCATGAATGGCAAAGAGCGCTTCGGCCTCGTCCGGGTCCATTTTTCCATCGGCCCAGCCAAGTTGGCGCAGCACCTGTATTTCTTCCGGCGTCACGTGACCGTCAGCCAGGTTCTCCACGGCGAAGTTGTTGAACTGCATACGCATTATGCAACGGACCCCCGGAAATGTTTCCGCCGCAGGCCTTCGCAAACCTGAGTTAAGGGGCGGTTACCCCGCGGCCACGGGTGATCAGCGCGTCCGTAGCGCAGCCACGCAGGCGGCGCGGTCAACATCCTGGCCATCGCTGGCGCGGCGGGCCTCGACATAGGTGGCCTGGGGCTCACGCCCGCGCTCTGCGGGGTAGAGAAAGATTTCAAGCACGCAGGCCGCGCCGACATATTGCAGCTTGCGGGCATCGCCTTCCATCACGTCCAGCCGCGGATTGCCGAACTGGCGCATCAGCTCGCCGGCGTTTGCGCCAATCACGCCTTCCAGACCGGGCAGGCTTTGCACGCGGGCAGCGGGCGGCGGGGTGCGCACCGCGGGCCGGACCGGGGTCATCGCCGGGCGGACGACCGGACGGGTCACGGGCGGTCTTGCGCCGGTGCTTTTTGAGCGTTGCGGCGGCCCGCTGCTGGCACAGGCGGCCAGCGCCGGGATCACGGCCAGCAGAAGCAGGGACTTAGGCCGCATCGGATAGGCACGCGTTCAGCATGGCGGCGGCATTGCCGCTGCTTCGGTGCCTGTCAACGGTGGGCTGCCTTGCCCTGCGGCAGAATGATGGCTAGGCGCGCCGGTTGTAACTGCCCTCCGCACAAAGGATTCCCTGTGTCTGCATCCACCATCGATGTCATCGCCATTGGCAACGCCATCGTCGATGTCATGGCCCCTTGTGGCGATGACCTGATCGAACAGCTGGGCCTGGTTCGCGGAGGCATGACCCTGATTGATACGGCGCGCGCCAAGGAGCTTTACGCAGCGATGGGTCCCGCGCGTGAGATTTCGGGCGGTTCGGCGGCGAATACCCTTGCCGGCCTGGCTGCGCTCGGCGCGAACTGCGCCTTCATCGGGCAGGTCGCGGACGACCAGCTGGGCGAGGTCTTCGCCCACGACATCCGCGCCGGCGGAATCGCGTTTGCCACTCCGGTTCGCGCTGGCGATCCGCCAACCGCTCGCTGCCTGATCTTCGTGACACCCGATGGCCAGCGGACGATGAACACCTTCCTTGGCGCGTCGCAATACCTGCCGCCCGCAGCCCTGGACGAAGCCGCGATTGCCAAGGCCAAGGTGCTCTATCTTGAAGGCTATCTGTGGGATCCGGAAGAGCCGCGGGCTGCCATGCGCCGCGCGATCGCTGCGGCGCGTTCGGCGGGCCGGCAGGTTGCCTTCACCCTGTCCGACGCCTTCGTGATCGAACGCCATGGCGATGATTTCCGCGCGCTGATTGCCGAGGGCCAGATCGATATCCTGTTCGCCAACCATGTCGAACTGGCGGCGCTGACCGGGGAAGCGGATTTCGACGCCGGCCTTGCCGCCCTGCAGGACAAGGTACCCGTGCTGGTCGTCACCCGGAGCGAACACGGTGCAGTGGCTGTTGCCCATGGCCAGCGCACCGCGGTGCCGGCCGAGCCCGTATCACGGGTGGTTGATACCACCGGCGCGGGGGACCTGTTTGCCGCCGGTTTCCTCTATGGTCACGTCAATGACCGCCCGCTCAGCGAATGCCTGACGCTTGGCGCGATTTGCGCAGGCGAGATCATCTCGCACTTTGGCGCGCGGCCAGAGGCGGACCTGACTGCGCTGGTTAAAGCGCGGCTGGGTTAGGCTTCACCCTCGCGCGCCACTTCGCGCCAGCCGATATCGCGGCGGCAGAACAGGTCCGGGGCATCAATCAGGTCGACTGCGGCATAGGCGCGTTGCTGGGCTTCGCGCACGCTTGCCCCGCGCGCGGTGACATTGAGTACGCGGCCACCAGCGGCAACAAGCTGGCCGCCGGCTGTTGCAGTGCCTGCGTGGAACACCTTTGCGCCGCTCGCTTCGGCGGCTTCGACACCGGCAATCGCCCCGCCCTTCTGCGGGGTGCCCGGATAGCCTTGGGCGGCCATCACCACAGTCAGCGCGGTTTCGGGTGAGAGCCGCGGCGGGGCAATGCTCGCCAGCTTGCTCTCGGCACAGGCCATGAGCAGGTCGACCAGATCATCCTCCAGCCGCAGCATCAGCACCTGGCATTCGGGATCACCGAACCGGGCATTGTATTCGATCAGCTGGACGCCGTTCCTGGTCAGCATCAGCCCGGCATAGAGCACCCCGGAATAGGGTGTGCCTTCGCTTGCCATGGCCCGCACGGTCGGGACCACGATCCGTTCCAGTGCCTCGCCGGTCAGCAGCGGGGTCAGGACCGGAGCGGGGCTATAGGCGCCCATTCCGCCGGTATTGGGGCCGGTATCGCCTTCGCCAACGCGCTTGTGATCCTGGGCCGAGCCAAGCGGAACGACCGTGTGTCCGTCGGTCAGGGCAAAGAAGCTGGCCTCTTCGCCTTCCAGGAATTCCTCGATCACGGCCTCGGCCCCGGCCTCGCCGAACCTGCCGGAAAAGATTTCGCGCACGGCCTCTTCCGCCTCGGCCGTGGTCATGGCCACGGTCACGCCCTTGCCGGCGGCAAGGCCGTCGGCCTTGACTACTACCGGCGCGCCAAAGCGGGCGAGCGCGGCCAGCCCTTCGGCTTCGCTGCGCACGCGCTCGAACCCGGCAGTCGGGATGTCATGCCGGGCGCACAGTTCCTTGGTGAAAGCCTTTGAGCCTTCCAGCTGGGCTGCCGCCTTGCTCGGCCCGAATACAGGAATGCCTGCGGCGCGCAGGCTATCGGTCAGGCCATCGACCAGCGGAGCTTCGGGGCCAACGACGACCAAACCAATCGACTGTGCAGTGCAAAAGGCGATCACCGCAGCGTGGTCGGTTGCATCAAGCACAACCAGCGCGGCATGGTTCGCAATCCCCGGGTTGCCGGGTGCGGCGAACAGCTTTGTGCACTGCGGGGATTGTGCCAGCTTCCATGCCAGCGCATGTTCGCGCCCGCCAGATCCCAACAGCAGGATGTTCATGCCCGGTCCTTATTACGAAGACGAAGAAGACGCTGGGCTGGTAGCGAAGGACGCCGCCGGGGACAACGCCGCGGCCCTTTCTGTCAGCGAGATATCTGCCGCTTTGAAGCGCGTGGTTGAGGATCGCTTCGGTTTTGTCCGAATTCGGGGCGAGCTTTCGGGTGTAAAACGCGCCGCCTCCGGCCACGTCTACCTTTCGCTCAAAGACGAGAATGCGCGGATCGACGGGGTGATGTGGCGCGGCAATGCCCAGCGGCTCGGCTTCAATCCCGAGGACGGGGTGGAAGTGATCGTCACTGGCAAGCTGACGACCTATCCCGGCCGCTCCAACTATCAGGTCGTGATCGACCGCATGGAAATTGCAGGCGAAGGGGCGCTGCTGGCACTGCTCGCCAAGACCAAGGCGCGGCTTGAGGCCGAGGGCCTGTTTGATCCCGCCCGCAAACGCCGCCTGCCCTTCCTGCCGCGCGTGATCGGGGTGGTAACCTCGCCAACTGGCGCGGTGATCCGCGACATCCTCCACCGCCTGGCTGATCGTTTTCCGGTGCAGGTGCTGGTCTGGCCAGTGCTGGTGCAGGGGCAGGGTGCGGCTGAGCAGGTTGCGTCGGCCGTGCGCGGGTTTGGTGCGTTGGAGGGAGGCGGTGCGATCCCGCGGCCCGACCTGGTGATCGTTGCGCGTGGCGGCGGTTCGATCGAGGACCTGTGGTGCTTTAACGAGGAAGCGGTGGTCCGCGCCGTGGCGGACTGCCCGATCCCGGTGATCTCCGCAGTCGGGCATGAGACCGATACCACCTTAGTTGATTTCGCCGCAGACCTGCGCGCACCAACTCCGACGGCAGCGGCCGAGGTTGCTGTTCCGGTTCGCGAGGAGCTGGCGCAGCAGTTGGCCGAACTTGGCCTGCGAAACCGGCGCGCGGCCAACCGCCCGTTGCAACTGGGGCGCGAGCGGCTGCTGGCCCGCGCCGAGCGGCTGCCTAAGCCGCAGGCACTGTTCAGTCCGCATGCGCAAAGGCTTGATCAGGCCGCGGAACGGTTGCGGCGGGCGCTGGTTGACCGGACCCACCTGGCGCGAAATGCCTTCCAGCGCGTTGATAGCCGGCTATCGTTGCCCCTGCTGTCGGCGCGCCTGGATCGGGCGCAGGAGCGGCTGGCCGGTCTGGCGCGGCTCCACGCCTCGCTCAATCCGGATGCGGTGCTGCAACGGGGGTACGTGCGGGTGACCGGGGCTGACGGTGCGACGCTGACCACGCGGGCGGCTGCAGCGAATCAGGACAGCCTGCTGTTGCACTTCCGCGACGGCGACTTGGTAGTCAGGGCCGGGGATGCCCCGCCCGCCGCTGCGCCGAGCCGTTCCCGGCCTGCGCCAAAGGCGCCGCCGCCGGAGCAAGGAAAATTGCTCTAGCTTCGACAATGGTTTAGGATACCCCTCATGCTGATGTCCGCTTCCGATCGTCCTGCCACCTTGTTCTACCAGGCCAATGGCTTCCGCGTCCTGACGCCGGGCAAACATGTGGTTTGCGCCGCCACGGGCGAAGCGATTGCACTTGAAACGCTCCGGTATTGGAGTGTTGAACGTCAGGAAGCCTACGTTTCTCCCGAAACGGCAACGCGGCACCTGCTGGGACAGAACTGAGCGGGCGCGGCGATGGACCGCCGCGCGCTCATCTTTGGCAGCTTCTGCATGGCGGGCGCCGGAGCCATCGGCTTGCAGCGTGTGCTTGCCGCCGAGGAAAGGCCGCACTTTGCGCTGAGCGGACAATTGACCCAGGGCGGCTGGGCGCGCGGGGTTGTCCCGCGGGGCACTGCGCATCTGGCGCTTAATGGCAGGTCCGTGCAGATTGCCCCTGATGGCCGCTTCCTGATCGCTTTCGATCGCGATGCCGGCCCGGTGGCGCGAATTGTTGCGGAAAGGGCTGACGGGACAATCGACGATTTCACGGTCCCGGTTGCTGCCCGGGCTTGGCAAATCGAACATATTCCGATCGGACCCCGGCCGGGCTCTCCGCCGAGCGCGGAATTTGCCCGCCGCCGCGCCGCAGAACTGGCCCAGATCAATGCCGCCCGGGGGATCGAGCGCGGAGCGGACGGTTGGCGGCAAAACATGGTCTGGCCGGTCATCGGCCGCATTTCGGGCCGGTTTGGCTCGCAGCGGATCTATAATGGCTCCCCCGGCAGCTATCATTCCGGGACTGACATCGCCACCGGCGCGAGCGGCACCCCTTTTGTTGCCCCCGCTGATGGGGTGGTGATGCTGGCGGCCACCAGCCCCTTCTCACTCGAGGGACGTTTGCTGATGGTCGATCACGGGATGGGCCTGAACAGCGCCTTCCTGCACTGTTCGGAACTGGCGGTGGGGGTTGGGGAAGTGGTGCGCCAGGGCCAATTTATCGGTCGCATCGGGGCAACCGGGCGCGCAACCGGGCCGCACCTGCATTGGAGCCTCAAGTGGCGAGATTCAAGGTTGGATGCGCAGCTGTTCGTCCCGGCGATGCCCGCTGTACCGAAGGCCTGACGCGCCGCGGTATAGCACAATTACGCCAGATTCGACGTGAATGTAATAAAATTACAACAACTCGCTCACCCTGTGGCTGCGTTGCAACAATTCTGCAATGAATGCCCGCCGCCCCCCGAAAAGCTTTGCTCGTTGCGTGCCTTTTCGCCATGAGCCGCCCATCTATCCGTAATTTCGGCGGGGGCTGTGCTCTGACCGGGACCGGATGATTAGGAATCCTCATGGGGAAACCCAGGGGATCTACAGAGGGACTGACCTGTGAAAACCACCAAGAAAACGCTTTCGAGCGCAACCTGCCTGCAGTCGCTGGCTCTGGCCGGCACTGCCGTTGCCATGCTTTCGTCGACCGCTGCCTTTGCGCAGACCGCGGAAGAAGATGCCGCTGCCGATCAGACGATCGTCGTTACCGGCTCGCTGATCCGCAACCCCAACCTTGAACAAGCCAACCCGGTCAACGTCACCACCTCGGACGCGATCGAACTGAAGCAGTCGAACACGGCTGAAGAAGTCCTGCGCGAAGTTCCGGGTATCGTTCCGAACATCGGTACGGCCGTCAACAACGGCAACGGCGGCTCGTCGTACGTCGACCTTCGCGGCCTCGGCTCAAACCGCAACATCGTGCTGCTCGACGGCAACCGCATCGTCCCGGCTGACCTTGCTGGCCGCGTCGACCTCAACAACATCCCGCTCGCTCTCGTCAGCCGCGTTGACGCGCTGACCGGCGCGGCCGTGACCACCTATGGTGCGGACGCTATCACCGGCGTGGTGAACTTCGTCACCAAGAAGGACTTCGCTGGCGTTGATCTTTCGGTTGGTGAGCAGATCACCGGCAAGGGCGACGGCAACTACCTGCGCTCCGACCTTACCATCGGTGCCAACTTCGACGATGGCCGCGGTAACGCTGTCTTGAGCATTGGCTATCAGGAATCGGACCCGGTTTACCAGGGCGACCGTGACTTCTCGGTCTTCGGCATCGACTCCTACTCGGGCACGCTGGGCGGTTCGGGCACGGGCGTTCCGGCTCGTATCACCGGCACCCGTCCGCTGATCGCTGGCACCACCACGCCGAACACCGATGGCACCGTTGCCAACGGCGGCACCCGCCAGCTGCAGAACGGTGCCGCTGTCGGCACCTACCAGTTCTTCAACTTCAACCCGTACAACATCTTCCAGACGCCGTTTAAGCGCTACAACATCTTCGCCCAGGCGAATTATGAAATCAGCGACTCGGTGGAAGTGTACACCCGCGGGCTGTTCTCGAAGAACACCATCGACACCATCATCGCGCCGTCGGGCTCGTTCGGTGGTTCGGTGACGATGAACCTGAACAACCCCTACATGCCGGCGACCCTGCGCAACCAGTTCTGCGCATTCAACACGGCAACCGGCGGTGCTTACACCCCGCTGTACAGCCCGGCCATCTGCGCCGCCGCTGCTACCGCGACCGGTCCGAGCGACCCGAACTACCGCACCGTGACCTTCAACCTGTCGCGTCGCGCTACGGAAGTTGGCCCGCGTATCAGCAACTACACCTCGACCGTGTTCGACTATCGCGTCGGCGCCCGTGGTGCGGTTAGCTCGTCGATCAACTGGGACGTTTCGGCTGCCTATGGTGAGTCGGACAAGCTCCAGGCGATCAAGAACTACACCCTGCAGTCGCGCTGGCGGCAGGCCCTGCTGGCCAACAACACCACGACCTGCATCACCAACACCGGTGGCTGCGTCCCGGTGAACCCGTTCGGCACGGCTGGTTCGATCTCGGCTGCGGCTGCTGACTTCCTTTCGGACGACAGCACCACCCAGGTGAAGACCTCGCTGGCCCAGATCCGCGGCGTGCTCTCGGGCGACCTCGGTCTGACCTCGCCGGGTGCGAGCGAGCCGATCGGCTTCGCGCTTGGTGCGGAATACCGCAACTATAACGCTCAGCAGGCTTCGGACGTTCTGGCCAAGACCCCGGGTGAACTCGGTGGTGCCGGCGGTGCTGCTCCGGACATCAAGGGCGCTTACAAGGTCTACGAAGGCTACGGCGAAATCATCGCTCCGCTGCTCGAAGACAAGGCCTTTGCCAAGAGCCTGACCCTTGAAGCTGGTGCGCGTTACTCGAGCCAGAAGATCAACGGTGGCGGCACCAACAACGACTGGACCTACAAGGTCGGTCTGAGCTGGGAGCCGGTTGATGACATCAAGCTGCGCGGCAACTACGCCCGCGCTGTGCGCGCCCCGAACATCGGCGAACTGTTCTCGCCGGTCTCGACGGGCCTGACCAGCCTCGCTGCCGACCCGTGCGCCGGTTCGGCTCCGGTCAGCAACGCCAACCTCCGCGCGGTCTGCCTTGCGCAGGGCGCTCCGGCTGGCACGATCGGCTCGATCCTGAACCCGACTGCGGCTCAGGCCAACTCGACCGGCGGCGGCAACATTGCCCTTGCTCCGGAAAAGGCCACCACCTGGACTGTCGGCGCGGTATTCCAGCCGCAGTTCCTGCCGGGCTTCTCGCTCTCGGTTGACTACTACAACATCAAGGTCACCGAAGAAATCGGCGCCCCGACCTCGGGCGACGTGATCGCGGCCTGCTTCGGCAGCCCGGCCCCGTCGGGCATCACCAGCGGTTCGGCTGCTGATCCGCTCTGCACCGCCATTCGCCGTAACCCGGTGACCGGTGGTCTGGACGGTGACCCGGCCACCACGCTGGGCCTCCCGCAGACCCTGAGCAACAGCGGCCGTCTGAAGACCGACGGTATCGACCTGATCGCGAACTACTCGAAGGACCTTGGCCTGGCCAAGTGGAGCTCGGGCTTCGTGCTGAACTATGCGATCTCGCAGACCTTCAACGCGAACGTGAACAGCCCGCTGAACACCGACCGCGAATGCGTCGGTTACTACAGCGCGAACTGCGGCTTCACCGGCTCGATGCAGCCGAAGTGGCAGTGGTCGTGGCGCAACACCTTCACCTTCGGCAAGTTCGATGCGTCGGTGCTGTGGCGCCACATCTCGGGCATGCAGCAGGAGCCGGATGACGTTACCGGAACCGGTGCGGCCTTCGCTGGTCCGCTCCCGGCTGGCTTCGGCTACCGTGAAGGTGAAACCGTCAACTTCGGCAAGATCGGTGCCTACGATTGGTTCGACCTCAGCCTGCGCTTCAACGTCAATGACAACCTGACGCTGACTGCAGCTGTGCAGAACCTGTTCGACAAGGATCCGCCGGTCGTCGGTAGCTCGATCGGTTCGACCTCGTACAACAGCGGTAACACCTATCCGTCGACCTACGACGCACTGGGTCGCCGCTTCGCGGTCTCGGCTCGCGTCAAGTTCTGATCACTCAGAACCTGAACCAAAAGATCGGGGGTGGGCAGCAATGCCCGCCCCCTTTCTTTTTGCGCTGCCACCGCGCATCAAGCGACCAACATGTCTTCTGAGGTACTTCACCAAGCCTGGACCGCGCTGGCCGAGGGCAATTACCCCACGGCCGAGAGCTTGTTTGCAGCGCTCTTGAGCGAACCGTCGGCAGACCCGCTTGCGCGGGTCGGAATGGCCTCGCTCCTGCGCCAGCAAGGGCGCCTGCGCGATGCGATCCTGCAATGCGATGCCGCCATCCGCGCCGATCCCCGCTGCGTCGAAGCCTGGCTCGAACGGGCATTTGTCTTCAACGCCGGGGGCTCGTTCCCGGCTGCCGCGGATTGCTATCAACAGGTCCTCGTGCTGGAGCCTGGAAATGCCCAGGCCCACGCCGGCCTGGCGGGCCTGGCTGCCCGCGATGGCGATCCGCTTCGCGCCCGCCAACACGGCGAAGCCGCCCTTGCCGCCGACCCTGACAACGCCCTTGCCGCCACGGCGCTGGCTGGTGTGGAGCTGGAGGCCGGCAACGCGGCTGCTGCCCGCGACCTTCTAAGCCCTCTGGCTACGAAACCCGGCCACCCGTCATCTGAACGCGTCCAGCTTCTAACCACCTATGGCGATGCCCTCGCCCGTTGCCGCGATGCCAACACCGCCTTTGCCGCCTACTCTGAGGCTCAAGCCGCTTACGCCGCGCTTTATGAACCGCCGCCGGGAACGCGGGAAACGCACCGCGACCTGATCCGGCGGATCACGGCCGAAGTCTGCTCCGCCGCGCATGCCGCTTGGCACCAGCCGGCACCACCGGCCCCGCCCGAGGCTGCCGCCCATCATGTCTTCCTGCTTGGCTATCCGCGTTCGGGCACGACGCTGGTCGAAAATGTCCTGGCCTCTCTGCCCTCTGTCTCTGCACTCGAAGAGCGCCCGACGTTGGTTGAATCTGACCGGGCCTTTCTGGCCGAACCTGGTGGGATCACCCGCCTTGCCGGGCTGCCGCCGGCGGACCTGGCGGGCCTTGTCCAAGCCTATTGGGACAAGGTCGGCGCCGCCGGCGTCGAGCCTGCCGGAAAGACGTTTGTTGATATGGATCCGCTTAAGGCCACGCGCCTGCCGTTGATTGCCCGCCTGTTTCCCCAGGCCAAGGTCCTCATCATGCGCCGCGATCCGCGTGACGTCGTTCTAAGCTGCTTCCGCACCAGCTTCGCCCTCACCAGCGCAGCCCTTGAATTTACCAGCCTTGAGCGTGCGGCCCGGCACTATGCGGCGATGATGGAGCTGATCGAGGTTGCGCGCAGTTGTCTGCCGCTGGCTTTCCACGAGGTCGATTACCATGCACTGGTGCGGGACTTCGATGGCACCACCCGGCAGCTCTGTGCTTTCCTCGATCTGCCTTGGGACGAATCGCTGCGCCGGTTCGATCGTACGGCTCGCGATCGGGGCGTTGCCACGGCCAGTGCCAGCCAAGTCCGCCGAGGGCTCTATGATGGCCGGGGGCAATGGGAACCCTTTGCTCGGCATTTTGATCCCGTGCTGCCGATCCTTCAACCGTGGATCGAGAAACTGGGTTACGCCTGAAGCAAGGGGTTGGGGCCGTCGAGCGTGAGGCCGACATTGTTCGCCACCGCTCCGGCCCATGTGACCACCATGGCGATCTCCTCGCCGTAAGCGGTCCGGGCGGCAGCATAGTCCGCACTACGCGCCGCCGGAGAGTAGCTTGACCCATTTTTCGAATTGCGTCTGAAAGCGGGGCCATTGGCAATCTCGGCTGCGTCAAGCGTCAGATCGAAATGTGCGGCGACGGCGGCAATGGCCGCTTCAGGTTGGTCTGTCAGCACATCAGCGTCGAGACTGCCGATACGGCCGCCCAGCTTGGCTGACAGGGCAGTAAAATGCTGGTGTTGCGCCAACCAGCCGACTGCAGCCACCTGCAGGTCGGTCAGGCGGAAGTAGTCCTCGGGCGCGAAGCCAAGGTGGACGAAGTTATCCTGGACGTAACCTTCCAGCAGCTCACGCACCCAGGCCCGGCAATGCAGCCCCTTCCGCGCAACGGAAACCAGGAAGGTTTCGAGCGAGGCAAAGAGGAACAATGCTTGCGCTTGATCCTCCAGCGCCAGCAGCAGCTCGGCCAGCGGATTCAGAATGTTGGATGGTTTGACTATCACCGCTTCGCCAGGGCCGAACGGCCGGCCCAGCAACCGCAGCGCGAGATCAGCCGCGCGCGCCACGGCTGGCGGCGGGGCCCCGCGCCGTCGGTACCCGACTACATCGTTGAGGATCGCCGGCTCGCTCAGCCCCATGGCTATCCCGGGCGCCGACAGCGCCCGGGATAGCAGGGTCGAGCCACAAAATGCCGAGTGGAACAGGAAGTGCAGCTTGCCGCGCGGCTGCGCCAACAGCGGCTCGGCCGGGAGATCGGGCGAGGTGGGCCGCTGCCCCAGCAGCGTATCGATTAGGAACGCCTGGCTTTCATGCTCCGCGCGCGGCAGGTGGATGAAACGCACCGCATCGTCGCTCTCGACATAGCGGTGGGCCAGCCATTCGGCGTTGCCCAGGTCAAATGCGGGTGCAGCAGTCATGCCACAAGGTCTAGGGCGCGCGAGCGCGCATCGCAACTGCCGCTTGCCGCTGTGGCTTCGCGCTTCTAAACCTAACGCCAATGGCTTCATCACCCGCCCAAATTGCCAATGCTGAAGGTGTAGCCGCCCTGCGAACGGGCGATGCCTCCGCTGCGATTGCTGCCTTTGCCCGAGCCACTGCCGCCGATCCGGCGGCCGGGCCGCTGTGGCGCAATCTGGCCCATGCGCATCGCTTGGCGGGCGATGCCGAAGGTGAACGTGCTGCCCTGAACCAGGCCCTCGCCATCGATCAGCGGGATTTCGCTGCCCAGCTGCGCATGGCGCAATTGCACGAACGGTTGGGTGAAGAGACTCAGGCATTGATGACCTGGAGCGGGGTGCAGCAGCTGGCCGCTGCCCTGCCGGTTCTATCACCAGAGGTCGCTGCCGAGCTCGCGGCTGGTGAGCGTTATTGCGAAGGCCTGCGCGCCAAGCTGGCGGCTGCCGCCGAGGCCGCGCTTGCCGCCGATCGCGCGCGCGACGAAACCGAGGAGCGGCGGGTTCGGGCCTTCGTCGATCATGCGCTGGGGCGCCGTCAGGTCTATCACAACCAGTGCGCCGGGGTGTTCTATCCGTTTCTGCCCGAGGATGAATACTTTGACCGCCGGCACTTTGCCTGGTTTGAACAGCTTGAGGCGGCCACACCGGATATCCAGGCCGAGCTTCGGGCCCTGCTCGATGCGCCCGAAGATCTGATCCGGCCCTATGTCCGGTTTGAGGCGGGCACTCCGGAAAACGAGTGGAGCCCGCTTGACGGTTCGCTCGATTGGTCGGCCTGCTTCCTGTGGGAATATGGCAAGCCCCACCGCGCAGTGCTTGATCGCTGCCCGAAGACGGCCGCCGTGCTTGAAAGTTTGCCGCTGGCGCGAATTCCGGGCCGGGCCCCCAACGCGTTTTTCTCGGTGCTGCGGCCCCACAGCAAGATCCCGCCGCATACCGGCGTGACCAACACGCGGGCGATTGTTCACCTGGCGCTGGAAGTGCCCCCGGGCTGCGGCTTTCGGGTTGGTAACGAAACGCGCGAATGGGTTGAAGGCAAGGCTTTCGCCTTTGACGATTCGATCGAGCACGAGGCCTGGAACGATAGCGACCAGCGCCGCGCCGTGTTGATCATCGATGCATGGAACCCGCATCTCAGCGCGCGGGAACAGGATGCCGTCGTGCGTTATTTCGCTGCGGCAGATGGTGCCCTTGCCGGAGGCGGGCCGGGTTAGCCGCTTATTCGACCAACGGCATTGTGGATGCGTGCGGTGCGGGTTGAGCATTCAGTGCCGGTTCAATAGGCTGCGCCAATGATCCTGCCTCAAGTGAGGCAGCCAGACGGGGAGTTTTACGTGCTGTTTTCTGCCATCCTGCTGTTGACGGCTGTCCCGGCGATCCCCGAACCGAAGCCAGCCGAAATGAGCTCGGCCGAAATTCGAGCGCACAACAAGACGCTTGACCGCGCCCACCCCTATTTCATCAAGTGCGTGCGCGAGGCGGATACCGGTTCGCTGGTGGCGCGCAAGCCCGTGTGCAAGACCAATGAGCGCTGGTCGTTGATGGAGCGCCATACCCGCGCTGCGGCTGACCAGATGGCTTCGGACATGACCGCGCGATCTGCTTCGAGCAGCGGCAACTGAATCATCAGAGCAGGGAGAGTCCCGATGTTTGCAATGCTTGCGGCTTCGCTTTTGTTCACCGCTGCCGGTCCAGTAGTGACCACCGCACCGGTTTCTGCAGGCGAAGTGGTCGCGGTTGATCCTAAGAAGATGAGCCAGGCTCAAATCCGCGCACATAACGCCAATCTGCAGCGTACCGATCCAAACTATATCCGCTGTGTCCGCTCGGCGGAGATTGGTTCGCTGGTCGCACGCAATTTCAGCTGCCGGACCGTGGCACAGTGGGATGCGGCTGACCGGGCGGGGAACGAGGAAATGCGCCGCGTTGCCGATGCGATGTCCAGCAAGGCCGTCAACAGCAACTAGCGCGGGCGGCCCGGATCCTGCCGGGGCAAGCCAAGGAGGACCGCGATGTCGTTTCTTGCCACCATTTTGATCCTCGCCAGCGCTCCGTCAGAAGCGCCGCCGCTGATTACCGGACCAATCCTGATGAAATCGTCGGAAATTCGCGCGTACAATGCCAGCCTGACACGCGATCATCCCAACTATATCCGCTGCGTGCGTGATGCGGAGACTGGTTCTCTGGTTAAGCGCAACCAGGCCAAGGTGTGCCGGACCAATCAGGAATGGGCCAAGATCGAGTCCGAAGGAAATGAAAACGCCCGCGAGACCGCAGATCGGATGCGCGGCATGCGGCCGCCGGATGAGCAGTTCGAATCGCTGAATAATCCAAACTAGGGTGCGAGTAGGCGTTAGTTCGCCTGCCGGACGACACGCACGCCAGGCTGGCCATTGATGCTGGCGATGTAACTGCCAAGTGCGGCCTTGCGGATGCGAATTTTCTGCCCGGGCTTCGGGTAGGTATTGCGGCCGTCAGTCTGCTTCCAACGCGCCCCATCGTCCAGGGTGAAGGTCGGAAAGCCGTCACTGGCCATACGGATGGCTGCGATCTTGCTTTCGATCTCGGTCACTTCTTCGTCTTTACCGCCACCGAACAGCTTGAGGCTCGGCAGCGCGAGGCCGAACAGGCCCTTCTTCGCTTCGCGCACAGTCGCACGGTCCGTCACGACCAGTTCGTTGGCCGCTTTCGCAGTGTTCAAGGCCTCGACCGCCCGGTCATAACAGCCCAGCCGCGCCATTGGATCTGCGATGGCTTTGCAATCTAGTACGGCTTGGAAAACGGCCGGGGCGGGGCCGGTTATATCCGCCTCCTTGTCCCTGGCCTGCACCGGTAGGGCAACAAGACCAAAGCCGGCAAGAACAACCGCTGAACGGAACATGGTGCACTCCTTGGCCGCGTTTGACCAAACCATGCCGCCCCGGCCGGTTCAGGTCAATCGCACAGCACCGCGCTTGATTCGCCCGGCCTGACCGGCCATTCCAGCAAGATGCCGAGGCGCGTGCTTTCCATTCTGCTGCTGTGCGGCCTCGTCCCGGCTATCTGGCTGCGCGAACCTCTTCCCCCGGAAAACTTCAGCCAGAGTGTCCAGATGAAGGCGTTGCCGCTGCCGCAAGCGGCCCTGGGTCCGTTTCGACTGGTGGGCGCATGGCACCTGACAAGCTCCAATAGCGGCTTTTTCGGGTTCTCGACGCTTACGGTTAGTTCAAGCGGTGATCTGACGGCGTTCAGTGATACTGGCATGCGGCTCGACATGCCGCAGCCTGGCCTGAATGGCTCAAAGCGCAACACCGCAGGGCACGATGGCTCTACCCGTATTGTCCCACTCATGGCGCGGCGGAGTGCATTAAAAGCTTACCAGGATGTCGAGGCCGCGGCACTGGACCCTTCCACCGGCACATTCTGGCTCGCGCTCGAGGGACGAAATGTTTTCATGCGGACAGATGTTGCTGGGGCGCGGTCCGAATCAATCGGTGGCCCGGAGCTGGCCGGCTGGCCGGCCAACAGCGGGGCTGAAGCCATGGCTAGGCTGGACGACGGGCGTTTCCTTATCCTGGCCGAGGCTGGCGGGCCAGATCACGAAGGCCGCTTGCTTCCGCATGCCCCGGATGGAAAGGACCGGGCACTGCGGTTTCGCTTTCGCGCGCCTGAAGGCTTTCGCCCAACCGACGCTGCGCAGCTTCCTGATGGACGCGTCCTGATCCTCTTGCGGAAACTGCGGTGGCCGATGCCGCCGCGCTTCAGCACCTTGCTGCTACTGGCCGATCCGACCACGATCCGCGCAAGCGGTGAATGGTCGGGCCAGGTACTGGCCGGCCTCGATGGCACCGGGCTAGAAGACAATTACGAAGGGCTGGCGATCGAAGCCGGGACGGCTGGCCATCTCACGGTTTGGCTGATCAGTGACGACAACCGGGCGGTTACCCAGCGCTCCTTGCTGTTAAAACTCGAATTGCGGTTCCCGGACCTGCCGCAGCGCACCCTTCAGGCAAAGCAAAAGGCGCCCGGCTAACCGGACGCCCTTGCTCTATTTCAGCGCGGGCTCGAAAGCCCGCCGTGAATCAGGCGGCCTGAGCCTTCACCAGTTCGCGCTTCACCTTCAGCGCATTGGCCGAAAGCTTGCTGTCGACGGTCTTCAGCAGCCAGTTGTCAAGCCCGCCGACGTGCTCAACCGAGCGCAGGCCGTGGGTCGAAACGCGGAACTTGAAGCTGCGGTCCAGCTTTTCCGACATCAGCGTGACGTTCTGCAGGTTGGGCAGGAAGACGCGCTTGGTCTTGTTGTTGGCGTGGCTGACGTTGTTGCCAACCTGACGACCCTTGCCGGTCAGTTCGCAGATGCGGGACATGTGAAAACTCGCTTAGAAAAAAGGGCTACCCGTTTAGGCAGAAGGCGCGCCCTTACCGATTCACCCTTGTGTGGTCAAGTTATACCGGCCATTTCCGCGGAAATGAGCCGCTGGCCGCTTCCCGAACCGATGCAGAAGGCCCTTGATGAGGCCCGACTTGGCGAATCTGCCGGAGAAGTGCCGATTGGCGCGGTTGTGGTCAAGGATGGCGCGGTGATCGCTGCGGCGCATAACCAGCCGCGCAGTCTGGCCGATCCGACGGCCCATGCTGAAATCCAGGCGATTCGCGCGGCGGCCAAGCTGCTTGGTAACGAGCGACTCGATGGCTGCGAGCTGTGGGTGACCCTGGAACCCTGCCCGATGTGCGCCGGGGCGATCAGCCACGCCCGAATCGGCAAGCTTTACTATGCCGCCAGCGATCCGAAGGGCGGTGCGGTAGAGCATGGTGCGCGGGTGTTTGAGCAGGCGCAATGCCTGCACCGGCCCGAAGTCTACGCCGGCATGGGCGAGGCTGAGGCTGCCGAACTGCTCCGCGGCTTCTTCAAGGCGCGTCGCTGAAGCCCGCGTGAGATTTTGACCCCGCACATTGCGCGAATCACAGCGGGCTGAAGTCGAGTCCGATGTCAGCTGCAGGAGCGCTTTGGGTGAGGCGGCCGACCGAGACATAGGTCACCCCGGTTGCGGCAATGGCTCCAATCGAATCAAGCCGCACCCCGCCTGAGGCCTCGCTTGGCACGCGGCCGGCGATCAGCGCAACGGCCTGGCGCAGGGTCGGCACGTCCATGTTGTCGAGCAGCAAGTGGCTGGCCCCGGCGGCCAGTGCTGGTTCGATCTGGTCAATGCGATCGACCTCGCAAATGATATCCTGGATCCCGGCGTCCCTCGCCCGGCGCACGGCTTCGCCCACGCCCCCGGCGACGAGGACATGGTTGTCCTTGATCATCGCGGCGTCCCACAGGCCCATTCGGTGGTTCTTTGCGCCACCCATCCGGGTGGCATATTTCTCGAGATGACGCAGGCCGGGGATGGTCTTGCGGGTATCGAGCAGGGTGGCATGGCCCTGCATCGCGTCGACATAGGTGCGCGTCATCGTGGCGATGCCCGAAAGGTGCTGGACCGTGTTGAGCGCCGATCGCTCGGCCGTCAGCATCGCCCGCGCATTGCCGGACAGGCGCATCAGGTCAGTGCCGGCCGGAACCTGCGCGCCCTCTTCCACCAGCACCTCGATTTCCATCGCTGGATCAAGCGCACGGAAGAATGCGACGGCGATCGGCAGGCCGGCAACGGTGATTGCATCGCGGCTGTCCATCACTCCGGCAAAACGCGCTTCGGCCGGGATCACGCTTTCGCTGGTCACATCGTGCCCGCCGCCGGGCAGCCCTAGCCCCAGGTCCTCGTCCAGCGTAGCCCGGACAAAGGCTTCGAGGTTGAACCCCGCAAGTTGCCAGCCCCCCAAAGTCAACTCCTCAGTGCACGAACCGCGCGACGACATCGCGGTAAGAGCGGCTGACCTTCACGTCGGCGCCGCTTTCCAGCACCAGGAAGCATTCGCCATTGGTGTGCGGCTTGACCTGACGGACCTGGTTGAGGTTGACGATCCACGAACGGTGAACCCGCTGGAACACGCGCGGATCAAGCCGGCGCTCCAGGTCCTTCATCGTTTCGCGCAGGATCAGGCTGTTGTCGGCAGTGTAGATCACCATGTAATCGCCCGCCGCTTCGATCCGTTCGATCGAATCGACGTCGACCCGGAAGATCTGGCCCTTGTCCTTGATGTTGATGAGCCGTTCATAGCGCGCCGCGGCCGGCTCGCCCTCATCGGGCATGGCTTCCATGGCATCGGGAGCCACTTCTGCAAGGACGTTCTTAAGCTTTTCGGCTTCTTCGGCCGAGCGCTTCTCAGCCAGGCGCAGGCGCACACGCTCCAGCGTATCGGCTAGCTTGTCCTCGTCGACCGGCTTCATCAGGTAATTGACGGCGTTGGCCTCGAACGCGCGGACAGCGTGTTCCTGATAAGCGGTAACAAAGACGATCAGCGGCGGTTCGATTTCCATCACGCCCTTGACCACGCTGAAGCCGTCAAACCCCGGCATCTGGATATCCAGAAAAACGAGGTCGGGCTTTTCGGTCTTGATCTTGCGGATTGCCTCGCGCCCGTTCGAGCAGGTATCGATGATCTCGACATCGGGGAAGGCCTGGAGGCGCAGCATGAGCCCCTGGATGGCCAGTTTTTCATCATCGACCAGGATCGTGCGAATGGTCATGGGGGCGGTCCTTGAATGGGGTCAGCCAGCAAGCGCAGGGGTGCGCAAGGCTGGAGAAACAGCGGCGGGCTCACGCCGCTCAAAAGGTAGTTCGATCAATACGGCAAAGCCGCCTTCGGGTGGTTCCATGGTCTCGAAACGATGCATCTCGCCATAGGCCTGAGCCAGCCGGTCGCGAATGTTGGCTAGGCCTACTCCGGTTGAAACTTGTTCCCCGCCGTCGAAGGTCACGCCCGCAAACCTGTTGTCGTTGCCCAAGTTTTGCAATCCCGGCCCAGTATCCGAGACGACGATGCGAAGGTTCGGTCCGACGAGTTGCGCCGTGATGGTGATCTCGGCTCCGGCCTCCTGCGGGCTGACGGCATATTTGATAGCGTTTTCGACCAGCGGCTGAAGCAACAGCGAGGGCAGCAAGGCCACCTCTGCCGCTGGATCGATTCTGAAGCTGGTCCGAAGCCGTTCCTCAAACCGCATCCGCTCAATTTCAAGGTAAAGCTTCAGCGTCTCGATCTCCTGTGCCACGGTCACCCGCCCGGTCGGTTCGTTGACCAGGGTGTAGCGCAGGAACGAAGACAATCGGCTGAGCATGGCATTGGCCGGCTCGGTCTGCTTGAGCAGTACCAGAGTGGAGATCGAATTCAGCGTATTGAACAGGAAATGCGGGTTCAGCTGGTAACGCAGCATTGCGAGCTGGGCTTGGGTCGCCTGGTTTTCCAGCCGGATTAGCTGATCGTTCTGCTCCTCGATCTGCAGGAAGAAGTTGATCGCGTAATAGAGTGCCGACCAAGCGCCCAGCAGGGTCAGGCCGATATAGAACAGGCCGATGAAACGCGAAGCGACCCCGCCGGCGGCATCAGCATAATAGAGAGCGTTTACCCAAGCATCGACGAAGACGTAGAGCCCGACTGCTATCGGCAGGACCAGGGCCGTCACGCCCCAGGTCACCAGCGGTCGCTGGTTGATCAGCTGGCGATAGATAACCGAGAGAATCAACGTGATCGAGAAGCCGGTCACGGTCGATATCACCACCAGAACCAGGTAGCTGAGCTCGACGCCATTGGCGATGCCCGACATGGCGCGCAGCAGCATGGCACCCAGCCAGCCGGCGGCCTGCAGGCGCCAGAATGCCCGGTTCTTGTTGGCGAAAAAGGGGGTCGGACGGAAGGGCAGCACGGCCATGCGGCATAGCCTAGCAGAAAAACGCGGCTGCTCGCGAATGTTTTGCGCAAGGCGTGAGTTTGGATTAGCCTTGCTGCCAAACGGGAGAGAAAAATGGCCGATATCGACAGCCCCATCCAGCACGGCAGCCATGAGCGTGCCAAGTTCCGCGCCATGACCGAAGGAACCCAGGAAGACTGGTCGTTGATTTCGGGCGAGTACATGGCCTTTGCCAAGGACCTGCCGGATCGCGTCCTAGCCCACCTCAAGCTGCTGGACGGCGATTTCGGCGGCTTCCCGGTCGACCGGCTGCAGCACTCACTCCAGACCGCGACGCGGGCCCACCGTGACGGGCGGGACGAGGCCTATGTCATCATGGCTCTGCTGCACGACATCGGCGATACCCTGGGCACCTATAACCACCCTGAAGTCGCGGCCTCGATCATCAAGCCATTTGTTTCGGAAGAGATCCATTGGATCTGCCAGAACCATGGTGCGTTCCAGGGGCATTACTATTTCCACTACATTGGCATGGACCGCGATATCCGCGAGCGCTTCCGCGGCAATCCCTATTTCGACGCCTGTGCTGAGTTCTGCGAGAAGTACGACCAGGCCGCCTTCGACCCGGACTACCAGAGCGAGCCGCTGGAATTCTTTGAGCCGATGCTGCGGCGGGTCATGGCCCGGCCGATCAATTCCATGTACGCCAAGCTGGCCGAATAGGATCTATTCTTTCGGCGCGGCCTTGGCCGCGTCGATGGCCTCCTGAAGCACCTTCTGCCCGACTGCGCCGGCCATCAGTTGCTTGCCGATGACCCAGCTGGGGGTCCCATCGATCCGCAGCTGGCGGGCGAAATCGAGGTTCTGTTTAATCTCCGCCTCGACACGCGGTTCGGCAATCACCTTGCGGGCCAGGTCCAGGTCGAGCCCGGCGCGCGCAGCGGCAGCCTGTATTGTGTCAGCCGCAGGACGACCTGCTGCAAACATCGCCTTGTGGAAGGCTTCGAATTTGCCCTGCTCGGCCGCAGCAAGCGACCAGCGCGCGGCATCGGCGCTGGCCGGGGACAGGATCGGCAGTTCGCGGATCACGACCTTGAGATCGGGGTTGGCGGCAATCAGCGCCTCAACTTCGGGCACTGAAGCCCGGCAATAGCCGCAGGCATAGTCGGTAAATTCCACCAGGGTGACCGAGCCGTTGGGGTTGCCCAGCACGGCGCCCGGGAAGGGCGCGGTCAAGGCGTTGCCGGCGCTGGCTACTTGCTTGCCATTCTCGCGCGCCTGCAGCCGCTCCATTGCCTGCGGCAGGATTTCCGGATGCTCAAGGATGTAATTGCGAACGATTTCCTCGATCGCGGCCTTGTCGCCCGGTTGTTGCCGGGTACCGAGCAGCCAGCCGCCCAGCCCGCCGATCAACGCAACGATGACCAGGGCCAGGATTACCCAGGTCGATCGGGATTTTTCTTCGGTTCCAGACATGCGGGCAGGCCTACCGGCGTTTCTGCGACCGTTCAATCTCGGCGCGTGCCTGCATCGCAATATCCTGGGCACGGAGCCAATCAGCCGATCCCTTGGGCAACTGGGCCTCGGCCGCTTCGGCGCTGCGCAGGGCCTGCGGCATCTGCCAGTTCAGCACTTGCTGTTCGGCGCTCGCCAAATGGGCGCGGGCCATGTCGCCATTCGCGGCGTAAACGACCCCTAACTGGTACCAGGCAAAGGGGTTCTCGCGGTCACGCGCGACCGCATTCTTGAGTACCTTTTCCGCCTCGGCGAAGTTTTGGGGGTTTTCAGTTGCGATCAACGCATGGCCAAACGTGGTCGCGATCAGCGGCTGGTTGCCTGACAAGTCCGTCGCCCGGCGCAGGGCATCGAGCGCTTCGGCCGGCTTGCCGGTTTCGAGCAGAATCTGGCCCTTCAGCTCAAGGAAATAGGGATCAGTGGGAGACTTCGCGAGCAAGGCATCGGCTTCGGCCAGGGCCTTGTCGGGGAAGGCCTGGCGGTGGAAGCCATAGGCCCGGGCATAGCGGGCCGGCACGTCGGTCATGGTTTCGGGATAGGTGCGCATGATCTGCGCCGGTTCACCCAGATAGCCAAACAGCTTGGCCTTGGCGCGCTGGAAGCGGGCTTCAAGTTTGGCATCAAGCGGCGCGTTCCAGGCCGGGTCACGCTCATAGGTGTCCTGCAGGGTGGCGATGCGGTCCCCGGTCATCGGATGGGTGCGATAGAATTCGTTGTCCGGCGTGCGGGTGTAGCCATAGCGGAACTCCATGTTCTGGAGCTTCTTGAAGAATTCCACCGATCCCCGGCCGGTGATCCCGGCCTTGGACAGATATTGTGCGCCGGCGGCATCGGCGGTCGATTCCTGGCTGCGGCTGAAGGCCAGATACTTGCCCAGGGCTGCCTGCTGCCCGGCCATGATCACGCCCATGGCCGCGTCGCCGGCACCAGCGGCCGCTGCCGCTGCACCGAGCAGCAAGGACAATATGCTGATATTGCCAGCAGCCTTACTGCCGCCATCGCTGATGATGTGACCACCAGTGATGTGGCCCAGCTCGTGGGCGATCACGCCCTGAACTTCATTAGCGGTACTGGCGGCATTGAGTAGGCCGGAATGGATGTAGACTGCCTGCCCGCCCGCCACAAAAGCGTTGAGCGAGGAATCGTTGATCACCACAACATCGACGTTGTTGGGATTGAGCCCGGCGGCTGTAATCAACGGCGCGGCCATATCGTGCAGCAACGCTTCGGTTTCGGCATCGCGCAGAATTGATTGTGCTGTCGCCGGCTGCGCCATCAGCGTTATCGCGGCGATCAGGGCCAACAGTCGGGAGATCAGGCGCATGGGCAGTCTTTACTCAGCCGCCGCCTGAACCGGTGCTGAAGATTGCTGCAAACTGCCAAGAAAGGCCAGGACCGGGGCACTGACGCTGGTGTCGCGGGCGAAGGGTTGGGCCAGCTTGAGCACGGGCCCCGCATGATCGACCCCGGGCAGGATCACCAGTTCGGCTCGGCCGCCGCGCTCGGTCAGCGCCTTGGCCAGAACCTTGCTGTTGCGCGGTTTGACTGTCGTATCTGCATCACCGGTCAGAAGCAGCATCGGTGGCGCATCGCCGCGGGCAAAGGTGATTGGCTGGGTCAACTTGGGATCTGCGACATGGCCGAATGCCTGGCGGGCGGAATCCGAGGTGAAGGGATAGAAATCGTAGGGCCCCGATAGACCGACAACCCCCTTCACAAAGTGGTCGGGCAGGCCCTGGCGCCCAAGCCATTGCCGTTCCAACCCCAGCATGGCCACGGTATGGGCCCCGGCGGAATGGCCCATCAACACTACCTTGTCCGGATCGCCGCCAAAACGGGCAATGTTCTTTGCGGTCCAGGCTACGGCCATTGCCGCGTCTTCCAGCATGTGCGGGTAGACGCCATCGGGGCCTAGCCGGTAGCCCGGCAGCACCACAACATAGCCCGCCCGGGCAAAAGTGCGGCCAACAAAGTGGTAGTCCTCGGGGCGGCCTGAATTCCATGAACCACCATGCACGAAGATCAGTACAGGATGCGGTCCTGGCGTGCTGGGCGCAACGATATCCAGCCGGTGGGCTGGCACCGGGCCATAGCGCAAACCGGTTGCGGCAATTTGCGTCCCGTCCGTGCCACCGACTGTGCGATCCGCCAGGTCGAGCAAACCAACCGCACCCGCGGCATGGGCATAACGCCAGCCCGCAAACAAGGCCGCAGCCAGTAAGAGCAGGACGGTCACCGTCCAGCCGATCCAGCCCATGCGCCTGCCTTTCGCCATCATAACCATGGCGGCGGTCTAGCGGGCAAAAGCGAAGGGCGCCATGCCCTTCGGCACGGCGCCCGACTCGCTGAGGGGTTTATTGCCGATGTCAGCCAATAAGCTTGCGTGCAGCCCGCTCCAGCAGCGGCACGTCATCGCCGATTTCGCCCAGCAGGACCACTTCGCCCGCAGGCAGGCGGCGGGCCACGAGCAGCGTGAATTCGCTGCCTTCGCCCGGCACCGCGTTAAGTGGGGTCGTTTCGAGCTTGCGCAGCTTGCGGGCCAGCGCTTCACGCGGGGTATCGCGCCCAGCATGATCCACCCCGGCTTCCACGCGCTTGGTCCGGCGCTCGTCGTTGACCACGCCCTTCAGCCCGCCAGTGGCCTGGGCCAGGTACTGGCCGAGCTGGCCGCGCGGGATGCCGACGCGGTGCGCGTGGCTCAGCGCGGTGGCATATTCGGTAAGGCGGGTCTTGTCGTAATCTGCACCGAAAACCAGCTTTACCACCGGGGTCATGGGTGCCCGGTCCTGGACCGTTAAGCCATAGTTGGCGACCAGCTCGCTGAACTCAGCCGGGGCTTCGGCCGCGGCGATGGAGAAATCGTAGGCGCGGCCAATCGCAGCATAAAGCGCCTGGCGGGTGCGGTCCTCGCTGCCGCGGGCGGCTTCGGCCAGCTGGCGGGCAGAGGCCAGCCAGTCAGTTAGGCCCATCTCCGCATCGTTCAGATCGCCAAAGCTAGGCTCAGGGAAGGCAAGAAGGTCTACGCCGTCGGTTGCGAATGCGCCCAGATCAAGAATGTCGTCGCCTTCGCTGCCAGCATTTCCGGCAAGGTCGGCGGGGCCATCAGCCCAGTCAGTCAATTCATCGTGGCGGATCTCCGGTGCGCCCACTTCCAGCGCCTGTTCGATTTCCAGCAGCAGCGCATCGGTGGTGCGCTGGTCGGCCAACTCCTTCCAGTTGATCACGCCATAGATGAAGTCGATGGTGTCATCGTCGCTGGAGAAGGGCAGAAGAATTCCGCGGTAAAGGATGGTGGCTTCGCGCTGGTTGACGAATTCCGCTTCGAACCCGATTGGCGCCTGATTGGCCAGGATCTGCATGTAATGATCGGTAATGCGCGACAGCAGCGATCGGCTGGGCACGTCGGCCAAGGTCTCGATCTGCGCATCGGTGCCGCACTCAACGGCAAGTGCAGAGCCAAGGTAGCGGATCGAAGGGTTATCGATCCCCGCTGTAAAATCCAGCAGCACGCTGTAGGGGCCGAAGTCCGGCAGGCGTTCCGGCTCGAGATCCTCGATCGAGGGCAAGGCGCGGTCACCCAGCAAGCCCGCCCAGTGATTGTAGGCGCGCACCTGCATCCGACGCTCGTCCTGGCCAACCGGGTTCGGTGGCAGATCGTTTAGCGCCTCGTCATCGTGACTGTCGAGGTCGGGCCATTCATTGCCGGTCTCGGCCTGGTCCGAAAAATTGCCCCGAAACGTATCCATGTGGCTACCCCACCCGTGTGTCTATGTGGGGTTTCTCGCGCAACATGGTAAATTATCGGTTAAGTTGTGCCAAAGTCATTGGCACCGCTCATGATGTCACACACGTGCCGCGCAAAGCACTGCCGAAGCTTAGAGAAGATAGCGGATTCGGGCCGTTTGTTCGACTGCGGTGCCAGCTACGTCGAAGGCAGCCTTATCGAATTTCGGCGGCCCCATCGTTACCGGCGCATCCCGGGAAAACCCGTAGCCCTCTTTCGGCATGATCAGGGCCATGTCCATTTTACGGTTGGCGTTTTCGTCATGGATCAGCGAGATCGCATAACGGCCCGCCGGGACGGGACCGAAGTTGATCCGCACTGTTGCCGCGGCGGGGACGATAGCCTGCTTGGCGGCGGGATCCTTGCGGCAATCGGGAAAGCCCTTGGGCTGGGCGGTAAGGCAGGCCAGGACCTGCCCCTTGGTGTTGCGCAGGCCGGTGACCACCACGCTCACCTCGGTCAGGGGCGGCGGCCCTGCCCCCAGGAGCTGCAGGCCCAGGGTCAGAGCGAGGATAGGCCGCGATCCGTGCCGCACAGCCGGTCCCAAATGCGAAAATAGAGGCCGTAATTGCATTGATAGTTCTCATGATGCCGCTGGTGGTGGCTCGCTGTTATCAGCCAGCCCCCTAAGCGCGAATGAACGAGGCGGGCAGGGAACAACTCCCAGCCCATATGGTTGGTAATCCCCATCAGCGTCATGATTGCCAGGACCAGACCCAGCAGGGCGACATGGATCGGGATCAGGAACGCCAGCGCCGGGATAACCACGGCACCGGTCACGGCCTCCCACGGGTGGAAGCTCATCGCGGTCCAGGCTGTGGGCGGGCGGCTGGCGTGGTGCACGGCATGGGCCCGGCGGAACAGCCGGGGGCGGTGCATCCAGCGATGGGTCCAATAGAACCAGGTATCGTGCGCGAAGAGGTAAAGCAGGACCGATATCGGTGCATACCACAGCGGGTAATCGGCGAAGTCGGTATAGATCCGGGTCCAGCCCAGCTGTTGCCAGCCCCAGGCGACGATCCCGGCCGGAATGCCATAGATCGCAGCCGAGGTTAGCGACCAGCCAATTTCCTGCCTGATCTGGCGCTCCAGACCTTCGTACAGACCGGGCCGGATGATCCTGGTGGCCCAGGCAAAAGCCCCGCTGGTCGCAAGATAGCGCAGCGCGACAATCACCGTCATCGCGCCTGCCGACCAAACGGCCGCTTGCCATCCCGAACCCGTCAAACCCTGCATAGGCAGGCCTTATGCCGCGCCGTGAGGCGCGGCGCCAGCACTGTTAGCGGGCGTCGCGGCCCTTGCCCCGGAACTGGCCGGGACCGCGCGACGCGCCCTGGCCGCCGCTGCGTCCACCTTCATTGCGACCACCTTCACGGCGGTCACCCCCAGGCCGACGGTCACCGTGCGGCGCACCGCGGCGCTCGCCCTGAGGCTTATCGCGGCGCTCGCCTTGGCGAGCCGGGCGCCGGTCAGGGCCACCGGGTCGACGATCACCCTGCGGTGCTGGGCGGCGATCGCCTTCGGGCCTGGCCTTGGGCATCATGCCGAATTCGCGCGCTTCACGTTCTTCGGCGGCAAGCGGGTTGAAGACCGGGCCACGCTGTTCGCGCGGGGCCCATTCCTGCCGCACGCGTTCGTTGCGGTGGTACTGGTCGCGGCTCTGGCCGTCGCGGCTCTGTCCACCGGGGCTGCGGTTGTTGTTCCGGCCCCCGCGACCCTGGCCACCGCGCGGCTGGCCGCCACGCCCGCGGGCATCGCGTTCCTCGCGGCGGGCATCCTGCTCGGCCTCGGCCGGCTTGCGGCTGGGCAATGGCAGGCGGGCGGCTTCCTTCTGGAAATCATCCGGCAAGGGCATTGGATCCAGCTTCACTCCGGTCAGCCGCTCGATGTCCTTGAGATAGGCCTTTTCGTCTGGGGCGCAGAAGCTCTGTGCAATCCCGTCAGCCCCGGCGCGGGCCGTGCGGCCGATCCGGTGAACATACTGTTCCGGCACGTTGGGCAGTTCGAAGTTGAACACGTGGCTAACGCCCGAAACGTCGATCCCGCGGGCGGCAATGTCGGTTGCGACGAGCACCGGGGTCGAACCCTTGCGGAACGCCAGCAGCGCGGCGGTGCGCTGGGCCTGGCTCTTGTTGCCGTGAATTGCCGCGGCATTGACGCCGGCGGTGGACAGGTGGCGCACCACCCGGTCCGCCCCATGCTTGGTGCGGGTAAAGACCAGCGCCCGGTCGATCGAGCCATCGGCCAGGCCAGCCCGCAGCCGCAGCGAAAGCAGCGCCTGCTTCTCCGCCTGGTTAAGGAAGGTCACGTACTGCTCGACACGTTCAGCCGTGGTGGCCTGCGGTGTCACTTCAACGCGCACCGGGTTCTGGATGAACTGCTTGCCGAGGTCGGCAATCGCCTTGGGCATGGTGGCCGAGAAGAACAGGCTCTGGCGCTCCTTGGGGAGCAGATTGGCGACGCGCTTTAGCGGCACGATAAAGCCAAGGTCCATCATCTGGTCGGCCTCGTCGAGCACGAAGATCTCGACATTGCGCAGCGTCAGCGCGCGCTGGTCGATCAGGTCGAGCAGGCGGCCGGGGGTGGCCACCAGGATATCGCAGCCCGGGACGAGCGCGCGGGCCTGCTTGCCGACGGGGATCCCGCCGAACACGCACTGGACCGACAGGTTCAGGTACTTGGCATAGCCGCGCATGTTCTCGGCAATCTGGGCAGCCAGCTCGCGGGTGGGCGAAAGCACCAGCATGCGGCACGAAGCATTGCTGCGCGCCTTGGGGTTGGCGGCCAGACGATGGAGCGAGGGCAGCGAGAAGGCCGCGGTCTTGCCAGTGCCGGTCTGGGCGATGCCCAATAGGTCGCGTCCCTCCAGCAGCGCCGGGATCGATTGACGCTGGATCGGTGTGGGATCGGCATAGCCCTTGGTTTCAAGGGCACGGATCAGGGGCTCGGCCAGGCCAAGGTCGGTAAAATAGGTCATGAAATTCTCTTCAATAGGAAGCGGCGCAGGCGGAATGATCCCGCCATGCGAAGCAAGGTGTCGTTCGATGCGACCCTGCGTGAAAGAGGAAGCTTCAGCGAATGCGGCGATCGTACGTTCGGGCAAGTCTTCCGTTGAAACGGTGACCTCACGCTGCCGGAACTGCGGCGGAAACAGGGCCCGCGCGCCGATTGCAGAGGCCGAGCTAGTGCAGATTGCCGCAAAAAGCAAGAAAATTGCGCTGGCACGCGGCCCACGGCTTTGGCAGGGTGTGGCTATGTTGACCCGCCATATCCTAGCGCCCGTCGCGCTGATCGCCGCCACCCTCCTGTCCACGCCGGTCTTCGCTACGCCGCCCAACAAGGCTGAGCAGGCGATGATCGCCACTGTCGATGCCGAGCAGGCGCGCCACCTTGATCTGCTGGAAAAGCTGGTCAACCAGAACAGCGGGACCCGCAATCTCAAGGGCGTGCGGGCGGTTCACGACATGCTGGTGCCCGAATTCGAGGCTTTGGGCTTTACCGTGCGCTGGGTCGATCAATCCGCGGTTGGCCGCGCCGGACATTTCATTGCCGAACATAAGGGCAAGAAAGGCACCAAGCGGCTGCTGCTGATCGGGCACCTTGATACGGTGTTCGAGCTTGACCATCCGTTCCAGAAATTCGAGCGGGTCAGCGCCGACAAGGTCAAGGGTCCGGGCGCGGCCGATGACAAGGGCGGGGTGGTCGCGATGCTCGCCGCGCTGCGCGCCATGCACCAGGCCGGAACGCTGAAGGGCGCCAATATCGAGGTGGTCCTGACCGGTGATGAGGAAGAGGCCGGGCTGCCACTTGCGATTGCGCGCGCCGATCTGATTGCAGCGGGCAAGCGCGCCGATGCCGCGCTCGACTTCGAAGGGCTGAGCCAGGAAAACGGACAGGACATGGGCTCGATTGCCCGGCGCTCGGCCGGCAACTGGCAGGTCACCGTCACCGCCCGCAGCGGTCATTCAAGCGGGATTTTTTCCTACAGCGCGGGGGAGGGTGCGATCTATCCGCTCGCCCGGATCCTGTCCGCCTTCCGCAAGGAGCTGCCCGAACCGAACCTGACCTTCAACGTGGGCATGGTGGCCGGCGGGGCCAGCGCGGCCATTGCCCCCAGCGGAGCCAATGCCGAGGCAACCGGCAAGACCAACATCATTCCCGGTGTCGCCGTGGCGATGGGTGATGTCCGCGCGCTCAGCCGCGAATCGATTGCCCGCACCGAAGCCAAAATGCGCGAGATCGTCGCCCGCCCCTTCAACGGCGGCGAGGCCAAGCTGGTGTTCGAAGACAAGTATCCGCCGATGGCCCCGACGGCCGGCAACCGTGCACTGCTGGACAAGCTGAACGGCGTTAACGCCACGCTCGGGCTGCCGGCGATGGCCGCTCTGGACCCGCTTAAGCGCGGAGCGGGCGATGTCAGCTTTGTTGCGGCTGACGTTGATAGCCTGGTGGGCCTGGGTCCAGCCAGTGCCGGCGACCATACTGCCGCCGAGACTGTTGACGTGCCCAGCCTGTGGCGTCAGGCCAAGCGGGCGGCGCTGCTGATGACCCGGCTTTCGCGCGAGCCGGCGGCCAAGCGCTAGGACCCAGGACCGTGCATGGCCCGGAATCGCCCTGCGACGGGACCTGTCAGATTGACCGGGCCACTGGCTGGTGCCGGGGCTGCAAGCGCACGGTGGATGAGATTGCCGATTGGCCGATGCTTTCCGTGCGCGGCAAGCAGGCGATCCTGCGGGGTCTAAAGGATCGGCGTTAGCTCCAGGCCGCCAGGCCCGGATCGACGAAGCTCTGCTGGCGGCGCAACGCGGCGCGGGCCAATCGCTCAACCTCAGCCTTGCGACGCGCGGCGTTAAGCGGAACGGTTGGCGCCGGGCGGAGGATCTCTGCGTCATAACCATCGGCCACGATCAAGCCGCAGCGTTCGGGCTGGAAGGCATCAGTTTCCATGCAAGCCCGATCGAGATGCGCGGCGAGGCCCCAGTAAAACCGGTCACAATGATCCAGGTAATCGGTCCACTTGGCATCGCCCATCAGGTCTGCCTTGCTGACCTTGATCTCTACAATCACCAGGTGGCCCTTGGCATCTATCCCCATCAGGTCGGCCCGGCGGTTGGATCGCAGCGGCATTTCCGAAAGACACCAGATGTCGTTGCGCGCAAACAGCCGGCAAATGCCACGGGCAACCGCTTGGGCGGCTTTCAGTTCGGCATCAAGGGTTACGGGGTTCGCAGTACCAGTCATTCCAGAAGAATAGGAACAGACCGGGAACTGTGCAAGTGTTCAGGTGAAGCGGCGCGGGGCCAAAGCCTCACCCGGTGGCGGAACGAGCGCCATCAATCCATTGCGGGCTGCAAGATACTCCTGCCACAGTGCCTGCGCTGGTATCTTCGGGTTGATCCCGCGGGCGTGCACGGAAAGCAGCGCGGCGATACCGGGTTCCATGACTGCGGCCAGGTCATCGATGCCTTGTTCGGCCATCGTGCGGCGCCATCCTCCTGCGTCGCGCATCGTTGCCGGGAAGTGACGGAGCTCAGGCTTCAGCGGTTCAACCGTGATGCCTGCAAGCATGGCGACCACACCGGCCGCGTCGTTCAGCGCGGCCCACTTCATGCTCATCGCATTGGCAGATGCCTGGCCGAAGTCGGCCCGACCCGATCCTGGCAGCACGCCTGCTGGCGGAACGATCGGCGTTGCAAAGGGGGGATGATGCGCATTCATAGCCAGGCGTCATAGTTAAAGCGTCTTGCCAAATAGCTAATTTCGCGGCCGGGAGGTTTCCGGGCCAAATTGCGCTGGCGCAAGTGCCGCCGTGCTGCTAACCGCTCGCCCTGCTTTGGCACCCGTAGCTCAGCTGGATAGAGCGCTGCCCTCCGAAGGCAGAGGTCACAGGTTCGAATCCTGTCGGGTGCGCCAAATTTCTCCATAAAAATCAACATGATAGAGTTTGACAAAACTCTAGCTGTGCTCATTTTGAGCCGATTTTGCCATTGACAAAACGTTGACAAAAAGCGGTGTCAAAGAGCATCTCTCTGATATACCTAGCGAAGGTGTCTTGGAGACCTCGGGATGTCGAAGTACGCCGAACAGGTTGATGTGAAAGGGGATGGTCGGGTCGTCATCTACAAACGTGACGACCTGAAGAGCCCCAAATGGCAGGTCAGAATCCGAGTGCCGAATGCCACTGGCTACAAGATCGTCAGTGCCAAGACCGAGGATCAGAGAGAGGCGGAACGGTTTGCCCTCGACCTCTACGACGACCTCTACCTTCATGTGAAATCAGGTGGGTCGATCCAGTCTCGGACCTTCAAGCAGGTCTTCGAGGAATGGAAGAAGACCATCACTACGATGGGACATACCCGTCAGGGTGGATCGTGGGATGCGACCATCGACCGGGTCGAGACCTACGCCGTGAAGTTCTTCGGGCAGATGAAGATCGATACCATCGGTCCCAAGGAGTTCGCTGACTTCTGGGTTTGGCGTAAGTCCAACTACAATCGGTCTCGACCGTCCAACGGGACGCTGCGGCGTGAGAGGACCAGTATCCTGCCGGTATTCAAGTTTGCAGTGACCAGAGGGTACCTCCAGGCTGTTCCTGATACTGATCCGCCGAAGGCTGCTTTGGAACGGCGACCGACTTTCACTCAGGATGAGTGGCGGAAGATTTACACCAAGGCACGGGACTGGGTGAAGAAAGGCGAATCGTTAGCCACATGGCGTCAGCGGTTTATGACCCAGCAGTACGTTCTGGTCCTTGCAAACACGGGTCTGCGGGTTGGCGAACTTCGAGGATTACGATGGAGTGACCTGCGAACGGTATCGACTACCGACGGCACACGTCTTGTTGCAGAGGTCAGAGGCAAGACTGGCGCCCGAGAGGTAGTCTTTCAGGACGGTGCCGAGGACTACATCAAGCGGATCTACGATCTGCGGATAGAGGAGCTGAGTAATCCGCCACCTGACGATCAGGTGATCTTCTGTCATAAAGACGGCTCACCCATTCAGACGATGAAGACTGCGTTCCAGTCGCTGCTGAAGTTTGCCGGAGTGCCAATCGAGCGAAACGGCGGGTCACGGACGATCTATTCCCTGCGACACTTCTACGCCACGATGCGCCTGTCTCACGATACCAGCCCGTTCCTTTTGGCTAAGCAGATGGGGACCTCGGTCGAGATGCTAGAGAAGTTCTACGGGCAGACCGTGTCGTCAGAACTGGCGGCGCAGATTACCAAGGCTAATCGGACCAAGGAGCCTGCCAAGAAGGTTGGGGTGTATCCATTTGAATGAGTTGCTTCGGCCCAAAATGTCGCTTGCCTTGTCCGATCAGTTAAGTAGGCCTTCACTTCCGGGGGCAAAACAAAATGCGTAATTTGGAGCCAAAATTATCTGACTTTGGAATTCCAAACGGATTTGATTTCGTCAATTTTGACGAAAAAATGATCAAGCAAGTTAAAAAAATCAATTCTTTCAGGTCGGCATATATAATTCTCTTGGCCTCTCCCGCCCTATATTGGCTTATATTGAAAACAAAAGAGGGGGAGTTTCTTGAGGGAATAATCCCACTGGTATTATCTCTATACTTTTATCACCATTTGAACTTCAAATCTTTCGCTGAAAAGATTTTTAAAAAATATATCGCACAATTAATTCCATCAGATCCTGAGGTTGCCGCATACGCCAACGGGGTGATGCGTTACCGACGGGCCCTTTACGATTGGGAATACCTCAACTTGGAAACCGGCGAGGGCTTTTGGAAAGCGCTTCGAGGTGAAGATTTTGAGAATGCGCTCGCCAAGCTTTTTGAACGGCGTAACATTTCTGTGGCGAAGACGAAAAAGACTGGAGATGGCGGAGTCGACCTTATTCTGAGCTTTGGCTCTCGGCAGATATTTGTTCAGTGTAAGGGACATGCGAAACCCGTGGCCGTTGCGCCAGTTCGTGAAATCGCTGGGGTATGTAGCAGGAGCCAGGCGAGACCAGTCGTTGCAGCGGTCAATGGCTTCACCAAAGGTGCGAGAGATTGTGCTCGTGAGCTGAGTGTAACCTTGATCGACACGCAGACTATTATCCGATTGGCAAAGTCGGAGTCTATAGACTGGAATAACTTATAGCAGCAAAACTGGCGGTTAAGCTAATTTCAAGCCGGCCCAAAAGGTTGGAGCTCAATGGTTCCAATAGTGGATCAAAAAATAACTTTAAATTAGAATCGATGCGCAGAAGTGTCCGATTCGTTTTAAGACTGGCCAAAGTTGACTTGCAGCAAGGCAACCCCGGCGAGCGTGTTTTTCTAGGTAATTTTTCCCCAACAACCAATTCGGCCCTTGGGGAAAGGTGCGTTTACCCTCTTTAGGGGGCAGCTCATAGGCATTATATACAAAAAAGGATCGGGAAGTTACGACCTTCCCGATCCTGATTGGAAACCACCGGTGAGGGTGGCTGTGATCACATGGGTGTTAAACTACACTTGTCTGGCTCAGTCAAGCTCACCGGCCCTATGAAGGAGCCTGAGCTCATGACCCAGAGTGCTGAAATTCAGTGTATCAACAAGAACCCAAGGAATGACCCATATCGCCGGATCACACATGTTGGCGGTTATATGAATGGTCAGCGGTGGAAGATTACTGTTGCTGAGGCCATCCAGCATATCAGGAATCAAACGTGGAAGTTCTATACTAACAGCCGGGGGCACAGGGTTGATGTGGTCATTGCACGGAGTGCGTATGGTAACGAATACCTGAGGACGAAGGCTGATTACGACACACCGGACAATCTACTTTCGTTGCCCGAATGCCCGTGACAAACTTTTGAACCGCAGGCGCTAAACAAGGTTCACGACGAGCCTCCTCGCTTCACTGTCACCTTCGATGTACCGTTGGGTGGTTTGAAGCGAGGAGTGTCCTGCCAGGTTCTGGACATCCCTTAATGAGCCGCCGACAGTCGAGATCTTACGTGCCGCATTGGTGATGAAGGTTCGCCGCCCACTGTGCGATGAACAGCCGACCAGCCCTAGGTCACGGTACCAACAATGGAACAGGTTCACGATTGCCTGGGCTGAGGTGCGAACTGACCTTTCCGTGCTGATGACCCACTCGCCTTGACCCATTCCGTGCAGATCGGACAATGCTGCCTTTAGCTGCTTGTTAAGAGGGATGATCCGGCCAGACCGCCCCTTGGATGCATCGTCGGTTAGGTGGATGTAGTCTCCTACCTGTCCGTCGGCCCCAACCACCATGCTCCACTTCAGGTTGGCGACTTCCTTTGCCCGAAGTCCTGCCCGCACTGACAGCAGTACGATCACCTGATTGCGTCGGGCGTGCCGCAGTTTTCCAACGTGGTGGAGCAACACATCAACTTGCTTTGAGTTCAGCACCTTCGCCTGTTTGCCGAGAGCCATTAGAATCCTCGTAAGTGATTATATTTTTGATGTTTTCCTCAGTAATATAACCAATTCAGTTCGTACATGGCGGGCATCATCAGCAAAGCGATTCAGGATCAATAGCTTGCCTTGACCGATGATGTTTTTCTTATTTTATAACCTGTTCTCAGACAACCAGAGCAAGGGATTGGGGGATGCCATCATCGGGCTATGCGATGTACGATGCTGCACGAAACCGCCTTGAGGTCATCCGCCCTGGAGAGAACTCCAAGCGATACATTCCGTGTACCAACCTTCGCCCTCAGTCCGACAAGGTTCACGGTGTGCAGGTAGATGGTGACGAGATCTGGGTCTTGGTCGGTCCGCTGACTAACCCACGCCCCAACCGCAAGATCCTGTACCGGTTCTCTAGCCTCTCAGGTGGAAGCAGCCGCTCCCTGTGAAATTATTTTCATCGAGAGCCGTCACGAGGGTTCTACTCGGTATAAATATGTTTGGCTGAAACCTTACATACGCTGTGGGTGTGATCCAAACCTGTCGAGGCTGCGCATAGGGATATGGCGGTCGGAATTCAGTAAGGGACACCGAGAACCTCTCACGCATCAGCCGACAAGCGGATGAGCCAGCAGGCTCTGAAGCAAGATGGGGGCTCTGAGAAAAAGCAACTCCCGCTACCGAAGGCAGTCGCCCTGTGGCTCTTCGGTGGATCCGTTGGATGAAGCGGAACATAAAACGAGACCGGCTAACCTCCGTTACCTGCAAGGGTTGTTCTCACAGGGATGCGACGGACGATCACTTCAAGATCGTTGGGCATACATTCTCCTGCGGAAGGAGAAGTATGCTCAAAACCGACCCTTCAAGATTAATCAATAAAATCAATAAGAAATCTAGAGCATCGAGCTTCGCTCGATTTGCCTTCGGTTTCACCGAAGGCAAACATCAAGGTTATTCTATATCATCATAAATCATTAAAAAAACAGTTTAAATCAATAAGGATATCGCCAATGGATAAACGACCATCAAATAGATTTGATAATACCCTCATCGCCTGCCGAGTTCCCTTGATGCTCAAGGAGAAGATCGATGAGTTCAGCCAAGAGAGAGACGTCTCGGTCAGCCAAGTGATTCGTCTAGGGATCAAGATGGCACTGGGTCTGGAGAAGATCGAGAAGCCAGCACACTGGATGTTCCGCCAGTGAAGGTCATCCAGAAGAAGACCAATAATCTGGCTTCGCTTCGGGCACTGGTGTCTGGTCATCGGTCTGGTTCGTGTGCCGCCTACCAGCTGGAACAGGCATCGGATGCTGCCAAGGTCACCAAGGAAATCGAGGGCTTCATCGGCAAGGACCTGAAGCCAGTTACGGTGCTGCTGCTGAAGGCAAATTAAGGTTCAATCTCGATGAAGCGGCTCGTCCACGCACGGTTGTGATCTTGGCCTCGCCACTTTTGATACTTTCCATCGCCAGTAGCTTCAAAAGTGAATTTTATGCGGTCGGGCCGAGCAACGCCTTCAGCGTTTATCCATTCCCAGGATAGGACGATGCCTCCAAAAAATGAACTGTAGGCCTTCTTTCGGTGGAAATAGATCATTCCACCGACAAGGCTATCTGCTTCTTCGCCGTTAAAATTCCAGCCTCGGGATTCGTAAACAAGTCCGTCGACCTTCTTCGGCTCAAGACCATTTTCCCTATTCTCTTTTGTGCCTTTGCAGATGAGATGAACCGCTTTCATAAACTGAGGATGGCTCAAAACAGGGCGCCAAGCAACGCTTCACCAGTGCTCGTCTAAAGTGCGGGCCTTGGTAGATTGTCCTGCAAAGCGGGATCATCGAGGGCGAGCTTATAGAACTCGAACCATAGACGAATGTGTTGGCGGCGGGATTTGATCTGCGGTTGGGTCATCTACAAGCGGTAACAGCGGCACTAGTGTATTAGAAGGTTAGGCAGCCTCTAGAATTTCGGCTTGGTTGGTCTGCAAGCCCCTCCCTTGCCGCCTACGACTGGGGCGTCATTGCACCAAAAAGGCTTCTCACCAGACTGTGTAGGCGTAGCCAAGCAGGCTTTCACCTCGTCCGCCGTTGGGGTCTTCGTGAAAGAGAAATATGAACCGCCGCTTATCCTATTGATTGTAAGATAGGCCGTGTTGGCATTCGGCATTATCTCCAATGCGTAAAACGGATTGCGATTAACGGCCTCAATTTTGCTTGAAGATATACGAAGGATTTCAAACGGAGCATTGGGGAAATTCACGTCGATGAGTTTCATCTTCGCAGCCTGAATTTCGAAGATGTAATCGCCAAAGCGGACATACTCCTGTCCCTCCGACGTTTTGAACCCACATTCTAAAAATAGTGACTTCGCTGCTGGTTGGGGCGCACGCTTGGTTGCAGAATATGCTGGCAAAGCTAGCGCAATGAATGATGCAACGAGCAAAATTTTCAGTTTCAAAACTTAACCTTTCGAACTTCAGGTTGTGTTGATCGATCTACCGTTTCGTCCATCAACACTTACGAACCATCCAGAATTGCAGTCAGTCGATATACTTCACTACGACGAATGTTGTGGTCGTCTTGGTGCCACCCATTGAAAAGAATGAGCCCCATCCTCCGGCAACACTGCCGGCGCCAGAGGAGCCGGCGCCGACGTCATTCTGCTCGAGCATGATGACTGCAGAGCCGCCCGCTTGCTTGACCTTTTTGGCTACTGTTGGGCTCCCAACGGCATGACCACCATCCCACTCTTCACTTCGACGATCTGTGATGCGTCCGATAACCTGATATCGGCGGGGCGGCTTGCCGCTGGTCCAATAGTCGATGCCATTTTTAGTGATCTTGGTGCCGCCTTCACCTGTCTCAATGATCGGTGCTCCCGAATATTCAGCGAAATCGATCTTGGCTTGCGCAAGAACCGGAGAAGCGCCGATCAGGGCGACGATTGCGGGAGTAAGCAGCCGAATTCTCATCTAACGCCCCCAAGAGTAGCCATTCTCACCGCAGTTGCGGTCAATGGATCCCAAAGCTTCTTCTGCTGTGAAGGCACCGGAACGCCAACCATCTACGTTGCCTTTTATGATGGCTCGACAGTTTTTGGGAAGCCCGCTGTCACCATAAGTCAGCTTCGAATTTGTATCGCATGCTGAGAGCCCAATGCACGCAACAACGATCAAGCTTTTTGCTTTCATTTCATTTAATCCATCTTAACGGACGAAGTCGCTTCATGGCGGCGTTGCAGGCCTACAAGCGGGGCGGCATTTTACAAGATGAAGGCAAAGTGCGGCGGGTTGAAGGTGCCCTGCGTTAAGCCACATTCGTGCACTAGCTGGCTGCGGTTGAAATCGATGAATTCGTAATTAGCTTACGATTACGATATAGCCGAAGCGTGTTTGAGGTCACCCCCGGGCCAACGGAACAAAACCTCTCTACGCTG